>Ga0070741_10002680_pt1 | contig 46720 bp, 48 predicted proteins | sample Coa_R1_4_FD_66440 | JGI IMG/M metagenome (GOLD analysis project Ga0070741, IMG submission 66440) | Surface soil microbial communities from Centralia Pennsylvania, which are recovering from an underground coalmine fire - Coalmine... | ecosystem: Environmental > Terrestrial > Soil > Unclassified ... | reverse complement strand
CGGCCTCGAGCACGATGTCGTTGAGCCTCGGGGCAGGTTCGCCTTCGCCGTCCGTGACGAGCTCCATCAGCAGCACGCCGTCGACGAAGTTGTACGGCTTCGGCACGCGCACGCCGGCGGCGGCCAGGCGGAGGAGGGCGTCGACTTCGGCGCTCCGCCACGCCTCTTCCTTCGCCTTGCGGCCGTAGCGGCTGCCTTTTTCCATGGCGCGGGCGCGGCGGCTGTTCTTGACGCGGCGGCCTTCGGTGTAGTCGACGCTCTGGCGGAAGGCGCGCTTGTCGACTTCTTTGTAGACCTTGGCGCAGCGGGTCTCGCCGCCGCAGACGACGACGTAGATCATCGCCTCCTTGCCGCTCATCAGCTGGCGGCTGACCGAATCGACGAGGCCGGCCTCGACGAGCGGCTCGATCCTCTTCGGGATCTTCAAAGACGCGGTCTTAGACCGGCACCTTCGCCTGCGCCTTCGGTTTCCTGCCCGGCGCCGCGGGCGGGATGTAGCCGGAGATGCGGCAGAGCAGCTGCTCTTTCTGCTTGCCGTTGTCGAAGCGGATGGAGCGGCACACCATGACTTCGCCCGCGGCCTGGAGCTTGGATACGTTCAGGCGCACGCTTTCGAGCGACTGGCCGGTCGCTTTTGCGATGTCGGTGTCGAGCTGCTCGCCGCGGCTCTTCAGGTATTTCAGGATTTCCTGCAAATCGGTTCTCCTGGGTCAGGGTGCGGGGACGCGCCGTCCGTCGGGGGAGACGTATGGTACGGCAATGCGGGGGCGCCGCCGGGAATTCTTTCGCCCGGCGGGAATTAAGCCCCCATCCGCGGATAGTCCGTATAGCCCTTCTCCCCGGGCGTGTAGAACGTCGCCATGTCCGGCTCGTTGAGCTTCGCGCCTTTGCGGTAGCGCTCGGGCAGGTCGGGGTTCGCGAGGAACGGCCGCCCGAACGCGACCAGGTCCGCGCGCCCGTCCTTCACCCACTTCTCCGCGCTCTCCCGGTCGAAGCCGCCGGCGGCGATGTAGGCGCCTTTGAAGTTCTCGCGCAGCTTCTTCTTGATCTCGTCGGGCACCTTCGGCGCGCCCATGGCGCTGTGGTCGAGGACGTGGATGTAGGCGAGGCCGATCGCCGACAGCTCTTTCACGAGGGCGACGTACTGGGCGTCGACCTCGGCAAAGGCGCCGGTCGAGTTGAACGCGCCGTAGGGCGAGAGCCGGATGCCGAGCTTCTCCGCGCCGATCGCCTTCGCGACGGCGCGCGCGACCTCGAGCGCGAAGCGGTTGCGGTTCTCGATCGAGCCGCCCCAGCGGTCGGTGCGCTTGTTGACGTTCGCGTTCAGGAACTGCTCGATCAGGTAGCCGTTCGCGCCGTGCAGCTCGACGCCGTCGAAGCCGGCCTGGAGCGCGAGCCGCGCCGAGTGCGCGTACTCGTCGACCGCGTGCCGGATGTCCTGCTCGGTCATGGCGCGCGGCGGGGTGTGGGGCTGCATGCCCTTGCGGTCCGTATACATCTCGCCGGGGCAGACCTCGACGGTCGGGCCGACGACCTCGGCGCCCGCGGGGAGATTCAGCGCGTGGGTGACGCGGCCGGTGTGCATGAGCTGCACGAAGATCTTGCCGCCCTTCGCGTGGACGGCGTCGGTGACCTGCTTCCAGCCTTTCGCCTGGGCGTCGTTGTACAGGCCCGGGATGCGCGCGTAGCCGAGGCCGTTCGGCGAGGGCGAGGTGCCCTCGGTGACGATCAGGCCGGCGGAGGCGCGCTGCGCGTAGTACTCGGCCATGAGGGCGTTCGGGGTGTTCGCCTCGATCGCGCGGCTGCGCGTCATCGGCGACATGACCATGCGGTTCCTGAGGGCAATAGTTCGCGTCGAGAAAGGCTCGAAGAGCATCGGGGTGGTCCTTGCGGAGGTTTGTTCTTGCACCGATCTGCGGCCGGCGCCCCGCAATTTCAAGCCCCGGGCATTTCTCACCGCGGTCGAGCGCCGGATTGCCACCGCGCAGGAGAATTGATTACCCTACCCGGTTCAGGGTGATCGATGTCCGGCGGGGCGGCATTGACGCGAGGGGGAGAAAATGGAATCGACAGGTCTGATTCGCACGTCGGGTAAGCGGGCTTCGCTCGGCTTGATCGCGCTTCTGGCCTTGGCCGGGTGCGCGAGCCATCGCGAGCCGATCCGGGAATTACCGCCCATTCCCATCACCTACGAGCTTTCTTCGTTCCAAGTCGAAAAAGCCATCATGGATGGCTGCAAGCGCCGGAACTGGATACCCAGCAAGAAACCCGACGGCAGCATCGAAGCCGCTCTTTTCCTCAGGAATCACGTCGCCGTCGTGAAGATCACTTACGCCCGGGATTCCTACACCATCCGGTACGCGCGCAGCGAGAACCTCGACTACGTCCACCGCGCCGGCGGCTCGGACGAGATCCACTCCAAATACAACGAATGGGTGATGAACCTGGTTCGTTACATCGACAGCTCGCTCGAGCGGGCGAGTCGCGAAAGGGGCGGCGATCGGCGCTCGCCGGCGCGCGGCGACGCGGCGTGATCCGTCCGCCGCTCACCCCTGCTGCTTGATCGGCGCGATCGTCACCTCCACCCGCCGGTTCTGCGCCCGGCCCGTCTCGGTCGCGTTGCTCGCGATCGGATGGTCCTCGCCGCCCGCCGCGGTCATGATGCGCGCCTGGGCGACGCCCTTGCTCTCGAGGTACTGCGCGACCGAGTCGGCGCGGCGCTGCGACAGCTGCTTGTTGTACGCCTCGCCGCCGACGTTGTCGGTGTGGCCGGCGACCTCGAGGATCGTCTTGTCGTACTTCTTCGCGACCAGCGCGACGCCGTCGAGCACCTTGTAGAACTGCGCGTTCAGGTCGGCGCTCGCGGTGCGGAAGGTGATGTTGCCCGGCATGTTGAGGACGATGTCGTCGCCCTTGCGCGTGACGGTGACGCCCGAGTCCCGCATCTGCGCGCGCAGCTCGTTCTCCTGCCGGTCCTGGTAGGCGCCGACCGCGCCGCCGGAGAGCGCGCCGACGCCCGCGCCGATCAGCACGCGCTCGCGGCGCTGCTTCGCGTCGCGCCCGGAGATCATCCCGATCGCCGCGCCGGCGCCCGCGCCGATGAGCGCCCCGTAGGTGCTGCGCGAAGTCTTCGACTCGCCGCTGTAGGGATCGGTGGTCTGGCAGCCGGCGGCGAGGCCCGCGGCGAGCGCGAGCGCGAGGATCTGCTTCGGGGTCTGTCCGGGCACGATGCGGGCTCCTGAAGGAGGAATGCCGTAATACTAGACACGCGGCGGCGCGATTCATAGCGTCGCCGCGCCCCGACACGCCGATCGGCCGATGGATCAGCGGTCTAATGCATTCGGCATGATTCGGCGTCGCCCTGCGCCGACACGGTTTCGGCCCCGCTCCCCCGCTTCCCCGGGGACGCGGGGCGGATGGCACGGCGATTGCTGTCCTACCCTCCGGTCGCTCAAAACAATACGCAGGGGGAGATCAGGGATGGATCCATCGCTCATCGGCGCCGAGGTCGCGTGGCTGCGCGAGCTGCGCGACGCGAAACGGAACAAGCAGCCCGTGCCCAGCCTGCCGCCGGAGGTCGCCTTCCGGCTGCGGTTGCGGGGCCACGTATCGGCCAACGCGCACGGCGAATACGGGATCACGATCCGCGGGCAGTCCGAGCTCACCGAGCGCGAGCGCAATCCCGGGCACTAGCCGCGCCGCAGACCCCGGCGAGCGGCACCGGCCGCGATCTCCGTAGAATACGGGGATGCTCGGGCTCGTCGTCTCCACCATCGCCTTCTTCGTCGCGACCTGGTTCCTGCGGCGCTATTTCGACGAGATGGGCATCGACAAGACCGCCTCGCGCAGCCTGGTGATCTTCGTGCTCGCGCTCGGCGTCGCGTACCTGATCGGCGCCGCGGCCGACTGGGCCGGGCACTTCTTCTCGTGAAGGCCGCGACGCGCCTCCTCGCGCTCGGCGCCGTGCTGCTGGCGGCGCTCGCGCACGCGAAGACGCCCGCGCCCGCCGAGCTCGCCGCGCTCTACGCGCGCATGGAAACGGTCGACGCCGTGGCCGAAGGCCCGGCGAGCGCGGCCGATCGAAAAAGCAGGACGCTCTACGTTTTCTTCGACGCCAACTGCTGGTACTGCCATCTCACGTGGAAGGCGCTGCAGCACTACGAGCGCGCCGGATTGCAGGTGCGCTGGATCCCGGTCGCGTACCAGAAGGACAGCTCCTTCGGACGCGCCGCGGCGATCATGAACGCCGCCGACCGCGCCGCGGCGATGCGCGAGAACGAGACCGGCTACCGCGCCGCGTCGTACGACGGGGCGATCGCGCCCGCCGCGGTGTCGAAGGACCTGAAGGCGCAGCTCGTCACCAACACCATGCTCATGCAGCAGATGGGCGCCCCCGGCACGCCGCTCCTCGTCTGGAAGGACGCGCAAGGCGCGGTGCGCACCAAGGTCGGCATGCCGCGCCTGTCGCAGCTCCCGGCGATCACCGGGCTGCCGCGGCAGAGGATCGACGACCCCGAGCTCGCGGATTTTCGTTGAGCGCTGCCGCCGGCATGCGCGTGGTCGTCCTCGGCGGCACGGGCAACTTCGGCGCGCGCATCTGCCGCGCGCTCGCCGGCGACCGCGATCTCGAGGTGATCGCCGCGGCGCGCCGCGGAGCGCCGGCGCGGCTCGACCTCGATTCGCCCGGGCTCGAGCGCGATCTCGTCCGGCTCGCCCCCGGCCTCGTGATCCACTGCGCCGGCCCGTTCCAGGGACAGGACTACCGCGTCGCGCTCGCGTCGCTCGCCGCCGGCGCGCACTACCTCGACCTCGCCGACGCGCGCGCCTTCGTCGCGCGCTTCGCCGATGCGCTCGACGCTCCGGCGCGCGCGGCCGGCCGCATCGCGCTCTCGGGCGCGAGCACGCTGCCCGCGCTGTCCGCGGCGGTCGTCGATGCGCTCGCGGCGCGGCTCGCGTCGATCGACTCGATCCGGATCGCGATCGCGCCGGGGCAGCGCGCGCCGCGCGGCGCGGCGACGATCGCCGGCGTCCTCTCGTACGCGGGGCGGCCGTTCCGCTGGCTCTCCGGCGGCGAGTGGCGCACGGTCCACGGCTGGCAGGCGCTCGAGCGCGTGCGCTTCGCCTTCGGGACGCGCTGGGCGGCCGCGTGCGACGTCCCCGACCTCGAGCTCTTCCCCGCGCGCTATCCCGGCGTGCGCACGGTCGAGTTCCGCGCGGCGCTCGAGATCGGCGCGCAGCACTTCGCGCTCTGGGCCGCGGCGGCGCTGCGCCGCGCCGGCGTCGCGCTGCCGCTCGAGCGCGGCGCCGCGACGCTCGACCGCGTCGCGCGCCTCATGGACGTCCTCGGCGGCGAGCGCGGCGGCATGCGCGTCGCGCTCGAGGGCGCGCGCGCCGACGGCACGCGGGCGAGGGTAGAGTGGCAGCTGACCGCCGACGCGATGCACGGGCCCGAGATCCCGTGCATGGCGGCGCTCGTGCTCGCGCGCAAGCTCGCGCGCGGCGCGCTGCGCGAAACGGGCGCGTTCGCGTGCATGGGATTCCTCGAGCTCGCCGAGCTCGAGCGGGAATTCGCGAAATGGAGCATCACCACCGTGATGGAGGAGCGCAGCGCATGATCGTCTGGCTGCAGGTGCTGAAGGCCGCTCACATCGTGAGCGCCGCGATCATCTTCGGCGGCGGGCTGGCGATCGCGTTCTTCACGTGGTTCGGCATGCGCCACGCGCTGCGCTCGGGCTCGATCGAGGCGCTGCGCGCGGTGCTGCGCTACACGGTGACCGCCGACGCCTGCCTCACCGCGCCCGCGGTCGCGTTCCAGGCGGCGAGCGGCGTGGCGCTGATGCTCGTCTACCGCTGGCCGTTCGACAGCCCGTGGGCGATCGCGGTCGGGAGCCTGTTCGTCTTCGCCGGCGCGTGCTGGCTGCCGGTGCTGTGGATGCAGGTGCGGCTGCACCGCGAGGCGCGCAAGGCGCCGTCGACCGTCGCGCTCCCGCCCTCCTTCCACGCGCTGTTCCGCGCCTGGTTCGTCCTGGGCGTGCTCGCCTTCGCCGCCGTGATCGCGATCTACTGGCTGATGATCGCGCAGCCGCTGGTCGTTGCATGAGGGCGCTCGACTGGGCTTAGAATGTGCCTCCCCACCACCCGGCGGAGGCTCCCATGGCAGCTAAACGCAAAAGCGCCAAGCCCAAGACCGCGAAGCGCCCGGCCGCGAAGAAGGCCGCGCGCAAGTCCGCTCCGGCGGCGATGCACGCGCAGCGCTTTCCCGGCGAGAGCGGCGGCTACCGCAAGGCGCGCAACGAGCTGCTGAAGGCCGAGCTCGCGCTGCGCCGGAACATCGAGGCGGTCGCGGCGGCGAGGCGCAAGCTGCCCGCCGGCGGCGCGGTGCCGCAGGACTACGAGTTCGAGGAGGCCGACGACTACGGCAACCCGCGCCGCGTGAGGATGTCGGAGCTGTTCGAGCGCGGCGACAGCCTCGTCGTCTACAGCTACATGTACGGCCCGCAGATGGCGAAGCCGTGCCCGATGTGCACCGCCATGCTCGACAGCCTCGACGGCGCGGCGAAGCACGCCGGGCAGCGCGTCGACCTCGTGGTCGTCGCCAAGTCGCCGATCGAGCGCATCCGCGGCTTCGCGCGCGAGCGCGGCTGGAAGAACCTGCGCCTCCTCTCGTCGGCGGGAAACAGCTACAACCGCGACTACCACGGCGAGAACGAGGAGGGCGCGCAGATGCCGATGCTGAACGTGTTCGCGCGCCGCAGCGGGAAGATCGTGCACACCTGGGGCAGCGAGCTGCTGTTCGCGCCCGAGGACGCGGGCCAGAACGCGCGCCACGTCGACATGATCTGGCCGCTGTGGAACGTCCTCGACACCACGCCCGAGGGGCGCGGCAAGGACTGGTACCCGAGGCTCGCCTACGAATCGTAGCTCTGCGCGTCCGCCCGGCTAGCGGAAGTTCCGGTCGAGAAGCTCCTTCTCCCAGGTGTCGGCGCCGTTCGCGGGCGGCATCCACCGATTGAGCTCCTGCGTGGAGTACTGCGTCAGGGCGCGATGGCGCTCGGGGCCGAGGATGGCGAGCATGCGGTCGCGGTGCCGTGCATCCTCGGCATCCAACGCTCGCTTGAACTGATCGACGTCGATCCGGCCTTTGAGGAACTGCATGTGCGACGCCCGGAAGCGGCTGCTGTGCTCCTCTATGGCCTGCGAAGCCATGTTGACCGCGGCTTCCGATGCCCCCGTCTTCCGCAGCAGCAGCCTGACGAGGTTGTTGCCGCGAAGCCGCTCCCTGGCGTCCGAAAACCGCATCGACGGCATCTCGATCCAGTCGAGATCGACCGGGCTCATCTGGATGGCGTCCATTCCGATTTCGCCCAGGTAACGATTCTGCGGGTCGTACATTCGCTGCTTCACCTGAGGGGTGACGCGCGTCGCGTCGGTCACGATGAACTCGAGGCGTCCGCCGGCGTTCTCCCTCACGAAGACGGTCGCCGTCTTGCCGCTCCACTCCGTGCCTCCAAGGGCAATTTTCCCGCCTTGCACGATCGAAGCATTGTATTCGTTGGAACCGGGACCGGGAAACGTCAGCGTCTGCAGGGTGACTCCGCTCTGCAGGACGATCGGGAACTGCACGATGCGCATTTCGTTGTCGGCGGCCGCTCCGACGTCGAAATCCCGGTAGAGCATGTCCTCGCGCACGCGCCATGTCGGGTGCGTGCTCGTCTTTTCGTCCACGCGTGGCGTCATCCTGGAAAAGCAGTTGTCCGTGACGTTGCGGGCGCCGAAGTATTGACCCACGCCGAAGATCGAGTATCCCAGCTGCCGCATCCGCGAGAAGGCCCAGCTGTCGGCCTGGAGCTCCTGCCGCTGGCTCGCCGCGGGGTCCGCTCTTCGGGCGTGACCGAGCACGTGATGTCCCACCTCGTGCAGCACCGTCCACACCACCGTGTTGTCCCACGTGATGCCGGCCAGTTTGTCGGCAAGAATGTAATGCGCGCTGTTGCGCGGGTCGTTGCGCGGCAGGAAATCCTCGAACCGGAACCGATACCCCGGTGGCTGCAGCTTGTTCCGCACGGCGCTCGTGTAGCGCCTCTCGTAATCATCGCAGAACCGAGTGAATGTATCCACGTAGCTTTTTTCCGCTAGCTCGCCGTAAAAGCGCATCGCGACGAGCGCGCCCAGCTCCGCGAAGGCGCCAACCTGTTGGATGAAGCCGGCCTCGACCACGACCCAAGCGGCGTCGATCGTCGGGATCGCGTAGGCGTTCGGAAATTGCTCGGCGAGCGAGGCGCTCGGAATGGCGATGCGCACCCGCTGCAGCACCGCGGAAAGCTGCGCGTCGTTTCGCTCTCGCGCCGCTTCGCGAAGTTGCTTGAGCAGCGTGTCGAGGCGTCGGTGCTGCCAGGAGGCGGGGCTGTCCGCGGGCACATTGCGCGCGACGTTTTCGGGGGCGGCGGTTCCCGCCCTGGGTGCGATCGAGGCGACGAGCGCGAGAGCGAGGACCGTCGCGGTGCGGGTCGTCCGCGAGGCGGATGCGGATCGAACACGTCGGTTATTCATTGCGAATCCTCCTGTCGACGGAGGTCTCGAGAGCCTCGACGATCTCCGGATCGGACAACATCCAGCGCTGCTCGGGGCTATCGATCTTCTCGAGGAGTACGTGGGGCGCCTTCTCGAGCATCGAGATCAGCCGCGCTATCGTGTCGCGCTTCGGTTCCGTGCCTGCGGCCGCGGGGATCCGCCGGGCCAGTTCGCGGGCCTCGCGCTCGGCCGCGGCCTGCCGCGGGACGCGCCCGGCGACCGAGCGAAGACGCGCGAGGACCTCTTCGGCGGCGGCGGACATCGTCCCCGGCGGCAGCACTGCCGGGTGCAGGGGAAGCGCGAACCGCGCCCGTACGATCGCATCGAACTCCGGCTGCTGCACGGCCGCCGCCAGCGCCGGATCGTCGAGAATTTCGGTGAGCGAGGCGGGCTCCACGACGACGGCCATGGACAGCTGCACCGCGGCGTTCTGGAGCCTGCCTTCGCGTGCGAACGACCTGCCGCGCGACAGCATGTCCCGCACCGACGGTGAAGACTCCCCTTGTTGCGCGAAGCTGATCGTGCGGGCCTTTTGCGCCATGAGACGGAGAGTCTCCGTCCTGGGGCGATCGTCTTTCGCCCGGCCGGCCGACTGCGCCCCGGAGGATTCCTCCCGGTACGATTCGCTGATCTCGGTTTTTTGGACGATCGCCGTGCCGATCACGATGAAGCCGGCGACGAGAAAAACCATGCCGGGCGACGTCGTGACGACTTTGATGGAAGATTTCGAGATCGATCCTTCGCCCTGGAATCGGCTCTGGAGCTTCTTCTCGATGAGGCTCTTTCCGACCAGGCACAGCACCAGCCCGGTGAAGAGATAGGCCGCTTTGAGCAGCACCAACAGCGTGACATCCGACATCCTCGCCCCCTCTGGTACGACTGCCGGAACATCAGGACGCTATTGTGCGCTGACCCGAGCCTTCCCTCAAATTCGACTACTGTAGGGATTTTCCCGTCACGATGGCGTGAGGTTAGAATCCCGGTCTCGTTCAACGCATCGAGGTGTCCCCATGCTGACCCTGTTCTACGGCCCCGGCGCCTGCTCGATGGCCGCCCACATCGTGCTCGAGGAGAGCGGCGAGAAGTACGAGCCGAAGCGCATGGACCTCGCGAAGGGCGAGCAGCGCAGCGCCGACTACATGAAGATCCACCCGCTCGGGCGCGTGCCCGCGCTCAGGCTCGACGACGGGTCGCCGCTCACCGAGAACACGGCGATCCTGCCGTACCTCGGCAAGCGCTTCGGGATGTGGCCGAAGGACCCGCTGAAGGAAGCGAAGGCGCTCGCGTTCATCGGCTTCTGCGCCTCGAGCGTGCACCCGGCGCACGGCCACATCGGCCGGCCCGAGCGCTACACGGAGGACAAGTCGGCCTTCCCCGGGATCCAGGCGATGGGCAAGAAGAGCTTTCACGAGTACCTGAAGCAGATCGACGGCATGCTCGCGGGCCGCGAGTGGATCGGCGACCAGTACTCGGTGCTCGACCCGTACGCGTTCGTGTTCTACGTCTGGGGCGTGCGGCGCGAGCTGCCGGTCGCCGAGCTGAAGAACTACACCGCGCACAAGGACCGCATGCTCAAGCGCCAGGCGGTGCAGCGCGTGGTCGCGGACGAGGGGGTGAAGGTCTAGCGAGCGGAAGATGCGGCGCTTCGTCCGCGTCGTCGCGTGCGCGCTCGCGCTAAGCGGCATCGCGCACGCGCAGACCAAGCCCGTCGGCCCGCCGCCGCCCGGCCCGTACCCGACCAAGCCCGCGCGCGTCATCGTCGGCTACGCGCCCGGCGGGCCGAACGACATCATCGCGCGCGCCTACGCGCTGCGGCTCTCGGACGCGTTCGGCCAGCCCTTCGTCGTCGAGAACCGCGCGGGCGCCGCGGGCAACCTCGCCGCCGAGGCGGTGGCGAAGTCGGCGCCCGACGGCTACACGCTGCTGCAGAGCTCGACCAGCACCGACGCGGTCAATCCCTGGCTGTATACGAAGCTTTCCTTCGACCCGGTGCGCGACCTCGAGACCGTGACCTACGTCGCGAGCGGCAACAGCGCGCTCGCGGTGCGCGCCGACCTGCCCGCGAAGAACGTGCGCGAGCTGATCGCGCTCGCGAAGCAGTCGCCGGGCAAGCTCACCTACGCCTCCTCGGGCACGGGCTCGTCGCTCCACCTCGCGGGCGAGCTGTTCAAGCGCATGGCGCGCGTCGACATCGTGCACGTCCCGTACAAGGGCGCGGCGCCGGCGATGACCGATCTCGTGTCGGGGCAGGTCGACATGAGCTTCGCGCCCGTCGCGAACGTCGTGCCGCTCGCAAGAGCCGGGAAGCTGCGCCTCCTGGGCCTCACGGGCGAGAAGCGCTCGGCGTTCGCGCCGGGCACGCCGACCATCTCCGAGAGCGGCCTGCCCGGCTTCGACGTCTGGACCTCGTACTCGATGATGGTGCGCGCGGGCACGCCCGGGCCCGTGGTCGCGCGCCTGCACGCCGAGCTGACGCGCATCGCGAAGACCGAGGAGCTGCGCGGCCAGCTCGCGGGCATCGGCATCGACCCCGAGACGAGCGCCTCGCCCGCCGCGGCAAGGGCGCAGCGCGAGCGCGAGCTCGAGAAGTGGGGGAAGCTCGTGCGCGAGATCGGTTTGAAGGCCGAATAGGCCCTCTCCTTTCCGCCCGGAGGAACGGTGACCGCGGCCGCGGGCCCGGTTTAGAATCGTCCGAACTTCACTCTCGGAGGAGGAAGCGATGGCACGCAAGAACACGGCTCCGAAAGAGGGCCGGCGCAAGTTTCTGACGGGGTTCGTCGCCGCGGGCGCGGCGACGGCCGCGGCCACCACCCTGTCTCCCGCGCGCGCGGCCGAGGAGCTCGCGCAGGCCGACAAGTCGAAGGCGTCGAAAGCCGCGCCGCCCTCGCGCCGGCAGCTCGAGGCCGAGCAGGGCGAGCCGCACGAGCTCGGCGACGCGCGCATCAAGGGCGTTCCCGGCTCCGACTTCATGGTCGACGTCATCAAGACGCTCGGCATCAAGTACGTCCCGGCGAACTGCGCCTCCAGCTACCGCGGCATCCACGAGTCGCTGATCGACTACGGCGGCAACAAGATGCCCGAGTTCCTCACGTGCATGCACGAGGAATCGGCGGTCGCGATGGGGCACGGCTACTTCAAGATCGCGGGCAAGCCGCTGATGACGCTGTGCCACGGCACGGTCGGCCTGCAGCACGCCTCGATGGCGATCTACAACGCGTGGGTCGACCGCGTGCCCGTGATCGTCTGCGGCGGCAACGACCTCGACGCCGCGCACCGGCCGCCGGGCGTTCCGACCACGCACTCGGCGCAGGACATCAACGCGCTCGTGCGCGACTTCACCAAGTGGGACGACCAGCCGGTGTCGCTGCAGCACTTCGCGCAGTCGTTCGTGCGCGCGTACAAGATCGCGACCACGCCGCCGTACGGGCCGGTGATGATCTCGCTCGACGCAGGGCTGCAGCAGGAGCCGATCCGCAACCACGGCGGCGAGAAGCTCTACATCCCGAAGTTCGTGCCGACCGCGCCGCCGCAGGGCGACTCGGGCGCGGTGAAGGAGGCGGCGCGCATGCTCGTCGCCGCGCAGAACCCGGTGATCGTCGCCGACCGCTGCGCGCGCACGGCCGCGGCGATCCCGATGCTGGTCGAGCTCGCCGAGCTGCTCGGCGCGCGCGTCGTCGACCAGGGCAGCCGCGTCAACTTCCCGAGGACGCATCCGCTCTCGAGCCCGCCGACCGCGGTCGCGAACGCCGACGTCATCCTCGGCCTCGAGCTGAACGACTTCTGGGGCACGGTGAACGCGTTCACCGACAACGCCGTCAACGAGGGCATCGGCGTCAACCGCAGCCGCATCAAGCCCGGCACCAAGCTGATCAGCATCAGCTCGGTCGAGCTGAACACCAAGTCGAACTACCAGGACTTCCAGCGCTTCCAGTCGGTCGACGTCCCGATGGCGGGCGACGCCGAGGCGACGCTGCCCGCGCTGATCGAGGCGGTGAAGCGCGCGGGCCCGAACAAGGGCGCGGCCGAGAGCCGCATCGCGGCCGCGCGCAAGGCGCACGCCGAGGCGCACGAGCGCGCGCGGCAGGCGGCCGCGGTCGCCTGGGACGCGAGCCCGGTGAGCACGGCGCGGCTCGTGATGGAGACGTACGCGGCGATCAGGAACCTCGACTGGTCGCTCGTGATCGCCGAGGGCTCGGGCTTCACCTGGCCGTTCCGCCTCTGGCCGATCGACAGGCACTACCAGTGGATCGGCCGCTCGGGCGGCGCGGGCGTCGGCTACGCGGCGCCCGCGTCGGTGGGCGCGGCGCTCGCGAACCGCGACGCGGGACGCTTCACCGTCGGCTTCCAGTCCGACGGCGACCTGATGTACGCGCCCGGCGTGCTGTGGACCGCGGCGAAGCACAGGATCCCGCTGCTCTCGGTCATGCACAACAACCGCGCCTGGCACCAGGAGGTGATGCACGTGCAGCGCATGGCGAACTTCAGGAACCGCAAGGTCAACACCGGCAACGACCTCGGCCCCGTCGGGACGAGCATCATGAATCCCGACGTCGAGTACCACAAGCTCGCCGAGTCGATGGGCTGGTGGGCGAAGGGCCCGATCAAGGACCCGGCGCAGCTCGGACCCGCGCTGCGCGAGGCGGTGAAGGTCGTGCAGTCCGGGCAGCCCGCGCTGCTCAACGTCTGGACGCAGCCGCGATGAGGACGCACATGCCTGTCACCAATGTCATTCTGAGCGCAGCGAAGAATCTGCTTTTGATTTCCGCGATCGCTTCGGCGACCGTCGCCCACGCCGCCTCCGCCGAAAAAGGCAAGGCCGCCTTCATCCAGCACGGCTGCTGGCAATGCCACGGCTTCGAGGGCCAGGGCGGCACGGCGGGCAAGCAGCTCGCCCCGAACACGATGCCGCTCGCCGCGATGTCGGCGTTCGTGAGGAACAGCAATGGGCCGATGCCGCCGTACACGAAGGCGGTCCTCTCCGACGACGAGCTCGCCGACATCCACGCCTACCTGGAGTCGCGGCCGAAGCCGCGCGACTACAAGACGATCCCGCTGCTCCGTCAGTAGCCCTTGCCGGCGGGGCCGGGCGCGGCGAGCGAGCGGATTTCGACCTTGCGGAACTTGACGAGGGCCGTGTTCTTCACCGAGTCCTCGCCGTGCTGGAGCGCGATGTAGCCGCTCGGGTGCTTGCCGTCGCGCGCGAACGCGGTGCGCACGCCGTTCAGGACCACCGTGATCTGGTCGCCCTTGGCGGTGATCTCGTACGTGTTCCACTGGCCGCCCGCCTTGATCACCGGCTGCGCCTTCGCGACGCCGACGATCGCGCCCGTGCCGTAGCTCGGATCGGGGCGCTTGTCGAAGATGTTCACCTCGTAGCCGGTCGCGCTCGCCGGCTTCTTCGGGTCCGAGCAGCGGATGAAGACCCCGCTGTTCGCGTTCTCGTCGACGTAGAACTCGGCGCGCAGCTCGAAGTCGCCGAAGGTCTGCTTCGTGACCAGGAAACCGTTGCCGGCGTCGGCCACGGCCGCGCCGTCCTCGATGCGCCAGTTCGCGTCGCCGATGCGGTTCCAGTTCTCGAGCGTCTTGCCGTCGAGCAGGGTGATCCAGCCGCCGCCCGCGGCGGGAGCCGTGGTATGGGCGCAGCCGGCCAGGGCGGACACGGCGAGGAGCAGGAAGACCGCGAGCGAGCGTTTCATGGCGCCTCCTTGGAGCGGGGCGCCCAGTATCGCTCCAAAAAGAAGGCCGGGTAAATCCCGGCTGGGCGAAGTTCGGCGCTCTGGCCTCACGATTCCCCGCGCGACGTTGGAGAAGGGCTTCATGGCGAGCCTCCTTTGGACGTTCGAGCGCGGAAGTCTTACACTCGCCGGCAAGCTACGCAAGGAGCCGTCCGTGAAACGCACGCTCGTCCTTATCGCGCTCGTCCTCGGCTCGTTTGCAGCAGCGGCACAGACCGACCCTTACCCGAGCCGCCCGATCCGGCTGCTGCTGCCGTTTCCGCCGGGCGGCAGCGTCGACACGGTGGCGCGCGTGATCGGCCCGGTGCTCGCGGCGAGCGTGGGCCAGCCGGTGGTGGTCGAGAACCGCGCCGGCGCCTCGGGCAGCATCGGCACCGCGGAGGCGGCGCGCGCGAAGCCCGACGGCTATACGCTGCTCCTCAACACCATCCCGTTCGTCGCGAACGTCGGCCTGTACCAGCACCTGCCGTACGACCCGATCCGCGATTTCGCGCCCGTTTCGCTCCTGTGCTCGTCGCCGGCGGTGCTGGTCGTGCACCCGTCGGTGCCCGCGCGCTCGGTCGCCGAGCTGCTCGCGCTCGCGCGCGCGAAGCCCGGCGTGCTCAACTATTCGGCCGCCGGCGCCGGCACCAACCCGCACATGGCGGGCGAGCTGTTCAACATGCTGGGCGGCGTCGACATCGTCGCCGTCCAGTACAAGGGCGGCGGGCCGGCGCTGGTCGCGGTGCTGGGCGGCGAGGTCGGGATCACCTTCCAGAACATCTCCGAGGCCGTGCCGCACGTGAGCTCGGGACGCCTGCGCGCGCTCGGCGTGACCAGCACGCGGCGCGCCGCGGCGCTGCCCGACGTGCCGACGCTCGCCGAGGCCGGCGTCCCCGGCTACGAGTTCACCACCTGGCACGGCGTGCTCGCGCCGCGCGCGACGCCGCCGCGGATCGTCGACCTGTTGAGCGCGAAGCTCGCGCAGGTGCTGCGCTCCCCCGAGGTCGCGCCGCGCTTCGCGCAGATGGGGCTCGACATCATCGCCAGCAGCCCCGCCGAATTCTCCGCCCACCTCAGGAAGGAGCTCGACAAATGGGGCAAGCTCGTGCGCGAAAGGCACATCAAGGTCGAATGACGCGTTGAAACGAAAACGGCCGGGCGGCCCCGGCCGTTCCTTGCGGCGGCTGCGCCTACTTCGCGTCGCCCAGCTTCGCGTCCATCGTCGGCGACTTGAGCCAGGCGCCGATGTCCTTGCCGATCGCCTCGGCGTCGCGCACGAGCATCTGGCAGGTGCCGTAGCCGCCGCGCGTGGTCTGGCGGCGGACGGTGAAGCTGCCGACGACCTTGCCGCCGTCGCGCAAGGTTCCCGAGACCGTCACCGCTTTCGGGCCGCTCCACGCGCCGCCGCCGGGGGCGAGCACGTTGGTGATCTTCATGTCGAGCGTGCCGGTTCCGGCCGATCCGGCGGCGTGCTTCACGTACTGCGGGATCTTGGTGTCGAGCGCGCACTCCTTCTTCACCGCGTCGGTGACCGCGGCGTTCTTGTCGTAGCCGATCTTGTCGGGCACCGTCACCCCGGCCGCCGCGGCGAGCGGCAGCGAGACGAGCGCGGCGACGATCGCGCGGCGCGTGTTCTTCATGGTCTGTCCCTTTCCCTGGTTGTCGATGTCGGCGGCGACGAGCGCCGCGACGGGAAGCGTAGCAAAGCGCGCGGCTCCGCGAAAGCACATTTCGTCACGGACGCTCGGCGTATTGCGGCGCGCCGTCGAGGATCTCGTCCCACTCGGCCTTGTACGCCGCGAAGATGTGCGCCGAGACCTTCCCCGTCACGGGCGTATCGAGCGTGCCGACCCGGATGCGGCGCAGCTCGGGCGCCTTCTTCGGCCACCAGCTGTAGATCGGCGACCCGCAGCCGCGGCAGAACGTGCGCTCGAGCCCCGACGTGTGCAGGAAGCGGCCGAGGTGGCCGTCGCCCGCGACGATGCGGAAGCCCGAGGCCGGCACGGTCGAGCCGACGTTGAACGCGCTCCCGGTCGCCTTGCGGCAGCGGCGGCAGTGGCAGTACTGGATCGGCCCGATCTCGCCGTCGATCTCGTAGCGGATCGCGCCGCACAGGCAGCTGCCGCGCAGCTTCGTTCCCGCGCTCGGTCCCGGCATCGTTCCTCTCCCCGGAATGGAATTCCCTTATTATCGTCCGCCCTTAGAATCCGGGCGAGGAGGCCACAATGCGAACGATGTTCCGATGCCTGGCGGCGCTCGCGCTCGCCTGCGTGATTCCCGCGACCCACGCGCAGCAATATCCCGCGCACCCGGTGCGCATGATCGTCCCGTTCCCCGCGGGCGGTCCCGCCGACCTCGTCGCGCGGCTGCTCTCGGCGAACCTGGGCAAGATCTGGGGCCAGCCGCTCGTGATCGAGAACCACGGCGGCGCCGGCGGCAACATCGGCACCGCGCAGGTCGCGAAGGCCGCGCCCGACGGCTACACGCTGCTGCTCACCACCTCGGGCCTCATGTCGAACCCGAGCCTCTACAAGGACCCGGGGTTCGACCCGGTCAAGGACTTCGCGCCGATCACCGTCGTCGGCAACTCCGCGACCGTGGTCGTGCGCCACCCGAGCCTCGCCGGCGTGAACACGATGAAGGACGTCGAGCGGCTCGCGCGCACGACGAAGGTCGACTTCGCGACGCCCGGCATCGGGCTCGCGGGGCACCTGTCGGGCGAGCTGTTCCGCACCATGACGCACGTCGAGATGCAGGCGATCCCGTTCGCGGGCGCCGCGCCCGCGATCGCGTCGGTGCTCTCGGGGCAGGTGAAGCTCGGCTTCATGGCGGTGCCGACGACGGTGCCGCACATCAAGAGCGGCAAGCTGGTCGCGATCGCGGTGACCAGCCCGAAGCGCCTCGCGGTGCTGCCCGACGTGCCGACGGTGGCCGAGTCGGGCTACCCCGGCTTCCAGGTCGACAACATGTACGGGGTGCTCGCCCCCGCGGGCACGCCGGCGACGATCGTGAGGAAGGTCCACGCCGACATCCTGCGCGTGCTCGCGACGCCCGAGGTTAAGCAGGCGCTCGACCGCGCGACCATCGACATCGTCGGCGACACGCCCGAGGAGTTCGCGGCCTACATCCGCTCGGAGTACACCAAGTGGGCCGGGGTGGTGAAGGCCTCGGGCGCGAAGGTCGAGTAGGGCGAATAAGATAGCGGCGATGTGCGGCCGCTACGTCAGTCCCGAGGAAGCCGCGATCGCGCGCGCCTTCCGCGTCGCGGCGCGCGCCAACCCGCTCGCGCGCCGCTTCAACGTCTGTCCCACGGACACCGTGCCGTTCGTCCGCGCCCGCGCCGGCTCCGGCGAGCCCGAGATCGCCTCGGGCCGCTGGGGCCTGGTCCCGCACTGGTGGAAAGAAGCGAAGCCGCCTCGCGCGAGCTTCAACGCGCGCGTCGAGGAGGCGGCGGCGAAGCCGATGTGGCGCGACGCGCTCGCGCGCTCGCGCTGCCTGGTCCCGGCCGAGGGCTGGTACGAGTGGGGCCCGGCCGAGCGCACCGATCCCGCGACCGGCGAGATCGTCGCGGCGAAGCAGCCGCGCTACATCCGCCGCGCCGACGGCGCGCTCGCGTGCTTCGCCGGGCTCGCGGCGTACTGGAAGGACCCGGGGACCGGCGAGGCGCTGCGCTCGTGCGCGATCCTCACCGGGCCCGCGTCGGGCGCGCTCGCGGCGATCCACGGCCGCGCGCCGGTCGTCCTGCCCGAGAGCGCATATGCGGCGTGGCTCGACCGCTCGCTCGACGATCCCGAGGCGGCGCGCGCGCTCGCCGCGCGCGCCATGCCGCCCGAGGCCTTCGTGCACTGGCGGGTGCGCCCGCTCGTGAACGACGCCGGCCGCGACGGCCCGGAGCTGATCGAGCGCGAGCGGTAGAATGCCCGCGCGCAACTTGAGGAGCGACCGATGAAGCGCAGCGTCTGCCTGCTCGCGATGGTCCTCGGCGCCTCCGGCGCCGCGGCCCAGCAGTACCCCGCGAAGCCCGTGAAGATCATCGTCGCCTTCTCGCCCGGCGGCAGCACGGATCTCCTCGCGCGCGCGGTCGGGCAGAAGCTCGGCGAGCGCTGGGGCCAGCCGGTCGTGGTCGAGAACCGCGTCGGCGCGAGCGGCATGATCGGCGCCGACGCGGTGGCGAAGAGCGCGCCCGACGGCTACACGCTGCTCATGTGCTCGCCGCAGGAGGTCGCGGTCAACCACCACGTCTTTCCCAAGGTGCCGTACGACCCGCGGCGCGACCTCGCGCCGATCACGCTGGTGACGGTGACGCCGCTCGTGATCGCGGTGAACCCGGGCGTTCCGGCGAAGGACATCGCCGCTCTCGTGGCGCTCGCGAAGGCGAAGCCGGGGACGCTCGGCTACGCGACGCCCGGCACCGCGAGCACGCAGCATCTGACCGGGGAGATCCTCCAGGCCGCGGCGGGCATCAAGCTCGTGCACGTCCCGTACAAGGGCGCGGGCCAGTCGATCCCCGACGTGATCGGCGGGCAGGTGCCGATCGGCGTCTACGGCATCCTCACCATCAGCCCGCAGGCGAAGGCGGGCAAGCTGCGGATCCTGGCCGTGACGACGCCGAAGCGCTCGCCGATCGCCCCGGACGTGCCGACGATGGCGGAGTCGGGCTTCCCGGGCTTCGACACGTCGCTGTGGTTCGGCCTGCTCGCGCCGGCGGGGACGCCGAAGGACGTGATCGCGAAGATCCACGACGACACCGCCCGCGCGCTGAAGCTGCCCGACGTCGCCGAGCGCATCGCCGCGCAGGGCGGCGAGGTGATCGGCAGCACGCCGGCGCAGTTCGCGGCGTTCATCGCCGCCGAGGACGCGAAGTACGCGAAGATCATCCGCGAGGCGGGCGTGCGGCTCGAGTGAGCCGCGCGCGCCTCAGCCCGCGGCGCCGGTCCCGAGAAGGTCGCGCTCGAGCGCGAAGCGGGAGAACTGCTCCGCGGTGAGCGGGCGCGCGAAGCCGTAGCCCTGGGCGCCGTCGCACTCGAGGCGCTTCAGCAGGCCGATCTGCTCCTCGGTCTCGGCGCCCTCGGCGATCACCGACTTGCCGAGCGCGTGCGACATCGCGATGATCGCCGCGACGATGACCTCGGAGTCCGCCTCGCGGCCGAGGCTCTCGACGAACACGCGGTCGATCTTCACCGTGTCGACCGGAAAGCGCTTGAGATACGCCATGGACGAGAACCCGGTGCCGAAGTCGTCGAGCGACAGGCCCACGCCCAGCGTCACCAGCTCGCGCAGCATGTCCTCGACCGCCGGCCCGTGGTCGATCAACGCCGTCTCGGTGATCTCGACCTCGAGGCTCGCGGGCGAGATGCCGGCGGCGCGCGTCGCGTCGCGCACGATATCGACCAGCGCGGGGCCGCGGAACTGCCGCGCCGACACGTTCACGGCGAGCCGCGGCGGCGCGGCCCCCCGCGCCTGCCAGCGCGCGAGCTGCCGGCTGGCCTCCTCGATCACCCAGCGCCCGAGCTGCTCGATGTATCCCGAGTCCTCGGCGAGGCGGATGAAGCGCGCGGGCAGCGTCAGGCCCTGCGCCGGGTGGTGCCAGCGCAGCAGCGCCTCGGCGCCGCGGATGCCGCCGCTGCGCAGGTCGAGCACCGGCTGGTAGTAGAGCTCGAGCTCGCGCTGGTCGATCGCGCGGCGCAGCTCGCGGCCGAGCGTGACGCGCGACACCGCCTCGGCGTTCATCGCCTCCTCGAAGTACACGGCCTGGCCGCGGCCGCCCGCTTTCGCGCGGTACATCGCGGTGTCGGCGTTCTTGATCAGCTCGTCGGCGGAGCGGCCGTCCTGGGGATAGAGCGCGATGCCGATGCTCGCGGAAAGGAACGAGCTCTGGCCGTCGATGACGAACGCCTCCGAAAGCGACCGGATGACGTTCTCGGCGATGCGGCCGGCGTCCTGCGGGTCCTGGAGCTGCGTGAGGACGACGTTGAACTCGTCCCCCCCGAGGCGCGACACCGTGTCGCTGTCGCGCAGGCAGCGCGAGATCCTTCGCGCCGCCTCGCGCAGCGCGGCGTCGCCCGACGTGTGGCCGAGCGCGTCGTTCACGTCCTTGAAGTGGTCGAGGTCGATGAAGAGCACGGCGAACGAGCCCGACTCGCGCACGCAGCGCGCGATCTCCTGCGTGAGCCGGTCTTTGAGCAGCGAGCGGTTCGGCAGGCCGGTCAGCGTGTCGAAATGCGCCTGCACGTACAGCTGCTCGTCGCGCCACGCGGAGGAGATCGCCACCGCGACGCGGTCGGCGAAGTCGCGCACGTGCTTGCGGTCGTCCTCGCCGAGGGCCGAGGGCCCGGGCTGCCCGAGCACCAGCGCGCCGCAGACCGCGCCCCGCCAGTGGATCGGCTGCACGTATGCCGCCATCACGGCGCGCGCGCGCTGGCGCGCGAGGTACGCGGCGCGGTCCTCCCTCGGGTCGGTCCAGAAGCCGTTCTGCAGCCCTTCGAGCGTCGCGCAATCGGCCGCCTGCAGCTCGTGGCGCGCCGCGACCACGCGCTCGGGCGCCTCGGGCGCGGGCGCGTAGATGTGCGCGAGGCCCGGGTTGTCGTGATCGAGCAGCATGACGCTCGGGCAGCTTCCCGCGATCAGCTCGCCGATCCGCCGGAGCACCGTGGCGATGACCGATTCGGTCTCCTCGCTGGAGAGGATGAGCCGGTCGATCTCGGCCAGCGCGGTCAGCACCGAGAACTGGCGCCCGACCCGCGTCGACATGCGGTTGAAGGCGGCGGCGAGCTCGCCGAACTCGTCGTCGCGGTGGACCTCGACCGCCCTGGAGAAGTCGTTGTGCGCGACGCGGCGCGCGCCGGCGGCGAGCTCGTCGATCGGCACCAGGATCGTCCTGATCTGACGCACCGTCAGCCACGCGACGATCAGCAGGGCTAGCAGCACGACGGGCACGTAGAGCTTGCGGAACTCGGCGATGCGCCGGAGCAGGAAGCGCTCGGGCTGCGCCGCGACCACGATCCATTCGCCGACGCCGAACTCGGCGCGCATGAACTGGCCCCACGCGACCGCGCGCATCGTCTCCGGCCCGAGCTCGAACGTCGTCGACGTCGCGGTCGAGCGGCCGGCGAGGGCGTCGATCGTGTGCAGCGCCCCGCCCGACAACGCCGGCGCGCTGCAGAACAGGATGGTGCGCGTGTCCTCGTCGATGACGCAGAAGTCGGTGGCCGCGGGCAGCACGTCGAGCGCGCCCCACAGGAACTCGGGCTGCAGCTCGCCGAAGAGCACCGTCCCCGGGGCGATGCTGGGATCGGGCACGAGCAGGAACACGCGCGCGCTTCCGTGCGCGGGCGTGAAGACGAACGCGTGCCGTCCCGAGGCGAGGCGCCGGCGCAGCTCGTCGGGCACCTCGGGTAGCACGGCGTCGCCCATGACGGGCGTGACCGCGTTTCTCGCATCGACGATGCCCAGCGTGCGGAAATAGCGACGGAGCGATTCGGGCGCGCGCCAGCCGCCGCGCTCGCTGCGGCTGATGGCTCCGGCCGCGGCCTCCGTCGCGAGCAGCAGGTGATCGAGCAGCGTGTCGCCGTAGGCCTTGCTCCTCGCCGCGAGGCGCTGCTCGGCCTCGACCAGCAGCACGTCGCGCACCTCGGCGAGCGAGATCACGGCCATCAGGCCGAGCGGGACGAACGCCGACAGTACGAAGGCGAGGAACACCCGGCGCGCCACGCGGCCGGGGAAGGGCCGCCGCAGGAGCCGCATCACGGGTCGAACTCCGACGCGAGCCCGACGAACCGGCCGTCGCGCGCCCGCACGACGTCGTCGCGGCTGTTCTTCGCCTGCAGCGAGGACGAGGAGGAGCCGTCCTTGCCCACGCTGTACAGGTCGAAGTCGCTGTTCAGCGGGTTGAGCTGCTTGTCCTTCCTCGCCTTGCCGTCGCCCTTGTGCGACACGAGGTTGAAGTAGGCATAGGGCCGGCCCCAAGGGTCGAGCTTGCTGTCCTGCCGGACGTCGGCGAGCGAGTCGGGGAAGCGCCGGTTGTCGAGGTTGTACTGGACCACCAGGAACGCGATGGCGTTGATGTCGGTGGTCGCGGTCGACACGCGCACCCGCTCGGTGTAGTCCGTATAGCGCGAGTAGGCGAGGCTCGCAAGCACGCCGAGAATGGCGAGCGCGATCAGCACCTCGATGGCGGTGAATCCGGTGGAGCCGGTCCTGGGGCCAGCTCTCATTGTTGTTGCCTCCCTGATCTGCGGCGCCCCGGACGGGCTGGCCCAGCCCCGGGATCGGTTCCGCAGAACGTGGAGTTTGACTTAGCGTCCCGCCGGGCGGAACAGGAGATTCGCTCGCCGCGCGCAATACGCACGCTCGCCCGTCCGCGCGCGGGCGGCCCGTGTCGGGGGCCCGTCAGCCGGGCGGATGCGCCTCCTCGAGCGGCCAGCCCGAGACGTCGAAGTCGGCCGGCATCGCCACGTGCACGAACCCGCGCACGTCGCGGAGCGACCGCGTGATGTGGCCCCGGCCGGTCGTGTCCTCGGCGAAGATGAGGTCGCCGGGCCGGCAGACGAAGCGCCGGCCGGTGCTCGACTCGAGCTCGAGCAGCCCCGACACGAGGAAGATCAGCTGCCGCCGCGGCGCGTTGTGCAGGTCCTGCACGTGACCCTCGGGCGTCTCGCGGAAGAACATCGATTCGCAGCGGAAGCTCTGCGACATGGGCCGCTCGCCGCCGCTCATCGGGACGCGGCGGACCTCGATCGCCGACTCTCCCGACGGCCCGGTGAAGATGCGGAACACGCGCATCGCGCGATGCTAGCCGGTTTCGGGGGAGGGCGCGGCGTCTCCGCGCCCGGACACTCCGTAAGGACCATGGACCGGCCGCTCTCCGTCACGAGGGGAGCCGGGGTTCGCTCTATAACATCGGCATCGGTACATCACCGATCGGGCTTCCCTGCGCATGAAAAAAATACTCGTCACCGGCGGCGCCGGTTTCCTGGGCTCGCACCTGTGCGACGCCTTGATCGACGCGGGACACGAGGTGCTGTGCGTCGACAACCTCTTTACCGGCAGCAAGCAGAACATCGTCCACCTCCTGGGCGAGCCGCGCTTCGAGTTCATGCGCCACGACGTCACCTTCCCGCTGTACGTCGAGGTGGACGAGATCTACAACCTCGCGTGCCCCGCCTCGCCCGTGCACTACCAGTTCGACCCGGTGCAGACGACCAAGACCAGCGTGCACGGCGCGATCAACATGCTCGGCCTCGCGAAGCGCACGCGCGCGCGCGTGTTCCAGGCGTCCACCTCCGAGGTCTACGGCGATCCCGAGATGCACCCGCAGCAGGAGCAGTACTGGGGGCGCGTCAACCCGATCGGCATCCGCGCCTGCTACGACGAGGGCAAGCGCTGCGCCGAGACGTTGTTCTTCGACTACCACCGGCAGCACGGCCTCGAGATCAAGGTCGCGCGCATCTTCAACACCTACGGGCCGCGCATGCACCCCGACGACGGCCGCGTGGTGTCGAACTTCATCGTGCAGGCGCTGCGCGGCGACGACATCACGATCTTCGGCGACGGCAGCCAGACGCGCAGCTTCTGCTACGTCGACGACATGATCCGGGGCTTCCTCTCGCTCATGGCGACGGAGCACGAGGTCACCGGCCCGATCAACCTCGGCAACCCGGCCGAGTACACGGTGGCCGAGCTCGCGCACAAGGTCGTCGAGATGACCGGATCGGCGTCGCGCGTCGTGTACCGCCCGCTGCCGGCCGACGACCCGCGCCAGCGGCGCCCCGACATCCGGCTCGCGCGCGAGCGCCTGGGCTGGGCGCCGCAGGTCGCGCTCGAGGACGGCCTCATGGAGACCATCCTCTACTTCGACCGCCTGCTCGGCGAGCGCGAGGAGCAGGCGCCGGTGCGCGCCGCGGCGCGCGCCGCAGCCTGAAGCGCGAGCGCATGTCCCGGCGCGCCGTTCTCGTGACGGGCGGGGCCGGCTACATCGGCAGCCACGCCTGCAAGGCGCTCGCGCGCGCGGGCCACGTGCCGGTCACGCTCGACAGTCTCGAGCACGGCCACGCCTCGGCCGTGCGCTGGGGCCCGCTCGTCCAGGGCGACGTGCGCGACCGCGCGCTCCTCGAGCGCACGATGCGCGAGCACCGCGTCGCGGCGGTCGTGCACTTCGCCGCCTACGCCTACGTGGGCGAGTCGATGCGCGACCCCGGCAAGTACTTCGGGAACAACGTCGCCGGCACGCTGTCGGTGCTCGACGCGATGCGGGCCTGCGACGTGCGCGCGATCGTGTTCTCCTCGACCTGCGCGACCTACGGCGTGCCGCGATCGCTGCCGATCGACGAGCGCCACCCGCAGGATCCGATCAGCCCGTACGGCGAGTCGAAGCGCGTCGCCGAGCGCGCGCTGCACTGGTACGGCGCGGCCCACGGCCTGCGCTCGGTCGCGCTGCGCTACTTCAACGCCGCGGGCGCGGACCTCGACGGCGAGATCGGCGAGGACCACGATCCCGAGACGCACCTCATCCCGCTCGCGATCGGGGCCGCGCTCGGCACGCAGCCGCCGCTCGCGGTCTGCGGCACCGACTACCCGAGCGCCGACGGCACCGCCGTGCGCGACTACGTGCACGTGAGCGATCTCGCCGACGCGCACGCGCGCGCGCTCGACTACCTGCTCGACGGCGGCGGCAGCGTCGCCGTCAACCTCGGCACGGGGCGCGGCCACTCGGTCCGCGAAGTGATCGCCGCGGTCGAGCGCGTCGCGCGCCGCGCCGTGCCGCGGCGCGACGTCGCCCGCCGCGCGGGCGATCCCGCGTGCCTGGTCGCGGACGCGGCCCGGGCGCGCGAGCTGCTCGGCTGGGAGCCGCGATGCTCCGGGCTCGAGACGATCGTCGACACGGCGTGGCGCTGGCACGCGCGCTGAGCGCCGAGGCCGACGCGCCGCCGGCCGCGGACGCGGCGGCGCCGACGCCCCGGGCGCGCGACACCGTCGACGCGCGGCCGCGCGTCGCGGGCAAGTTCCTCTACGCCGGCGACGAGAAGCTCTGGATCCGCGGCGTCACGTACGGCACCTTCCGCCCCGGACCCGGCGGCGACTATCCCGGGCCCGCGCGGATCGACGCCGATTTCTCGGCCATGGCGGCCGCCGGCATCAACGCGGTGCGCCTCTACACCGTTCCGCCGCGCGCGCTGCTCGACGCCGCGCTCGCGCACGGGCTGCGCGTGCTGGTCGGCCTGCCGTGGGAGCAGCACGTCGCCTTCCTCGACGAGCCCGAGCGCGCGCACGCGATCGAGGCGCGCGTGCGCGCCGGCGTGCGCGAGTGCGCCGGGCACCCCGCGGTCCTCGGCTACGCGGTCGGCAACGAGATCCCCCCGGCGATCGTGCGCTGGCACGGCCGCGCGCGCATCGAGCGCTTCGTGCGCCGCCTCTATTGCGCGGCGAAGGACGAGGACCCGGACGCGCTCGTCACCTACGTGAACTTCCCGACCACCGAGTACCTGCGGCTGCCCTTCCTCGACTTCGTGTGCTTCAACGTGTATCTCGAGCAACGCGAGCGGCTCGAGGCCTACCTCGCGCGGCTGCAGAACCTCGCCGGCGAGCGCCCGCTCGTCATGGCCGAGATCGGCCTCGACTCGCGCCGCAACGGCGAGGCCGCTCAGGCCGAGAGCCTCGACTGGCAGGTGCGCACCGCGTTCGCCGCGGGCTGCGCCGGGACCTTCGTCTTCGCGTGGACCGACGAGTGGCACCGCGGCGGCTACGACGTCGAGGACTGGGACTTCGGCCTGGTCACGCGCGAGCGGCTGCCGAAGCCCGCGCTCGGCGCGATCGGCGCGGCGTACGCCGAGGTGCCGTTCCCGGCCGGGCTCGCGTGGCCGCGCGTGAGCGTCGTCGTGTGCAGCTACAACGGCGCGCGCACCATCCGCGACACGCTGGCGGCGCTCGCGCGCGTCGAGTACCCGGACTTCGAGGTGATCGTCGTGAACGACGGCTCGACCGACGCGACGGCGGCGATCGCGCGCGAGCACGCCGTGCGCCTGATCAGCACCGAGAACCGCGGGCTCTCGTCCGCGCGCAACACCGGCTGGCGCGCGGCGAGCGGCGAGATCGTCGCCTACATCGACGACGACGCGTATCCGGATCCGCACTGGCTGCACTACCTCGCGTACGCGTTCATGAGCGGCGACTGGGTCGGCGTCGGCGGCCCGAACATCGCGCCGCCCGGCGACGGCGAGATCGCCGACTGCATCGCCAACGCGCCCGGCGGGCCCGTGCACGTGCTCGCGAGCGACCGGGAAGCCGAGCACATTCCCGGGTGCAACATGGCGTTCCGGCGCGACGCGCTCGAGGCGGTCGGCGGGTTCGACGCGCGCTACCGCGCCGCCGGCGACGACGTCGACCTGTGCTGGCGGCTGCTCGCGCGCGGCTGGCGCATCGGGTTCCACGCCGGCGCGATGGACTGGCACCACCGCCGCAACTCGATCGCGATGTACTGGCGCCAGCAGCAAGGCTACGGCAAGGCCGAGGCGCTGCTCGAGGAGAAGTGGCCCGAGCGCTACAACGGCGCCGGCCACCTCGCCTGGTCGGGACGCCTCTACGGCCGCGGCTTCGCGCTGCCGATCCCGTGGCGCGCCGCGCGGGTCTACGGCGGCACCTGGGGAACCGCGGCGTACCAGTCGCTCTACGAGCCGGCGCCGCTCACGCTCGCGGCGCTGCCGCTGATGCCCGAGTGGTATCTGGTGATCGCGGCGCTCGCCGCGCTCTCGCTCCTGGGTCTCTCGTGGCCGCCGCTGCGCGCGGCGCTGCCGCTCGCCGCGCTCGCCGCGGCGGCGACGCTCGCGCAGGCGGCGCTCGCGGCCTCGCGCGCGAGCTTCCCGCGGCGCGCGCGCTCGCCCGGCGAAGGCGCGAGGCGGCGCGCGCTCACCGCGCTGCTGCATCTGATGCAGCCGCTCGCGCGCCTGATCGGGCGCCTGCGGCACGGCCTCACCCCGTGGCGGCGCGTGCCCGGCGAATGGATCGCGCCGCGGCCGTTCGTGCGCGGCGCGTGGCGCGAGCACGGGCGAGCGCCCGAGCAATGGCTGCGCGATATCGAGGCTCGGCTGCGGCAGGCCGGCGCACCGGTGCGCGCGGGCGGCGACTACGACCGCTGGGACCTCGAGACGAGGCGCGGCCTGCTCGGCGGCGCGCGCGTGCGGCTCGCGCTCGAGGAGCACGGCGGCGGGCGGCAGCTCGCGCGCTGGCGCGCGTGGCCCCGGCCGTCGTCCGCGGCCGTCGCGACGGTCGCCGCGGTCGGCGCGCTCGCGGTCCTCGCGCTCCTCGACCGCGGCTGGGTCGCGGCCGCGGCGCTCGCCGCGCTGGACGCCCTGCTCGCCTGGCGCATCGCGCGCGACTGCGGCGCCGCGCTCGCGTCGCTCGAGCGCGCGCTCGCCGAGGCCGAGCGATGAGGCCGCCGTGAGCGACTCACCCCGCGCCGCCATGAGTGCCGCCGCGCTCGCCCGGCGGCTGCTCGCGCAAGCGCGGCCGTACTGGGCGCACCTCGCCGGCATCGTCGCGCTCGACCTGCTCGCGGTGCCGCTCGCGCTGCTCACGCCGCTGCCGCTCAAGATCGCGATCGACAGCGCGCTCGGCGCCCAGGAGCTGCCCGGGCCGCTCGGCCGCCTCGGCGACGCCGGGATCACGGCTCTCGCCGTGGCGGTCGGCGGCGTCGTCGCGATCGCGCTCGCGACCGAGCTGCAGAAGCTCCTCACCTGGCTGCTGCAGTCGTGGACGGGCGAGAAGCTGGTGCTCGCGTTCCGCGCCAAGCTGTTCGCGCACGTGCAGCGGCTCTCGCTCGCGTGGCACGATACGCGCGGCACGGCCGACGCGATCTACCGCCTGGAGTACGACGCGCCCGCGATCCAGTGGATCGGCGTGTACGGCGTGTCGCCCTTCCTCACCGCGGGGCTCACCCTCGGCGGCATGATCATCGTCACGGCGCGTCTCGACCGCTCGCTCGCGCTGGTCGCGCTCGCCGTCGTGCCGGTGCTCGCCCTGCTCATCCGCGTCTTCGGCGGGCGGCTGCACGCCAAGTGGCACGAGGCGAAGGAGCTGGGCAGCTCGGCCACCTCGGTGCTGCAGGAGGTGCTCACTGCGCTGCGCGTGGTGAAGGCTTTCGGACAGGAGCGCCGCGAGGAGCGCCGCTTCGTCGACCAGGCGTCGCAGGAGGTGCGCGCCAACGTCGAGCTCGTGCGCCTGCAGGGAGCGTTCTACTCGCTCATCGGGCTCACGCTCGCCGCGGGCACCGCGGCGGCGCTGTGGCTGGGCGTATCGCACGTGCAGGAGGGACGCCTTTCGCTCGGCGAGCTCGTGATCGTCATGGCGTATCTCGCGCAGCTCTACACGCCGCTCGACGCGCTGTCGAAGAATCTCTCGAATCTGCAGCGCTCGGTGGTCGGCGCCGAGCGCGCTTTTGCGCTGCTCGACGTGCTGCCCGAGGTCGCCGACCGCCCCGACGCGCGGCCGCTCTCCCGCGCGCGCGGGGAGATCGAGTTCCGCGCGGCGGGCTTCGCCTACGAGAGCGCGCGCCCGGTGCTGCGCGAGCTGAACCTGCGCGTGCCCGCCGGGACGCGCGTCGGCATCGTCGGGCGCACCGGCGCCGGCAAGACCACGCTCGTCAACCTGATCACGCGCTTCTACGATCCCACCCAGGGCGCGGTGCTGCTCGACGGCGAGGACCTGCGGCGCTGGCGCCTCGAGGACCTGCGCCGCCAGTTCGCGATCGTGCTGCAGGAGCCGGTGCTGTTCTCGACCTCGATCGGCGAGAACATCGCCTACGGCCGCGCGCGCGCGAGCGAGGCGCAGATCGAGGCGGCGGCGCGGGCCGCGGGTGCGCACGACTTCATCGCCGCGCTGCCGGAGGGGTACCGCACCCCGGTCGGCGAACGCGGCATGCGCCTCTCGGGCGGCGAGCGCCAGCGCATCGCGCTCGCTCGCGCCTTCCTCAAGGACGCTCCGATCCTGATCCTCGACGAGCCGACCAGCTCGGTCGACCTGAAGACCGAGCAGGTGATCATCCAGGCGCTCGAGCGGCTGATGCACGGGCGCACGACCTTCATCATCGCGCACCGGCTGTCGACGCTCGCGCACTGCGACGTGGTCTACGCGGTCGAGAACGGGCGGCTGGCCGCGGCGACCGTCGACCAGTCGGGGCCGCTGCTCGCGAACCGCGGGCTCGCCGCGGACGCGCCGGTCAGGGCTAGCGGAAGGTGAGGCCGATCTTGAAGGCGAAGGCGCGGAAGTCCTGGTCCTGCTTCACGCCGGCGGGCGAAGTCGCGTCCTTGATGCGGCCCCACGCGAAGTCGACCGCGGGCGTCAGCCGGAACGCGCCCCACAGCGGGACGTCGTAGCCGAACCCGAGGACGCCGCCGAAGCCGCGGCCGGTGCCCTCCTCGGGCACGTCGGTCCAGAAGCGCGCGCCGCCGAGGCCGGCCTTCACCCACCAGCGGTTGGCCGCGGGGTAGGCCTGCGCGATGAAGTTGAACGTCTGGATGCCTTCGCCCTCGTTGAGGCGCCACATGTTGGCGCCCTTCAGCAGCCAGTTCGCGGCCTCGACGCCGAGGAGCAGCCGCGGGTCCCACGAGTAGCCGACGCGCAGCCCGGTGATCATCTTGTGCTGCGTGGTCGACTCGTTCTGGGCCGAGAAGCGTCGCGTCATCGAGGCGTAGCCGATGTCGGCGCCGGCCCACCAGCCCTCGAGCTTCTCGGGATCGAACGCGAGCGCCGCGCCCGGCGCGAGAGCGAGCAGGGCGACGGCGGCGGCGAGGGCGCGCGGGCGGTTCATCGGGGGCTCACGGGCTCAGACAGCGATTCGGCGTTTTCGTGCGCGACGGCGATGGTATCCTGCGTCCGTGCGTCAGGCATTTTCCGACCTTTCGTGAAAAGTCCGCTTCTCCCGCTCCTCGCGTCGGCGCTCGCCGCGGCGCCCGCTTTCGCCGACACGGCGCTGCCGCTGTCGGCGCCCGTGCCCGGCGGCGTCGCCGTCGTCTGTCTCGGGCGCGCCTCGGAGCCCGCGCCGCGGGTCGAGTTCGACGGCCGCCGCGTGCTGGTCGCGCGCGTCGGCGACACGTGGCGCGCGGTGGTCGGGCTGCCGCTCGCGCTGGCTCCCGGGCGGCACGCGCTCGCGGTCGAGGACGGCGACGGCGGCCGCAGCGTGGCGTTCGAGGTGGTGCCGCACAAGTACGGCGAGCAGCACGTGCGGCTGCGCGACCGGCGCATGGTGACGCCGCCGAAGGCGCTGCTCGCGCGCATCGCGCGCGAGCAGCAGACCCTGCTCGCCGCGTTCTCGACCTGGAGCGAGCCGGCGATCGCCGACCTGCAGCTCGACCTGCCCGCGCCGGGGCGCGTCTCGGGCGGGTTCGGCGTGGCGCGCTTCTTCAACGAGCAGCCGCGCGCGCCGCACAGCGGCCTCGACATCGCCGCGGCGGCCGGGACCCCCGTCCTCGCGCCGGCCGCGGGCACCGTCATCGACACCGGGCGCTACTACTTCAACGGCCGCACCGTCATCCTCGACCACGGCGAGGGCCTGATCACCATGTACAACCACCTCGACCACATCGGCGTGGCGAAGGGCGAGCGCGTCGAGCGCGGCCAGGTCATCGGCACGGTCGGACGCACCGGCCGCGTCACGGCCGCGCACCTGCACTGGACGGTGAGCCTCAACAACGCGCGCGTCGACCCCGCGCTGTTCCTCGCGGGCGAGGTGCGCGAGCAGGTGCTGCCGGCGTACGTGCCGGCGTCCGCTTCGGCCGCAGTTTCGACGGGGCCAGCCGAGCCCGCGGCGCCCGGCTGCGGTTCGTGACGTGAGCGTCCTGCCGGTCCGCGCCATCCTCGCCGGCCGGGCGCCCGCGGACCGCCCGGTGACCGTGCGCGGCTGGGTGCGCACGCGGCGCGACTCGAAGGCGGGAGTCTCCTTCGTGCACGTCTCGGACGGCTCGGGGTTCCAGCCGCTGCAGGTGGTCGCGCCCGCGACGCTCGCGAACTACGCCTCCGAGGTGCAGAAGCTCACCGCGGGCTGCGCGGTCGAGGCGACCGGGTCGATCGTGCCGTCGCCCGCGAAGGGACAGCCGTTCGAGATGCAGGCCGCGTCGCTGCGCGTCGTCGGCTGGGTCGAGGACCCCGACACGTATCCGATCCAGCCCAAGCCGCACACGCTGGAGTTCCTGCGCGAGGTGGCGCACCTGCGCCCGCGCACCAACGTGATCGGCGCGGCGTCGCGCGTGCGGCACACGCTCGCGATGGCGATCCACCGCTTCTTCCACGAGGAGGGCTTCGTCTGGGTCAACACGCCGATCATCACCGCCTCGGACGCGGAAGGCGCGGGCGAGCTGTTCCGCGTGTCGACGCTCGATGCCGCGAACCCGCCGCGCACGGGCGAGGGCAAGGTGGACTACTCGAAGGACTTCTTCGGGCGCGAGGCCTTCCTCACGGTGTCGGGCCAGCTCAACGTCGAGACCTACTGCATGGCGCTCTCGAAGGTCTACACCTTCGGCCCGACCTTCCGCGCCGAGAACTCGAACACGAGCCGGCACCTCGCCGAGTTCTGGATGATCGAGCCCGAGATCGCGTTCGCCGACCTCGCCGACGACGCCGCGCTCGCCGAGCGGCTGCTGAAATACGTGCTCGAGGCGGTGCTCGCGGAGCGCCCCGACGACATGGCTTTCTTCGACGAGCGCATCGAGAAGGGCCTCGTCGCCAAGCTGCAGGGCATCGTCGACAAGCCGTTCGTGCGCATGGACTACACCGAGGCGGTGCGCGTGCTCGAGAGCTCGCGGCAGAAGTTCGAGTTCCCGGTGAAGTGGGGCACGGACCTGCAGAGCGAGCACGAGCGCTGGCTGTGCGAGCAGCACGTGAAGGGCCCGCTCGTCCTGGTGAACTACCCGAAGGGGATCAAGGCGTTCTACATGCGCCTGAACGACGACGGCAGGACCGTCGCGGCGATGGACGTGCTCGCGCCGGGGATCGGCGAGATCATCGGCGGCTCGCAGCGCGAGGAGCGGCTCGCCGTGCTCGACGCGCGCATCGTGGAGGCCGGGCTCGATCCCGAGGCCTACGGCTGGTACCGCGATCTGCGCCGCTACGGCACCGTGCCGCACGCGGGCTTCGGCCTCGGCTTCGAGCGCACCGTCGCGTACGTCACCGGCCTCGCGAACGTGCGCGACGTGATTCCGTTTCCGCGTACGCCCGGCAGCGCGCGGTATTGACGAAACTGAGGACGAAGCCGCGGAGCCTCAGCAGAAGTCCTCGGTCACGTAAACCTTGAGGTCGCGCGTGACGGTCACGCCCAGCCCCTCGTGCTGCCAGTGCGGCGTCAGGATGTTGGCGCGGTGCCCGGGGCTCTTCATCCAGCCGGCGACGGTGCGCCGCGCGAGCTCGTCCTCGGAGTGCCAGTCGTAGTATTTCCGGTCGCCGAGCGTCGTGATCTTCGCCCACAGGTCGTCGCGCGCGATGTTCTCGGCGCCGCCGTGGACGACGTCGCCGACCGGCACGAAGCACTTGTAGCGCGCCTTGGCGTAGCGCGCGTCGAAGTTGGCGCCTTCGGGCGTGACGTGGGCGAAGTAGTTGCGCCGTCCCATGTCGCCGCTGTGGCCGCGCGCGATCGCGGCGAGCTTCGCGTCCCAGGCGAGGGGTCTCAGGCCCTTGGCCGCGCGCTCGCGGTTGACGAGGGCGTGGATCGATTTCTCCAGGCGCTCCGACGAGACGCGCGGTTGCGGCTTCTGGGCGGGCTTCGGCTCGGTGCGCGCCCGCGCCGAGACCGCGGCGAGCGCGAGCACGCACGCCGCGAGCGCGGCGACGGTCGACTTGCGGATATCCATCGGGGCGTCCTCCCTGACGCGGGGTGATGATACGCCGGCGGCGCGCGCGCCACTGTCAAAAATGACAGGTGTTCAAGCACGCGCCAGCGGCCGATAATGCCTCGGCAACCCGAACGCCGAACAACAACAGCAAAGGGAGGCGCAATGACTGGCGATGCCGACGTACCCGTCGCGAATTTCTCCAGCGTGCTCGCCGACGAGCTCTCCGCCGTGAAGGCGGGACGCGCGAAGCTCGAGCAGCCACCCGACGGCGCAGGCCGTCCCTCCAATCCCGCGGCGAGCTACGAGGAGGCGCAGCGGATGCGCCTCAAGGGTCTCGCCTTCTCGGGCGGCGGCATCCGCAGCGCTACCTTCAACCTGGGCATCATCCAGGCGCTCGCCGAGGGAAAGCTGCTGCAGCGCTTCGACTACCTTTCGACGGTCTCGGGCGGAGGCTACATCGGCAGCTGGCTCTCGGCGCAGGTGAGGCACGGGCAGCCGATCGCGTCCCTCGAGGCCGAGCTCAGCCCCACGGCGGGCGGTTCGCCGAAGGCGCGCGAGTACAAGCCGATCGGCTTCCTGCGCCAGTACAGCAACTACCTGACGCCGCGCATCGGGCTGCTGTCGCTCGACACGCTGAGCGGCGTCGCGGGCTACCTGCGCAACGTGATCCTGGTGCAGACCATGATCGTCGCGCTGCTCGCCGCGGCGCTGCTCGTGCCGCGGTCCCTGTTTCTCTCGATGACGCCTCTGCAGAGCCAGGCCTTCGCCGGCCATCCGGGGTCGCTCGGGCTCGTGCTCGGGTGCGCGCTGCTGCTCGTGAGCCTCGGGGCGATCGGCGTCAATCTGCAGGCGCCCAGCGTCTCGCGCCGTGCCACCGGCTCCTTCGTCGCGTGGTGGATCATCGCGCCCGCAGTCGTCGCCGCGTTCGGTCTCGCGGCCGAGCTGTCGGACCCCCGCAGCTTCACCCGGAACGTCGGCGAAGCGCTGCCGTGGGTGACCTTCACCGGCCTCGCGTACGGCGCGCTGACGCTGGTCGCCTGCGTCGGCATGGCGCTGCTGGGCCCGCGTCCGGAAGCGAGGCGGGGCAAGGGGCTTTTCGCCTCGCTCGCCGTGATCGCGGCCGCGCCGCTCGCGGGCGCCGTCGGCGGCGTATTGCTCTACGCCGTCCATGCGGCGATCGTCGCGATCCAGGATCCGGGCGACGCGGCGGACTTCGCGCTGGCGCTCGTGCCTTTCCTGCTGCTCCTGATCTTCTCTCTCGTCGTCGTGTTCCACCTGGGACTGATCGGCCGCATCTTCGACTTCCAGATACACGAATGGTGGGCGCGCTACGGCGCCTGCCTGCTCGCGGTGACGGCGGGCGCGGGCGGCCTGTTCGTGGTCTCGGTCTACGGCCCGCCGCTGGTCGATGCTGGGATCCACTGGGCACAGGCGGGCGGGCTGGCATGGCTCGCGACGACGCTCTGGGGCGTCGTGCGCGGCGCGTCCTCGAGCACGGGCGGAGACTCGAAGTCCTGGAGCGACCGGCTCGTGCGCCTGGTCCCGTACGTGTTCATCGCCGGGCTCGCCCTCGCGCTTTCCTGGCTGATCCAACTCGCGACGGGCAGCGTCCCCGGCGACGCGTCCGGAAGGGCCGCCTGTGGACTAGGCGGCGCAATCATCATCTACGCGCTGCTCGCGTGGCGTCTCGACATCAATCTGTTCTCGTTCCATGCCTTCTACCGCAACCGATTGACTCGCTGCTACCTCGGCGGCGCGCGCGCGGCGCTGGAGAAGGACGCGGCGCGCAGGCCGCATCCGTTTACCGGGTTCGACCCGGACGACGACGTCGCGCTGAAGACGCTGATCGACCCGGCCACCGGGAAGGTGCAGCGGCCTTTCCACATCCTGAACACGACGCTGAACTCGAGCGCCGGCAAGGACCTCGCGTGGCAGCAGCGCAAGGCCGCTTCGTTCTTCTTCTCGCCGCTCTATTGCGGTTACCGCCTGCCGCCGTCGACGGTGCTCGAGAACCGCGGCGGGTTCGTCGCGACCGAGCGCTACATGCGCGCGGGCGTGATGGCGCTCGGGCCGAGCCGCGACACCGGGCCGATGCTGGGCAGCGTGATGGCGGTCTCGGGGGCGGCCGCGAGCCCGAACTGGGGCTTTCATACCTCGGCGCCCGTCGCCTTCCTCCTCACGCTGTTCAACGTGCGGCTCGGGCGCTGGTGCCCGAACACCGGACGCACGCCCGTGCCGCGCGGCCAGGCGCCGCAGTTCGGCGGCTGGCTGCTGCTGCGCGAGCTGTTCGGGCTGACCGACTCGACGTCGCGCTGGCTGTACCTGTCCGACGGCGGCCACTTCGACAACCTCGGCATCTACGAGCTCGTGCGCCGGCGCACGAGCCTGATCCTGGCGATGGACTGCGGGCAGGACGTCGACACGGCGTGCGACGATCTCGCCGACACGCTGCGAAAGTGCTACACGGACTTCGGCGTGCGCATCGTCCTCGAGGTCGACGCGCTGAAGAAGACCGCGCGTACCGACGGACGCGTCGCCTGCAGCGAGAAGCATTTCGTCGCGGGAACGATCGAGTATCCCGCGCTCGCCGACCCCGAGGGCGTCGCGGGCGCCTTCACCGGCACCCTGATCCTGGTGAAGCCGACGCTGACCGAGGCGGTCGTGCGCGAGGCGCCGGACCTGCGCAACTACGCCATCGCCAACCCCGAGTTTCCGCAGCAGACCACGGCCGACCAGTGGTTCGACGAGGCGCAGTTCGAGAGCTACCGCAAGCTCGGCTACATGATCGGGCGCGAGCTGCTCGGCGCGTACTTCAAGGCCGGCAGCGGGCAGAGCACGCTGGCCGAGATGCTCGCCTGACTAGAACGGCATCAGCGTGAGGTCGACGCCGAGGAAGACGCGGATCACGCGCGCATCGAGCATCACGGTCGTTCCGTCGGCGCGGCGCGCTTCGCGCGACAGCGGGTAGTACGACATGCCGGCGCCGAGCACGAACGGCGAATTGCCGATGCCGGCATGGATGTAGAGGCCCGGCGACAGGATCTGCGCGAATCCCGCCGTCGCCTTGCTGTCGACCTGTATCGGCCCGTCGTTGCGGCCGTCGCCCACGCTCATCAGGCTGCCGAAATCCAGCCCCGACACGAACGCGCCCCAGGTGGGAAACCAGCGGTACCCGGTCGGATGCGAGTAATCGACTCCGACCGGCGCGAACAGCGATTTGTTGTGACCGCGGAAAGTGCCCGTGTCGGAGCCGTCCTTCCACAGCTTCTCGGCGCCCCAGGCGGGGCCGACGAAGGCGTTGATCGACCACATCGAGTGGTTCTGCTTCATGCGCCAGGCGCCGGCCGGGGACGCGACGCGATCGAGCGTGTTCGCGATGTCGTCGGAGGACTTCGCGTCGGCGAGCTCGAACGCGATCGGAAGATAGCGCTTGAGCGGCTCGACCGCCGGGTCGGCCGCGACGTTCCACCCGCACTCGTCCTTCGACGAGATGCAGCGGTAAATCTGCGTCAGCGCCTGCGGATACTGCTCCGAATTGACGAGCTTGACCACGCGCAGCAGCTCGCGCAGCCGCTTGCGGTCGACGTCCGGAAGCTCGAGCCCGGGGAAGCGCCCGCCGGCGGTTTCGACGATCTCGGTGAGGCGGTCGAGGGCCGTCGCGATAAAGTCGAGATACGCCTCGCGGCGCTCGTCGCGGTCGCGCTGGCGCGCGGCCCCCGCGCGGAAGCGGTCCCAATCGTCGCGTACGGCCTTGAAGGTGTTCTCCAGCTGCTGGACCGGGCCGCGATTGCGCTCGATCCAGCAATCGATGATCGCGTCGAAGCTGCCGTCGCGTGCGGCGCTGCAATTCGACGCGGCCCAGTCGCGGATCTTCTCGAGCAGGCGCGTCTTGCCGTCGTCGGTGAGCTTGGCGACGTAGCGCGCCAGAGTCGCCTTCGCCAGGGCCGCGTCCCGCGAAGGCGAGCGCGCCGGGTCCGGCGCGCTCGCGGCGAGATAGGACTGGACGGCGACGCCGCCGAGGTAGAACGGACACGCGGACTGCGTGCCGTCGACGCACCCCTCGCGCACGAAGCGCGTGTCCGCCAGGCCGGCGAAGAGCAGCAGGGGATTCGTGCCGCGGCGCAGCTGTCGCGCGAGGTCGAGAAAGAGGTAGCCGACGGTGTTGTTGTCGTGGTTGCGGTAGACGAGGCAGGCGGGCAGCGCGCGCGCGTCCAGCCTGAACGCTTCGGCGACGGTCTGGTCGGGCGGCGCCATGCCGAAGCCGTAGGTGGCCTGCAGGCTGCAGAGGGTCGGGAAGTAGGCCGCGAGCGCGACGCGGTGGTCCTTCTCGCCGCAGACGCGCGTCAGCAGCTCGTCCTTGATCCAGAACCGGATCTCCGCGTTGGCACGCTGGGCGAGGAAATCGGCCGTTCCGACGATGAGGCGGGACGAATCGGTCCCCAGCACATCGGCCGGCACGCTCGTCTTGGCGACCGGAGCGGCGGTCCGTTTGTCCACATTCTCGATGAGCGCCGACGCGCTCGACTTCAGTTCGGCGTCCCGCAGGTTCGCCGCTTGAAGATTCCAGACGGCTACCGTGTACTGATCGGCCGGCGGGCACGGCTGCGATTGGGCGCGCGCATCGCACGCGGCGGCAAGAATGAGCAGCGCCGCGGCGGCGCGGTACGCACTGGAGATGAACACACGCCTCCCGATTCGTTCTTGTTGTGGCGCCTAATCTAGCCGACTTCGGCGGGCTCGCATACCTGTCATAAATGACAGTGCCGCCGCGCTCACCCCTGCCACACGCCGTACCCGTCCTCCCGCAGCGCGATCGCGAGCTCGACCTCCATGTCGCGCGCGGCGTCGTACGGCATGGGGTTGTAGCATTCGTAGAGGTCGGGGAGCAGCCGCAGGCCGTAGCGGAACACGTAGCGGTTCGACTGGATCCCGGCCTTGTGCTTGTCGAAGCGCAGGTCGGGGTCGAGCCCGGTCATGCCGACGTAGACGCACGGCTTGCCCGGGCGGTAGTCGGCGTTGGCGCGGCGGAACTTCGGCTCGTCGAGCACGTCCTTCGACAGCTCGATCACGTAGACGTGATAATGGTGGCTCCGCGGCACGCCTGCTCCCGCGCGACAGAATAACAGGAGGCTAAATCATGGCGGGTGCCCTCGAGGGCGTGCTCACGCTCCCGGACGGCAGACGGCTCGGCTGGGCCGAATACGGCGATCGCCGCGGCCGGCCGGTGCTCGCGTTCCACGGGCTGCCGGGCTCGCGCCGGCAGCGCCATCCCGACGACGCGATCGCGCTCGCGCTCGGTGCGCGCACGCTGCACTTCGAGCGGCCCGGCTTCGGCATCTCCGATCCGGCGCCCGGGCGCACGTTCGCGGGGTGGGCGCGCGACGTCGCCGCGGCCTGCGATCTGCTCGGCGTCGGGCGCATCCGCATCGCGGGCGTGTCGGGCGGCGGGCCGTACGCGCTCGCCTGCGCCGTCGTGCTCGGTCCGCGCGTCGAGCGGGTCGCGCTGATCAGCGGCGTCGGGCCGCCCGAGGCGATGCGCGCGCGCGGCCATTCGCTGTTCGTGCGCCTCGGGTTCGCGCTCGCGCCCCGCGGCGCGTGGACGATGCGGCCGTTCACCGCGGCCGCGAGCGCCGTCGGCCGGCGGCTGCCCGAGCGCTACTTCGAGCTGCTCGGGCTCGGACTGAACGCGACCGACCGGCGCGTGCTCGCCCGGAGCGAGATCCGGCAAATGTTCGTCGAGGACATGGCCGAGGCATTCGCGCAGTCGGGCGCGGCGATGGCCGAGGATCTCGCGCTCGTCGCCTCCGGCTGGGATTTCGATCCGGGCGCCATCCGGGCGCCGGTGCGCTCGTGGCACGGCAGCGACGACACCATCGTTCCGCTGCGCGCCGCCGAGGCCGCCGCCGCGCGCGTGCCGGGCGCGGAGCTCACGGTCATTCCCGGCGAAGGCCACTTCCTCGTGTTCGAGCGCTGGCGCGAGATCCTCGGATGGCTGATGCGCTAGCGGCGAGCGCGCCTTTCGGAGGGCTGCAGGCACCCGCGCTGTCGCGAACTCGCACAAGAATCGCGTGAGATCCTTGCCCGGGTCATCACCCAAGGAGATTCACGTGAACAAGCAGCAGATCGCGGGCGCGGCGAAGGAGATCGCGGGCAAGGCGCAGGAAACCATCGGCAAGCTCTTGGGCAGCGGCAAGCAGCAGATCAAGGGCCTGAAGAAGCAGCTGACCGGCAAGACGCAGCGCGCCGCCTCGCGCACGCGCAAGGCCGGCCGCAAGGCGCGCGCGCGCTAGGGCGCGGCCGCCTTCAGGCGGCCTGGCGCGACGCGGTCCAGCGAGCGCGCTCGCTCACCGCCGAGAGCAGCGCGGCGCCGAAGCGCGGGTTGTTCTTGACCAGCCGGACGAACTCGAGCCGGCTGATGGCGAGCAGCGTGCAATCGGTCTCGGCGACGGCGCTCGCGAGCCGCGGCGCGCGCTCGACCAGCGCCATCTCGCCGAAGATGCCGCCGGGGCCGACCATCTCCATGACGGCGTTGCCGATGGTGATGGCGACCCGTCCGTCGAGAACGACGTACGAGACGACGCCGACCGCACCCTCCTTCATGATGAGCTTGCCGGCGTTGTAGCGGAAGCGGGCGGCCGGCCCGATCTGCTGGCCGAGCTCGGCGAGGATCTGTTCGTCGAGCACCGCGGCTTCCTTCCAGGGGACGCCCTTCAGCGCGTCGTGGGCGCTCAGGCGCCCGATGTTCTCGCGCAGCCGGTGGACCATGACGCTCATCAGCATGAGCGCGAACTCGGGGCGCTTCGCGAGCGCGGCCTGGAACTGGCGGTCGTCGAGCGCGATGACGCGGCACGGCGTCTTCGCGACCGCGGCCGCGCTGCGCGGCGCCTGGTTGATCGAGGCCATCTCGCCGAAGATCTCGCCCTTGCTCACGGTCGCGATCGGCGTGTCCTTGGCGAGCACGCTCACCTCGCCCTCGAGCAGCAGGTACATGCGCTGACGCATCAGCAGGAAGGGCAAACCCTTCTCGCTCTCGGCGAAAATGGTCTTGCCCTGCGGGATGTCCTGCAGCTTGCCTTCGGACTTGAAGAACTGCAGCGCCACGGCCGGGCTGTAGAGCGCGTTCGTGCTGCCGGGAACACGCGACGCATCCATGGGGGCCTCCCTCTCGAGCCGCGCGGCGGTCGTCTTCTCGATGCGCCAGTCGCGCGCGGGAGGTGATTATGCAGTCGGCATGGACCGCCGATCCCGGAAACGAGCAAAAAACCGTTCCATATTCCACACTTCCGCACGACTTCACCGGCCGGAAGCCCGACGAGGCCTCGACACCCGATCAGCCTTCACGGGTCACGGCCGATTTGAGGTGAATCACGTTTCGACATCAGAAGTCCGTTAGGACACAAGGGCTTATAAATGGCAGTTCCTCTGACCCATAACCAGGTATGGCTCTTGCATAAGCAAACGCTAAAGCACCCCAGCGTGCTTTCAACAAACAAGGGAGCACAAAAATGAAACCTAGGCTTTGGCTGTCCGCGGCACTGGCGCTCGGGCTGCTCGGCTCGATCCCCGCGCGCGCCGAAATCACGCTCGCGGTGAACGAGGGCGTGACCTACTTCGTCACCGCGCAGGAGATCCGCGACAAGTACCACGAGCTCGCGGACGCGATCGGCAAGACGCTGAAGACGACGGTGAAAGTGATGCCCGTCGACCAGTACCCGGTGCTCAGGAAAGGTCTCGACGAGCAGCAGTACGACCTCGCGTTCGTGCACCCCGCTCATCACTCGCTGATCTCGATGCGCGACGGCAAGTATCGCCTGGTGGTGCTGACCAAGGGCTACACCGAATACAAGGCGCGCTTCTTCACGGCGAAAGGCGCGGCGCTCAAGCAGCCGTCCGACATGAAGGGCAAGCGCATCGGCATGCCGGACCCCGATTCGATCACCGCGGTGATCACGCGCGCCACGCTGCGGGACCTCGGGATCGACGCCTCCAAGGCGGAGCTGCGGACCACGCGCTACCAGGACGCCGTCCCGTTCTTCGTCGAGAACGGGTTCAGCGACGTCGGCGTGACTGCGTCGGGCGCCGTCGTGAAATCGTGGCAGGAGAAGGGCGGCGCCGTGCTGTTCGAGTCGAGGCCCGTTCCGATCAAGCACATGATCGCCTCCACCCGGATGAATCCCGGCGATGTGACCAAGGTGCGCGAGCTGATGCTCGGCCTGGACAAGAGCGACGCGGGCCGCAAGATCCTCGCGAAGATCGGCTACCAGGGCTACGAGGCCGGAGACGACCAGCAGCTTGCGGCGCTCACCAAGTGGCTCGGCTATTGACGCCCTGCCTCGACCGATGAAACGGCGGCTCCGGCCGCCGTTTTTTTTGTAAGCCGCTGGAGGGGACGGTCAGCACCGCTGGCGCGCTGCGTCCCTGGAAGGCCGGCCGCCAGGCGCCTTCTCGCTGAAGTACTCCCTTAGGACTATCCGGCAACTATCCGCCCGGCCTAAGGTTTTTCGAAGGTCGGGCCGGGATTCGCCCGATTCATCGGGTCCGCCTCGACCGATACGATGCCCTCACTGGGACTTATCGAGGCGAGGATTCCATGACGCAGCTGGCTTATTCGATCTTCACCGCGCATCAGCGCATGCCCGAGAACGATATCGCCCTGCAGATCATCGAGCTGTTCGAGCGCTTTCCGGGCCTGACGGCGTTCACCGTCGGCAAGGACGAGGCCGCCGCGGCGGAGCAGCCGGCCGAGCCCACGGTCGCGATCCGCAACGTGAGCTTCGGCGACTCGCGCAAGGAAGACGAGAGCGAGATCATGGCGCGCATCCGCGACGTGCTCGCGCAGTTCGTCCAGGGGCGTCCCGAGATGCTCGATCTGCTCAGCGGCCGGACGTTCAGCCGCACGCTGCACCAGCTGCTCGACACGCGCGCCCTGCAGGCGCAGCAGCGCGCCGCCTAAGGCACCTATAACACGCTCGGGGAGAGACGCGCGGGTCCGGTCAAACCGGCCCGCGCGTTTTCATTTGACGCCGATGGTTCCGCGCATGCCGGGGTGGAACCGGCACACGTAGTCGATGTCGCCCTTGCGGCGCACGACGTATTTCCATTTTCCGTTCGGATCGATCGTTCCGGACTCGATCTTCTTCGCGGCGTTGGTGACCGTGTGCGGCACCGGGTCCTTGTTGACCCACGTGATGGAGTCGCCGACGGCTACCTCGATGCGCTCGGGGACGAACTTCATCCCCTCGATGACGACCTGATGCGACTTGCCGGCGGCGATCGCGCCCGGTGAGAGCGCGATCGCCGCGGCCAGCGTCAGGATCCGGCCGATCCCGGGCATCGGCTTCAGCCGCCGAGCTTGCTCTGGATCATCTTGGCGTGATCCAGGTGCGCGGCGATGGCCGGGCGCACTTTCTCGATCAGGCCCTTCAGCTCGGCGTTCTGCGCGCTCGGGATGAGGGTCTTGTCGATCGCGTCGAGCACCGCCTGGTGATAATCGACCTCGTGGTCGATGTAGGCCTTGTCGAACTGCTTGCCCTTCAGCTTCTTCAGGTTGGATATGTTCTCCGAGGCGCCCTTCTTCAGGCTCGCCTGCGTGTCGCTCGCCGCGGGCTTGACCTTCAGCTTCTTCGCGAGCGCGACCGCCTGCTTGTTCACGGCGGTGTGGTCCTTGATCATCTGGTTCGCGAAGCCTTGCACTTCCTTGTTCTTGGTGTGCGACTTCGCGAGCTTGCCCGCGTCGATGTCGATCTGGTTCGCGGTGACGACGATGCCCGCGATCTGCGGGTCGCTCGGGTTCTGGGCGTAGGCCGCGCCGGCGGCGAGCGCCGCGATCGCGAACACGGTAATGGATGCGTTCTTCATGACTACCATCTCCTTTCGTTCAGTAGGGTCTTTTAGACGGGTTCACGTCCGCCATAGGATGCTCGACCGGGAGGCCGCGTTCCCGCGGCCGCCGGTATGATGAGCGCGTGATCCAGCCGGAAACGCGGATGAGCCGACTGCACGAGACCGCGATGGTGCTGCTCTCCGGCGGCCAGGATTCGACCACTTGCCTGGCGTGGGCGCTAGAGCACTTCGGCAGCGTCGAGACCGTCGGGTTCCGCTACGGTCAGCGGCACGCGATCGAGCTCGACTGCCGCGCGGTGATCCTCGTCGAGCTGCGGGCGCGGTTCCCGGGCTGGGCGCGGAAGCTCGGGGCGGACCACGTGCTCGATCTCGGCGTGATCCCCGCGCTCGGCGCCACGGCGATGACGCACGACATCGCGATAGAGACCGGCCAGTCGGGCCTGCCGAACACCTTCGTCCCGGGGCGCAACCTCCTGTTCTTCACCGCTGCCGCCGCGCTCGCGTATCGGCGCGGCGTGCGCACGCTCGTCGGCGGCATGTGCGAGACGGACTACTCGGGGTATCCCGATTGCCGCGACGACACGCTGAAGGCGCTCCAGGTCGCGCTCGGCCTCGGGATGGGCCGCCGCTTCGTCATCGAGACGCCGCTCATGTGGGTCGACAAGTCGCAGACGTGGTCGCTCGCGCGCGCGCTCGGCGGCGAGCCGCTGCTCGAGCTCATCGTCGAGCACACGCACAGCTGCTATCTCGGCGACCGCAGCCGCCGGCACGCCTGGGGCTACGGCTGCGGCGGCTGCCCGGCATGCGAGCTTCGTGGAAAAGGCTGGGAGCGCTACCGGGCGTCGTCGTAGCGCTCGGGCATCGAAGCCGGCCTGCGGCTCACCCACGCCACGAAGCGCTGCGTGAACTCGGGCACGATCGCGTAGATCGACGCGCCCACCGCGGCGTTCGCGAGCGCCGTGGCGAGGAACAGCTGCGGGATCGACAGGCCGGCCGCGAACAGCAGCATCGACGCGAGCGCCGACACCACCATGAACGCCGCGTTCAGGATGTTGTTCGCGGCGATGACGCGCGACTGGTGCGTCTTCTCGCTGCGCGTCTGGATGAGCGCGTAGAGCGGCACGATATAGAAGCCCCCGAACACGCCGAGGAGCGCTAGGTCCGCGAGCAGGCGCCAGTGCGCGGGCTCGCGCAGGAACTGCGTGAAATGCGCGCCGGCGCCCGCCGCTTGCGAGCCGCTCGCGAAATACAGGTCGACGCCGAACAGCGTGAGGCCGATCGTGCCGAAGGGCACGAGCCCGATCTCGACGCGACGGCCCGAGAGCCGCTCGCACAGGAGCGACCCCGCGCCGATGCCCACCGAGAAGATCGTGAGCAGCAGGATGAAGACGCTCTCGTCGCCGCCGAGGACGTCCTTCGCGTACACCGGGAATTGCGCGAGCAGCGTCGCGCCGTAGAACCAGAACCACGAGATGCCGACGAGCGAGAGCCATACGACGCGGTTGCCGCGGGCGAAGCGCAGGTTGCGCCAGGTCTCGGCGGCGAAGTTCGCGCCGACGCGCAGGCCGGGATCGACCGGCGGCGTCACCGGGATGCCGCGGCTCGCCCACCAGCCGAGGACCGCCACGCCCACCACCGTCGCCGAGGTCGCGATCGCGCCCTGCGGCATCGTCGCCAGCCATGCGCCGAGCACCTCGCCGAGCAGGATCGCGACGAAGGTGCCCATCTCGATCAGGCCGTTGCCGCCGATCAGCTCGTCGGTCGCGAGGTGCTGCGGCAGGTAGCCGTACTTGACCGGGCCGAACACCGTCGAGTGCAGCCCCATGAGGAAGAGCGCCGTCACGAGCTGCCACAGGCTGCCCGCGAGGAAGCCCCACGCGGCGAGCGCCATCACCGCGATCTCGAACAGCTTCACCGCGCGCGCGATGCGCGACTTGTCGAGCTTGTCGGCGAGCTGTCCGCTCGTGGCCGAGAAGAGAAAGAACGGCAGGATGAAGAGCCCCGGGAGCAGCGTCACCAGCGTCCGCGGATCCGCGTCGGTGAGCTGCCCCGCGCGGAACGCCACCAGCGTCACGAGCGCGGTCTTGAAGACGTTGTCGTTGAACGCGCCGAGGAACTGCGTGAAGAACAGCGGCCGGAAGCGCCGCTCGCGCAGCAGCTGGAACTGGGTGCTCAATCGATGGTCGCGCCGACGGCCTTCACCACGTCGCCGTACTTGGCGTACTCGGAGCGGATCAGCGCCTTGAATTCGTCGCTCGTCGTCGCGAACGGCGTGAGGCCGCCGACCTTGGCGATGCGCTCGCGCACGTCGCGGCGCCCGAGCAGGCGGTTGGTCTCGTCGTGCAGCCGGGACACGATGTCGGGAGGCACCCGGGCCGCGGTGAAGAGCCCGAGCCACGCCGTGACCTCGAGCCCGGGATAGAACTCCGACAGCGTCGGCAGGTCGGGAAAAGTCTCCGAGCGGTGCTTGCCGGCGACCGCGAGGCCGCGCAGCTTCCCCGCCTTGATCTGGCCGGTGACGGAGTTTCCGCCGAACATGACCGGGACTTCTCCGGCGATCACGGCGAGCGTCGCCGGGCCGCCGCCCTTGAACGGGACGTGGACGAGGTTGATGCCGGCGCGCGCCTTGAGCATCTCCATCGTCAGGTGGTGCTGGCTGCCGTTGCCGATCGAGGCGTACGCGAGCGGCGGGTTGGCGCGGCGCGCGTACTCGATGAACTCGGGGAGCGTGCGCACCGGCAGCGACGGGTTGATGGAGAGCACCATCTGCGTGGTCACGAGCGATGCGACCGGCGCGAGGTCCTTCAGCGTGTCGACCGGCATGTTGCGGTAGAGGTGCGGGCTGATGACGATCTGGCTGTCCTGCCCGAGGAGCAGCGTATAGCCGTCGGGCGCGGCCTTGGCCGCGAGCTCGCTCGAGAGGTTGCCGTTCGACCCCGGCCGGTTCTCGACCACGACCGGTTGGCCGAGCACCTCGCCCAGGCCGGGCGCGACCACGCGCGCGATGGTGTCGGTCGCGCCGCCGGGCGGGTTCGGCACGAGCAGCCGGAGCGGCCGCGCCGGGTACTGCGCCGAGGCCGACGCCGCGATCAGCAGGAGCGCCGCGGCGCACAGGGTCCGCCACGCGAGAACGAAAGCCGGCCGGGTCATATCCACCTCCTCGCCCCATTTTGGCCGCAAATCGCCCCGCGGGTCCAGCAGGCGGCGCGGCGGCGCGGCCGGCACTAGAATGGCCGGCCACGCCATCGATCCAGCGGGAGCCGCGATGAAGATCTCGATGTACCAGGCGAGCGCGCCGCGCTTCGTCAACATGCTGACCAACCTTTCGGCCATCCTCGACAAGGCCCAGGCCCATGCCGAGGCGAGGAAGATCGACCCGGCGGTGCTCGCGAGCGACCGTCTCTTCCCCGACATGTTTCCGATGAAGCGCCAGGTCCAGATCGCCTGCGACACCGCCAAGGGCGCGGTCGCGCGGCTCGCCGGGGTCGAGGTGCCGAAGCACGAGGACACCGAGCAGACCTTCCCCGAGCTCAAGGCGCGTATCGCGAAGACCATCGACTTCGTCAAGAGCATCGCCCCGGCGCAGCTCGAAGGCACCGAGGACAAGAAGATCCATCTCAAGCTCGGCCCGCGCGAGATCGACTTCACCGGCATGCAGTACCTGCTCGGACACGCGCTGCCGAACTTCTATTTCCACGTCACCACGGCGTACGACATCCTTCGCCACAACGGCGTCGAGCTCGCGAAGCGCGACTACATCGGAACGCCCTGACCCGG
>Ga0070741_10002679_pt1 | contig 46747 bp, 38 predicted proteins | sample Coa_R1_4_FD_66440 | JGI IMG/M metagenome (GOLD analysis project Ga0070741, IMG submission 66440) | Surface soil microbial communities from Centralia Pennsylvania, which are recovering from an underground coalmine fire - Coalmine... | ecosystem: Environmental > Terrestrial > Soil > Unclassified ... | reverse complement strand
GTGCGATGCAAGGACGCAGGGAGCGCCAATACGAGCACGTATTGGCGCGACCGAGGACGCGGCAGCGCGCCGCGTGACGCCGTCAGGCGGCCCCGATCTCCTTTCCGGACAGGCCCCTAGCACTAACCGTCGGGGCGGTGTGGCGGCGCCGACCGCATCCTCCGCAGGCGCTGTGCGAGGTCATCCCTGATCGTGGCGTATCCGGGATCGTCGGCCACGTTCCGGAGCTCGTAAGGGTCACGGGCAAGGTCGTACAGCTCGACCTCGCCCGTGTCCACGGTCTCGATGTACTTGTACTGCAGCGTGCGGAGCCCCCAGAACGTCGGGATCCTCGTCCCCTCCGCGTCCACGTGATGGACGCCTCGGAGGAGAACCTCCTCGGGCCAGTCGGGCGGCGCCGGGCCGAGCAGGAGCGGGACGAAGCTGCGGCCGTCGACGGGTGCGCCTGGGTCGATCCCCGCGAGCTCGGCGAACGTCGGGGCGATGTCCGCGTTGCTGACGATGTCGTCGACCTTGCGCCCGCCGGCGCCCGGATACCACACGAGGAACGGCGTGTGGTTGCACTCCTCGTACGCGCAGACCTTGCCGACGTAGCGGTGCGAGCCGAACGAGTAGCCGTTGTCGGTCATGAACACGATCACCGTGTCGTCCATCAACTGCTTGCTCCGAAGGGCCGCGACGATCGCCTTGACGGCGTCGTCGATCGACAGCAGCGTGGCGTACTCCTTGCGAACGGCGCCGTCCGTGTTCTCCGACTTCCGGACGGTGAGCGCCCGCCACCAGGCAGGCTTGTCCGACATGTCCGCCTCGTCGTAGTTCGGCGAATGGGGGACCGGCAGGTCGGCGAAGGCGTGCAGATCGCGAGGCGCGGCGGTCCACGGGTTGTGGGGCCCGCGGGGAGCGAAGTAGAGGAAGAACGGCGTCTGGTCCGCGTTCGCGTCGATGAAGCGCACGGCCTCCTTCGCCAGCACGTCGGTGGAGTAGTCGTCCGGAGCGGACCCGTAGCTGACGAGCTTGCCGTTCTCGTTCAGCGTGTAGTCGTAGTAGGCCTGGCGCGAGCTCATCCCGTGCCAGGCGTACCACCCGTCCCAACCGGGCGGGATGTAGGTGTCCGAAGCCGTCTCGTCGACGGTTCCGAGGTGGTACTTCCCGACCAGTTCCGTCCGGTAGCCGGCCGCGTGCAGCCACGTTGCCAGCGTCGACCGGTCGTCGAAGCGCGGAGCGGCGTTCGACTCCTCGACACCGTGATGGTGCGACCAGAGGCCGGTGAGGATCGTCGCCCTCGAGGGGCAGCACGTGGCGTTGTTGATGTACGCGTGGTCGAACGTGTCCCAGCTCTTGAGGCTGGAGACGTACGGCATCTTCGCCACCGACTCGAAGGACTGGTCGTCCGTGAGGATGAGGACGAGGTTCGGCTGCCTGCCGAGGGGTCCGGAGCGGCCGATGTCGAGGACGTACGGGCCGACGGTGCCATGGTCGCCCGTCACCTGGACGTAGTAGGTCAGGCCGCGCTCCACGCGGAGGACCAGCTTCGAATCGGACCTTCCGCAGCAGGGCACGCGCTTCACGATCCTCGCCTTGCCCGCGCCGAACGCGCTCAGCCGCGGGTGGAGCGAGCCGTGGGCCGGCACGTCCACGCGGATCAGCAACCAGCCTCCGATCGGGGAGACGAACTTGAAATCGTCGCGGTCCCGCGGGTTCCCGATCCTCCCGCGCTGCCGGCCGGTGCCGTTGCCGCCGAGCTTGACCCGGTACGCCGTCGCGCGGCCACCGCCGTAGTCGTCGGAGCCCCGTCGAGGCTGGGCCGAAGCCGACGTCGCCAGGACGACGACCAGAGCCACGGTGGCCCCGGCGGCCGCGATCGGCCAGCGAGCCTGCAATGCCCTCCTCTCGACAACGGTCGCCCCCATTCTTCCCGTCCTCGGCTCGAGCAACCGCAACGTCCGGACGACCTCTCAGCGATTTCCCAGCCGGGTCCGGTTTCCTACGGATCATGGCGGGTGGTCTGACCCTCGTCCGCCGGGGCGGCGCGCCGTTCCCGAATCTGGACGGACGGGGAACACCGTAGGTGCTTGAATCCACGGAGAGGAGCGCGGCGTGAGCGAGTCGCCGGAAGGAACGCAGGCCATGGCACCCGCCGAGGCGAAGGACCGCCTCGAGCAGGCGCTGTTCGAGATCCGGCGCGTGATCGCCGGCCAGGACGCCATGCTCGAGCGGGTGCTCGTCTGCCTGCTGGCGCAGGGGCACCTGCTGATCGAGGGCGTGCCGGGCCTCGCGAAGACGCTGACCATCAAGACGACGGCGGCCGTGCTCGGCGGGACGTTCTCACGGATCCAGTTCACGCCGGACCTCGTGCCGTCAGACCTCGTCGGAACGCGGATCTACCGGCCGGGCGAGGGCGTCTTCGAGACCGACCTCGGGCCGGTCTTCTGCAACTTCCTGCTCGCCGACGAGATCAACCGCGCGCCGGCGAAGGTGCAGTCGGCCCTGCTGGAGGTGATGCAGGAGCGGCAGGTCACGATCGCGCACACGACCTACCCGGTGCCCGACCCGTTCCTCGTGATGGCGACGCAGAACCCGATCGAGTCGGAAGGAACCTATCCGCTGCCCGAGGCGCAGATCGACCGCTTCCTGCTCAAGGTGCTGATCGGCTACCCCGAGCGCGACGAGGAGCTGACGATCGTGCAACGCCAGCTCGTGCCGCAGCCCGAGCTCCGGCAGGCGCTCTCGCTCGACGAGCTGCGCGCGCTCCAGCGCGCGACCTTCGACGTCTACGTCGACCCGCAGCTGATCTCCTACGCGGTCTCGCTCGCGACGGCGACGCGGGAGCCGGCCGAGCACGGCCTCGCGGAGCTCGCCGGCTACGTGTCGTTCGGGGCCAGCCCGCGCGGCCCGATCAGCCTCGTCCAGGCCGCCCGCGCGCTCGCGCTCGTCCGCGGCCGCGACTACGTGCTCGCCGAGGACATGCGCGCGCTCGCGAAGGACGCGCTCCGCCACCGGCTCGTCCTCAGCTACCAGGCGCTCGCGGAGGAGGTCGCCCCCGACGCGATCCTCGACGCCGTGCTCGCGCGGGTGCCCGTGCCGCAGATCGACCTCGCAAGGGCGGCGGTCGCGTGATCGCAGGGCGGCAGCCGGCTGCGGCTCCCGTGCCGGAGCGGCCCGGGCCCGGGCCGATGCCGCAGGCGCTCCTGCGCGCCCTCGACGTCCACGTCAGCCGTCGCGTCGCGGGGATCCTCTCCGGCGACTTCCGCTCCGCGCTCCACGGCGCCGGTACCGAGCTCGCCCAGGTGCGCCTGTACGCTCCGGGCGACGACGTGCGCCGGATCGACTGGAACGTGACCGCGCGGACCGGCCAGCCGCACGTCCGCGTCCACCTCGCCGAACGCGTCCTCGTCAGCTGGCTCGTTCTCGACACGTCGCTCTCGATGGGCTTCGGCACCGCCGACCGGCGCAAGGCGGACGTGGCCGAAGGCGTCGCGATCGCGCTCGGCCATCTCGCGACGCGCCACGGGAACAAGCTCGGGATCGTCACCTTCGGCGACTCGCGGCCGCGCTCGCTGCCGCCGCGGCAGGGGAAGGTCGGCCTGATCGGCGTGCTCGAGGCGCTGCGGCGAGAGCCCGACGTGGGGCAGGTCGGGGCGACGTCGCTCGGCGAGGCGCTCACCCGCGCCGGCGCGCTCGCCCGGCAGCGCGCGCTCGTCGTCGTCGTCTCGGACTTCCGCGGGCCGCTCGACTGGCGGCTGCCGCTGCTCGCGCTCTGCAACCGGCACGAGGTCGTCGCCGTCGAGATCCGCGACGTGCGCGAGCAGGAGCTGCCGAACGCGGGCGAGCTCTGGCTCGTCGACCCCGAGACCGGCCGGCAGCTCCGCGTCGACACGCGCGACGCGCGGCTGCGCGCCCGCTTCGCCGCGGCGGCGGCCGAGGAGCGGAGCGCGCTCGCGCGGCGGTTCGCGTCGCTCGGCGTGCGCCACGTCGTCCTCTCGACCTCGGGCGACTGGCTGCGCACGCTCGCGCTCTTCCTGAAGCGGAGCCAGGGATGACGTTCGAGTGGCCGCTCGCGCTGCTCGCGCTCCTCGCCCTCCCCGCCGTGCTCGCGCTCTACGTCGTCCGCGAGCGCCGGCGCCGGTCGTACGCGGCGCGCTTCTCGAACCCGGCGCTGCTGCCGAACCTCGTCGCCCGTTCGCCCGGCTGGCGGCGGCACCTCCCGATCGCCGTGCTCGCAGCCGCGCTCGCGGCGATGATCGTCGGCGTCGCCCGGCCGCATGCGACGGTGACGGTCCGGCGCGAGCAGGCGACCGTGATCCTCGCGCTCGACGTCTCGCGCTCGATGGCCGCACGCGACGTCCGGCCGACCCGGCTGCAGGCCGCGCGCGCCGCCGCCGCGGCCTTCATCGCGCGGATCCCGAAGAAGTACCGGGTCGCGGTCATCTCGTTCTCGTCGCGTGCAGTCGTCGCGTTGCCGCCCACGCCCGACCGGCTGCTCGCCCGGGAGGCGCTCGCGTCCCTGAAGCCGGGTGAAGGGACGGCGATCGGCGACGCGGTGACGCTCGCGGCGCGGCTCGCGAGCCGTCAGCGCACGAGCGACGGCGTCGTTCCACCCGCGGCGCTGCTCCTGATCTCGGACGGGAAGCAGGACGGCGGCCGCGCGACGCCGGGCGCCGCCGCTGCACGCGCGCGGGCGCTGAAGATGCCGGTCTACACCGTCCTCGTCGGCACCGACAGCGGCGTCGTCGAGGCGCCGCTCCCCGGCGGGCTGCACGAGGTCGTTCGCGTCCCGCCGGATCCGGAGACGCTGCAGCAGCTGGCGCAGGCGACCGGCGGCGCGTTCTTCACCGCGACGAACGACGCACGGCTGCAGCAGATCTACCGGCGGCTCGGCTCGCGGCTCGGCAACAAGAGGACGCCGCGCGAGCTCACCGACCTCTTCGCCGGCGGCTCGGCCATGCTGCTGCTCGCCGGCGCGGGGCTCTCGACCTTCTGGTTCAGGCGGCCCGCGTGACGAGGCTCGTCGTGCTCGGCGCCGCCTGCGCCGCCCTCCTCGCCGCCGGCGCCGGGAGCGCATCGGCCGCGACCGAGGAATGCCGCGGGCTGATGGTCTGCGTCCCGATCGCGGGCCCGTGGGTCGTCCTGCCGACGTCGACCGCGGTACCGCGGGCGCGCATCGAGTACCAGCTCAGCTGCCCGAAGCGCTACGTCGTCGGCGGGCTCGACGCGGAGCTCAGCGATCCGTCGATCGACGTCGGCTTCCTCGCGACCCTCGGGAGCCCGGTCACGCCCGGAGTCACGACCTCGCAGAACGCGGTGCTGTTCGGCATGTACGTCGGCGGCGGCCGGCCCGCGGCGAGCTACCGCCCGCACGTCGGCTGCCTGCCGGCGACGGGCGGCGGCGCCCGCGTACGAACGGGGGTGACGATCTACCGCGTCGGGCAGCCGACGGTCCGCCACGTCCGGACGGTGCAGATCTCGCCCGGCGCAGCGACGGTCGCTGCGACCTGCGCGAGGGGCGAGCGACTCGTCTACGCGTCGCACGCGATCGGCTTCTACACGTCGACGCCGCCTCCGGCCGGGCTGGCGCGAAGCGTGACGGCGCAGCGCGCGATCCGCGGCGACGGCGTCGTCGTCTCGGTTCACGCTGGTGGAGCGATCGAGGGCGTCCGGGCCGTCGTGCAGGTCAGCGCGATCTGCGCGAGGACGTCATGACGTTCGGCCATCCCTGGCTCCTGCTCACGCTGCTGGCCGTCCCCGCCGCACTCCTCCTCTACGCCTTCGCCCAGCGCCGGAAAGTCCGGTACGCCGTGCGGTTCACGAACCTCGAGGTGCTCGCGCCGTTCGTCCAGCGCTACGCGTGGCGGCGCTACGTCCCGCCGGCGCTGCTCGCGCTCGCGCTCGCTTCCCTGTCGCTCGGCGTCGCGCGACCGCACGTGAAGACGCTGGTGCCGTCGAACCGCTCGGTCGTGATCCTCGTCCTCGACGCGTCGCGCTCGATGGAGGCGCAGGACGTGCAACCCTCGCGGCTCGGCGCCGCCCAGGAGGCGATCCACCGGTTCCTCAACCTCGTGCCGAAGGGCCTGCGCATCGGCTTCGTCGTCTTCGCGGGCGAGGCGCAGGTCGGGACGCCGCCGACCGCGGATCACGAGCTCGTGGCCGAGTCCGTCGACGAGATCGGCCGCTACGACGGGTTCGGCGGCACGGCGATCGGCGACGCGCTCGCCCGCGCCGTCGAGCTCGGCCAGCAGGCGCTGAACGAGGGCGACCGGACGCTCTCCTCGGCGAGCGCGGCGCCCGCTCCGCGCACGGTTCCGCCCGGCACGGTGTCGATCGTCTTCCTCTCCGACGGCCGCCAGAACCGCGGCATCCTGACGCCGCAGCAGGGTGCGGAGCGTGCGAAGGAGGCCCACATCCCCGTCTACACGATCGCGCTCGGCACCCGCAACGCGACGTTGCCCGGGATGCCGCAGGGCGGCGGCTTCGGCGGCTTCGGCAACTTCGGCGGCCCGCCGCCGAACCTCTCGCCGGATCGGGCGACGCTCCGGCAGATCGCCCAGATCACGGGCGGCCAGTACTTCGCCTCCCGTACGGCCACGTCGCTCAGGGCCGCGTACACCCACCTCGGCAAGCACATCGGCCGGACCGGGAGGAGCACCGAGGTGACGTACGCGTTCGTCGCGGCCGCTGCCGGGCTGCTCCTCGGCGCCGGGCTGCTCTCGGGGCTCTGGGCTCCGCGCCTCCCGTAGCACGCCTCGTTTCTTGACGTTCCCTTGACACGGCCTCGACCGGGCCTCGACGTGGCCGCCAACCGGCGCTGCGGGCCACGCGAATGCCCCGTGGTAGCCGGCGGCAGGCGCCGGTGGGGATCACGGGAGAAAGAGGAGGAACGCTCCGATGAAACGCTTCGTACCCCGGCGCGGAGGGACACGGTTCACGCTCCTCCTCGCCGCGCTCGCCGCGTTCGCCGTGCTGGCGAACGCCGCTCAGGCCCGTTCGGCTCATGCCGGACGGGTCGCCACGTCGTGCACCAAGAACTGGACGAACGGCGCCTTCAGCGGCCTCTGGACGCAGGACGCGAACTGGAGCCCGCCCGGCCAGCCGACGGCGGCCGACGACGTGTGCATCGACCTCGGCGGAACCATCGGCATCGGCGAATCCACGCCGGTCGCGCACTCGGTCACGCTCGGCGCGAACAACCCGACGCTCGAGCTCGTCGGCAACTGCACCGCCAACGCGAAGCTCACCGTCGGCGGAAACGTGACGATCGGGGCCGGCGACACGCTCCTGCTCACGGCCGTCAACTGCGGCAACGCCGCGACGCTCGACGCCTCGAGCAACACGATCACGAACAACGGCACGATCACCGTGAGCTCGACCGGCGGCCGGCAGATCGTCGGCAACGTCGTCTCGAGCGGGACGATCACGGTCGGCGATCCGCTGACCATCACCGGCGGCGTGACGAACACCGGCTCGATCGCTGCGAACTCGAGCATCACCGTCGACCGCGGCTCGGTCGTCTGGTCGAACCAGGCCCCGCTGACGATCGCCGACGGCTCCGTCGTCTCGCTCGTCGGAGGCGGCGACGTCTTCACGAACACGACCGGCGGCTCGATCGCCGAGACCGGCAGCGGCAAGGTCGTCGTCAACGGCGGGACGTTCCGCCACGGCGCCGGCACGATCACCGGCCCGAACGCGGTCGACCTCACGAACTCCGACCTCGCGATCACGAGCGGCAACGCCGGCAGCTTCCTGTTCCAGGGCGCGGGCAACCTCAGCGGCAACCTCGCGGCCTCCCAGTCGCTCACGATCCAGAGCAACTGCTCCTACAACGCCGCCGCGCACGCGGTCGCGAACTTCACGAACGCCGGCTCGGTCGTGCTGAACTCAACCGGCTGCGGCAACAGCGCCACGCTCGACGCGGGCAGCAACACGATCACGAACTCCGGGACGATCCAGACTCAGGTCGGCGCGGCCGGCGCACGGGCGGTCGTCGGCAACGTCGTCTCGAGCGGCGGCATCACGGCCGACCAGCCGCTCGAGCTGACGGGCGCGCTGACGAACACCGGTACCGTCGCGGCGAACGCGTCGATTACCTTCGATCGCAGCGCGGCCGTCTGGTCGAACAAGGGCCCGCTGACGATCGCCTCCGGGTCCGTCGTCGCGCTCACGGGCGCCGGCGACGTCCTCACGAACGCCGGGGGCGGCTCGATCGCCGAGACCGGCACGGGCAAGCTCACGATCGGCGGCGGGACGTACAACCATGCGGGCGGCACCGTCACCGGCTCGAACCCGATCGAGCTCACGAATACGAACCTCAACATCACGTCCGCCAACGGGGCCGGCTTCCTGTTCATGGGCGCGGGCAACCTCAGCGGCAACCTCAGCGCGAGCCAGCCGCTGACGATCCTGGCGAACTGCTCCTACAACGCCGTCGCGCACGCAGCGGCGAGCTTCTCGACGGCCGCGACGATCACGCTCGACTCGACCGGCTGCGGGAACAGCGCGATGCTCGACGCCGGCAGCAACTCGATCACGAACACCGGCACGATCACGGCCACTCCGGGCTCGGGTGGCAACCGGTACGTCATCGGGAACCTGACGACGAGCCACGTCGTCACCGCCGACCAGCCGCTGAACATCACGGGCGCGCTGACGAACACCGGCACGATCGCGGCGAACAAGTCGATCACGTTCGACCGGAGCGTCTCCGTGTGGATGAACAAGGGCCCGCTGACGATCGCGGACGGCTCGGTCGTCTCGCTCGTCGGAGCCGGCGACATCTTCACGAACGGGGGCGGCGGCTCGGTCGCCGAGACCGGCACCGGCAAGCTCACGATCCTCGGCGGCGTCTACAACCACGCGGGCGGCACGGTCACCGGCTCCAACCCGATCGAGCTCACGCTCAGCGACCTCAACGTCACGAGCCCGAACGCCGCGAAGTTCCTCTACATGGGCAGCGGCAACCTCAGCGGCAACCTGAGCGCGAGCCAGACGCTCACGCTGATGGCGAACTGCTCGTACAACTCGGTCGCGCACGCCTCGGCCAGCTTCTCCACGGCCGCCTCGATCACGCTCGACTCGACGGGCTGCGGCAACTCGGCGACGCTCGACGCCGGCAGCAACGGGATCACGAACACCGGCACGATCACGACGAACGTCGGCGCGAGCGGTGCGCGCGCCGTCATCGGCAACCTGACGAACAGCCACTTCGTGACCGCCAACCAGCCGCTGGAGCTCACCGGCGCGCTGACCAACACCGGCACGGTGACGGCGATCGCGTCGATCACGTTCGACCGCAGCTCCGTCGTCTGGTCGAACAAGGGGCCGGTCGCGATCGCGAACGGCGCGGTCGTCGCGCTCACCGGCGCCGGCGACGTCTTCACGAACGCCGCCGGCGGCTCGGTCGCCGAGACCGGCACCGGCAAGCTGACGATCGGCGGCGGGACGTACAACCACGCCGGCGGCACAGTCACCGGCTCGAACCCGATCGAGCTGACGAACTCGAACCTCAACGTCAGCGCCAGCAGCGCCGTCGGCTTCCTCTACATGGGCGGCGGCAATCTCAGCGGCAACCTCGGCGCGAGCCAGACGCTCACGCTGATGGCGAACTGCTCCTACAACGCGGTCGCACACGCCGCGGCCGACTTCACGAACGCGGGCACGATCGCCCTCACGTCGACCGGCTGCGGCAACTCCGCCACGATCGACGCGGGCAGCAACACGCTCACGAACTCGGGCAACCTGCGGGTGCAGCTCGGCGTCGGCGGCGGCCGCGGCCTCACGGGCACGCTCGTCAACAACAAGACGCTCGAGATCGAAGCCGGCTCGACGCTGACGCTCTCCGGCAGCTACCGGCAGGGCTCGGGCGGGACGTACAACCCGCACGTCGACTCGGATACCGCCTTCGGCGCGCTCTCGGTCAGCGGCTCCTCGACGCTCGCGGGCACGCTGAAGATCACGCGCCTCGGCAGCTACACGCCCGCCGACGGCAAGACGTTCGGGATCCTCGGCTCGGGCTCCGTCCTCGGCAAGTGGACGAAGATGTCCGGCTCGGTCATCACCGGAAGCCACTACTTCCGGCCGAACTACACCGGGACCGGCGCACAGCTCGTCGTCACCCTGGCGACGCTGGGCACCGACGTCTCGAGCGGTGCGCCCGGGTCGTCGGTGCAGCTGACCGGCGCGAGCTTCCCGGCCAACAGCACCGTCACGCTGAAGTTCACCGACATGAACGGGGCGACCACGACGCTCCCGTCGGCGACGACGAATGCGCTCGGCGGCTTCGTGAAGACGGTCACCGTGCCGGGAGGCGCCGCGAGCGGCGTGGGCACGTTCAAGGCGACCTCGTCGCTGACGGGGGTCGTCGCGACCCACACCTTCACGGTGACCTGACCGCTCCCGACAGCACGCTCTCCGGAGGCCCGCCCCGTGCGGGCCTCCGCCGTTCTCAACCCGGGAGCTTCAGCCGGCCGATCTTGCCCGCGCCCGGGAACGTCAGCCACAGGTTCCGGTCGGCGCCGAGGACGATCCCGGCGGCGCTCGTGTTCAGCGAGGCCGGAACGTCGTACATCGTGATCGAGCCGTTCGGCGTGACCCGGCCGATCTCGTGGACGTCGGCTTCCGTGAACCAGATGTTCCGGTCGGGGCCGACGGCAAGGCGGAGAGGACCGCCGCGCGGCGGCAGGCCCTTGCTGAACTCGGTGACCTTCCCCGACGTCGTGATCCGTCCGATCCGGTTCGCGGTCGGCTCGTGCTCGGTGAACCACAGGTTCCCGTCGGGGCCGGCGATCAGGTCGGTGATATCCGGGTGCGGCGACGGCGTCGTGTAGCCGGAGACCGCGCCGCTCGTCGGCACGATCGCGCCGATCCAGTTGCTGGCGGAGAACCAGATCCGGTGGTCGGGACCGGCGACGATCGCGTTGACCTGCGCCGGCGGGAGCTTCAGCTTCCTCAGGTCGACCGTCAGCTCGACCCGTCCCGTCGGGGCGATCCGGTGGACGGCGTCGAAGCGGTCGCCCGCCCAGAGCTTTCGGTCGGGGCCGGCGACGATCGCGTCCACGTTGCAGTAGACGCAGAGGTGCGGCACCCGGAACGTCTTCAGGCCGGTCCCGTTCGTCGAGATCCGGCCGACGCCGGCGTGCCTGCCGAGGGCGAGGAGCGGGAACCAGACGCCGCCGTCGGGGCCTGCGGCGAGCCGCCCGGGGAAGCCGTCGGCCGCAATCAGTGACGGCTTGTAGATCGTCACCTTCCCGGCGGGCGTGATCTTGCCGATGTCGGCCGAGTAGCTCCCGCCGAGGTTGCGGTCGAACCAGAGGTTGCCGTCGGGGCCGCGCGAGAGCTCGTCGACCGGGATCCCCACCCTGAACAGGGCCAGCGGCGGCAACGGCCGGGCCTGGCGCGCAGAACCCGGCGCCGACGCGCCGAGCACCGCCGCGAGCGGCAGCACCGCCGCGACGACCCCGAGCCTCCCCCGCACCGGCATGGCCCGTGACTATAGGCACGGGCCGCCGCTCGGGCAAGCCCTTGCCGGCCCGCCTCTAGAATCGCGCTGGAATGGCGAGCACGAAGCCTCGCGTGGAGCCTCCGGGCGGTGACGTGGCCATCCGCGAGCAGCAGCACTTCATCGGCGGCGCATTCCGCAACTCCGCCGACGGGCGCACGTTCACCACGCTGAACCCCTCGACGAACGAGCCGCTCGCGCAGGTCGCAGACGGCTCCGCCCGCGAGATCGACGACGCCGTCCGCGCGGCGCGCCGCGCCTTCGACGAGGGGCCGTGGCCGCGGCTCACGGCGGCCGAGCGCGCCCACGTGCTCCGCCGCATCGCCGACCTGATCCGCCGCGACGCGGACGATTTCGTCGCGCTCGAGTGCCTCGACGTCGGGATGCCGATCTCGCAGATGAAGGGCCTCGCCGCGCGCGCGGCCGAGAACTTCGACTACTTCTCCGGCGTGATCGCGGAGCTCGCCGGCCGCGCGTACGCCGTCGGCGGCGAGTGGCTCAACTACACCGTCCACAAGCCGGTCGGCGTCGCGGGGCTGATCATGCCGTGGAATGCGCCGCTGATGCTCTCCACGTGGCGGATCGCGCCATGCCTCGCCGCGGGAAACACGATCGTCCTCAAGCCGGCCGAATGGTCGCCGCTGACGGCGACACGCCTGGCGGAGCTCCTGGCCGAGGCGGACCTGCCGCCCGGCGTCTTCAACGTCGTGCACGGCTTCGGCGAGACGGCCGGCGCACCGCTCGCCGCGCACCCGGATGTCCAGCTCCTCTGCTTCACGGGCGAGACGACGACCGGCGAGAAGATCATGGCCGCCGCCGCGCCGGCGCTGAAGCGGCTCTCGTTCGAGCTCGGCGGCAAGTCGCCCGTCGTCGTCTTCGCCGATTGCGACGTCGAGGCGGCGATCGACTCGATCGTCTTCCAGATCTTCAGCATGAACGGGCAACGCTGCACCGCGGGCTCGCGCCTCCTCGTCGAGGCGCCGCTGTACGACGAGCTCGTGTCGGCGGTCACGGAGCGCGCGCGGCACGTGCGAGCCGGCGACCCGTTCGACCCGAAGACCGAGCTCGGCCCGCTGATCCACCCCGATCACCTCGAGCGCGTGCTCGGGTACGTCGAGTCGGCGCGCGACGAAGGCGCGACGGTGGCCGCCGGCGGCGGGCAGCCCGAGGGGCTCGACGCGGGGAACTTCCTCGAGGCCACGGTGCTCGCGGGCGTGACGCCGTCGATGCGCGTCTTCCGGGAAGAGATCTTCGGCCCGGTGCTCGTCGCGACGCCGTTCGCGGACGAGGCCGAGGCGATCCGGCTCGCGAACGACACCGAGTACGGGCTCGCCGCCTACGTCTGGACGTCCGACCTCACGCGCGCGCACCGCGTCGCGCGCGCGATCGACACCGGCCTCTGCTGGCTGAACTCGCACAACGTGCGCGACCTGCGGACGCCGTTCGGCGGCGTCAAGCGCAGCGGCATCGGCCGCGAGGGCGGCGACTACAGCTTCGAGTTCTATTGCGAGCTCGAGACGATCCACGTTGCGCTCGGCAAGCCGCACGTCCCGCGGCTCGGCGCCGGCTCGTGAGCGCTCCGCGAGGCGCTGGGGCCTGGCCCCCTGAGTCGCCCAAGACACACTTCCGTCACAGGCGAGTGCGCCGCAAGCCCGCTCCGGAAGCGGCGAACCGGCTGTTTCGGGCACGGCCGGGGGCCTGGCCCCCGGTCATGCCCGAAACGGCCGTGCTCTCGCCCCGGCAGAGCTGCCGCGAGCGTGCGAGGATCGCGGCGTGAGCCGGGTCGAGGAGCTGCTGGCCGGGGCCGCACGCCCGCCCTTCGACGTGATGCGGGCCGCCCACGCCGAGCTCCTCGTCACCGACCTCGAGGCGTCCGCCGCGTTCTACGTCGACGCGCTCGGCCTCGTCGTCACCGAGCGCACCGACGACGCGCTCTACCTGCGCGGCTGGGAGGAGCGGCTCCACCACAGCCTCGTCCTCCGCCAGGCGAAGACCGCGGCCGCCGGGCACCTCGCCTTCCGCGTGCGCGAGCCGGAGGACCTGATCCGGCTTGCGGGCCATCTCGACGAGCAGGGGCTGCCGGTCGTCTGGATCGACGACGAGCACGCCCAGGGCTCGGGCCTGCGCACGCAGGATCCGCTCGGCTTCCCGCTCGAGTTCTTCCACTCGATGGAGCCGGTCGAGCACTTCACGCAGGGATTCCACCTGCAACGCGGCGCGCCGGTCATGCGCCTCGACCACTTCAACCTGCACGTACCCGACGTCGAGGAGGCGGTCGCGTTCTGGCTCCGCCTCGGCTTCCGCTGCTCGGAGTACATCGCGACGGACGGGCTCGACGAGCGGATGACGGGCTGCTGGCTCCTGCGGAAGCCGTCCGTCCACGACGTCGCGATGACGGCCGGCCGCGGCCCGCGGCTCCACCACGTCGCGTTCTTCGTCGCCGAGACGAACGGCGTCCTGCGCACCTGCGACCAGCTCGCCGCCGGCGGCTACGTCTCGTCGATCGAGCGCGGCCCCGGCCGCCACGGCGTCTCGAACGCGTTCTTCGTCTACCTGCGCGACCCGGACGGCCACCGGATCGAGCTCTACACGTGCGACTACTACACCGGCGACCCCGACCTGAAGCCGATCCGCTGGAGCGTCAACGACGCGCGCTGCCGGTCGTTCTGGGGGACGCGCGCCCCGGACAGCTGGTACGACGAGTCGTCGACGATCCTCGACCTGAACGGCGACCCGGTGCCGACGACCGACGGGCGCGTCGACGAGCGATCCGAGATCATGGCCTAGTCATGGGTGTCCGGACCGGCCAGGAGTACGTCGAGCGACTTTCGCAGACGCGTCCGAACGTGACCGTCCAGGGCGAGACGGTCGAGGGCCCGATCCCCGAGCATCCCGCCTTTCGCAACGTCGTCCGCACCTACGCCGGCCTCTTCGACGTGCAGCACGAGCCGGAGCTCCGCGACGTCATGACGTACGTGTCGCCCACTTCCGGCGAGCGCGTCGGCACGTCCTTCCTGGTGCCGCGCTCGGTCGAGGACCTCGAGCGCCGCGGCCGCATGATGAAGGCCTGGGCCGACCGCAGCTTCGGCCTCCTCGGCCGGACGGGCGACTACCTGAACGCCTGCCTCGTCGCGCTCTCCGAGGCGCAGGACTGGTTCGCGCAGGCCGACCCGAAGTTCGGCGAGAACGCGCGCCGCTACTACGAGAAGGTGCGCGAGGAGGACCTGCTCCTCACGCACACGCTCGTGCCGCCGCAGGCGAACCGGAGCGTGACGGCGTCGCAGCAGCTCGGCGGCGCGGTCATGTCCCACGTGGTCAAGGAGGACGACAACGGCGTGACGATCCGCGGCGCGCGCATCCTCGCGACGATCGGGCCGATCGCCGACGAGCTGCTCGTCTTCCCGTCGACGGTGTTGAAGGGCACGCCCGAGGACGGCCCGTACTCGTTCGCCGTCGCGATCCCGTGCGACGCGCTCGGCCTGCGCTTCGTCTGCCGCGAGCCGTTCGACTACGGGCGCAGCCACTTCGACCACCCGCTCGGCTCGCGCTTCGAGGAGATCGACGCGGTCGTGATCTTCGACGACGTCTTCGTCCCGTACGAGCGCTGCTTCATGCTCGGGAACCCGCAGCTCTGCAACGAGTTCTACGCGGGGACGACGGCGGCCGTGCACATGACGCACCAGGTCGCGACGCGGACGACCGCGAAGACGGAGTTCATGCTCGGGCTCGCGACGCTCGTCTGCCAGGCGATCGGCATCGAGCAGTTCCAGCACGTGCAGGAGAGCCTCGCGGAGATCATCGTCGCGCTCGAGACGGTGAAGGCCCTCGTCCGGGCGTCGGTCGTCGACGCGCAGCCGAACCGCTTCGGCGTGATGACGCCGAAGTGGGAGCCGCTGAACGCCTGCCGCAACTGGTATCCGCGCGCGTCGCAGCGCTTCCCCGAGATCCTCCGAAAGCTCGGCGCGAGCGGGCTGATGGCGCTCCCGACCGAGGCCGACGTGCTCGGGCCGGCGAAGGAGGACATCGAGCGCTACATGCAGTCGGCTGCTCTCGACGGGCCGGACCGCGTGCGGCTGTTCCGGCTCGCGTGGGACGCGTGCCTCTCGGCCTTCGCCGGCCGACAGGCGCTCTACGAGTACTTCTTCTTCGGCGACCCGGTCCGGATGGCGGGCGCGATGGTGGCCGCGTACGACCGCGAGCCGTGCGTCGAGCGCGTGCGCGCGCTGCTCGCGGAGGCCTAGCTTGGAGCATCCGCTCGGCCTCAGGCCGTCGAAGATCTTCGGCGTCCACACGAACTTCCGGGCGCGGGCCGAGGAGCGCGGCCGCTTGCCCTCGGTGCCGTCGTACTTCCTGAAGCCGCCGTCGTCGCTCTCCTGGGACGGCCAGCCGGTCGTTCGGCCGCAAGGGTGCGAGCTGTTGACATACGAGGGCGAGATCGCCGCCGTCGTCGGTCGGCGCGCGCGCGGCGTGACGCCGGAGGAGGGCCTCGCGTGCATCGAGTGGTTCGCGGCCTCGAACGACTTCGGGGTGTACGACCTGCGCTGGGCCGACCGCGGCTCGAACGTCTTCGCGAAGGGCCAGGACGGGTTCACCCCGGTCGGGCCGACGCTGGTGCCGGCCGGCGAGGTCGACCCGGCGGCGCTGACGCTGCGGACGTACGTGAACGGCGAGCTCGTCCAGGAGGACTCGACCGCGAACTTCATCTTCCCCTTCGGCCTGCTCGTCGCCGACCTCTCGCGATTCCTGACGCTCGAGCCGGGCGACATCATCCTGACCGGCACGCCGGCCAACTCGCGGCCGGTCGAGCCGGGCGACCTCGTCGAGGTCGAGCTCGAGGACGCCGGGAGGCTGCGGAGCCCGATCGTCGAGGCGGCGGAGCCGATCGCGCCGATCGGGGCGATGCCACGGGTATCGGCGGACGTGCGGGCGGCTGCCCTCGGGGCGAACGCGCCTCGCGCACTCGTCCTCTCGGCCGAGGCCGAGGCGGCGCTGCGGCGGGTCGCGACGGCGACGCTGACGTCGCAGCTCCAGCGGCGCGGGATTCGCAACACGTTCCTGACGGGGCTACGGCCGTCGCGGCCGGACTTGCGGCTGCTCGGCTACGCGGCTACGCTGCGCTACGTGCCCCTCCGCGAGGACGTGGCCGCGGCGGACAAGGCGCCGCTGAACGCGCAGAAGCAGGCGGTCGAGTCGGTCTCGCCGGGCGACGTGCTCGTGATCGAGGCGCGGTCGGAGGCCGGCGCGGGGACGATGGGCGACATCCTCGCCACGCGCGCGATGCGCAGGGGCGCAGCGGGCATCGTCACGGACGGCGGTCTGCGCGACAGCCCGACGTTCGCGGCGCTGGAGCTTCCCGTTTACTCGCGGGCACCGCACGGCGCGACGCTCGGGCTCCTCCACCACCCGCTCGACGCGAATCTGCCGGTCACGTGTGCCGGCGTGCTCGTGATGCCGGGCGACGTCCTCGTCGGCGACGCGGAGGGCGTCGTCGTCCTGCCGGCGGCGCTCGCCGAGGAGGTCGCGCGCGACGCGCTCGAGCAGGAGGAGCGCGAGACGTTCGCGCTCGAGCGGGTCGACGCCGGCGAGAGCGTCCGCGACCTGTTCCCGCTGGCCGAGTCGCGGCGGGCGGAGTTCGAGACCTGGCGGGCCGCACGCGCGTCCAGATCCAAGTAACACAGTGTTACAAGCGAGGGGGCGGGCGCCGTGGGCCGCACGCCGGGCAAGTAACACCGTGTCACTTGGCTGGAAGCAGGCGATCGCCCGCCGCGTACACTCTTCGCCGTGCGCTTCCGCTCCGATCCGGCCTCGATTCGAGGCTCCATCGTCCCGGTCGTGACGCCGTTCCTCTCGGACGGCTCGGTCGATCTCGAGTCGATTCCGCGGCTCGTCGAGTGGCATCTCGAGCAGGGCGCGCACGGGATCTCGGTACTCGGCTCGACCGGCGAGCCGAGCACCCAGACCGTCGCCGAACGGATCGCCGTGATGGAGGCCGCGGCGGCGGCCGTGTCCGATCGGGTCCCGTTCGTGCCCGGCACGGGGACGACGAAGCTCGCCGAGACGCTCGAGCTGACGGCCGCGGCCGAGCGGCTCGGCGCCGACGCCGTTCTCGTCGTCTCGCCGTACTACAGCCGCCCGACGCAGCAGGGGCTCTACGAGTGGTACGCGGCTGTGGCGCGCGAGTTCCCGGCGCTGCCGATCATCCTCTACAACGTGCCGATCCGCACAGCCGTGGACGTCGCGCCGGCGACGGCGGCGCGCCTCGCGCGCGACTTCGACAACGTCGTCGGGATCAAGGAGACGACGAAGGACTTCGAGCACGCGTCGCTCGTGCTCCACGCGTGTGGGAGCGACTTCCTCGTCTACTCGGGGATCGAGCTCCTGTGCTACCCGATGCTCGTGCTCGGCGGCGCGGGCCACTTCTCGTGCGTCGCGAACTACGCGCCGAGGCCGGTGGCGGAACTGTACGACGCGTTCGTCGAGGGCCGGCACGACGACGCGCGCCGGCTCCACTTCGACCTCCACCCGCTCGTCGAGCTGGCCTTCCTGGAGACGAACCCGGCTCCGGCCAAGTTCGCGATGGCCGAGCTCGGGCTGATCCCGTCGGCGCACGTCCGGCCGCCGCTCGCGGCGGTGACCGCCGAGACCCGCGCGCGGGTGGTCGAGCTGCTGCGGTCGAGCCCGCACGTCGCGCTCGAGCCGGCCGCGGCCTGACTTGGAGCTCGCCGGCCTCGATCCGGCGGATCCCGGGACGGCCGCGGCGCTCCTCGAGCTGCAGCGCCGCGCCTACGGCGTCGAGGCCGAGCTGATCGGGTCGGACGGGATCCCGCCGCTCCACGAGACGCTCGAGGAGCTGCAGACCTGCGGCGAGACGTTCCTCGGTGCGCTCGTCGGCGGCGAGCTCGCCGGCGCGATCTCGTGGCGCCTCGAAGGCGGGACGCTGGACATCCACCGGCTCGCGGTCGACCCCGGATTCTTCCGCCGCGGGATCGGCGCGGCTCTGGTGCGGGCCGCGCTCGCCGCGGCGCCCGCGGCCGCGCGGGCGATCGTCCAGACCGGCGCCGCGAACGAACCGGCGCGCGCGCTCTACCTCGCGCAGGGCTTCGAGCAGCGCGACGAGATCGTGGTCGGGGACGGCATCCGCGTCGCCCGCTTCGAGAAGCGTCTCTGTTAGCCGCGGCCGGAAGGCGGGGTGGCGCCTGGCACGGAGACGGCTCGTCAGGACCAGACGGCTTCGGCCACGGAGACGACCAGCTCGAGCTTCCGGCGCTGGTCGTCGGGTGTGATCGGGTTGCCCTGCTCGACGCTCGCGAAGCCGCACTGCGGGCTCAGGGAGAGCCGCTCGAGCGGGACGAACCGCGCTGCCTCGTCGATCCGCCGCAGCAGCTCGTCGCGCGGCTCGAGCTCGGGCGTCTTCGTGCTCACGAGCCCGAGCACGGCGTGCTTGCCGCGGGCGACGAACCGCAGCGGCTCGAAGCCGCCCGCGCGCTCGGTGTCGTACTCGAGGTAGAGGACGTCGAGGTCGAGACCGCCGAACGCGACCTCCGCGATCGGGTCGTAGCCGCCCTCGCCGAGCCACTTGCCCTGGTTGTTCCCGCGGCAGAAGTGCATGCCGACGACGAGCCCCGCCGGCCGGCCGGCGAGCGCGTCGTTCGTCAGCGCAACGTAGCGCGAGAGCAGCTGGTCGGGATCGTGCCCGCCCGCGGACACAGCCGCTCGGTGCTCCGGATCGCAGAGCAGCGGCAACGCGACGCTGTCCAGCTGGACGTACGTCGCACCGAGCGAGGCCAGCTCCGCGAGCTCCTCCCGGTAGATCGCGGCGACGTCCGCGAACAGCTCGTCCAGATCCGGATAGGCGACGTCGGACACGCCCGGCCGATAGCGGAAGTGATGCTGGCTCGCCGGGTCCGGCAGCGTCACCTTGGGCGTGCGTCGCGTGTGAGCGCGCACGAACGAGAACTCGTCCGTCGCGATCCCGCGTGCCCGCCGCAGCCGCCCGGTGATCACGTCCGTCCGGTACTTCATGGGCCGTCCGGACTGGTCCGTGAACGCCAGCTCGGCCTCCATCTCGGTGAAGCCGTCGACGGCCTTCGCGAAGTGACCGAAGTAGATGTGTCGCCGGAACTCTCCGTCGGTGATCGACTCGAGGCCAACGCCCTCCTGGAGTCTGATCGCGTCGAGGATCGCCTCGTCCTCCGCCGCTCGCAGCGCATCGCCGGACAGCTCGTGGCGCGCACCTAGCAGCTTCGGCGGCCGCAGCAGGCTGCCGATGTGCTCCGCGCGGAACGGCGGGCCGGCGCTCACGGGAACGACGCGATGTACGCGGCCGTCGCCTCCGGGCTCGCGAGGTGCTCCCACTGCAGGTCCGGCCGGTTGAAGTTGTCGGTGAAGTCGTCGGCGAGCGCCTTGTTCTGCGACATCGCCCCGATCAGCTGGAAGAGCTGCGGCTCCGGCGAGAGCATGAACCGCGTCCACGAGTCGAGCCCGAGCAGGTACGGAAGCCGCCGCTCGTCGACACGCCGGCAGAACGCATCGTCGAACGGCCCCCCGGCGAGGATCTCCTCGCCGAGCTCCCACGCCCCGAACGACGCCGCGTTCGCACCCTGGCCGACGACCGGGTCGACGACGCAGTGCGCGTCCCCCAGCGCTATCGCCATTCCGCCGCGGTCGAGCCGCGCGAACGACTCGCGCACGGCCCCGGTCACGGAGCCCTGAAGGAAGCTCGTCGGGCTCGTGAGCCCGAACGACGAGCGGTCGACGCGCTCGAACAGCGGGGGGCAGAACCGCTCGAGCCGGTCGAGGACGAGCGCCTCGTACGCCTTCGGGTCGTCCTGCCACGACGTTCGCGCGAGCGCCTCGAGCTCCCCGCCGGGGATGCACTCGAAGAGGAGCGTCGTCGCGTGGCCCTCGAACGTCTCGATCGGCAACTCGAGGATCTCCCCGCTTCCCGGCACGACGCAGAAGGTGACGGAGACCGGATCTCGATAGGCGACGCCGGTCCAGAGTCCTGCGGCCAGCACGCGCTGCGGGCCGTCGGTTCCCCGGCCGGCGACGCGAGGGAAGAGGTCGCCGAAGCCGCCGCGTCCCGTCGCGACGACGACGAGCTCGTGCCGCTCGCCGAGACGATCGATCTCGTCGACGCTGATCGACCCGGTGACGACCCGTCCGCCGCGCTCCTCGAAGTCCTCGAGCAGCCGGGGAAGGTAGAGGCGGTAGTCGACCGCGAGGCTCGGTGCGGAGAAGTCACCCGGGAACGCGAGGGGCTGAGGGCCCTCGACGTAGTGGTCGTGGCGGCCGTACGACGGCCCGCTCCCGTCCCAGTGGTTGACGCCGAGCGCGCGCTCGCGAGCCCGCGTGCGGTGGTGGTGCGCGACGGTGTTCGGCAGCCGGCCGGCGCGGATCTCCTCCGGCGTCCGCTCGGCGTAGAGCGTCGGCTCCACGCCGTGTTGCTGTAACCGCAACCCGAGTTGCAGCCCGGCGGTCCCGGCGCCGACGATGCCGACGGTCACGCGGACACGGGCTCGGCCGCGCGCGCGGCGGCAAGCCCGGCGAGCACGAGGTCGGACGCTCGCTCGCCGATCATCGTCGCCGCCGCGTGCGTGTTCCCCGAGACGACGGCCGGCATGACGGACGCGTCGGCGACGCGGAGGCCCTCGGTCCCGTAGACGCGGAGCTCGGGGTCGACGACCGCGAGTGCGTCGACGCCCATGCGGCACGTCCCGACCTGGTGGTGATAGGTGATCGTCGTCCGCCGGACGTACTCCCGCAGCTCGTCCCGCGAGCGGACGTCCGGCCCGGGGTAGAGCTCCTCGCCGCGCCAGTCGTCGAGCGCGGCTGCCTCGCCGATCTCGCGGCTCAGCTCGACCGACCAGAGCATCGCCTCGACGTCGACCTCCTCCGTGAGGTACGCCGGGTCGAGCAGTGGCGGCTCCGTCGGATCCGCCGAGGCGAGGGTCAGCGACCCGCGACTCGCCGGCCGGATGATCCCGCCCATGATCGTGAAGCCGTGCGGCGGCCCCTCCATGCCCGGCAGGTACATCGGCATGTGGAAGACGAGCGGCTGGACGTCCGGGCCGAGCAGGCCGGGCCGGCTGCGTGCGAAGAGGTGGCTGTGGAGCTGCTGGATGCCCGGCACCGGCGGCGGAACCTCGCGCCGCGCCGACCAGATCACCGGGCTCAGCGCGTGGTCGTGGAGGTTCTGGCCGACGCCCGGCAGGTCGACGCGGACGTCGATCCCGAGCCGCGCAAGCTCGGCGGCAGGCCCGACCCCGGAGAGCATCAGGAGCTTCGGCGACTCGATCGTGCCGCCGCAGACGAGGACCTCGTGCTCGGCGCGCGCAGTGGCGAGGCGCCCCTCGTGGAGGTACTCGACGCCGGTGCAGCGCGACCCCTCGAACAGGAGCGAGAGGGCCTGCGCGCCGGTCACGATCTCGAGGTTCTGACGGTCGGCCACCGGCCGGACGAACGCGACGGTCGAGGTCTGTCGCCGCCCGCCGCGGATCATCAGCTGCGCGTAGCCGACACCGTCCAGCTCTGCGCCGTTGTGATCGGGGTTGAACGGGACGCCCGCCTGCTGGGCCGCCTCGACCACGGCCGCGTGCAGCGGGTGCGGCTCGTACCTCGTCATCACATGGAGCGGCCCGCCGGCACCGTGGAACTCGTTCTCGCCGGCGTCGAAGTCCTCGGAGCGCTTGAACAGCGGCAGGACGTCGGCGTACGACCAGCCGGCGTTCCCAAGGTACGCCCAGTGGTCGAAGTCGCTCCGGTGGCCGCGGATATAGATCATCCCGTTGAGCGCGCTCGAGCCGCCGAGCACCTTGCCGCGCGGCCAGAAGAGCTGCCGGTCCGCGCACGCGCGCTGCGGGACGGTCAGGTACGCCCAGTCGTCCGGGCTCTCCCAGAGCTCGAAGACGCGCGGCGGATCGTGGATTGCCGGGTTGTCGTCCGCGCGCCCCGCCTCGAGCAGGAGCACGCGCACGCCGGCGTCGACGAGCCTGCGCACGACCACGCTCCCCGCGCTGCCGGCGCCGACGACGACGACGTCGTAGCTCGCGTCCACCGCGGCGATCGTACAACGCCACTTCCCCACCCTGGGTGGGGAAGAGCTTTCCACCCGCCACCCGCGATCGATCGTACCGCCGAAAGGCGCACGGAACTCGAACGCGGGCGCGCCGAGAGAGGAAATCTTCGTCCACAGGCTGCGCGGCGCCGGCGCGGAAGAGCTCCCGACCCGGCTCTCAGCGCGCTCACAGGCCGCTCTGAGCCTCCGGTGCGAGGGTGGCGGAAACGACCGAGGAAAGACCGATGCGCACAGCGGTCGCCGCGGCATCCATGGCCCTCGCGATCGCCGTCCCGGCGGCCGATGTCGCCGCGGCCACCGGGCCGAGACGAAGGCCCGCCCAGCTGACGGCCCCGCGACGCACGGCGCTGCCCCACTCCCGGCGCCCGAGTCGCCGGCCGTTCCTCCTCGAGCCGGTCGCCCTTCCCGCCGCGGTCGTCAGGACGAGGCGCGCGTCAGCCGCTCCTACGCCTCTCTGCGCCGGATCCCAGGGTTCTCCAAGGCCCGGCGGATTCACTCGAAGCACACCAGCGAGCGGAAGGAGGTGATGACCCATGAGATCCCTACGCGTGGGCCTGGCGGTCCTCGGCGTCGGCGGAGCCCTCATCGGCGGCACCGCCGCCTACGCGGCGAGCAACTCCTCCTCGGCGTCCACGACGCCGTCGTCGACGGCCAAGAAGTCGACGGCCACCACGCCCTACCGGATGCCGTCGACGCAATCGGGCTCGACCCGGTCGAACGGGTCCGGGAACTGTCCGAACATGTAGCGCCGCCGCGCGTCCACGAGCGCCGCCGCCGCCGGCTTCTGCCGGTCGCGGCGGCGCTCGCCGCCGCCCTCGTGCTCGGAGGGCAGGCCTCGGCGCGCGACGGACTCGTTCCGATCGGCTCGGGGCTGCGCGGGCCGCGGGGCTGGCGCGCGACCGTGTACGCGACCGGCCTGCGTCACGTCTCGGCCTACGTCCTCGACAGGGACGGACGCCTGTGGGTCGCGACGTCCGGCGCGACGGAGCACTCGCAGGACGCGATCTACGTCGTCGCGCGCGCGGGCGCCCGGCCGCGGCGGGTCGCGAGCGGCCTGCACGGGCCGCTCGGGCTCGCCTGGTACGACCACCTGCTCTACCTCGCCGAGATCGGCCGCGTCGAGGCGTTCGGCGGCCTGCGCGGCTCACGCTTCTCGCAGAGGCGGACGATCCTGCGCGGCCCCGCCGCCAGGGCCGAGAACAACAACCTCGTGCTGGCGCCGAACGGGCGGTTCCTGATGGCGGTCTCGGCCACCTGCGACCACTGCACGAGCACTGCGCGCCGGTCGGCGGCGATCGTCTCGTTCCGGCCGGACGGGGCCGACCTGCGGATCTACGCGAGCGGGATCAGGGCCGCCTACGGGCTCGCGTTCGTCCCCGGGACGAGCACGCTCGTCGCCACGATGAATCAGCGTGACGACCTCGGCGCGCGGACGCCCGGCGACTGGCTCGCCGTCGTCCGGCAGGGCGAGAACTGGCGCTTCCCTGGCTGCTTCGGCCAGGGCGGGAGCGCATGCCGCGGAGTGCCGAAGCCGGTGGCCGAGCTCGATCCGCACGCGGCCGCCGGCGGAGTCGCGATCGTCGACGGCGCCGCGATCGTCGCCGAGTGGACGAAGGGCAAGGTCCTCCGCGTTGCGCTGACCCGCTCGGGCACCGCCTACCGCGGCGACGTCTCGACCTTCCTCACCGGCCTCGTGAACCCGCTGCCCGTCCTCGCCCTGCAGGCGGGCGGCGTCCTCGTCGGCGACTGGACGACGGGCACGATCTACCGCGTCGCCCACGGCTGAGTCACCAGGTGCTGCGGTCCGGCCGGCCGGGGAGGAACTCCGCCCGCTCGGCAGTCGTGCTCGCGCTCCCCGCCCGCCTCCGCGACGACGAGGAGCGTGCCCGGCGGCTTCGCCTCTCCGGGTGCTGCGCGACCCCCGGCGGTTCCATGCGTGCCGGCGCCGCGTTACGATCGTGACAGGGATGGCGTGCTGTGTCTGAGGTCGCGGCCGACGCGGCGTACGTCCGGTCGCTCGAACGGGGGCTTGCGGTGCTGCGAGCGCTCGACGCGCCGCCGCCCGGGCGGACGATCGCCGACGTCTCGCGCGCGACCGACCTCCCCCGAGCGGCCGTGCGCCGGGCCCTCCTGACGCTGCAGCAGCTCGGCTACGTCCGCGCCGACAACGCCCACTACCGCCTGACGCCGCGCGTCCTCGAGCTCGGCTACGCCTACCTTTCGAGCCTCGAGATCGGCGACCTCGCCCAGCCCCACATCGAGGCGCTCTCCGACGAGCTCGGCGAAGCGTCGGCCCTGACGGTGCTCGACGGCGCCGAGACCGTCTGCGTCGCGAGCGCGAAGCCGAAGCGGATCCTCACGACTTCCGCGCGCGTGGGAACGCGCTTCCCGGCCGCCGCGACCGCGTCCGGGCGCGTGCTCCTGGCGGCCCTCAGCCCGCTCGACCTCGACGCCGTCCTCGGTACCGGGCCGCTCCCGCGCTACACCCGGCGGACGATCACGTCGCAGGAGCGTCTCCGCGCGGAGATCGTCCGCGTGCGCCGCCAGGGCTACTCCCTCGTCGACGAGGAGCTCGAGGACGGCCTGCGCGCGACCGCCGCGCCGATCCACGACGCCGCCGGCACCGTCATCGCGGCGGCGAACGTCGCCGCGAACGCGAGCCGGACGACGCTCGACGCGGTGAGGAACAAGATCCTCCCGCAGCTGCTCCTCACCGCGCGGCGGATCGAGGACGATCTCCGGCGGTCGCGGCCGGACGCCTAGAGCGTCTAGCCCGCAACCTCGTGGCGGACGATCGCGGCGCCCTCGGCGAGCGCCTTCAGCTTCATCCGCGCAACCGTCCGCGGCAGCGGCTTCATCCCGCAGTCGGTCGAGAGCGTGACCCGGTCGGCCGGGACGTGCTCGAGCACCTTGCGGGCCCGCGCCGCGATCTGCTCCGGCGACTCGATCATCATCGACCGGATGTCGAGGACGCCGACCTGCACGCTCTTGTCCTCCGGCAGGTTCGCGAGGAATTCGACGCCGTTCATCTCGCGGTTCGCGTAGTCCAGGACGAACTCGTCGATTCCCGGCGTGTCCCAGAAGTACGGCAGGACGGTCTGGTAGCCCTCGGGGAAGTTCGCACTGAGGATGTCGTTGCCCCAGGCGTTGCCGAAGCAGAAGTGCCAGCCGATCTTCGCGTCGACGCCCTCGCAGCACTTGCCGACGACGTCCTTGATCCACTCGTAGTCGGACTCCTCACCGGTGAAGAGGGGCAGCCACGCGCCGAGGTCCTCGAGCTGCAGGTAGGTCGCGCCCGCCTCGACGAGGTCCTTCATCTCGGCGTTGAAGATGGGCGCGAGCGCGTAGCAGAGCTCCTTCGGGCCCTCGTAGTGCTTGAAGTAGACGTGCCACGCGAGGTTGACCGGGCCGGCGCCGACGGAGACCTTGATCGGCCGGGTCGCGTAGAGCCTCGCGATCTCGTGGAGGTCGCGCAGCCGGATCGGGCCGCGCGTGACCTCGCCGCTGTTGACGACGCCGCCCCAGTCGTGGAGCAGCTCGAGCGTCTTGTCGCTGCGGTCGCCCTCGGCCGGGTGCGGCTCGCGCGCCTCGTCGAAGCCGTGGATCCGCTCGTACATGTACCAGCAGAACGAGCCGATCACGCCGACGTAGTCGTCGTACGACATCTGGCCGTCGGTGACGATGTCGAGACCGGCCTCCTCCTGGTCCCGGATCACCGCGGCCGTCGCGTCGTGGTAGGCCTCCTCGTGTTCGACCTCCTTGAACGCCACGCGGACGTCGCGCCCGAGCAGCTGCTGCCGGTACCAGTGCGGCCGCGGATAGGACCCGACCATCGTCGTCGGGAGGATGGTGTCGACGATCTTCCTAGGCATACGGCCCTCCTGGTCTCACCGAGCGGGACTCCGCGCTGCCGTCGGCAGGCGTGCGGATAGTAACCGGCGCCTTTCGAGGTGTTCGGTGGGACCGTACGATGCGGTCGTGCGCGCCGTCGTCGCGAGCGTTGCCCTTCTTTCGCTCCTCTCCGTGGCCGCGGCCTCGAGCGGTACGTCGGCGCCGAGGGGCGGCCTGATCGCGTTCTCTCGCTGCCGGCCGGACGGCTGCGGACAGGGGACGGACCTCTGGGTCATCCGGCCGGACCGAAGCGGCCTGCGCCGGCTGACGCGGAGCCGGACGCACAACGATGCGCCGTCCTGGTCGCCGGACGGAAGGCGCCTGGTCTTCGTCGGCGGCGCAACCGACTCGTCGCAGCTGTGGCTGATCGACTCGACCGGCGGTCATCTCGAGCAGTTGACGAAGGGCCCGGCGCTCGACGAGCAGCCCGACTGGTCGCCGGACGGAAAGCGGATCGTCTTCGTCCGGGCCCTCTCGCCGACCGCGCAGGGCCTCGTCCTCCTGAACCTCCGGACGCACGGCCAGCGCCTGCTCGTCAGCTTGCCCGGCACCTACCGGCACCCCACGTGGTCGCCCGACGGGCGCAGGATCGCCTTCAGCTACGTCCGCAATCAGCACACGGGGCGCTACGCGATCTACACGGTCGGCTTCGACGGCGCCGGGTTGCGCCGGATCAGCCGGAAGACCCGCGACGACTACTGGGATCCGGCGTGGTCGCCCGACGGCCGCTCGCTCGCGTTCACGCTCGTCTACCGGAGCGGCAAGGGCTTCCGGGCCGACCTCGACGTGATGCGGGCGAACGGGCGCGGGGAGCGCACCCTGGCGCGCGCGCCCGCCGGGTGGGCGTTCTTCTCTCCGAGCTGGTCGCCGGACAGCCGGTCGCTCGTGTTCGTCGAGCTCCACTCGAGCGACCGGCTCGGACAGATCAGCTTCGTCGGCGCGGACGGGCAGGGGCTCCAGAGGCTCGCGGAGCTGCAGAGCGACAACCGTTCACCGGCGTGGCAGCCGAGCTGAACTCCTGTTCACCAGCAGTTGACACCCCCCCGGGAGGGCGAGCAGAATGCCGCGACGGGAAGTCACGAGCGGAGGTGAGGCGATGCTGCGGAGCCGGAAGGTCGTAGACGCGAGGGACGTCGCCTGGGACGACACGTACGACCTCGTGGTCGTCGGCGCCGGCGCAGCGGGGTTCCCGGCGGCGCTCAACGCTTCGCGGCACGGCGCGTCGGCCGCGATCCTCGAGAAGGCGGCGGAGCCCGGCGGGACGATGAAGAAGTCCGCGGCCTGGTACTGGATCCCGAACAACTCGTTCATGCAGGCCGACGGGAAGCCCGACGCCAAGGACGACTTCATCCGCTACTGCGCCCGACTCGCGCGGCCGCAGGCGTTCACCGACGGCGATCACAACGGGCTCAGCGACTGGGAGTACGAGGCGATCTCGACGCTGTACGACCATGCGTCGACCGCGAACGAGACGCTCGCCGAGATGGGCGTGTTCAAGCCGCTCTACTCGCCCGCGATCCCGGACTACCACTCGACGATCCCGGAGAACACGGCGCCCTACGGCCGCACGCTGCAGGTCGACCGCGGCGACGGCGAGATGGGCAAGGGCGACGTCCTCACCGACCGCTTCGTGACGGCCTGCGAGCGCGCCGGCATCCCCGTCCTCACCGGGCACCGGGTCGACGGCGTCGTGCTGGAGGACGGCGCGGTCGTGGGCGTCCGCGCGAGCGTGGACGGATCGACGAAGCACTTCCGCGCGCGGCAGGCCGTCGTCTTCGCGACCGGCGGCTTCACGCACGACGCGGAGCTGCGCAAGAACTTCCTTGCGGCGCCGATCGTGAGCGGCTGCGCCGCCCCCACGAACGAGGGCGACTTCGTCCACATCGCGACCGCGCTCGGCCTGCCGCTCCGGAACATGAACTTCGCCTGGATGTGCCCGATCCCGTTCGAGGTCGCGCTGTCCGGCTCGCCGTACCTGAGCGGGATGTTCTCGGTCGCGGGCGACTCGATGCTCTGGGTCGACAAGTACGGGAACCGCGTCGTCAACGAGAAGACGATCTACAACGAGCTCGCGTCGTCGATGCTGCTGTACGACCCGGCGAAGCTCGAGTACCCGCGCCGGCTGATGATCCAGATCTGGGATCGGCGCGCGATGGAAGGCTGCCGGGCGACGGAGGTCGAGCCGTCGACGCCGTCGAGGATCTCGCTCGACAACTACGGCAGCCTGATCTACGACGACTTCCACGTGATCGAGGGCGAGACGCTCGACGCTCTCGCCGGCGCGATCGAGGAGCGGCTCGCCAAGCTCGCCGCGCAGACGGGCGGCTTCCGGCTCGACGAGTCGTTCCGCGCGAACCTGCCGAGGTCGATCGCACGCTTCAACGAGCTCGCGAGGACCGGGAAGGACGACGACTTCCACCGGGGAGAGAACCCGATCGAGCAGATCTTCACCGGCGTCGTGCCGGAGGACAACGACACGGGCAACCCGACCATGTACCCGCTGTCGGAGGCGGGGCCGTACTACGCCGCGCTCGTGTGCCCCGGCACGCTCGACACGAAGGGCGGCCCGGTGACGAACACGAACGGGCAGGTGCTGGACGCCGACGGCGAGCCGGTGCCGGGGCTGTACGCGGTCGGCAACTGCGTCGCGAACGCGTCGGCGCAGGCGTACTGGGCCGGAGGCGGCACGATCGGTCCGTACTTCACGTTCGCGTACCTTGCCTCCGAGCACGCCGTCCAGCAGCAGCGCCGCTAGCGTGGCGGCGGTCCGGCCCGAGCTCGCACCGCCTCACCGACATCTCGACGTGCCGTCGCTCCTGAGCCGGCTGCTCGTCGGCGCCGGCTTCGTGCCCGTCTGGCTCGCGACCGGGCTGCTGTTCGTCGTCACGGCGATCGTCTCGCCGCAGACGCTCGGCCACGACTCGTGGAGCACGGTCCTGCCGCTGATGACGATCCTCGCCGTGGCCGGACTCGGCGAGATGCTCGTGATCATGACTGGCGGGATCGACCTCTCGATCCCGGGCGTCGTCACCCTCGCCGCCAACCTCGCGGTCGGCGTCAACGACGGCTCGAACTCGCAGCTCGGCTGGACGGTCGTGATCATCCTCGCCTGCTGCGGGCTGATCGGCTTCGCGAGCGGCGTGCTCGTTAGCGTCGTCCGCCTCAACCCGCTGATCGTCACGCTCGCGCTGATGCAGATCCTGCTCGGCGTCAGCAAGTGGTACGCGCACGGGATCGCGAACGAGTCCTCGGTGCCGTCGAGCCTCTCGGGGTTCGCGACCGACCGCTGGCTCGGAGTGACGCCGATCTTCTGGACCGGGATCCTGATCACGGCGTTCCTCGCGCTCTTCCTGCGGCAGACCGTCGTCGGCCGCCGCTTCCAGGCGGTCGGCGCGAACCCGCGCGCGGCGTGGGTCGCAGGCGTCCACGTCCGCGCCTACACGGTCTTCGCGTACGCGGGGGCCGGCGTCCTCTACGGCGCCGCCGGACTGCTGCTCGCGGGCTTCATCCAGTTTCCGACGCTCGACCTCGGCAACCCGTACCTGCTCGGCCCGATCGCGGCGGTCGTGATCGGCGGGGCCTCGCTCGCGGGCGGAATCGCGAGCGTGTCGTCGACGTGGGCGGCGGCGTTCGCGCTGACGCTGCTCAGCCAGATGCTGCAGGTGCTCCGGCTGTCGACGGCGTGGCAGCTGATCGTGTTCGGGCTGGCGATCGCCGGCGGCCTCGTGATCTCGGGCGACCGGATCGTGGGCGTGGTGGGAGGTTTCCTCCACCAGCCCGCCGTCAGAGCGCGCCTCGGGTGGGCGGAGTCGGGCGAAGCACAGGAGGCGCACGACAGGAGGGAGGTGCACGGAGAGGGAACGGCCTAGACGCGGCCGGACGACGGCTGCGGAGTGAGGGAAGGGCTACGAAAGGGAGGGTTATCGATGCGTTTGCACAAGACGACGCGGGGCCGCCCGGCACGGGTCGGGCTCCTGTCGGCTGTGGCCGTCCTCGCCGCGACGGTGGCGACCGCAGGGCTCCTCGCGGGCTCCGCGAGCCCCGCCGCGAACGGCCAGTACGGGGAGAACTACAACGCTCCGCCGGCGCTGTTGCTGAAGGCGCTGGGTACGACGAAGAACGTCCCGCCGATCGTCGCCGCGGCGGTCACGCGGGCGGGCGTGTCCTTCACCGGAGCGAAGCTGCAGCTCGCGATCAAGTGCTGGAAGACGAGCCCGTGCGACACCGGCACCGGCGGCAAGCTCGCGGTGGCCGAGGCGGACGGCTTCGGCGACAACGTGTGGCGTGAGATCACGCACATGGAGTTCGTCCTCCAGGCGCTGACCTACCCCCAGGTCGGCAAGATCTACTACACCAACGGCCACGGCGACACCTCGAAGCAGATCTCCGACCTCAAGGGCCTGATCGCCCAGAAGGTCAACGTGATCGTCGGCTTCCCGGACGCCGGGGCGGCGATGCTTCCGAGCATCAAGCAGGCAACGGCACGCGGGATCCTGTACGCGCCGTATCTGAACCCGATCGGGAGTCCAGGCAAGGACTACCTGACCGACACGGCCGAGGATCTCTGCCAGCTGGGCAAGTCGTTCGCCCAGATCCTGAACCAGAACATCTCGAGCGGCCAGGTCGCCTTCCTCGGCGGCACGCCCGGCAACGGCCTCTCGAAGGCGTGGCAGTCGTGCGAGAAGCCGGCGTTGAAGAAGAGCCTGCAGTACGTCGGCGAGGCCGACACGAACTGGACGCGTGACGGAACGCTGAAGGCGATGTCGGGCTTCCTCTCGAAGTACCCGAACCTCAAGGGAGTCAGCTACGAGTACGCCGACGGGTCGCTCGGGCTCATCCGCGCGTACCAGGCGGCGCACAAGCCGATCAACCTCGTGCTGACCCTCCGGACGGACGAGGAGTCGTTCTTCTGCGAGTGGAACAAGGTCAACAACCCGAACTTCAAGGTGTTCTACGGAGCGGGCGGCGGCTTCGACTCGCGGATCTCGCTGACGGCGGCGATGATGAAGCTCGCCGGAGCGAAGATCCCGCCGGCGATCGTCGTCCCCGACGCGATCCACCGCCTGACGAAGTCGGTCTGCAACACGAAGATCCCCAGCCAGGCGCCGGCCTCGACGTTGGTACCGCCCAACGTGCTGGCGGCCATGTACAAGTAGGAAGGGGGACGGACTGACGCAAGCGATCCCGAGGATGCCGTCGACGAGCCCCGATTCCGCGGCCCCCGTCGTCCTGTCGCTCCGCGACGTGTCGAAGCGATTCGGCACCGTCCAGGCGCTCCGGGGCGTGAGCGTGGACTGCCTCGCAGGCGAGATCCACGCAGTCGTCGGGGAGAACGGGTCGGGGAAGTCGACGCTCCTCGGGATCGCGAGCGGCGTCCTCGCGCCGGACACGGGGACGGTCGAGATCGGCGGCCGTCACCTCCGGCCGGGCGACGCCGCGGAGGCCATCCGCCTCGGCCTCGGGATGGCCTACCAGACGTACTCGCACGTGAACAACCTGTCCGTCGCCGAGAACCTCTTCCTGGCGTCCGCGCCGGACGACCGGCCGGCCTACCGTGAGATGGACGGCTGGGCCGCGGCGACGCTGGCCGAGTTCGGCGTCGACATCCGGCCCGAGACGGCGATGGGCAGCCTCACGCTCGGCGACCGGCAGTTCCTCGAGGTCGTGAAGGCGCTGCTCGCCCGGCCGAAGGTGCTCCTCCTCGACGAGCCGACGACGGCGCTCGGGCCCGGCGAGGTCGAGCGGCTCCACGCGCTCGTCCTCGAGCGCGCCGCGGCCGGCGTCGGCGTCCTCTACGTCAGCCACCGGCTGCCCGAGGTGCTCGGCATCGCCAGCCGCGTGACCGTCCTTCGCGACGGCGTCGGCCAGGGCACGTTCGAGGCGGCGGAGATGACGGAGGAGACGCTGATCGCGCTGATGATCGGCCGGCCGCTCGAGCTGGCCTTCCCGGAGCGGGCTGCGATCGACGGAGAGGGCGACGTCCTCGTCCGACTGTCGAGCTTCCAGGGCCGCCGGTTCGGGCCGCTCGACCTCAGCGTCCACCGCGGCGAGATCCTCGGTCTCGCCGGGGCCGAGGGGAACGGGCAGGACGAGCTGCTCCGCTGCCTGGCCGGGCTCGAGCGGCCGCTCGGACAGCTCCACTGCAACGGGCGGCAGGTCGACCTCGGCTCGCCGTACGACGCCCTGCGGGCCGGCATCCTCCTCCTGAGCGGCGACCGTGCGCGGGAGTCGCTCTTCCCCGTGCTCGGCGTCAGGAGCAACGCGACCGTCCAGGTGCTGCGCCGGTTCGCCCCCGCCGGCTGGGTCCGGCGCGGGACGGAATCCCGAACGGTGGCGGGTCTCGTCCGGCGGCTGAAGGTGCGGACGCCGTCGGTCGACCAGCCGGTGCGCTTCCTCTCGGGCGGGAACCAGCAGAAGGTCGCGCTGATGCGGCCGTTCCTGCGCGGCAACCTGAATCTGCTGATCGCGGACGAGCCGACGCAGGGCGTCGACGTCCGCTCCCGGTTCGACATCTACGAGGCGCTGCGCGCCAAGGCGAGCGAGGGTGTCGCGATGGTCGTCAAGTCGAGCGACCCGCTCGAGCTGGCCGGGCTCTGCGACCGGGTCATCGTGCTCTCGCGCGGCCGCGTCGTCGACGAGATCGGCGCCGGCGACCTCAGCGAGAAGCGGATCATCGAGGCGATCGTCGGCTCGCGGGCGCTGCGGGCGCGGCAGAAGCACGAGGAGCGGCTTGAGCACCGTTAGGCCCGCGATCCTGCGCAGCGCGCGGCCGGGGATCCGCGTCCGCGGCTGGATGCCGCTCGTCCTGATGGCGCTCCTGATGCTGGCCGTCGGCGGCTACGCATACGGCAAGACGTCGTCGTTCGCGTCGCAGTACAACCTGAACAGCCTGCTGCTCGCCGCGATGCCGCTCGCGTTCGTCGCGCTCGCGCAGGCGACCGTGCTCCTGATCGGCGGCTTCGACATCTCCGTCGGCGCGCTGATGACGCTCTGCGTCGTCGTCGGGTCGTTCTCGCTGAAGGACGGGCTGCCGTGGTACGAGCTCGTGCCGGGCGTGCTCGCGATGCTCGGCGTCGGCGCGGCCGTGGGCCTCGCGAACGCCGCGCTCGTCAAGGTCTTCCGGCTGCCGTCGATCATCGCGACGCTGGCGACGCTCAGCATCCTCCAGGGGATCGCGCTCCGGCTGCGGCCGGTCGCCGGCGGGACGATCAACATCGAGGTCAGCGACGCACTCAACTCGAGCATGAGCTTCCTCCCGTACGCGTTCATCGGCCTCGTCGTGCTCGCCGCCGCCGCCGACTGGTGGCTGTTCCGGACGACGTCCGGCCTGACGCTCCGCGCCGTCGGCTTCGACGAGCTCTCGTCGCGGCGCCTCGGCGCGCCGACGTCGCGCATCCACTGGCGCGCGTTCGTCGTCGCGTCGCTGTTCGCGGCGATCGGCTCGTTCTTCCTCGCGGTTCTGCTCGGCACGGGCGACGCGACGCCCGGCACCGGCACGAGCTACACGCTGCAGAGCATCGCCGCCGCCGTGCTCGGCGGGGCGAGCCTCGCCGGCGGCCGCGCGTCGTTCGTCGGCGCGGTCTTCGGCGCCGTCTTCCTCGCGCTCTTGACGAACATCCAGTCGTTCGTGAACTGGCAGGACTACGTCGTCCAGATCGTCATCGGCGCCCTGACGCTGGCCGCCCTCGCCGTCTACCAGGGAGCGGATCTCTGGACGCAGCTCCGCGGCGTCTGGCGAGACCTCCGCCGGCGCCGGCTCGCCGCGGCGCCGCAGCGCGCCTGACCTTCGTGAACCCCGCCCACGTCCACCGAGAGCTCTGGAGGCAGACATGACGCAGGTCGCACCCGGCACGACCACGTACTTCGACAAGCACGAGCCGTTCACGGGCGACGAGTACATCGAGAGCCTCCGGGACGGCCGCGAGGTCTACATCTACGGCGAGCGCGTGAAGGACGTGACGACGCACCCGGCCTTCCGCAACACCGTGCGGATGCTCGCCCGGCTCTACGACGCGCTCGCCGACCCGGCGCGCCGCGACGTCCTCACGACCCCGACGGACACCGGCAACGGCAACGTCACGCACCCGTTCTACAAGGGCCCGCGCTCGATCGAGGACCTGCTCGCGTCACGCGACGCGATCGCGGAGTGGGCGCGCGTGACGTACGGCTGGATGGGCCGGGCGCCCGACTACAAGGCGTCGTTCCTCGCGACGCTCGGCGCGAACCCGGACTACTACGAGCCGTACAAGGAGAACGCGCTCACCTGGTACCGCCACTGCCAGGAGACGGTCGCCTTCGTCAACCACGCGATCGTGAACCCGCCGGTCGACCGGAACCGGCCGCTCGACGACGTCAGGGACGTCTACATGCACGTCGAGAAGGAGGTCGACGGCGGCCTGATCGTCAGCGGCGCCAAGGTGGTCGCGACGACGTCGACGCTGACGCACTACAACTTCATCGCGAACAACGCGGCGCTGCCGATCAAGACGGAGCCGTTCGCGTTCGTCTGCATCGTCCCGAACGACTCGCCCGGCCTCAAGCTGTTCTGCCGGCCGTCGTACGAGATGACGGCGGCCGTCGTGGGCAGCCCGTTCGACTACCCGCTCTCGAGCCGCGTCGACGAGAACGACTCGATCATCGTCTTCGACAAGGTCTTCGTCCCGTGGGAGAACGTCTTCTGCCACGCGGACGTCGAGAAGGCGAACAACTTCTTCCCGCGCTCGGGCTTCCTGCCGCGGTTCATGTTCCACGGCTGCTCGCGGCTCTCGGTGAAGATGGACTTCCTCGCCGGCCTCCTGCTGAAGGCGGTCGCGTCGACCGGCGTGAAGGACTTCCGCGGCGTGCAGGCGCAGGTCGGCGAGGTGCTCGCGTGGCGGAACCTCTTCTGGGGCCTCACGGACGCGATGGCGCGGACGCCCGAGCCGTGGACGCCCGGCTACGTCAATCCGAACCTGAACTACGCGCTCGCCTACCGCGTGATGTCGAGCATCGCGATGACGAAGATCAAGGAGATCATCGAGAACGTGATGGCGAGCGCGCTGATCTACCTGCCCTCGCACGTCTCCGACTTCAAGAACCCGGACGTGCGGCCGTACCTCGACCAGTACGTCCGCGGCACGGACGACGAGCCGTCCGTCGACCGCGTGAAGCTGATGAAGCTGCTCTGGGACGCGATCGGCACCGAGTTCGGCGGCCGCCACCTTCTTTACGAGCGCAACTACTTCGGCGACCACGAGAGCATCCGCTTCCAGGTGCTCGGCGCCGCCGAGGCGATGGGCGACGCCGACCGCTACCGCGGCTTCGCCGAGCAGTGCATGGCCGAGTACGACCTCGACGGCTGGACGGTCCCGGACCTGATCAACCCCGACGACGTCAACGTCGTGCTGAAGAACCTGTACGGGCAGTGAGCGCGGCCGCGCCCATGACGGGCGACGAGTACCTCGCATCGCTGCGGGACGGGCGCGAGGTCTGGATCTACGGCGAGCGGGTCGGCGACGTCACCGCGCACCCGGCGTTCCGGAACGCCGCGCGCAGCGTCGCGCGGCTCTACGACGCGCTCCACGACCCGGCGAGGAAGGACGTGCTGACCGTCGAGACCGACACCGGCTCGGGCGGCTTCACGCATCCGTTCTTCCGCGCGCCGCGGTCGGCGGCCGATCTCGTTCGAGGCCGCGACGCGATCGCCGAGTGGCAGCGGATGACATACGGCTGGATGGGCCGCTCGCCCGACTACAAGGCCGCGTTCCTCGCGACGTACGGCCCGAACGCCGACTACTACGCGCCGTACGACGAGAACGCCCGCCGCTGGTACCGCGAGTCGCAGGAGCGCGTGTGGTTCATGAACCACACGCTCGTGAACCCGCCGGTCGACCGCAACAAGGACATCCACGAGGTCGACGACGTCTTCATCCACGCGGTGCGCGAGACGGACGAGGGCGTCGTCGTACGCGGCGCGAAGATGGTCGCCACCGGCTCCGCGATCTCGAACTTCAACTTCGTCTCCTACCACGGCGCGCTGCCGATCCGGAAGAAGGAGTACGCGCTCTCCTTCTTCGCGCCGATGAACCTGCCGAACACGCGGCTGATCTGCCGGCCGTCGTACGAGTTCACGGCGGCGGCGGTCGGCAGCCCGTTCGACTACCCGCTCTCGAGCCGGTTCGACGAGAACGACGCGGTGCTCGTCTTCGAGGACGCGCTGATCCCGTGGGAGAACTTCCTCATCTACGGCAACCTCGAGATCGCCTCGACCTACCACCTGACCGGGTTCATCTGGCGGGCCCTGATGCAGGGCTGCACGCGCCTCGCGGTCAAGCTCGACTTCCTCGCCGGGCTGTTCGTGAAGGCGGTCGAGGCGATCGGGACGGTCGAGTTCCGCGGGATCCAGGCGTCGATCGGCGAGATCCTCGCGTGGCGGAACCTCTTCTGGTCGCTCACAGACGCGATGTGCCACAACCCGGTGCCGTCGGCGGGCGGCTCGGTGCTCCCGAACGTCGAGGCGGCGTCCGCCTACCGCATCCTCTCGAATCAGGCCTACCCGATCATCAAGGGGATCATCGAGAACCAGACCGGCGGCGCGCTGATCGTCCACCCGTCGAGCTCGCGCGACTGGAAGGAGCCGGAGCTCCGGCCGCTCCTCGATCAGTTCTACCGCGGCTCGAACGGCTACTCGGCGGTCGAGAAGGTCAAGCTCGTGAAGCTGCTCTGGGACGCGATCGGCTCGGAGTTCGGCGGCCGGCACGAGCTCTACGAGCGCTCGTACTCAGGGAGCCACGAGCTGACGAAGCTCGAGTGCTACTGGATGGCGCAGGGCGACGGCACCGTCGACCGCATCAAGGCCTTCGCCGAGCGGTGCATGGCCGAGTACGACCTCGACGGGTGGACCGTCCCGGACCTGGCCAACCCGGACGACGTGAGCCTCCTCGGCCGGGGCTGAAGGCGGCTGTTTCGGGCAGGTCCAGGGGCCTGGCCCCGGGCCGTGCCCGAAGCGGACGAAGCCCGGCGGGGCACGCGGGGTTTTCCGCATCACGGAGCGCGTTCCGCCCGCCGCCCGCGGCGGCCTGGGGATTCCGCGTCACATTCGCGTCACGGAAGGCGGCCGTTTCGGGCAGTGCGCGGGGCCAGGCCCCGGGACTTGCCCGCAACTCCCGTGCCGCCTGTGGAACGCGGCTACCGCGCGAGCGGGGCCGGAGCCTCGAGGAGCTCCTTGACGCGCGCGAGGAAGCGGGCCGAGTCGGCGCCGTAGAGGATGCGGTGGTCGCTGACCATCGTCGCCGAGAGGAGCGAGCGAACGACGAGACCGCCGTCCGAGCCGACCGCCGGCCGCGGCGTCACGGCGCCCACGGCGAGGATCGCCGCCTGCGGCGTGTTCAGGATCGCCTCGAAGCGGAGGACGCCGTGCATCCCGAGGTTGGAGACCGTGAACGTGCCGCCGTCGAGGTCCGCCGGCGCGAGGCGGCCCGCTCGCGCCTTCTCTGCGAGCTCGCGCGCCTCCTGCGCGATCTCCGCGAGCGACTTGCGGTCGGCGTCGTGGATCACGGGCACGAGCAGGGCGTCCTCGGCGGCGACCGCAATCCCGACGTTGATCGCAGGGCCGGCGACGAACCCCTCCTCCGTGTAGTGCGAGTTCACGCGCGGGTGGTCGCGCAGCGCGAGCGCGCACGCCTTCACGACGAGGTCGTTGTACGACGGCGCCGGGTCGAGCGAGCGGCGCAGCTCGGTGCACGCGGTCATGTCGACCTCGATCTCCGCCGCGAAGGTCGGCACGACGGCGGCCTCCGCCATGTGCTTCGCGACCGCGCGCTGAACGCGCGTCAACGACTCCGGCGCCCCCGCCGCGGGCCCGGCGCGCCCCGGCCCGGGTGCCCCGCCCGCAGCGGTCTCGACGTCGGCGCGCGTGATCGACCCGCCCGGCCCCGTCCCGGCGACCCGCGCGAGGTCGACGCCGAGCTGCTCGGCCAGGCGCCGCGCCACCGGAGACGCATTGACCCGGCCCGTCGCCGCGGGCGGCGGCGGCGCGGCCGGCTGAACCGGTGCCGGGGCTGGTGCCGCAGCCGGCCGCGGGGGCCGCACCGCGGGCCCCGCGTCCGCGACCGCCTCCCCCTGCCCGGCGACACGGGCGATCGGCGCCCCGATCGGCGCCGTCTCGCCCTCGGGAACGAGGATCTCGAGCAGCGTGCCGGCCTTCTCGGCCTCGTACTCCATCGTCGCCTTGTCGGTGTCGATCTCGACGAGCGGCTGCCCCTTCTCGAACGAGGCGCCGACGTCCACGAGCCACTTCGCGACCGTCCCCTCCTCCATCGAATCGGAGAGGCGCGGCATCGTCAGCTCGACGCTCACCGTTTCAGCCGCAGCGCTGCCGGCGCGGAGCCGACGAGAGACGGCATGTCCCAGCTGATCGCATCCTCGACGAGCTCCGTGTGCTGGTCGCGGAGCGAGCCGAAGCCGCTGCGGAAGTAGAGCAGCGGCCGCCGGCCGCGGACGGCGCCGCACTCCCGGACGAGGCCGGTGAAGATCGAATGGTCGCCGCCCGGGAAGCGCTCGTGGACGTCGCAGACGAACCACGCGATCGCGTCGTCGAGCACGGGCAGGTCGCATTCCTCCTTGAGCGGGATCCCCGCAAACTTGTCCGGCGACGGCCGCGCGAACTGGAGGGCGAGCTCCTGCTGCCCCTCGCCGAGCACGTTGACGACGAAGCGCCGGCTGTCCTCGATCGCCTCGTGCGTCGGCAGCCGGTTGCTGATGCAGACGAGCAGCAGCACCGGGTCGAGCGAGAGCGACGTCACGGCGCTCGCCGTCATCCCCGCCGGCCGGCCGTCGCGCATCGTCGTGATGACGGTCACGCCGGTCGCGAAGTGAGAGATCGCCTCGCGGAAGAGGCTCTCGTCGACGGATCCTGGCTCGGTCGCCATCGGTGTTAAGGAAGCAACGGGGTGTTAAGCTAACAGAAACAGTCGGGCCGGCCGCCGCTTCAAGGCACTCGCTCCTCGTTGTCGAAGTTGAAACGCCGCGGCTGGCGCCCGATCACGAACCAGATCCCCTCCACGGGCTCCTCGCCCGCGTTCCGGAGGACGTGCGGAACCGTCGAGTCGAAGCAGATCGAGTCGCCCGGGCCGAGCTCGTACGTGTCGAAGCCGACCGTGACCTGTAGCCGCCCGCTGAGCACGAGCCCGTATTCGCGGCCGGAATGCCGGATCGCCTGGTCCGATTGGGACGACGAGCCCCCGACGTCGTAGACGACGGAGAGGAAGTCGGCCTCCGGGTCGGCGGTGGGCGTCAATCGCTCCCAGCGCACGCCGGTCTCGAGGTCGATCGAGCGGCGGCTGCCGGCCCGCTGGACGTGTCGACCCTCGTGGATCGACAGCGCCGCGGCGCCCTCGCTCGGCGCCGGCCGAGGCGGGGCCTCGACCTTGCCGCGCGCCGGCGAACGCTCGTGATTCGTCCCGCTGAACAGCTCGTCGAGCGACATGCCGAGCTCGCTGACGATGGCGTAGAGCGTGCTCACCGAAGGCCTCGACTTGCCGGTCTCGATCTGCGAGATCGCGCTCGGCGAGATGCTCAGGCGGCGGGCCAGCTCGCGCAGGCTGACGTTGCTCTCCTCGCGGTGGGCGCGGATCCGGCGGCCGACGTCCTCGCGAACCGCGAGGCGTTTCGCCCGGCCTGCGCGGCCCTCGAGCGCGGGGTCCGACGCCATCGCGCAGGATTCTACTCTGCCGTCGGGCGAGCCCCAAACAGTCGTTCAGGAATACTTGACACGCCGGGAACGGCAGGATTAGCTTCCGACGATGGCCGAGCTCGAGTTCCGCGACGCGATCAGAGAAGGGCTCGACGAGGAGCTCGAGCGCGACGAGCGCGTCGTCTTCTTCGGCGAGGACGTCGCCGTCGCCGGCGGCGTCTTCGCCGTCACGCCCGGGCTGCTCGAGAAGCACGGGCCTGCGCGCGTCATCGATACGCCGATCTCGGAGCTCGCGATCGCCGGCGCGGCGTTCGGCAGCGCCGTCTCGGGGCTCCGGCCGGTGATCGAGATCATGTTCGCCGACTTCCTGCCGCTCGTGATGGACAGCCTGATCAACCAGGCGACGAAGTACTGGTACATCTCGAAGGAGCAGTCGAGCGTGCCTCTCGTCGTCCGCTCGTCGTGCGGCGCGGGCGGTCGCTTCGGCGCGATCCACTCGCAGACGCCGGTCTCGTGGCTGCTCGGCGTCCCCGGCCTGAAGATCGTCGCGCCTGCGACGCCGGCCGATGCGAAGGGGCTGATGAAGGCGGCGATCCGGGACGACAACCCGGTCCTCTTCCTCGAGCACAAGCGGCTCTACTCGATCAAGGGCGAGGTGAACGGCGACGTGATTCCGATCGGGAGCGCGGCGGTCGTGCGCGAGGGCAAGGACCTCACGATCGTGAGCGCGATGAAGGGCGTGCACGATTCGCTCGCCGCCGCCGAGACGCTCGCGGAGCAGGGGATCGACGCCACGGTGATCGACCTGCGGACGCTGCGGCCGCCCGACATCGAGACGATCATCCGCTCGGTCGAGCAGACGAGCCGGTTGCTCGTCGTCGAGGAAGGCCCGCAGACGGGCGGCTGGGCCGGCGAGATCCTCGCCGCCGTGACCGAGCGGGCGCTCTGGACGCTCGACGCCGCCTGGCGACTGACCACCGACGACCTGCCGATCCCGTACAGCCCGCCGCTCGAGGATGCGTTCCTGCCGGGCTCCGACGCCATCGTCCGGTCGGTGCTCGACCGTCTCGGCGCCGCCGAACCGTCCTAGACTCCCGCCGTGCCCGAAGCACGGCTCGACGACTACGGCGCGGGCCTCGCACCCGCAACCGACGGCTGGTTCGTCGTGAACGTGCGGGACGCCGCGTGGCTGACGTCCGAGACGCCGCCCGGATCCCCCGCGCGCTCGTCCGGCGCCGAATGCGCCTTCGAGAGCTGGAAGGTCGCGCTGCCGCAGCTGGGGATCAGGCTGCACGTGCTCGAGCCGGGCGAGCCGAACGGCCTCTACCACGCCGAGTCGGCGCAGGAGGACTTCCTCGTCCTGTCGGGGGAGTGCCGGCTGCTCGTCGAGGGCGAGGAGCGGCCGCTGGCGCGGTGGGACTTCTTCCACTCCCCCGCGGGAACCGGGCACATCTTCGTGGGCGCGGGCGACGGGCCGTGCGTGATCCTCATGGCCGGCGCCCGGCCGGAGGGCTGGCACGTGCTCTACCCGGTTTCGGAGCTCGCGGCACGCCACGGCGCGAGCGCGAGCGAGGAGACGTCCGACCCCGGGCAGGCGTACGTGGGGTTCGCGTCGTCGCGGCGGGAACGGCCGTCGTACTGGAGCCGGCTCCCGTGGGCGTAGCGACGGGCGGCGAGCCGTAGCCCGGCGCCGACCGTGCCGTCGCCTCAGCGCGGGAACGGACTCGTCGGCCAGCTCGAGTGTTCTCCCGCTGCTCGCTGACGTCGAACGTCGACACCCGCCCGTCCTCCACGATCGTGTCCGGGCCGAGGGTTTGTCGAGCTCAGAAGCCGTCGGGGACGTCGGTCTGCCCCCAGAAGTCGTTGCCCCAACACGTCGTCGCGCCGCCGAACGAGACAGCGCACGTGTGCCCGTCGCCGGCGCTGATCGTGCTGAACCGCCCCGCCGGCGGGGGCGCGGTGTCGCCCCAGCACGCGATGGCGCCGCCGATCCGGATTCCGCAGGTGTGGCGGGCACCGGCAGAGACGGCGACGAAGACGCCCGGCGGCGGGGCACTTTGTCCGTATGCGTTGCTCCCCCAGCACGCGACCGTGCCGCCGTTTCTGATCGCGCACACATGGAAGTCGCCGGCGCTGACCGCGACGGCCGCGTCGATGCCGTCGGTGATTTCGCCCCAGCACACGACCCGGCCCCCCGCCTGTAGCCCGCACGTGTGGCGCGCGCCGGCAGTGATCGCGGTGTAGAAGCCCGCGGGCGGGCTGGACTGTCCCGCCTGGTTCTCACCCCAGCACGTCACCTCCCGGGTGACGCGAATGCCGCAGGTGTGGAGGGCACCCGCAGCGACGGCGACGAACGCGCCCGACGGCGGCACGGCCGTGAGTCCCCAGCACGAAAGTTGCGCCGTCACGTTGATCGCGCAGGCGTGGTAGCGGCCGGTCGTGATCGAGGTGTACGTCCCCGCAGGCGACGGTCCGGTCGATTCGCCATGGGTGCTCCGTCCCCAGCAGCGCGGTCCGCTCGTCGGCGCGATGCCGCACGTGAAACCGTCACCCGCGGAGACCGCCGGCGCGGCGAGAACGTCCGGCACGGGATGAGGCGTCTGGCTCAGACCCCAGCATTCGACCCTGCCGTCGGTGCGGACCCCGCAGGTGTGCTGCGCTGATGCACCGCGGCTGAGCGCGACGAAGCTGATCCCGATCGGCACGCGCAGCTTGTTGTCGTTGCTGTTTCCCCAACAGCGCACCGTATGGTCGACCACCTCGATGCCGCAGGTATGAAGGCCCCCGCCGCCGAGGGATGCGAACCCGCGAGGATGGGACGGCTGCTCGGTTTGGGCCGGCAAGCCCCAGCACTCCGTGAAGCCGTCGCTCCGAATCGCGCACGTGTGGTATTCGCCCGCCTGGAGTTCCGTGTACGGCCCGCTGCGCGTGGCGTTCAGGGGGCCGTAGCCCCAGCAGACGATTGCGCCGTCGATGCGCAGGCCGCAAGTGTGGTTGTAGCCGGCGCTGATCGCGGTGAACTGTCCGCCCGGCGGGTTCGCCTGCCCGTTCTCGTTCCATCCCCAGCACGCCAGCGTGCCGTCGATACGGATCGCGCAGGCGTGCCACACGCCGGCGCTGATAGCCGTGTACGCGCCCGCCGGCGCGTCGAGCTGTCCTCGGTCGTTGCCGCCCCAGCACCGGATCGTGCCGCTCGGCCGGAGGCCGCACGTGAAGTCGTCGCCAGCCGTGATCGCGGCGAAGAACCCGCGGGGCGCGTTTGCCGCTCCCCCTATGTTGATTCCCCAGCACACGACGCGCCCGTCGCGCTTGATCGCGCACGTGTGGTAGCCGCCGGCGGCGATATTGGCAGTGAGGGCTTCGGTCCTCGTAACGCCGAACCGCACCTGGGGCGAGCCCGTCGCGGGGGCCGCCGCATGCGCGGGAGCGGAGGCGATGAACGCGATCTGGACCAGAGCCGCAACCTGGACAAGAGCCGCCGCGAACCTCTTCGTCCCCGTCGAAATCCCCAGCTGAATCCGACTACCGAGCCGTCTCGACACAGTGCCTCCGGCTACTCCCGCCGCTGGAAGAACTCGACGGGCAGGCCGAGGCGCGCCTGGGCGATCGCGGGCGCCTTGAAGTCGAGCTGGTGGATGCCGTTCGTGCGGAAGGCGGAGAGATCGCGCCAGTAGCGCTGCATCCTCGTCCCGTCGCGGGAACCGGCCGTGCTCGCGGCGCGGAAGACGGTGTCGCCCGCCTCCCAGCAGAGCTTGTGCGCGGTCATCAGCTGGCCGTAGAGCCGGTACGAGCGCTCCTCGGAGAAGAGCTCGCCGCCCTCCATCGCTGCGCGCCCGTACTCGTGGTAGAGCTCGCCGCAGCGCTCGACGATCGAGTACGCCGCGTCCGTGTAGGCGAGCCCGAGCCCGAGGCAGCGCTGGTAGTCGACGTCCTCGCTGCGGAGGCGCGTGCTCCCCGGAAGCGTCGTCCGGCCCCCGATGATCCGCTCGAACTCGTCGACGGCCGCCTGAGCGTTCCCGACCTGGACCGAGTTCAGCTCGCCCATCGCGAACGCGATGAACGCGCCGCCGTAGAGGGAGTTCCCGTGCAGCCGGTGGCCGCGCGTCGATTCGACGTCCATCGCGAGGAAGTCCTCCATCGAGATCGCGTGGCTCTCGGGGACGAACGCGTCCTCGACGACGATGCTGTGCGAGCCGCTCCCCTTCAGGCCGATCAGGTCGCCCCAGTTGTCGAGCACGCGGAAGTCCCTGCGCGGGATGGCGACGACGACCGTCCGGTCGCCCTCGCCGGTCGGCGCGAGGCCCACGTGATGCGTCGAGTACGGCGCGCCGGAGCAGAAGTGCCACGTCCCGTGCAACCGGTAGCCGCCGGCGACGGGCCGGGCGAGCGCGTCCTGGAAGGCGAAGCTCGCAGGCGAGACGAAGTGCCCGTCGCCGAAGATCTCCGCCTGGGCCTCCTCCGGCCAGCAGGAGGCGATCTGGAGCGCGTGACCGGAGCCGAGCGTGAGCATCCAGCCGGTCGAGGGGCAGCCGCGGGAGATCGACATCATCACGCGGTAGAAGGTCGGGACGTCGAGCTCGAGCCCGCCGTAGCGCCGCGGCTGGAGCAGCCGGTAGAAGCCCGCCTCCGTGAAGAGCTCGTGCAGCTCCTGCGAGTACTTCGTCCGCTGCTCGGTCGCGGCCTGCTCCTCGAGCAGGCGGGGACGCAGCGCGTCCGCCCTCGCGACGAGCTCTGCGGCGAGGTCCTTCACGCAAACCCCGCCGGGAGCCCGAGCCGCAGCCGGGCGACGTTCTCCATCGTCCGGTCCCACTGCAGGCCCTGGTGCGTCCGCATCACGGTCAGCGCGAGCATCGCATTCCCGAGCGGATTCCCGGCCTGGCCGCCGCTCGTGCCGCCGGTTCGGAAGAGGAGGTCGACCGCCTCGCCGCAGAGCCGGATGCACTGCTGCTCGAGCAGGAGGAGGCGGCGGGTCTCCTCGCCGTTCTGGTCGACGGGAACGCCGCTCGCGTACGCCCCCTCCGCCTGCTCCAGGTAGCGGTCCGTGCCCTCGAGCAGGGCGGCCTCGGCGACGTCGACCAGGCCGATCGCCTGGCCGAGATGATGCTGGAACTCGCCGAGCTCGCCGCGGGTCGCGAACGGCGGGATGTCGACCCGCTTGCGTCGCAGCACGTCCTCGTAGACGTCGATCGCCCCGCGCGCGACGCCGACCGCAATCGCGCCGAGCTCGAAGAAGAGCAGCGTGAAGACCGCGCCCGAGTAGAACGGGTTCTCGTGCGTCCGCCAGCCGGGCGGCGGCCCGTCAGTCGTCCCGATCGCGGCCATCGTCCGGTGCTCCGGCACGAAGACGCCCTCGCAGACGACGCGCTTCGAGCCCGTCCCGCGCAGCCCGATCGTGTTCCAGTTGTCGACGATCGAGAAGTCGCCTCGGTCGACGAGCGCCCAGACGAGCCGCGGCGGATCGGTTCCGGCGACGAGGCCGGAGGCCATGAAGTGCGTCGCGTGGTCGCAGCCGGAGGCGTAGTCCCACGCGCCGCTGATCGTGTAGCCGCCGGCGGCCGGCCGCGCCTCGCCCGCCTGCACCGGTCGGCCCGGAACACGGGCGTCGCCGTCGGCGCCGTAGACGTCGGCCTGCGCCCGCTCGTCGAACTGCGCGAGCAGGTGCGGGTGTCCGGCCGTGAGCCCGAGGACCCAGCCGCTCGACGGGCAGCCGCGCGAGATCTGGCTGACTACGCGGATGAAGTCGCGCAGCCCGAGCTCGTAGCCGCCGAACCGGCGAGGCTGGATCGTCCGGTAGAGGCCCGCGGCGAGGAAGTCCTCGTGCGTCTCGTCGAGCAGGCGGCCGGCCGCCTCGGTCGCGACCTGCCGCTCGCGGAGCACGGGCACGAGCGCCTCCGCGCGACGGACGAGCTCGGCCGGCGTCAGCGCCGGCTCGGGCGGGGCGATCGGCGGCCGCGTCAGCACGATCCGTTCGCCTCGAGCAGTCGGACGAGCAGCTCCGTCAGCGTGTGCCGCTCGTCCGGGCTGAACACCGAGACGAGCTCCTGCTCGCGGCGGTTCGTCGCCTCGAAGGCGGCCGCCATCCGTTCGGAGCCCTTTTCGGTCAGCTCGACGGTGACGAGCCGCCGGTCGCTGGAGCCGCGGCTGCGGACGACGAAGCCGTCGCGCTCCAGCGTGTTCAGCGCGCTGGAGACACTCGCGCGGGACGAGCTCGCGAAGCGGGCGATCGCACGCGGCTCGAGCGGGCCGAGCAGCCAGATCCAGAAGAGGACGCGGAAGCCCGGCCAGGTCCAGCCCATCGGCCGCTGGACCGCTTCGAGCTCGTAGGTCGCGCGCTCGGCCGCACGGACGAGTGTGAAGATCACGCCGAGGGCCGTCACGTCGGCCTCCGGCACGACTCCGCCGATCCGCTCCTTCGCGAGCTCGAGGATCTCGGCCGGGCCGAGCACAGCGGTTGGAGCGCTTCCGATCACCGGCCCATTCTCTCGCAACAGCCGCACTTGTCAAAGCTTTGACGATCGGTTAGCGTCGCGGCTGCCGCCCCGATGCGGCGCCGAGCACGACGAAGGAGGGCTGACATGGCGGAGCAGGACCTTCAGGGCGACCCGTTCGCCACGCGACT
>Ga0070741_10002678_pt1 | contig 46747 bp, 42 predicted proteins | sample Coa_R1_4_FD_66440 | JGI IMG/M metagenome (GOLD analysis project Ga0070741, IMG submission 66440) | Surface soil microbial communities from Centralia Pennsylvania, which are recovering from an underground coalmine fire - Coalmine... | ecosystem: Environmental > Terrestrial > Soil > Unclassified ... | reverse complement strand
TCTCCGGGCTCTGCCCTTTCTTGTTTCTGCCCATCCGGTGGTCCCAAAAGCGATAAACCTAACCTAGCCAACTTCGAAATCTCACCATACAGGGATATCAAGGGCGAAGCCCTTGGCTAGATAGTTCTCAGTCACCTTAGTCGGTACCGTCAGCGCTTCGAGTGTTTTGATATCAAAATCTTTATAGAGGTCCAGGCAGAAGAGGTCGGGTGCGTCCTGGTAACGCACAGGTTTTTCCAGAAGGTAGCTCAGGCTGCGCATGCCTTGATGAACCTCGACCGTCGAAAAGAGTTTTGGTTCCAAGGCTGCCGCGATAAGAGAAACCATCTGGCTGCGGACGCCATCGCTTTCCAAGCGTACGCGTTGCGGTGCCCAAGTCTGCCGCGCCCAATGCGTGATGCCGATCAATTGTGCCGCTTCCATTCCCAATGGGCGCTCTCCCGTGGCAGCCAGCATTTCCGCCAGAAGCTCCGCATGTTTGGAGGGTGCGCCTTCTCCGGTGAAAAGCAGGTCGAGCACCAGCGCCTGTTCGCCACGTTCCAGACGGGCTGCCACCGCCGGGAATCTGTCCCAGATTTCTGCCCCTGCGCCCTTCCTGCCCTGATCGTTCAGGAAGACCGTCATCGCGGCATTCGCCGGAGTCGGAACGTCTTTGATCCAGGTTCCGGTAGCACTTAACCCATTATCCATTTCAAATCGATAGGAGATGGATTCCACCTGATTATGGTAAGTGTTAAATTCCGGCCAAGCCCGTGCGACTTCGACGGCATGGTAGCGCACAGCCTGCCGGAGTTGATTCCGCTCCTCGGCGCTCCACTGGGCTCTTTGGGACGAGCCCGAAGGAATGGTCCGCCGTTTGATTTCGTCCGCCATCCTTCGGGCCAGTCCGAGAATCGTGAGATTGTCACCGGGAACGCCCACCCTGAGATCGTCGTAACTCTTCACCGCTTCGCCCACGGGGATTTCCTTCTGGAGAATAGGAATCCCAAAAGCTTTTGCAAAGAAGTGATAGATCTGCTCGCGGTTATCCAACCCTTCGTTGTGAGCCGCAATGCTGGTGTCCGCATGGAACTCAAAGGAGCTTTCCTTGCCGTAGAGCCGGAAGAAGGGCTTCACCGCGTCGTAAACAAACGGCTTCACCAGCGGCGCTCGGAAGCAGCAGTTATCGTCGGTATTGTCAAGGATCAATGTGGGTCGCGGCGCTCGGATCGCGACGAGTTCGGGGTAATCCTGGCCCGCCAGAAAATCGGTCGCGTTCTGCTCGAGATCGCCCGGCTCCCCGGGCAGGCGCTCGGCCCTTCCTTCCAGTGACGCAAAGCCCGCGACGGGAATGGCCGCCTTCACTCTGGGATCAAGGCTGCTCAAGACGATCGTCTGCCACCCTCCGCCCGAAAGGCCCGTCATGCCAATTCGTTTTCGATCCACGTGCGGGTTATCCCAGAGATAATCAAGCCCTCGACGCATGGCAAGATAAAAGAGTCCCACGCCATTCGCGCCCACCAGGTCGAGGTCTGCCGCAAACCAGTGGTCGTTTCCTTCGGCGTGAAGCTCGCCCATATTGATCCACTCCAGGTTGAGCGCAATCATGCCTTCGAGCGCCTGATTAATGCACAGCTTCTGCTCAAACTCCATCGCCTTGCCGCCGGCAGGGAAGTGTCCCATGACGTCTAAAATTGCCGGCAGTTTTCCACTCAGGCGTTCCGGCTCATACAGCAGGGCTGTTGCATAAAAGCCGGGCACAATTTCGTAGCGAAGTTTATGCAACTGGTATCCTTTGCCGCCGGGGATCAATCCCACGTCCTGAAATTGTGGCGCTGAATGAACCCATGCCTCCGGCCACCCGTGAAAAATGACGTCGCGCAGCAGGTGATTGCGAAGGCGCTGCTCCTGCATGTTCCATTCGGCGGCGCTCGCAGGCGCAGGCAGCTTTGGAACCCGCTTCAAAAGAAACTGCTGCAACTGAAATGTGACGACATCTCGCGGCTCGAGCGACTGACTCAAAATAGCCTTGACCTCTGCTGGATCCGTCTGAGCCTGCGACGGGGCTGCGCTCAGTAACAATAAAATGGTCAGAAGGGTTTCTATTTTCATTGACGCTCTCAAAAGATTCATGACGGCAAATTACAATGACAACCCATCCCCCTTCCTGTCATTCTGATGCCGAGCCTTTCGGTTTCCTTCAGGGTAAACTCCGCGAGGCGGAAGAATCCCGGTGTTTCGGATATTCTGCGAAGCATCCTGAAGGCAATGATGAGTGAAAAATAACGGGGGACGGAAAAACAAGAAAAGGCAGTCAAATCGTCAAAAGCGATCTCTGCGCTTCACTCATCAGGAATCACCGTGTTTTCTAGGCTGCTCGGAATGACAGGCGGCCAAGACTTTCAGCAATCTGGTAAATTTCACTTTTCTGACAAAATCGCAGGATTCAAACCCTCCGCGAGAACAACTCTTTGTGGCACATGGCCTAAGTTATTTGCCCGTAGAACGATGTTGGAACTTCTGTTTCCGCTCACCTTGAGAAACCTGGAAGTTCCTCGAGATGCGTAACAACCATGCACGAACACATCTTCAACCTGGTCCAGTTCAATCACAGCAGTCCCCGTATGGGGCGAACTGGAGTAGAAACCGTTAATCTCAAGGCTCGCGACATTCTTTGCACTCAAGGCCGGACCTTCCGAGCTCTCAATGCGAACATCGTGAAGCCTGAGTTCCCGCGCATTATGGCAGGAAAAACCTCTCGCGGCATCCACTCGAATATTGTTCAGAACAACACTGGATATCGGCATTTCCCGCAATCCGGTGATCTGGCCTGCTGACCTGGATCCCTGCGCTGTCATATTGCTGAAATGGAAATTTCGAAATCGCGGAGTGCCTTCGCCCACCAGGTGTTTGGACTCCACATCGCCCTGTGTATAAAACATCGTAAGGGTGAACGCTTCCGGCACATCCTGCATGGTGATATTCGCCGCGACGATTCCCTCCACTTCGCCGCCTCGCCCTCGTTGGGTCTTGATGCGGATGCCGCGCTGTGTCCCGAGGAACGCGCAATTTGAGATGGCAACATTGCGCACTCCGCCTGACATTTCGCTGCCGATTGAAACTCCGCCGTGGCCGTGAGCAGTGGTGAGGTTCGTAATCGTGATGTTTTCACAAGGCCTTCCCACGCGGCGGCCCACCTCGTCTTTGCCTGACTTGATAGCGATGCAATCGTCGCCTACGTCGATGTGACAGTTGGAAATGTGAACATTGCGGCAGGATTCCGGATCAATCCCGTCCGTGTTGGGTGAGGGAACAGGATTTAGAATGGTGACGCCGTCGATCGTGACATACTCACAGAAAACCGGATTGACAGTCCACTCTGGGGAGTTGGTGAGAGTGACTCCTTCCAGCCGCACGTTCCGGCATCGTACCAGTCGGATGAGTCGCGGACGCCCGAATTGGAGCTTTGCAATCTCCTCGCGGCGCTGGCTTTCCGTAAGGCCGGGCACCGGGACTCGCTTTTTTGCCGACCGAAGCCATTCCCGCACCCACCAGGCGCGGCCTTGTCCGTCGATGACACCCTGGCCTGAGAGGCTGACGTTAACTAGCTCTTCTCCGTAAATCAAGGAGGAAATCTGTCGGGTTCCGTCTGGCCAGGGATTTGGGTAGACAGGATAATCTTTTGGGTCCTGGCTGCCCAGAACAATTGCACCTGAATCCAGGTGAAGACGGATGTTACTTTCGAGTTTGAGGGCTCCCGTCAGATATTTTCCAGGAGGGAAATAGACTGTCCCGCCTCCCTGGCTGGCACAGAACTTGATTGCTGCCAGGATGCTTTGAGTGTCCGACCGCTTGCCGTCGCCGACGGCGCCAAATTCCCGAACACTGTGCCAGACCGTTCCTGGGCTTTTTGTCTCCGGCCGGACCGAAGGGTGGAGACCGGTGATTAAGCCAAAAGCTCCGGCGCTGAACAGGAAATTGCGTCGTAATATGTCATTTGGCATTTTGTTGCTTCCGCAAAGACGTTCCGTCCTGCACGCCGACTGACTTTGCTCTCGCGCTCGATCGCCCATTCTGCCGGCACGACAGCTCAGTGTAGACCATCTCCGTTACGTCCGGGTAGAAATTCGTCGAGGTTTATAAGAATCCGCTCACGGCGGACAGACCCTCTTTCAGCGAGCCGGTCGGATGTTTTCCGGGCCACCTTGCGCTGCGGGTCAGGTCAACCGATCTTCGGGCTATCGGAGGTCGTTGTTGCTGGCCGTTTTGATAAAAAGGGACGTTCACGGAGCCACGGAATGTTTTCCGATACTGAAGGGGCGTCATATGAACGAGCTGCCGAAAGACCAGGCCGAAATAACTCTGATCGCAGAAACCGGTTTCCTGGCTGATGTCGAGAATGGATTTATCGGTTGAGGTCAGCAATTGTTGCGCCTTCGCGATTCGAAAATGATTCAAATAGGCAGTGAAGGGTTGTCCGGTCACCTGCTTGAAGAGCCGCCGAAAGTGTGACGAGCTCATTCCTACAGTATCGGCCGCGTCCTGAATGGAGATGCTTTCATGAAAATGCGTCTCGAGCAGTTGGAATAAGGGCTGAAGCCGTTGAATCCACATTTGTCGACGCGCAAAGACTTGCTGAGTGCTCTGATAGTTGGAGTAATAGTTCACGAGAGAAATCAGGATCATCTTCAAGTAAGTTTTCACGGACAATCGGGAATGATTCGTGAAGGCGGGAAGCTCGGCGTAGATGCGTTTCATCAGGTTCAGAATCTCGGATGGAAGCCGCGTCCGGGCGGGGATGACATGCGGAAACGTGGCGTCCTGGATGTGAAAAGGCATGAGATATTCTGCGGCTTCTCCCGTGACGTCGCCGTGCTGGATCAACTCCGGCAGGAAGTAGAGGACGACAGCGTTTTCCCGGCCAGTCTGCGAACCCCAGGGGCGATGATAGAGAGTGCTGCCAATCACGATCAGTTCGCCTTCTTTCTGCTTGATCTGACGCTCCTGAATTTGCCACGTGAGCTCGCCGGAGTAAAGGAAGAGCAATTCCGCATAGTCGTGGCGGTTCATGCGAATGCGGTTCCGCCCTCCGAACCTGAAAAAGCGCACATCGATTGGGAAGGATGGGTCAAAAGGCCATTGGTGGTTACCGTCTGCGGTAATCTGGGGGTTGATGACAGCGTAAGCATCGTCCCAATTTCGTTTGATTTCGGGCCACATGCAACATCCAATCGAATTGTCTGGCTCACCAGAACAGCGGACTCTACGACGGCGGGAGGCTGCCATACTTTACTCCGGATCGCACAAAATCTTACCTCTCAATTTCGTAAAGTGCAACGGCAGGTGATGAGCAAATCCCAATAAAAAACTTTTTGAATCTTATAGACAACCCTGGGTGATGGAGATACTTTTTCACTCTCAGTCGGCGGGTTACTGAATCGAGGGGAAAAGGTAATGGAAGCTGATTGGGTGCCGGAGCAAATGAAAAATCTTCTGAGCTATAGTTGTAACCGTGAGCCGGGTGGCCCGAAATCGTAACTGTCGAGCTTGGTTCACTCTAATAGTTGCAAGCAGCGGAGTTTCCAGACCGGTAAGTTCTTGGGTACTTGCTACCTGGGGAAGATCTCGCCAAGGACACCCATTACGATGGACTCATACTCAGGTTCGAGACTATAAAGATGCCGCAGGTTGCCCTGGAGCTTTGATAGTTCCCTCGGAGGGGCACTGGCAACCCAGATGCATTTTCCCTGCGTACTGACGATGTTATTCAAAATCTCATAAACCTTCGTCTGACGCACACTGATAGTAACCGGCTTTCTACCTGCTCCAGCGACCCCATGAAAGATGGGTACCTTAGAGCCCACGGCGACTGCAAGAGCGTCGAGCACCATCTCGCTGGCTATGGCAGCATTCATGTGTGGTACGTCGAGGCGGGGAACCACAATATCCAACAGATTGGATTTATCGGCAGCCGTTGCACCAGAGCTTCTATGGCTTGTCGCGTGGTGACATTGCGAAGCACAATACCTGAGGGTTGGATGACTGCCTGCCGGTCTACATACTCACGCGCGAAAGGTGGCTGAAATCTGTAAACGATCCTCAGCAGATTCTCGACAAGAGAGCCTCGTTTTGCATCGAAGATCGAAATCTGTTTGTGCAGAGAACCTTCAAACGAAGTGAGAGCTCTTTCTTTCATCCTTCCTGCCACATGTGCAAAAAGCGAACAGTTAATTGTGAACAACAGTATGGTTTCCAGCATCCAGTATTTCGAACTTATCAATGGGCAACGCACTGAAGGTGAATACGCTCGATCCGACCGCAATGGCTGACCCGCGAGCTACGTCAGACTCCGTCTCGAGGGTCTCCTCACGAGTAAAATGGCGCCGTTTGAAGCCGCCGACTATCTCCTGTCAGCAGCGGAGGCGAGCGAAACGAAAATCGCGTAAGCCCTGCGCCTCAGCCCACGTGCCTCAACAGAGCTTGAGTGTCTCAGCATGGACATTGAGGCTGTAGCCTGACTGGGACAGTATTACCAGAATCGAATCCTTTCAGCCACTCATCTCGAATTCTACCGGCAAACTTACGATCACCCCTCGCTCAGCAAGGCTTACGAATATCTCAAACAGGCGGCAGCAGTCTGGGATCAGCTTTCCCGCGTCACAGAGAAACACTATGGATATGTCCCTGAGTATATTCGCATGGGAGTTCCGCGTTTCCGCTGGCGCGACGAGGGCAGAAGCCTGCGCGTGGTCGACGGGTGGACGCTGAATGGGAGGACCATGAGGTTCGGATCGAGGTCAAGCGGGTGCGGCGTTATGTCGGTGAGGGCGAGCCGCTCCCGCTGGCACATTGAACAGTACTTCCAGCGCTCCACGGATGATTTGGGTCTGGATCACTTTGAGGGCCGTTCTTGGCGAGGCTTTCATCACCATTTTGTGCTTTCCGCCCTGGCGTACCTGTTTATCTTGACGGTCTATCTACACCGTAAAAAAATTTTGGTGCGACGTGGGAACTGATTCTTCGCCTGATCCAACCCTGGCTAGTGAGATCAAGCGGGTTCTGTCCCGCATGCGGAACGAAATTCAAGCAGATCTATAGTGATACTACATCGCATAACTATGCACCCGGCTGAAAAAAGCCGGGCGGAAAAGTTTCGCCGTACTTCACCTGAAAACGAAAAGTCTCCGCCACACGTTCGCCATTCAGGTATCGGATCAGGTGCATGGGTGTCTGGATGCCCTGGATGGATCGATAGTCCACATAAACGTCGGCATATTCGTCCCACTCGTGGCTCTGAGGGTTCAACAGCCGATAGGCAATGCGCATAGGTAAGTAAGTCTGGCTGTTCAAATAGAGCTTCACATCCACCTGGTGGGCGTCAATAACATCAACGATCAGAGCCGGCAGATTATCCACAAAGTCCTGTCCGCCTTTCTGGATCAAAGTGCCAGGCTCGTGAATGACCCGACGAAGCAAATTTTCCAGACTGTAACGATTGGCCAGTTTCCATCGCTCGATCTGTTTCTGGCTCTGTTCAATCATCCCGTAGCGGTCAATCTCCCAACCCTGATCGCCACGATTGATCAGGGTGACCCCCTTTTTGCCTCCCAAGCCATAAGAAAGCCGGCGCTTATCGGGAAACTCCATAGCGCTCCGGTATTGCACAAAGCCCTGAGTCACTCCGTCAGCAATCGAGAAGACACGTCCTGTGCTACTCAAGGTTCTGGCACTTAAAAATGCATTCCCGCCCAGCGCCTGAATGGCCTGGTTGAGAAGTGCTTGCGCGGCGGGATTTATTCGAGAAGGAGGAATAGGGGAATTTTGCGCAGAACGAGCGCGCGGAGCAGAGACTGTGGCGAAGTAGGCAGCCATCAGGCCAAGCACGATTCCAGCGGGCAATTTCCGACCGCCATGCCCGGAAGGTTTCGCGGCAGGAATTATGGAGCGCTGCATCTGTAAGTCAGCCTGCTGTAAATTCATCGTCCTCACCCTGAGACTGGGGCAGCGCATACATGACAGCCCACGCCACGTATGCAACTCTCGGTGGCCGCATACATGCTGGGCAACAGGATATGGGCGCTACCCAATCAGATGACGCCGGACTTTTAATTTCGACTGATTTGCTGCACTTACATCGCGGAGTTTGCACTGTCCCCTTACTCTCCGACTCTCTGCTCATGGAGGAGCATTCTCATCTAATTTCATCCTTTCGTCCTCCTAGGAAAAAGGGTGATGCGAATCATCAGCCGAAAGAGGAGGAGCAGCTACAACTTCCGGTTGAAAGCGCGAAAGAATGCGTTCCCGAACACAGGCGGAAAGCGAATTCACATCATCCACAGTCAGACCTTCAGTCGAGATCTGCGGATGAATGATGATTTCAACCACCCCAGGCCGCACGTGGAGAGAGTCCGGTTTCAGAACAGCCCGGCTTCCGCTGATTGTGATGGGAATCACTGGCGCTCCCGACTTCACCGCCAGATAAAAAGACCCCGACTTAAAGGCGCCCATGCTTCCATCGCGGCTACGATGCCCTTCCGGAAACAAGACCACTGAACAACCCGCTCGAATGCGTTCTGCGGCCTGATCCAGGCTTTTCATCGCCTTGTGTGGCTTGTCGCGCTCCACCGGAATGTGACCCGACCGCCACAGATGCCATCCCAGAAATGGGATATTGAAGAGCGAGCGCTTGGCCACAAAACGGAACTGAACCGGCAGGCAAACGAAAAGAATGGGAATATCCATCGCGCTCGGATGGTTGGCGCAGAAAATCAGCGTCCGGTCGCGGGGAACATTCTCTAGTCCTTCCACTTTGAGCCGGATCCTGCTGGTTTTCAGAATAAGCCGGGACCACAGACGCGCGCAGCCGTGCTGCCAGCGACCTTCGGAGTCAAACAGCGAACCGATCAGAGACGCCGCCCCGCAGATCACGGTGTAGAAATAGATCAGCAGGTCAATGAAAAACAGCGCACGCAGCAAACTGAGGAGTTCCCGGAAACGACTGCCGGCGGATTTCTCCTGGGCCCGCACGGGTGCGAGAGTCTCCATATTTCGTTCAGTAGCGCCGGGGTCCATGAATTGCTGGAAATTCGCGGCACACGCAACAATCATCCATCGCTACAGCCGCATCGCACTCAAGCGAGGGGTGGGTTGTTCAAGCACAGTCTCCCGCTCCTGTAAATAATGCTCAATGGCGCCCACCAGAAAAAGTGAACCGGCCACCAGAATAACCTCTTCCTCACGGCTGGCCCGAATAGCCGCCTCCAGCGCTTGCGCGGGAACAGGCTCAATTACAAGGCGCCTAGGCCGGTAGCGGGCGCGTTGAAGGATCTCTTCAGGCGGCGCTGCGCGCGCTAGAGGAACTTGCGTGAGATAAACCTCTGATGCGAGCGGAAAAAGCAACTCGGAAATTTCCTCAATCGCCTTATCTCTCATGGAAGCGTAGATCAAGTGCACTCGCTGGCCTTGAAACTGCTCCTGCACAAAATTTGCCAATGCCTCCGCCGCTGCCAGATTGTGGGCGCCGTCGAGTATGATTCTCGGACGCTCCTGCACCACCTCCAGCCGCCCCGGCCACCTGGCCTTACGCAAGCCTTCCTCAATCGCCTCAACGGGAATTGATAGACCTTGCTGACGCAGGCCCAAGGCGGCGGCCACGGCCGCGGTCGCGTTCTGAATCTGAAATCTTCCGGCAAGCGATGGCTGAAGCTCGCGAAAATGGAAGCCCGCAAGCTCGAGATCAAAAATAAAATGGCCTCCCCGGTGATGAATGTTGATAATTTCCGCGGCGCGAGATAATTCCAGTAATTCGGCGTGCGCCTCCCGGCATTTCCGGCGGATCACCTCCGCAGCCTCAAGGTTATCACCGCCCCAGATCACCGGCCGGTGAGGCTTGATGATCCCGGCTTTCTCCCAGGCGATCGCGGCCCGTGTATTCCCTAAAAACTCCTGATGATCCAGGTCCACATTGGTGATGACGGCTAAGCGCGGCTCGGTCACATTCGTGGCGTCCAGTCTGCCTCCCATTCCGACTTCCAACACAGCAAAGTCCACCCGTTCTCGCGCAAAATGCAGAAAGGCGGTTGCCGTAAGAAACTCAAAGAAGCTTGGTCGCTGGGATAAGTTCTTCTGATGAAGGAGCCGTTCCACTGCTTCGCAAACATCCGTAAAGGACCTGGCAAAGGCTTCATCCGCAATTTCCTGCCTCCCAACCTGAATTCGCTCATTCACTCGCACCAAATGCGGGGAAGTGTAAAGCCCGACGCGGATGCCCGCGCAATGGAGAATCGAGGCCAGCATCGCGCAGGTTGAACCTTTGCCATTGGTTCCTGCCACGATCGCGGTGGGATAGCGGAGATGTGGCTGGCCAAGTTCAGCCAGCATGCGCTGGATGGCTAAAAGATCAAACTTGACGCCTCGCAACTCGTGACCGAGATCGGCAAGATAACGGAGGCACTCGTCGTAATTCATAGAGCGAAGATAAATTGCCAGTCTTCAATCGGCAAAGAAAAGAAATGCGGCATGGACGAGGCAGCCGCAATGCAGGAGTCAAAGGGTAATGGCTGATTCTCAATCTCCGGTCTCACATCCCTTGCGTTGATAACTGGTTCTGAAAATCCGGCGGGCTGAGAAAGCCTAAAACCCGGCCGACATACCCTTTCAATTCCCGGCGGGGAACAATCGCATCCAACATGCCATGTTCCAGAAGAAATTCCGCCTTCTGGAAACCTTCGGGCAATTTTTGCCGGATGGTCTGCTCGATCACACGAGGTCCTGCAAAGCCAATCAAAGCGCCCGGTTCCGCAATATTCAAGTCTCCCAACATGGCAAAACTGGCGGTTACGCCGCCGGTCGTCGGATCCGTCAGAATCGAAATATAAGGCAGCCTGGCTTCCTCCAATCGGGTCAGGGCAGCGCTGATTTTGGCCATTTGCATCAGGCTGATGGCTCCTTCCATCATCCGCGCGCCACCTGAACAGGAAACAATGACAAGCGGCAGACGCCGCTCAATGCACCGATCGATTGCGCGCGCGATCTTCTCACCGACCACTGCTCCCATGCTTCCACCGATAAAATTGAACTCCATCGCACAAACCATAGCACGCCGCCCCTCGAGCAAACCCTCGCCGGTGATCAGAGCGTCTTTCAAGCCGGTCTCTTTCTCGGCTTTCTTCAGGCGGTCGCGATAGGGTTTCGTATCCTTAAAACCCAGAGGGTCGGAAGAGCGGAGGTCCGCGTCGTGTTCCGTGTACTGGCCGTCATCGAAGAGCAAGCGCAGCCGTTCACGGGCTGAGATGCGAAAGTGGTAATCGCACTTGGGGCAACAATGAAAATTGGCTTCCAGGTCCTTCTTCCAAAGCGTCTGTTTGCAGTTCGCACACTTAATCCAAAGACCTTCCGTCTGCACCCGCTTGGCCTTCGGTGGTTCTAAAGGCTGCTTTTCTTTGCGAAACCAGCTCATAAAGAAATTTGATTGATATTGGCCCTGAGTGATTAACCTCATCACTCTTTCATCGCTCAATATTCAATGCCGCGTTGCGCCATGATTCCTTTCTGATAAGGATGCTTGACTTCGCGCATCTCCGTGACCAGGTCAGCCTGTTCAATGATTGAGGCGTGAGCGTTGCGCCCGGTTAGAATCACATGGACGTTTTCTGGCTTCTCACGCAGAGCCGCCACAACCTTTTCGGGGTCCAGCATTTTATAGCTGATGGCATAATTGATTTCATCCAATATGACCACATCGTATGCGCGACTGGCGATTTTCTCGCAGGCAAAGGCCCACGCTTCCTCCACCAGGCGCACATCCTCCGGATCGGGCTTTTCCACTCCCACTTTCACGAATCCACGTCCCATAGGCAGGATTTGAAACTTCTCGTCGCCCAGCATTCTGGCAGCATCCAATTCGCCATAATGCCACGATCCTTTGATGAATTGCACCATCAGCACCTTCATGCCCTGACCGACGGCGCGGAAAGCGGTCCCCAATGCGGCTGTTGTCTTCCCTTTGCCCGGACCCGTATGAACAATGATTAACCCTTTTTTCGTTTCGGGCAAAACGCCTCCTTTAGAATGACACAAGTGAAGTACACAGCATTTATCGGAGTTCAAATGTCATGCCGAGTCCTCCGCCTTTCATCCTGGCGCTGAGCGACGCAGGGGCACTTCCTTGGCTCAGAATAACAGGCCATAGACTTTGCCGATCTGTTTTCTTGTCATCACCATTATCGTGGATAGGGATATCCGTGCTGAATCGTGAAGCTGCGATAGATTTGCTCCAAAAGCAGCGTTCGAGCCCAATCGCGCGTTAAAGTCATGCGGCTGAGCGCAAGCAGCGCGTCGGCCCTTTTCCGAAAAGCTTCTGAGAAGCCTTCTGGCCCTCCAATCAAAAAAGCCAGTTCACGGGTGCCCTGGGTTGCGCAAGTGCTCATCCACCGAGCGAATTCGGCGGATGTCCATTCCTCACCGCGTTCATCCAAAACCACTTTTCGGCTGCCCGCGACTTTTTCCAGAAGCCTCCTCTCGAAAGCTGATAATCCCCCCACCTTTCGCATTCGAGAAGAGTGATGGGCAATAAGCTCCTCCACTTCCAGCCTCGAAAAATGAGCGATGCGACCCTGATAGTCCGCCTGAAGCGCCCGGAGATGCTCGTCTTTCGTCCTGCCCTCCCAGATGAGGCGGATTCGCATATCAACCCAAGAGGATTGGTAGCCCTGATAGCTTACTGAAAAACCCTCCCCAATGCTGTCATTCCGACCCAGAACGAAGCGATGGGGAGAAATCTGGCTCTGCCTATAAAGGACTTACAAAATTTTTCTTCGCCTCCGGATGGAAAGCGGAGCGAGTTTTCAAAAACCAGCAAGGGTATTGCTCCGAGGGCGCCCGGGGGTCTGCGTATGCGCCCTCGAGTCTGCGCTAAGCTTACGCTTCGGGGACCTCGACCCGGCGCGCATTTTTCCACAGTCGCTCCAGATCGTAAAAGAGCCGTGCCCGCTCCAGAAAAATGTGGATGACAAAGCTGAGATAATCCAGCAGAATCCATTCCGCTTGCGAATAGCCTTCCATATGAGCTGGCGTCAGCCCAGAATTTTTAAGTCGCTCGACGATGCCATCACAAATGGCCTGCGTGTGGCGGGTAGAAGTGCCGGTGCAAATCAGAAAGAAATCCGTGAAAGAGGAAACCTCCTTCAGGTCCAGCACACTCAAATCCAACGCCTTTCGATCTCGTGCTGCGCCGATGGCATCCCGAAGCCCAGGGCTCATGACTGCGCTCCCCGATGAGCTTCTGATTGATACACTTTTTCCTTCCTAATGTATTCTTCCACAAGCGGCGGGATAAGGCCAGCAACCGGGCGCCTGTTCCGGATCGCACTGCGAATTTCATGCGAGGCGATGGGGATGTGGACTCCATTCAAAATATGGAGCTGAACGCGCTGGAGCTGAATAACAGTCTTTCCTTTCCGCCTCAAGCTTCTTTTCACCATCCGGCTTGGGATGACTTTCAGGATGTTTTCAACACGGAACCCCGGTCGGGAGACGATGATAAAGTCGATCAGGTTTAGGAGCTTTCGCGGTTCCTTCCAGTGTGGCAGGTCAACAAAAGCATCCATCCCCACCATAAAGAAAAGATGATCCTGCGCGCGGAATGATTTCCTAAACCTTTGGACGGTATCGATGGAGTACTGCGGCTCGCCGTCGGGAGCTTCAAGGAGCGATGGAACAAATTTCGGTTCACCGGCGCAGGCCAGCGAAACCATCGCGAAACGGTGGACAAAAGGCGTCAAGTGATCCTCAGGCTTATGAGGCGGGCGACCTGAGGGCACAAACAGAATCTGATCCAGGCGGAACTTGCGGACGGCGGCTCGAGCCGCGCGCAAGTGGCCGAAATGGATGGGGTCGAATGTGCCCCCAAACAGCGCGATCTTCACCTGGAGATCGGTCCTTCGAAATGAGCCTTCAGAGAATTCTGAGCTGGAACAGGAACTCGGGGGAGGCTTTCCAGGGCGGCCCCAATCGCATTTTTCAACTCCTCCAGACCCTCGCCTGTTACCGCTGAGATTTCATAGAGTGGCTCACCTTGCTGTTTGCAGAAACGCCTGAGTGCGTGAAGCCTCTCGCCACTTCCGGCGGCGTCGATGCGCGAGGCTACGCGGAGCATCGGCTTGCGCGCCACCTCAGGGCTGAAGCTTTCAAGTTCGCTCAAGATCACGTGGTAGTCTTCCACCGGATCGCGTTCGCTGCCCTCGGCCACGTCGGTCAGATGAAGCAATAAGCGGGTGCGCTCAATGTGCCGGAGGAATCGCGTGCCCAAGCCGCGCCCTTCGTGCGCGCCCTCAATCAAACCAGGAATATCCGCCATGACGAATGATCGCTCTCCATCCAGCCCGACAACGCCCAGATAAGGCTCAAGCGTTGTGAAAGGGTAATCCGCTATTCGAGGCCGCGCTGCGCTGAGGCGGGCCAGGAGCGTTGACTTGCCGACATTGGGGAATCCGACCAGCCCCACGTCCGCGAGCAACTTCAGTTCCAGCCTCAGTTCCAGCTCTTCCCCCGGCTGGCCCGGATCGGCGCGGCGCGGCGCCTGATTTACCGAGGTGGCGAAGCGCGCGTTTCCCCTTCCGCCTCGACCGCCTCGGGCAGCCAGAAATCGCTGTCCAGGCGCCGTAAAATCCCACAGACACTGGTCTGTCTGATTATTGTAAACGAGAGTGCCCACCGGCACCTGGACGATCAAATCCTCACCGCTTTTCCCGTGCCGATTAGATCCCTCACCGTGACGGCCGCGTTCTGCCGTAAACTCAGGGTTATAGCGAAATTTCAGCAGCGTATTGAGATGTTCGCTGCTTTCAAGATAAACGTTGCCGCCATCGCCGCCATCACCCCCACTCGGTCCGCCTCGAGGCACGTACTTTTCGCGACGGAAAGCCACGCAGCCGTTGCCGCCATGGCCGCCAATGACCCGGATTTTCGCTTCATCAATGAACATAAGAAATTGCTGTGGGCAAATTGGACGTAATCTGCTACCGACTGCCCTGTTTCCTCGGTCCGAAATAAAAAAGCGGTGAAAGGCCAAAGTCTGTCTTCAGCCCTCCGCCGCTTCGGAGCTTAACTTGCTGCCCACTTGGAGCTTAGCGCTTCCCAGGATGGAAGACCAACCTGCGCCTATCTCCCGAAACGAAAGCTTTGTTCTCTTGGTCGCGCTGCTATTCCTTTCCTTTGAGGTGCCACACGAATAGGGGCGATGGAACATCAGAGGTTTATGCCCCCCGCGCTAATTTGTCGCGGGCACGACGACATTGACATAGCGGCCTGAGCGGCCCTTATCCTCAAAGCGCACCACACCGCTCACTTTGGCGTAGAGCGTGTCGTCCTTGCCGATCCCCACATTCTCACCCGGTTTCAGCCGCGTCCCGCGTTGCCGAACCAGAATCGATCCACCCGTGACGAGTTGGCCGTCAAAACGTTTGACGCCTAAGCGCTGCGAGTTGGAGTCTCGCCCATTGCGGGAACTGCCCAAGCCTTTCTTGTGCGCCATTCCATCAACCCCTGGGATTCAAATTCCAATGCCAAAAAAGAGATCGATTAGCCACCCACAACTTCCTGAACCAGCACTTCGCTGAACGCCTGTCGGTGGCCTAAGGTCCTCCGATACTGCTTCTTCCGCTTGTATTTTAACACCCGAACTTTCCTGGCTCTTCCATTACGCAGAACGACGCCGGTTACTTTGGCCTCCTTAACTAAAGGATTCCCTACCCGTAGTGTGTCCTTGCGCACAGCAAAGACATGATGAAACTCTACTTGGGATCCTTCCTGCGCCGGCAATTTTTCCACTCGAATCACATCGCCCGGAGAAACTTTATATTGTTTCCCACCCGTTCTAAAAATGGCATACATAAGAAGACCTCATCTAGGCCTCATCCTGATCCAACCCATCGTGAGGCCTACCACGGAACTTAATTGATTCAGCTTAATTTATAAAGTTTACCGGTCTCTTCCAAACTCTGTCAACCTGAGCAGGAACGAGCAGAGCGCGTTCACCTCGATTTCCCAGCGGGTCGCTGGAAAACGCTCCCAAATCATGCCATTCTGAGCACAGCGACGAAACTCAACACTGAAAATACAACACTTATGAAATTCCTCCCTTGCAGGCTCGGGACCTCGATGAGATTCCTCGGAATAAGAAAATGCGAGAGTTTTGCAGCGACTTGCCGGGCTACGAGGCGCGTGTGAGGAGATAATAAAACGCCAGCCGGTCCTTGCCCGGCTCAAGATACCCTTCCAGCGCCTTATGCACCAGGGAATTATTCAGCCAGGCGGGTGCGGACGGTGACACCCATTTACCAATCATCGTCTGATTATCAATCATGCGGATCTCATCGTGGAATCTTGTGAAATCCAGCAACTCTACAAACTCATCCGTGAACTGCACCTGCATGCTTCCGGAAAGAATCCCGAACTGGTAATGTCCGACCACGCCATTCGAGGCAGGCAAGAACTTCAGCCGGAAAGCTACGGGATTTAACTGATTCAACAAACTGACATCCGGTCTTGTAAGGAAGATTAGGTGGCCTTCCCAGGCGCCGGTAATTTCGTTCGGCGAAGGCACATGAACGTGATCACCGTTAAAAATGGCCTGATGGTCAGGCACTGACATCTTTTCAAAGGGATAATTGTTGCGAGCCATGACAAACGTAGCGAACTCGATGCCGTTCGGGAATTCCCCAAGATGCATCACGCCGATGCAGTTATCCTTGTCGATGGCTTTGATCGTATCGTAGACCTTACGGTAAGGCTCATTCTGATAGGTCAGCAGCAGGATGTCGTCGCCGGCACGGAAATACCTGCGATTGTCATCCGGATACTTGAGCTGCTTCACAAGAGGCTTGCCAGGCAGGCAATGAAGCTCATAATTCACGACATAGCCGACGGCTCCGCCATCCTGAATGGAATCGAACCGTTTCCAGAAGCTGCCGCCGGTATAAACTGAGGCCGTTTGCAATGCGCCTTCACCCAGAGCAGCGTTGCGGACGCGCTCTTCACGGCCCAGCAGCGAATCTTGAGCGAAGGAGCCTTTCCAGAAGGAATCGCGCCAGATGCGCCGGTTGGCGTAATCAATGGTTACCCCACCGTGGTTCAGGAGCGTTTCAAGCGGAAGAGTCGGCGTTTCGCGCAGAATCTGCTGCAATTCGGCTGTGGGCCGTGTGCTGAACTCATCCGCTGCTGTTGCTCCCCGTAAGACTTCTTCCCGCACTTCATCAGCGGTCATATCCGCAGCCACGCTGAAGGGCTCGTACTCGCGGATGACAAATTGGTTTGTGAAAGCCAGAAAGCGCAGGCGCGCCTGGGCTTTGAGCCACGAACTCTCCGTTCCGGTCACCTGAAATGATTTAAGAAAGTCGGCAAAGCTCTCAACGGCCGGCAGGTCCTCGAAGGTTTTGAACTTCAGCAGCGCCATGCCTAACTCCTTGCCGGATTCTGTTTCCGTCAGGTGGCAGTAAGCTGTGGTGTAATCATGAAGAATTTCGCGCACCCCGGCCATGGGCTGAAGCGGATCGCGCTCCATATACTTGCGTGCGAAAAAAAGATAGTCCTTCTTTTGCGAGTCCTGAAAATAAATGTGATAGAGAATTTCGGCTTCCTGGGTCTCCGGATTCATCCGCAGATAATTAAACCGGCTGCGGAGAGAATCGACAACGAAAGTAGCCTCTCCCTGCCCCTGGAAGTCGCCGAAATGAATCGTGCCGCTCAGTCCGGCTTCATGCTCCGGACTCATCAGAAATTCATTGACATCCCGGATGGTGACGCGCATCTGAAAATAACAGTCCACCGCCCCCGCTGGCCTGCCGAAAGCCGGCAGGCGGGCTTCGATTTCGTGGTCGTCCCGGCGGTTGAAGGGCATCGAGACGCCGGGGAAGTAATAGCCTACCATCCGCTCATCGAAGGTCATGCTGAGTCCATCCGGCAGTTGAATATCGAGAAGCGGCTCAAGGAAGCCGGAGGCGGGCATATCCTCCGCCTTGCTGCGGGTCAGGGTGTAATAGAACGAGATTTGTTCCGTCCCGCTCGGCGCGGCGTCAAGATGAAAGAGCCCCAGCGACTCGGGACCGAAAAGTTCACCAAGGAGCGAAGGGGCATGAGCGGTGTAACGCCCCACCATAAAGTCCGGCGCAACACAACGAATCTCATCATGAAAGGGCGTGAAATCGTAGAGCTGGAAATGATCTTTGCCGAAAACCGGCTCGACAAGCCCTTCAAAAAGGCCAAGAAAGCGATAGCGAGCTTCCAGCCTCCCGTCAGGCTTCAAATCAAACCTGAGCCAGGCAACCACGCCCGTATCCATCGCATTGGCAACGGCTCTCATTTCCCAAACACCGGCAAGCTGAGAGGGCGTGGCCGCAGGCGAGCGCTGAAAAAGAGCTTGATGATCGGAGGCCGTCATATCCTTAAGGGCGTAGACGCGCGTCATCGGGAACGTGAACATCCGCGCGCCATGCGGATACTCCCCAATGTAGACCCGACCGATCAGTAAATCGTGATTGATCACCTTGAAGATATCGTAAAACGCCGACCAGGGAGCTCCTGTGTATCGAAGCAGAATATACTTGCCCTCTTCGAGCGTCCCGGTAGGCTTTTCGAGCGTGATTTCCTCCAAAGTATTGGCTACGTTAATGTGACCATCCGAGTCGCTGGTGACGCCGGAAATGCCGGAGGCTCCCCGCGTGAACTTCTTTTTAAAACCTTCTCGAAGGGCCGTCGAAATACGGTTTAGCACGTGTCCCCTGGGGAAAAAACCCTTCCAGGCCGTGTCATTGCGGATCAGCCCTTTCTCAAGATCGACAGACCATTCGCCGGTATTGACCATCGTATCGATGCTCTGCGTTTCGACGCGCGTGAAGATGCGCTCAAGGTCTGCTTCATCATCGTTTGCTGCTTCGAGTGGGTCGATAAAATGGACGCTTACGGAAGCAGGGAGTGCCGGATAAGGCTCACCTTGAAAGTTACGGATCATTTTTTCAGCAATTCGCTCGGAGAGCGCCGAGATGGTGAGCAACGGGTTCACTCCCAAAGCGCAAGGGATGAGTGACCCGTCGGCGACAAAGAGGCCATCGTGCACTGAGCCTTTTCCGTCAAAGACCCGCCCGAAGGGATCGACGGCGCCCTGAAGATAATCTTCGCCCAGCGGTAATCCTCCCAGGGGGTGAGCAGTAATCAACCGATGCAGATTCAGAAAATGCCACCAGGGGTTTTCGATGAACGCGGCCTCCAACGCTCGCGCATGGCGGCGAAGCTCTTCATTAATCAATGTGAAAATGGGTTCGTTCCCGGCATCATCCCAGTCGATTTCGAGCCTCCCATGCGGGTCCAAAAGATTGGTATTTAAACGCATGGTTCCTTTGGCATTGTCCTCAGAGACCACCAGGTAGAACATTGTATGATTCATGGCATTGTCGGGCTGGTAAGGATCGAAGGGATTATCTTTCGCGCGGCGGGCTTTTTCCTCAGATTCGTGACCTGCCACGGTAGGCTGGCCGCCCATCGCGCCAAAAGCGACCATCGCCGCACTGATATAGGCGCTGGGGAAGGATAGATCCTCAATCGTCATGCGACGGCCTATGGGGAGGTCTTTGTTATAACGGATGCCGCCCACAATCGTCGGCCCAGGCGCATAAGGTCGCCAGGGGCTGTCCGGATGATTACCGAAGCCCAACACATTGGTCCGATATTCGCCGTTGAAAGCAATGCCAAAAAAGTCTCCGTTTCCATTGAAGTGTGTTCCCGCCATCGGAGAAAGCGAAAGGCCATGGACCTCAGAACGCAGCAGGATTTCCGGGCTCCCCAGCGAGCCCGCCGCCAGAATCACGCATCCGGCATCCAGAGTGAACGACTCGGGGAACAAGCGCTCGTGCCGCCTGCCATGAATTCTCCAACCGCCATCGGCTAGCTTTTCCAGCCAATCCACCTGCGTTTGGGTGAAGATGTCCGTCCCGTTGGCATGGGCCATCGGAAGATAATTCATATAAAGCGTATTCTTGGCGCCCACATTGCAGCCCGTGATGCAATCACCGCAATCGATGCATGGTTTCTGCGGTACACCATAAGGATTCAATCCGTCGATATCGAAATTAACGTTGATGTTGAGGCCGAAAGCTTCCAGGCCGATTTCTTTTGCCCGCCGTTCGAGCGCCTGCACTTTCAAGAGTTCCTTGGCGCGCGGATGAGGTCGTGAGGCAAGCACTTTTAAAGCCGTATCGTAATAAGGCTGGAGCGCGGGGCGATTGATGCTGCGTGGCCAACTGGACTGAAGGAAGACATCGTCATCCGGAATGATCGCCACGTTGGCGTTGACGAGCGATGTCCCACCCAGCCCACAGCCCTTCATGACGGCGATTTCCTCAAAGACTGGAAAATCATAGAGCCCGGTGGGATTTGTCACCGTGTTGCGCACCTGCTCCATAGCTTTCGGCAGACTATCCGGGAATTGGCCGACCGGCCATTCCTTTCCTCGTTCCAGCAGACATACGGATTTCTTGGGATTAACGGGCGCACCGGAAATTCTCGCCGCCGTGATTGCGCCACCGTATCCCGAGCCGACAATCACCACATCGTATTTTGTCTTTCGCTGATTCCAATCCTTTGCCAGCATAGATGCCTCCTTGATGCACAGACCACGACCATGGACAAGCCTCACAGAGAGTGCGTGGTACGACTGTTATAAAGGCAAAAAGGCCTGCGGGCCACCTTCCCAGGAGTTCTCGATGCCTTTTCCCATGCGCTGGTCAGTCTGATTTATGGGATGGTCTCCTGAAAAAGCGGCATATTTTCGTCGCTGTCCTGGAAATAATAAACCTTTGCCGAGGGGCCGTCTAAGTCCATCACAACGTAACCGTGATTGTAAAGGCCGCCGGTCGCGCCCAACATAAGGCTCTTGCCGTTTTCATCCGTTCTTTTGACCGGAACGTTCGGAAATCTCGGTTGTGAAGCAATCTCGTCAATTCCCACCGGAAACGCGGCATGGCCGATGCACCGCCCGCGTTCAAGACCCATATAAGGCTCGTAAATCACAAAATTATGCTCATGTCCCCAAAGCCAGAGCGCAATGTGAGGGAAGAAGCTGGAAACCTGCGGATAGAGTCGCAGGTTGACCTCATGACCGTCGATCGCATCGTTAGCGGTAAAAGGCTGATGATGAGAAAGAAGGATTGTTCGGCGATTGCCAGCTCGATTGATTTTATCCTGATGCCATTCAAGCTCGGTCGCTTCCAGATATGTTGCCGCAGTTCCTGCCGCGGTGGGGTTGGAATCGTGCAGCCCGGTATCCATGGCTAGAAATTGCCAATACTCGTTCCGCAAGCAGAAATAGCTGGCAGGCTGCCCCAGCCGATCAATGAGGTTGTAATAGGCGACGCCTCCGGAGTACATATCGTGGTTACCAGCCAGCGTGAAGGTGGGAATACCACGATTCGGCAGATCTAAAATCTGTGTCCAGGGGTCGTAGAAGTACGTCTCCACTTCAAAATCGGTTCCGGAATAATAGATGTCTCCCAGATGAATCACCACATCCGGCGTTTTCGCGGCGATTTGTTGCAGCACTTTCCGGGCGGCAGCCTGGCCAGTACCCCAGTCACCCAGGATGGCCACTCGCGCCTTGGGCGGCAGCTTGCCCTCAATGACAAAATCATCCAGAGTCTGATGAACTCGATAAGGTACTTTCTTGCACTGGGCAACGAAATACTCCGCATATTTTTCGGCTGCTTCGGCATAAAGCGGATCGCAGTCCGTGAATTTGCCAAGTTCGTCCCGATAGCGCTGGCAGTTCTGCTGGTTGCCCGTCAGAATTGCTTGAGCCAATTTCATCGCAACGACTGAACAATAACTCAGCGTGTGCGCCACCCCGCCTGCTGGTGGCGGCCCAGCCGTCAGTTCTGAAAGAGATTTGCCGCTATCGATGGCAGCGCAATAGGAAGCGGCTTCCTGTACCGAGGGATGGGAAGCATCCGGGCGCGTGCCCGCCGTTGCGGTGTCCTGGGGGGCGGTAGAAGTCTTCTGCGCCGCCAATTTTTTCACCAGGACCTCATCCACCGCAGATTGCCAGATCGAGAGTTTCGGGTTATGAAATTGCCGGATGCGCATAACCAGCCTCAGCCTGTTTTTTGGGAAAAACTGCCCTGTGACTACGGCAGGGCTGAATGACCGCATTATGCACGAATCCGGTCAGCAAATGCTATGGATTTTTGAAAGGAAAGGAAGACGTGCGGAAGGGAAGTGATTTGACGCGTCACCGGCAGATCTCTGCCTTGGCACTGAAACGGTCGTTTCCGCGCTGGCGGAAATCCGGCCTGTTAAGGCCCACGCGCTGCCAGTGACACTACATCAGAGATCAGGGGTGAAAGGCATTAGACATCCTCAACTACCAACTGAGCGGCCAGGGGATGGGAATGGCCAGGAACATCAGGAGCGCGCCAATCAGCGCCATATTCTTCATAAAGTTGATCATTTCCATGGTGCGAGTCTGTGGGTCTGACACTTTCCAGAAAGCATGGATCTGAACAGATACACCCAGCAGAAAGATGATGAGCAGGATGATGCCGATGTGGGGAGAAACCCCCAGAAGCATGCTCAGCCCGCCCAGGAGGAGCAGGATTCCGGTCCCGGCCACCGCGGCCTTGGGGGCCGGCGTACCCTTGCTTTTGGCGAATTCGCTCATGTAATTCAAATTCCTGAAGTGATTGACCCCTGCGGAGATAAAATATCCACCCACGATAATTCGACCGATGAGAAACGCGATATTCATGGTTTTCCTCCTTGTCGATCGTTTGTCATCCTGAGCGCAAGGAAGATCTCTCGGCATTTTCTCAATGAAATGCTGAGATTCTCCACTTCCGCTGGCCGTGACGGGCGAAAGGCTGCAATCATACGGCAGAGCCCGTCGAGATTTCTAATGCACCGGAACGCGACCCTTTTGCGGCCTCATCTTCTTCATCAGAAACATCAGCGGAATCATCGCCAGGCAAGCCATGGATAGCAGCCAGAAGACATCAACGAAGGAAAGCATTGCGGCCTGACGCACGAGTTGATTGTAAAGCAGGGCATGGGCCTGCTCGAGAGCCTGTGTCGCGCTGGAGCCGGCTGATTCGAGCATCCGGGCGGCTCCATTCAGCATGGACTCGTAGGTGTGATTGTAAGGTGTGAGATGCGCGACCAGGATATCCTGATGCACCTGGGCACGGCGGGCCTGAAGAGTGGTCACCAGAGAGATGCCCACGCTGCCTCCGATATTCCGCGCCACGTTGATGATTCCTGTCGCGTTATTGGTCTTCTCCCGCGGGACGAAGGCGAAGGCCATCACATTGATCGGGACAAAGAGAAATCCCAGACCAAAACGCGAGATGCACCAGATGAGCACCAACGTCCAGAAGCTGACGGTCAGATTGATGTGCGCCAGCTCAAACATGCCGGTCGCAAGCACAATCAGCCCCCAAACCACCAGCCATCTGGCCTCAAAGCGGCTGAGCAGCCAGCCGACCAGGGGCATGGTAAACATGGTCAGCACGGCGCCCGGCGAAAGCACCAGGCCGCTCCATTCCGCCGTGTAGCCCATGAGGGTCTGGACGAGGATCGGCAGCAGCACGGTGGTTCCATAGAGCACCACGCCCAGAGCAAACATGGTGAAGGTGGAAACTGAAAAATTCTTGTCCTTCAGTAATCGCAGATCGATGATGGGCTCCTTCTGCTTCAGTTCCCAGATCACCACGCCCACCAAACCACCGATCGCCAAAAGGGCGCACGCCACAATAAAATGAGAGCCAAACCAGTCGTCGCGCTGGCCCTTGTCAAGCATCACCTGAAGGAAGCCCAGCCCCACGCTGAGCAGGCCGAGACCAACGAAATCAATCTTGAGTCCGTCCTTCAGGCCTTTGCGAATGAGGTAAGGAGGATCCTTGATCAGCGTCGAAGTCATCAGCAGTGCGAGAATGCCGACGGGAATGTTGATGAAGAAGATCCAACGCCAGGAATAGTTATCGGTGATCCATCCGCCGAGCGTCGGGCCGATGATGGGGGCTACGACCACACCCATACCGTAAACGGCCATCGCCATGCCCTGCTGTTCCTGCTCGAAGCTTTCCACGAGAATCGCTTGCGAAACCGGCTGCAAACCGCCGCCGCCGGCCCCCTGCATCACGCGCAGGATCACGAGCGCTCCCAGATTCGGGGCGAGGCCGCAAAGAAATGAACTGACCGTGAAGATGGCCACGCAGGCCATATAAAAGCGCTTGCGGCCAAAGAGCGTGGAAAACCACCCGGTCAAAGGCAGCACAATAGCGTTCGAGACCAGATAGGAGGTGAGCACCCAGGTGCTTTCATCCACGCTTGCCGAAAGGCTGCCGGCAATGTGGGGCAGGGCGACGTTGGCAATGCTGGTGTCCAGCACTTCCATGAAAGTCGCGAGCATCACTGTGCAGGCGATGATCCAGGGATTCACATCGGGTTTCCAAGCCGTTCGGGCTGTTGCTGCCTGTCCGTTCAAGTTAGTCTCACCGATTGAGGATTACCCCTTATCCTGAAAACGCGGGGCGTTCCGGCTCCCGCGTTGCTGGAGGGGGGAGCAAGGGGTGGTCCGCCGCCGCAGCAAAAACCGCCGCTTCCTCAAAGCGTTTCCGGTTGCCGCTTCATCTCATCCAGCAACGCGATTTCGTGCAGGATCATTCGCACGACCACATCATCCCCCACCTTGGAGTTGATCATCAGATGATAGAGGTGCCGCGTGGGCCATTCTTTGCCATAGTATTTCTTCACAAAAGTGGCGCGCTCCCGATCAATTTCTGAAATCAGTTCAATAGCCTCGCTCTCGCTCTTGCCGAGGGCCTTAACGCGGCGGAGTTTTTCTTCGAGAGGGGCAAAAATAAAAACACTGAAAACATCCGGGCGATCACGGAGAAAATAAGGCGCGCCCCTTCCCACGATGACGCAGTTTCCCACGGACGCTGCCCGCTCCATCACACGTTGCATGAGTTCGACCATGCGATCCGCATCCAGCCCCTCAAGGCCACTCACAGGGAGACTCCGTTCAAAACTGCCGCGCGCGAAAACCTTGGCGAGACGGTAGAACAAAGCGTCAACGCGTTCCTCGCGGCGCGTGACCTCCGTCTGATCCACCTGCGCCATCCGGGCTATCTCCTGAGTAAGCGCCTGATCCCACAGTCTCCAGCCCAGGCGTGTCGCTAACTTCTGCGCGATTGCGGCGCCCCCGCTGCCGTATTCCCGCTCGATGGCAACAATGCGAATCAAGAAATTATCCCTCTCCCTCGACAATCATCAGGACGTGGCGCGGTGCACTTCAGACGCGGCCGCTCGCCGACCACAGGGAGCAGGTGCCCCCCGCTTTTCGGAGCGGACAGTACGCGCCCCCAGGCGGTTTTTAACGAAATTGAACACCGGTCAGTTCACCTTGACCTTCGGCTCAACCGACATTCCCACCCGCAGCAGATGCTGCGGATCTTGGCCGGGATCGATCGCAATGCGCACCGGCACTCGCTGCACAACTTTCACGTAGTTTCCGGTTGCGTTCTCCGGCGGAAGCAGGCTGAACTGAACCCCGGTGGCGCCGGCAATGCCCACGACGTGTCCGTTGTAATCGCGTCCATACGCATCCACGTGGATTTTCACTGGCTGTCCCACGCGCATGTGTCGTAATTGTGTCTCCTTGAAGTTCGCCGTCACCCAGATATCCTCGGTGGGAACAATGGCCATGAGCGCCTGCCCGGGCTGGATGTTCTGCCCTGCCACCACCGTGCGGTTGCCGACAATGCCGCTGATGGGGGCGACGATGGTGGTGAACTGGAGATTGAGCTCAGCCTGGTGCAACGCTGCCTCCGCGGCCTGCACGGAAGATGCCGCCGCTTCCGCGCGCGCCCGGATCACGCGCAGTTGTTGGGGGCGCGTTTGCGCGTAATGCAGCTCCGCATTGGCCTGCGCCAGACGGCTGCGGGCTTGTGCAACCTGTTGCTCGGCTGCGGCGGCACTTGCCTGGGCAGCAGCCACCGTCGCCGCGCTGGTCTTGGCGGCTGCGACCGCGTCATCGTATTGCTGGCGCGAGATTTCGTTCTTGCCGACAAGCTGCGCGTAGCGCTTCAAATCCGATTGGGCTTTCACATTGTTGGCTTCGGCCTCTTCAAGCTTGGCCTCTGCGGCCTGAAACTGCCTTTCCGCTGCCGCAATTCCGGCTTGGGCGCTGTCCACGTCTGCCTGAGCTGAGCGTACCTGGCTCAGGGTATTGATAGAAGTGATGGGAACACCGACGCGGGCCGCCTGTGCCGTGGCCTGGGCATCGGCCAACTGAGCCTTGGCCCGATCGACAGCGACCTGGTAGAGTGTCGGGTCAAGTTGAACCAACACGGTTCCCTTTTCGACGTATTGGGTGTTATCGACCGTGACTTTGATCACGTGCCCGGCAATGCGTGAACTGATCGGATGAATATGACCGTCAATCTCAGCGTCATCGGTTGAGACCCACGCCGCATAGTGTCGCCAGACCAGGATCGAGCTGACGATCAGGATCAGCACCACAAGGACAATGGGCCACTTTCGTCGAGGCGCCGGTGCCAGTGTCCCCTGGTCCTTGTGACCCGAAGCTCGTTCCTTCTCTCCGGAAATACCGCCGTTTTCGTCGTTCGGAGATGCCAGACCAGTCTGTAAGATTCCTTCTTGTTCCCACTCTGTCTTCTGCGCCATGATTTATTTTCCTCCCAAATACTGCAAAACGGCCTGCTCCGCAATCCCAACCGCGCGAGCCAGGGCCACCTTGGCCAGATTGTGCTGATAGAGGCTTGAAATGTACGCCTCATCGGCGTTCGCCACGGCTTCCTGTGCCTCAACCACCTCAATATTGTCGGTCACTCCTGCCGCAAAGCGATCACGGGCTTGACTCAGGGTCCGGTCAGCCAGCGCTACATTGCTGCGGGCAACATTGACCTGATCCGCGGCAGTTCTGAGGTTCATCATTGCCGTACGCACGTCATAATCGATCTGCGCCCTCAGATTCTCCAACTGTTCCTGGCGTTGTTTAAGCTCGGCATCAGCCTGAATCAGTTCTCCATGAACCTTTCCTCCCTGAAAAATGGGGATATTCAAGGTTCCCGCGACCGTAAAAGTCTCATGGGAATTGCCCGGGCTAAGACCGATGTCTCCGAAGTTGCCATTAAAGCTGAGGGAGGGATAACGCTCGGCGGCCACTGCCCGACGACGGGCTTCCGCAGCCCTCACCTGAGCCAGCGCGGCTTTATAGTCCGGCCGGTTGTTGTAAGCATCCGTGAGCGCTTTCTCCAGGCTTAGGCCCTCCAGAGGCTCATAGGGAGTTTTCGTAGCCAGCGTAAACGGCTGGTCCGTGGGGAGACCGATGACGCGGGCAAGATTCAGCTTTTCGGTAGCATAATCGTTCCTCGCCGCAATCAGCCGCTGTTGCCGCGACTTCAGCTCGACCTGGGCGCGCAACATATCAATTTCGGGGCTTAAGCCGGCGTGGAAGCGGTCCACGGCCTGCTGATAAAGGGCCTGGGCAGTTTTCACTTCGGCCTCGGCTGATTGCACTCTCGCCGCGCCCGCATTAGCAAGTAGATAGGCGTTGCCCACCACTAAAACCACCATGTTGCGCGCATCCTGGTAACTGTAGCGCGCCGCGCGAACATCCTCGGAAGCCGCCCGTTCTTTACGCAACGATTGAAGATCGAGAATCGGTGTGGTCAAATAAGCGCGCGCATCAAAGGTGTTGAACGGCCCCACAATGACTGGAAAGCCGGGAAACTTATTGGCCGGAAAACCGAGCGCTTCAAGGTTAATTTCCTGGCGGGCCTCCCCCGTGCTGGTTGTCAGGTGCGGCAACAGCTTGCTCAGAGCCTGCCAACGCTGGCCGCGCGCTCCTTCAGTCGTCTGCTCGCTGAGGAGAATACCCAGGTTGTAGCGCAGGCCACGCTCCAGCGCGTCCTTGAGCGTAATTGACAGCACCTGCGATGTAGCTTTGCCGGCTGGAACGCTGCCAAGAAATGGACTCTGCGCGGAGCTGGCTCCGCCTAGCTGATTGGTGGAAGCAAGGTTTGTCTCGTAGCTTAATGTTCCAGGCGCTCCCACCGGAGCTTGCGCAAATGCCAAACCGCTGAAACTGATGAAACTGAGAATGAGGACTGTTCGGATAAGATCTTGAAGCAATTCAACTTTATGAGCTTTGGCTCTCATTGCGCTTTGATCCTTCCACTTTCTACAAAGAATCGGATGCTTCGTTATCCCCCTTCGGGATGAAAACGGCTTTCTGAGAAACACGGGTCTTTGATGCCGGGGCCGCTCGATGTACCGTGCAATCCATCAGAAGAAGGTACGGTCTCAGACCCGTTGTAACCGCAGCTTTGCGCAGCTCTTCCGTGATTCCTTATCCTTAATGGATGTCAGGGAGCTCGTTTTCGGCACAAGCGGCTTTCTCAATCCGCTCAATGATGCTCCTGGTTAGGACGCCGGAGGCTTGTAAGAGCACCCCCTTCTGATGCATTCGACTTAACAACTTTTGCCCTTCAGCATCCACATACGTCACGTCGCTTAAGTCCACTTTCACACACCTTCCGCCGCAGTCCATCGTCGCCGCGTGCCAACTTCGCTCAAGCTCCGGAACCCAGGGGCCAGTAAGCTTACCCTCAAGTTTAAATGTCGTGGTCCCTTCTGCACTTTCGACAGTGATCTTAAGCACAGCCGATTCCCTCCAATTCAGAACCTTTGGCAGGTTGCTGAAAAATGATTCCAAGCACTATCATTCCGACCCAGGGCGAAGCGATGAGCAGGAGTCCCGCTCTGTTAATCAATGACCTGCGAGACTTTTTGTCACTTTCGGCTCCTCGGATTGACGGGCAACGGGGGCCCTTCTCAACCCTTGGGAGGGCATTTTGGAGGCCAAAGTAAGCAAGAAAACCATACTTCGATTAAGTGCTTTAAGAAAAAGAGGTTGGAGCGATTTCAGAAAAGTGAGGAGGCTATCTTTGGCGCTATTGTTCGCCAGCATTTCGGCGTGTGCCGATATTTCGGCACCGCTGTTGTCATGCAACCATGTTGCAATTAAGGTAGCCCTGATGCGATGGTCGCTGTGAAGGATTCATGTTTGTTGAAATTTGATCGCTTCTTAATTCCCCTTTTGAATTGGATATTTCTCAGCAACCCAGTCATGAGCAAAATCACGTTCGATATAGAGGATTTGGAGGCGTGTGAGGCCCGCTTCGCGCAAAACTTCAAATGCTGGCCGGACATTCGGGCAGCGATCGAACGGGCAGCAGCCGCAGTACATCACAACGGGAGTGCCTTTGGGGATCGATCGGGCCCATTTCCGAAGTTTCGCCATGCCGGCCGGCTCACGCGCCGGGCCTTCGTAAACCGCGCCCGGAATATGCGCGCCTTCGTACAGAAATTTGAAGCCCACGCAGACAATCACAGGCTTCAAGCCGCGCGGATGGGCCAGCTCCTGCATTAACTCCTGCGGAGTGATGAGTTGTGAAGGTCGCCACGGGCCTTTAGCCCCGGGTGAGGTCACGCTTGCCGCCCAGACTTGAACGGACGCAAAAAGACCCACGCATACTGCCCCTAAGATCGCTTGCTGGCAAATCCTTCTCAAATACATCCCCGAAACGCTCATGATCACAAGCTCCCTCGTCAAATTTTCCGCTTCACTATTCGCTGATAGTTTCTTGGATCAACGGCTTTTGCCACCCACCACAACGGTTCTCAACTTCCGCGGCAATGGCGAGCACCGTTTCTTCTTCGTATGGCCTGCCGATCACCTGCACTCCAATCGGCATCCCTTCCGGCGAGCGTCCCACCGGCACAACCGCCGCCGGATTACCCAGAATATTGAACACCTGGGTATAGCTCATGGCCGTCAGATAATTCACCTTCTGTCCCTCCACCTTCCATTCCCGTTCACCGTGACGAAAAGCGGGCACGGAGCAAACTGGGGAGAGAAGAACGGGATATTTTTCCATCTGCTTCAGGAATCGAATGCGAAGTTCGTCGCGCTCAATCCACGTCCACATCAGATCGCTCAACGTAAGGGGCGGCTCCGCTGCGACGAAACCACGAAACTCCTTGAAAAGCGGGCTTAACTGCTCTTCATGTCCTTCGACTATCGGGTTCAGTATCCAGCCGCCTGCCCGTCCAAAAATATTCCACCACAATTGTCGGGCGCGCTCCAAGCCTTCGGGTCGGAATGGCTCAACCACAAAACGGTCTTGGGCAAGCGCCTCCGCAGCCTGACGTACGGCCGCGCGTGTTTCGGACGTTACAGGGGCGCAGCCATTTTCGTCAAACCAGCCCACGCGGATTTTGCGCGTCTCCGCCGCGCGCAATTTCCGCGAGATCAGGGGCGCCGAGGATGGATCCCCTCCATCATATCCCGCCATCACTTCAAAAAGCAGTCTGAGGTCCCGAACCGTCCGGGCCATGGGGCCGACCACACCGATCAGCGCAAAAGGTCCGAGCGAGGCAGGGAAGTGTCCAGTCGCTGGGATTCTGCCGGGCGTTGGTTTCAGCCCGCAAATGCCGGTGTAATGTGCGGGAATGCGAATGGAGCCGCCGCCATCGCTCCCCACGCCGCCCGCCGAAAGTCCTGCCGTGATGGCGGCAGATTCACCACCGCTCGACCCTCCCGGAGTGCGATTCAAGTCCCAGGGATTGTTGGTACGACCGTAAAGCAGATTATCTGTTTCGTAGGCCATCAAGAATTCAGGAGCATTGGTGCTACCGAGCAAAATGGCTCCGGCGCGCTTAAGCCGCTCAACCAACGGTGCGTCTCGAGACCCTCGCAGGCCCGCTCGCAGGCGCGTCCCAGCCTCCCAGGGCCATCCGGCCACTTCCACCGAACTTTTAATAGTGAGGGGAACGCCGTGCAACGGGCCCAGCGGCTGGCCTTTCATCACAGCGCGCTCGGCCTCCCGAGCAGCTTTGAGAGCGCCTTCACCATCAACATAAATCAGCGCAGTGAGACGTGAATTCAGCTTTTCAATTTGGTCAAGATGCGCACGGACGACCTCTTGTGGAGAAAGTTTGCGTCGGCGAATCCGCGCCGCAATTTCCGTCGCCGAGAGAAAACATAATTCGTTCATCTGAGATTTCTCAATGCGGATGGTTCTCTGTGGCGATAAGTTCCGCTGTAGAGGCGCTATCTTGGCGCCGTCCGCCCGGACCCGGATGATCCCTTTCGCAGGAATTGCCAGATCATCGGCGCGCGACGCCGGGTGCGAGTGTCGCGTATCATCTGTCTTTTAAGTCTCATGAAGTCTTCCGGCCGGTCCACATCTTCCAAAGGTTCGAGCAGAGAGCAGGCCAGGCCCGCAGTGATGAGGTTCCGCAAGGTGTCATCAAATGCGCGCGCGCTGCCCCAACGGATATTGCGCAGCAGACCTTTCCCTAATGGCTTGCCCGCTCCTCTCCGCAGCCCGATCAGATAATAGCCCCCGTCAGGGCAAGAGCCCAGCACCGCGTCGCACCAGCGCAATTCCTCGATCGCGCGGCGAAGAATTTGCCGGTTCAGTTGCGGTGAGTCTGTGCCAATGATCAAAGCACGCCTATGCCGCCGCAAGAGAAGGTGAAAGGCACTCTCCAGCCGCTTGCCCAAATCGCCTTCGCACTGCTGAAGGAACACAAATTGGGAAAGTTCCGAAAATTTCCGCTCTCCGGCCTCCGTGAAATCAAACCCGGAGTCGGTCATCATCAAATAGAGAGCCAGCTTACCGCCTAGCGGTGCCACTTTACGCAATGTGTCGATAAGCAGTGCACGCTGAAACTCGGCTGCGCCCTGGGCCCCCAGCAAAGGAATCAGCCGCGTTTTGCACCGTCCGGCGAGCGGCGTGCGCGCAAAAACCGCCAGTGCGGCGTCGCATGTGCTGACAAGAGGGATAGTTTTGGAAGAGAGCGGCGGCAAAAAGAATTATCCAAAGCGGCTTTCTCTGACCCAAGGCGTCCGAGCTTTGAGTTGGGTGTCGAGCGGCACTCAAAAGGTTTTCATCCGAGGGACGCCCGGCAGGGCGTCAAATCAGATGAACATCTCTTCGTCCTGGGTGGCTTCACGAACGGTTGACGGCTGGCGGCGCGACAGGAGAAAGTCGAAAGCACACTGGATTCCTTTCGTAATCGCTGAAATCTCCTGAAAGGGCACAATGACGCTGCGTTGCACGACGCTGGCCGTCGAATCCACTTTTTCGACAACGTTGGAAATTAACTGATCAATCCGTTGCATCTGCTGGCGGGTTCTTTCAATCATCTCGGCGAGCACATCATCCACTGAGCTTGTTCGCTCACGAATGATGCGGCTCACCTCCGCCACATTGAGCGTCACAGCCTTGATCTGCTCGCGGGACTCAGCAAATGGAGCTGCCACTGCTTGGACCGTGGCTTCCAGGCGCTGTCTCACATCACGGGTCGTTTCGCTCACTTCTCCCTGAATTCGGCGCGCCACCAGATACAAACCCAGCAGAATGAGCATCTGAAGCACAATGGCAACTGCAGCGATCACCACGAACACGGCGATAAGAGTTCCGTGGTCCATAATCTCCTTCCTTCCATGAGCGGAGTCCCGCCACCCGCACTAGGGAGTCTGAGTTTTGGCCTTCTCCTCGTGATAGGCCTGCTTGCCGGCCTCAAGGGCTGCGGAAAGCTGTTCCTTCTGTTGCGCCACCATATCCTTAGCCTTTTCAACAAACTGCTCCGCCTGTTCGCGCATTTCCTTGCTCTTGGCCGCGACGTACTCTTTGCCTTGTGTTGCCTTGGCGCCAATCAGACCTCGGGTCTCCTCGCCCGTCCGCGGAGCAAAGAGCAGCGCCAAAGCCGCTCCGAACCCAATGCCCGCCAAAAAATAAGTGAATTTTGAAGCACCGCTTTCATGCTCTCCCATCGTCGACCTCCTGGAATACTGTCAGTGTCGGAATTACCCTTTTCTTGCTCTTACGTGGCTCGTTTTCGCCGAGCAATTCAGGTGAAGCACGCAGGATTGAAGTTTCTCATGGTGAACTGAAATCACAGCACGAACTAAGGAATTAAGCTCTCTTTAGAGCTGCCTTGCCTTTGACCTCGTGCAGCGTTTGCCCCATTGTCATATGCTCCACGCTCTCAAACTCTTCAGGATCAAAAAGAGAAGGCCGCTCCGTCACGCCTAGGATTCCGAATCCAACCCGATGCGTGAGGCAATTTCCTTACCCTTGTCTTGCAGGTCTTCAAGCTTTCTACGAGCTTCGGTCACGGCATCTTCCGCCTTCCGCCGCAACTCCCTCTTTTTGGTAGCCACATATTCGCGACCTTCGTCCGCTTTGCGGCTGATAATTTCGCGCGTTTCTTCACCACTGCGGGGGGCAAAAAGCAGAGCCACAATGGCTCCAATCCCTAACCCGGCGAGAAAATATGCCACGGAACTACCTGCACATTGTCTAGCCATTTAAAACCCTCTCTTTCTCCCCTCAGAAATTAATTATGCTCGCTGGCCTTATAAAGTCAATTAGGAAATAACTGTAAATGCTAGCATTAATAAATAGTCCGGCTAGACTTCTTATTAATATCATCGGCAAGTTTTGTCTATTCAGCACGGATAAGATTATCTTGAGCCAGATACTCGTGAATTCTTCTGGCTTGAGATGCCGTTACGACTTGCCCCAGTTCTTCAGCTGAAAGCTTTCGGATGGCTTCTACACTCCCGAAATGAGATAACAGCTTGCGTGCTGTCTTTTCTCCTACGCCTGGAATCCTTACCAGTTCGGTGGCAATTTCTCGCGCTGAGCGCCGCGCACGATGGAAGGAAACCGCAAATCGATGCGCCTCATCCCGGATTTGCTGGATTAAAAGGAGTGCGGGTGAATGCCGGTCCAGGATGACAGGTTCATCCTCTTTGCCTAGGGCGTACAGAATCTCTTCCTTCTTGGCAATGCTGGCCAAGGGCTGTTTAATCACCTGCAACGCATCCAGGGCCTCGGCCGCCGCATGAAGCTGGCCGATTCCGCCATCAATAAGAATCAGGTCAGGGAACTTCCTTTTCTCTTCGATCAGCCGGCGATAGCGCCTGCCCACCACCTCCCGCATGCTGGCGAAGTCATCATTCTGAGGCACGCTTTTCACAATGAACTTGCGGTAGTCAGACTTTTTCATGGTTCCGTCTTCCCATACCACCATCGATGCCACAATATCACTCCCCTGGATGTGCGAGACGTCAAACGCTTCGATGCGCCGCGGCGGCCTCGGAAGGTCGAGCGCTTCCGCCAGGTTTTCAAGCATTTCGTGAACCGCAGGTTTCAGAATCCGGAATCGGCGGTCGAAAGAGTGGCGCGCATTTCTGGCCACCAGTTCCATCATGGACCGCTTGGAACCTGCCTGGGGAATGAAGATGCGCACAGGCGCCCCGCACTTTTCGGAGAGCATCTCTTCAAGCGTCGAGCGATCCTCAAAGTCCACCGGAATGTGAATTTCGCGTGGCAAGTGTTGCTGGTCGAGATAAAGCTGTTTCAGAAGCGATGAGAAAAATTCCGACGCGTTGAAGTCTCCGACATCTTCCCAGAAGAACTCGCGCCGGTCCACCACACGCCCGCCGCGCAGGTGAAAGAGATTCACAGCCACGAGCGGGCCTTCCTGATGAAATCCGAAGATATCGGCATCCTGGCTGCTCAGGGCGGCCATCTTCTGGCGTTCGCGAACTTCTTCCACCACGCGGATCTGGTCGCGCAGACGCGCGGCCTCTTCAAAGCGCTGTTCCTCGGAAGCCCGGGTCATGCGCTGGTGCAGGCTACGCACCAGGTCGCCTGCCCGGCCTTCCAGCAGCAGGCGTACCTGCGCGACGCGATCGGAATATTGTTCCGGCGTCGTCAGCCCCTGAACGCATGGGCCGAGGCAGCGCTTGATATAGTATTGAAGGCAGGGGCGGGGATGAAAACGGGTGAGGTCGACGTAGCAGGAGGGTATCTGAAAGCAGCGGTGGATCAGGTCCACCAGGCGATAGGCCAGGTTGGCGGGCAGGTATGGGCCAAAATAGAGCGAGCCATCCGGCTTGACCCGCCGCGTCACATACACGCGGGGAAAGCGCTCGCCGACGGTGAACTTGATGTAAGGATAGGTTTTGTCATCGCGCAGCAGCACGTTATACCGGGGCTTGAACTGCTTGATGAGGTTGTTTTCCAGCGCCATGGCCTCTTTCTCGTTATCGACGAGAATCCATTCCAGGTCATGGGCCGCCTCGAGCATCCGCTCGCCTTTTTCATCCAGCAGGCGCGACCCCTGAAAATAAGAGCGGACGCGATGACGCAATGACTTCGCCTTGCCCACATAAATGGGGTGTCCGTCTTCATCCTTGAAGAGGTACACTCCAGGATGAAGGGGAAGCGATTCTGCCTTCTCGAGAAGCGTCGGATTCACGGAATCGAAAGCCTCACTGGATTCATTATGCGTTAGGCAGGCGCAGTTTTCCAGAAATGGGCTCGCGCTGCACTGAATACGCCTCCCTCTCGGTGGTGGTCGTTGAAACTTTGAGACCCGCGCCAGGAGCGACAGGGAATTCCCCTGACTGCCGGCAGGATGCCGATGTTATAGACGCGAGTCCAACTCAATTCCGTAATTTTCGGTGAACCCGTGAAATCCCGCCCCCAATATGAGATCAACCTCTGTGGTCGTAAGGTACGCCTGGGCGCTCGCACCATCTTGATGGGGGTCCTCAACATCACTCCCGACTCCTTTTCCGATGGTGGCCTCTACTTTGATCGCGACCTCGCCGTCCGTCATGCTTTGGAGATGGTGTGCCAGGGGGCGGACTGGATCGACGTGGGCGGTGAATCCACACGGCCAGGCGCAAAACCCGTGACTGAGGAAGAGGAACTCCGACGCGTCCTGCCCGTTATTGCGGAGATTCGCAAGCGACTGCCTGAATTGCCCATTTCCATCGATACCACAAAAGCAACAGTGGCCGAGCAGGCTATTCGTGCCGGCGCGAACCTGATCAACGATATCAGCGGCCTGCGATTTGATGAAGGAATCGCGGATGTGGCCCGACGCTATCGTACCCCCTTGGTGCTGATGCATCTTCGTGGCCGCCCGGCTACCATGCAGCAGAGGCCCTTCGCGCGGTTGATTCAGCGGTCACTGACCGTGGGGTTGAAATGGTCAGTTCACCGCGCCTTAACCCTCGGCGTCCGACGCTCACAGTTGATCATTGATCCGGGCCTGGGCTTCGGCAAGACTCGGCGACAGAACTATGAGATTCTGGCTCATCTTGCTCGCTTGCAGCGTTTTCGGCTGCCCATTCTGGTGGGCGCTTCGCGCAAATCCTTCGTGCAGGCCATCGTGGCAGGAGAAGGTTTAGAGATGACTCAAACGGCGGGTGAAAAGTATTGGAAGCTGACTGCGAAATCTCATCGTGGTTTGCACGCTTCATATCAGCCGCGAGCTACGGATCGCCCGGATGGAGATTTTCCCGCCGAACTTCAGTATGGTGATGCTGCGGCCGTAACCGCGGCAATTCTGGGCGGCGCCCATATTGTCCGTGTCCACGATGTAGCGGCCATTCGGCCCGCAGCACGGATTGCCGATGCCATTCTCGCCGCCGCATTGGCTAACCATCTTGATGATTAACAGCTCCGGTTATACCTTCGCGGATCATAATCTCGCCGCGACTTGATAGCCCCCCGTGCTTGCATTAGCGTAGGCTCCATTGAGGGTGTGAGCTTCCCGGTTGAAGTGGGACGCTCTGTCCGTAACCAGCCAACTTTCAAAGACAGAATTTTTGTCGCTTCCGAGTTTTGGACGATTCGCTGCCGAAACACGCGAGGAACATCGCTAACCCCAACCTATCAGAAAGGAGGAAATCATGAAGTTCAAGGAAATGTTTTTCTGGCACAGGCTTGTCGGAATGGATACGCCTGCTCTTTCCAGCCATTCTTTCCAAGCGTGGGAATCGAGGGCTGGTTTTCGGTCAACGTTTTCCCGCCGTCGTTTTATCGAAACGGCCGCCGGTCTGATCGCCGGCTCAGGAATCGACTTGTCTCTGTTTGCGAGAGCCGCCGGATCGCCGGGCTTTCCGCAAATGATGGATGCTGACGATGGGCCGCAGCATATCCCCGGAGGTTTTGCGAATCCCGCTCTTCCTGCAGGTTGTCCTTCCGAAATTCTTCACTTTTTCGGTCCCGGCCCGATGAACGAAAACTCCACCGTCTGGGATTTCAACGGCTTCATCGGCGTGGCTTCAGGAACGGTAAGCGGCACGGGGAATCTGGCCGGCCAGGCCCAGTCCTTCACCGGAGTGGATGTGGACATGCGTTTTATGAAGGGCTCTTACGTGGGACTCGATGGGAACCTGCACAAGGGCGCCTTCGCTTTTATCTGACTGGACCTCTTTGACCCGTTGGGTCATCCTGTACACAGCTATGATGGAGGGTATCCTAACGGAGTGGCGTGGACTGTCCAGATTCCGGAAGACAGCGTGCAAGTGGAACTTGGCGAAGGCCAGGCCTCGCTGCACTTCACGGACGTCGCCGTGAATGACTGGATTTCAGTTGTCAACAGCCTTTCGATGGGCACCAAGATTCCGGGGACTCCGCTGCCAGCCACGATGTCTCTGGACATTGAATGGAGCGGCGTGGTGAAGCGCCTCGGAGTCTTTCGGAATGAGGCGCTGGGATTCGCGGATAGCTTGATCGAAGTGGATACGGTTTCGGTAGCTGCTTCTACTGTGCAAGCCACAGCGGCCCCCGGAGTCACAGGGAAGAACTTTACGTTTACCTCGGAACCTTCCAGCTTTGTCAATAAATTCTCGGTGGTCGGCAAAGAACGGAACGGCGTCTTTGCCAGGAACAGCGAGCGACGCGACCAGATGTAGCCGGATGCCCGCTCCAAGGGATTGCAGATTCAAGGAAGGGGTCTCGGGGAGATCCCTTCCTTATTTGCAAGTGTCACGGGTTTCGCGGACTTGCTCTTCAAGTCCGCGGCATGAGAATCTCTTCGCCATGGGCAAGCTCTGAGTGAAACAAAGGGAGGAAAACCCTCTGCATTTGCCTGATTCTCCAAATACAAAGGGTCTTCCGCTTCGCTGAGTTTATCCTGACCGAGGCCGAAGGGCTCGGCATCAGAATGACAGGCTGTAAGAATTTTTCAGCAATCTATGACGGCGTAAAGCCGCCTCTGCGCATTGCTCGCCCACTCCCCAACGCCCGCTCGGATGGTTTTGGGTGATATTCGATAGAAGTTGCGCGGGAGCGCTTGGGGATTCACAAATTGCAAGGCAAGTTCTGCAACGACAAATCGGGCCGATACATCTAACTGGAAGTCGCATGTCGGTAATTCAAAAGTGGTAAGGCAAAGGAGGCCGCAACGATGTATGCCATCACGGGAGCGACGGGAAACACAGGGAAAGTGATTGCAGAAAGACTCCTCGCACGCGGAGAGAAAGTGCGCGCGATTGGACGCGACGCCGACCGGCTTGCGTCGCTGGTTCAGAAAGGCGCTGAAGCTTTTGTCGCTGATGTCACCGACTCGAGCGCAATGGCCCGGGCGTTTGCGGGCACCAAAGCAGCTTACGTTATGATCCCGCCCAACCTCACCGCGCCGGACGTGGGCGCTTACCAGGAGCAGGTGAGCGAGGCGCTTGCTCGGGCCCTGGAAAAAGCCGGAGTGGAGTACGCCGTCCTGCTCAGCAGTGTTGGGGCTGATAAAGCGGAGAGAACGGGCCCAGTGGTGGGCTTGCACAACTTTGAACAGAAATTGAACGGCATCGCCAAGTTGAAGGCGCTCTTCCTGCGCGCAGGTTATTTTATGGAGAATCTGCTGCCGCAGGTGAATATAATCAAGAGTTTTGGCATGATGGCAGGTCCGGTGCGCGCCGACCTCAAGCTTCCCTTCATCGCCACGCGAGATATCGGCGCATTTGCTGCAGAAATGCTACTGACGCTGAACTTCAGTGGAAAACAAACGCGAGAACTTCTGGGCCAGCGCGATGTGAGTTACAACGAAACGGCGGCCGTGGTGGGTAAGGCCATTGGCAAATCTGATCTGGTGTATTCGCAACTGCCGCCTTCGCAACTTAAACCGGCGCTCGTCCAGATGGGCATGTCCTCAAGCATGGCCGATCTGCTTCTCGAAATGGCGGAAGCGCTGAATTCCGGTTATATGAAGGCGCTTGAGCCACGCTCGGCGGAGAATACGACGCCCACTTCCATAGAGCAGTTCGTGGCAGAAGAGTTTGTGCCACGCTTTACAGGAAGGTCTGCCAGTGCGTAACGTCCAGCGCCCACTTGCTTTTGAGCCGGCGGTTTTTGCAAAACGCCGGTGGAAAATGGGGGCTAAACGAGAGAGTTGCGTTTTCGCTCAGGCAACCTCCTACAGTTTCAGGTGATGACTTTTTCCCCGGAATTTCCACCACGATTTTGAAGGGACTCACATGGGTCTGATTGAAGTGCGCGACTTCTCATTGAGGGGTTGGCTTGAACCAGATCGCGCGAAGGAGCGTGCTTGCTGGTATTGTGAGCGGATGGAAGAGGGCAACATTCTCTTCTTCGCGCAGACTCCCTTCCCGCTTCCGGAAGGGGATCGGTCATTTCTGCTGAATGTCCGCCAAACCAGTTCGACCGTTCACAAAAATATCTCCTACAAACCGGATCGGGATCAGGTTCACGGCCTGCCAGCGGGGAATGCGGATGGAAAGAGACTCCTTCAGATTATGCGCTCTTATTCTCAGTCGGTCACAAACTTTGTTCGCCAATTTCTTTCTCCCTATCGGGATCGATGGCATCTGGATTTTGCAAGCTATCGCTCAATCGAGGAGGCGGGCAGGGACCTTCCGCTCCAGAAACGCAATGACCTGCTTCACGTCGATTCTTTCCCTACGCGCCCGGCCAATGGCCATCGGATTCTGCGCGTGTTCACCAATCTGAATCCCACGCAACCTCGAGTATGGCTGACAAGCGATCCTTTTGATCTTCTGGTGCGAAAATACGGTAGCCCCGCCCGGCTGAACAGCATTGCGGCGGAATCCCATTCTCGTTGGCGCCACGTGAGCCGACGTCTTCTTCGGCTGGCTCAGTCACTCGGCATCCCGGTTGTGGATCGCCCGCTCTACGATCAATTTATGCTGGGTTTTCACCACGAATTAAAAGGCAACCGGGATTTTCAGGAAAATTGCCCGAAATCCAGATGGGAATTCCCGCCGGGATCCACCTGGTTGGTCTTTACCGATATGGTCCCCCATGCGGTCCTCTCAGGCCAATTCGCCTTGGAGCAAACCTTCATCATTGATCGAGACGCTTTGCTGCTCCCCAAGAAGGCCCCTTATCGAGTCCTGGAAGAACTAACTGGTGTGAGCGTTGTGGATTGACGAAGCCCCGCATGAGGGAGACGTCTCACGATACCGCTGCGCTTTCATCAAACATTGCAACAGCATCCCCACTTTCGAACCGTGGGACCAAGGTTTTGAGCAGCGATTGTGATCGATGAAGCATCAAACTTAAGGGAAGGGTGCAGCTTTAAACCGCCATTCAGGAGAGATTTATTGGAAAGATGACCTACCACAAGTTGATTTTTGCACTGATGTTCGCGCTCATGTTACCTGCCACTTCTATCGGAGCAGAAAATCTGGTTTTAAACCCCCACCTCGATTATCAGAAGAACAATCACCAGGGGCCGCTCATTACGGGCGATAAAATGCTGGAAAGCACGAAGCCTGGCATGCCGAACTTCATCGTTTTCTATGCTGAATTTTGCTATAACGCCAAACGTCAGGCACGGACCACGGTAGACCTTTACAAACAGTATCGAAATCGCGTGCACTTTGTGATCATTGATTTTGAATATGGCTGGTCAACGGCTCAAAATAAGCTGGTGGAGAAGTACTTCGCCCGGCATATCCCGCAAGTTGTGATCCTGGATCGTAAAGGCAGGCCCGTGTTTAACTATATTGGTGAGGCTCCTGAAGATACGCTTCAAAAATGGTTGAATGCTGTCTTAGAGTACCCTGACCAACTCGCGGAGCAATCACACCCAATGGACAAACCCGTCGAGATCGTCGATACCACCTCGAGCCGCTTTGATCCGGTAACCAAAATTCTGAAAAAGTTTTGAGGGTCATAGAGGGCATGGCCCGCGACTGACAGGAAGATCGCTCCAGGCGTGACCCCGCGAAGCGTGTCTTCCGCGAAGGCGGGCGGCAGGGGATTGGTGACCAGTTCCGGCTAATTCTTAATCACGACCACCCATTCCTTAACTTAAGAAGGGAGTTGCAATTCCCCTCCTCACTGAGAAGGGGAAAAAGGGGTGGTGTGGTACGGCCTAATCGACAGGTTGGCAGTCTTCAGTAAGCCGCCAGTTCGCGCGCTGCGCGCACAATATCCTCCGGCTGAGGCAGCACAGCAGCTTCCAGCACCGGATGGTACGGAACAAAAAGGTCTTTCCCGGCCACACGCCGAACGGGGGCATCCAGGAAATCAAAGAGTTCATCAGCAATGCGCGCGGCAATCTCAGCCCCATAGCCCCAGGAAACATGGTCTTCGTAGGCAATCAGGGCGCGGCTGGTCTTCTTCACTGAGGCACTGATTAAATCCCAGTCATAAGGCTGCAAGCTTCTCAGGTCGAGGATCTCAACTTGCAGACCTTCCTTTTCAAGCCTTTTGGCGGCCTGGAGGGAACGGACCACAAGCGATCCATAGGTGATAATTGTCAAGTCGGATCCCTCTCGCACCAGTTTGGCTTTACCGAAGGGGATCATATAGTCCGGCCCTGGATAAGGGCTGCGATTATGAGTCTGGCGATAGAGATGTTTGGGTTCCAGAAAGAGAACCGGGTCATCGCATCGGATCGCGGTGCGCAGCAGTCCGTTAGCGTCGAGTGCGGTTGAGGGCATCACTACCCGCAGACCCGGGAGGTGAGTGAAGATCGACTCTCCGGACTGGCTGTGATAGATTGCGCCGCCTGCCAGGTATCCTCCAATCGGGACGCGAATGACGACGGGGCAGGAAAAACCATTATTCGAGCGCCAGCGCAGCGTGGTAAGCTCATCGCGGATCTGCATCATGGCTGGCCAGATGTAATCGAAAAACTGGATCTCAACCACAGGCTTCAGTCCGCGCGTCGCCATCCCGGTGGCGCGTCCTACGATGGAGGCTTCGGCCAGAGGAGTATTGAAGCAGCGGGCGCTGCCGAATTGCCTTTGCAGCCCGTGCGTCACTTTAAAGACGCCGCCCTTGCCTTTCACCTGCAAGAGATCGCTCTCATGGCTGCAATCGGCGACGTCCTCTCCAAAGACGACCACTCGCGGATCTCGAGCCATCTCATCGCGCAGGCAGGCGTTAATAAGGTCCACCATGGTCTTGGGCTCGCCATGAAAGCGCGGCGGATGATCAAAGTGTTCGGAGGTCGGGTCTACGGAGGGAGAATAAAGATAAAGGTGCAACGTTTCCGGGTCAGGTGCAGGCGCGGCCAATGCCTGATCTACGGCGCGGAGAATCTCCCGATCCAGGCTTGATTCCAGTTCGTGGGCGCCGTCTTCCGTCATCAGTCCTTGCTCCAGAAGATATTGCCTATAACGGACGATGGGGTCGCGTTGGGCCTCCTGCCGGCGGAGGCGTTCAGGTTTATAGAGACGCTCATCATCCGAGAGTGAGTGCGAGTAGGGTCGCACGACGTGAGCGTGGATCAAGGCGGGGCCGCGTCGCTGGCGCGCATGCTCGATCGCCTGAGCGCATGCTTCATAAGCCGCCGGAAAATCCGTTCCATCACACTCCACGGTCAGCAGGTTCGGAAAGTTCCTGAGCAGACGCGAGATGTTGCCGCCGGCTGTTTGCACTTCTGTTGGCACGGAGATGGCGTAACCGTTATCTTCGATCAGGTAGACCAGAGGCAACCGGCCGTTCGACGACCAGTTTACAGATTCCCAGAATTCGCCCTCGCTGGTGGCGCCATCGCCCAGCGCAACGAAAGAGACTTCATCCTCATGAAAGCTGCGGGATAACTCGGCTGCCTCGCGCACGCGCGCAAAATACAGGCTGGCATCCGCTGCGCCAACCGCTTGCAGAATCTGGCTGCCCGTAGGGCTTGAAAGGGAAACGATATGCAGCGAGGGAGATGACCAGTGTGAAGGCATCTGCCGCCCGGCGGAAGAGGGATCATCCTTGGAACCCACCGACCCCAGCAGCATATCGAGGGGGGTGACGCCTAATTGCAGGCACAGCGCGCGGTCACGGTAGTACGGGTAAAACCAATCATAGCCAGGCCGCAAGCACAGGCCCGCCGCTACTTGAATAGCTTCGTGCCCGACGCCGTTGATCTGAAAAAACGCGCGATTCTGCCGCTTAAGCTGGATTTCTTTCTCATCCAGCTTGCGGGAAAGCAGCATCGTGCGGTAGGCGCCCACCATGATCTCCCGGGAGAGCGTCGGCGATTTGCGGACCGTGGTGGTCGTGGTGGCCATGCACACTCACCTCTAGGTAAGAATCGTGAAACTCCGTGGCAGAGCCGGGTTGTGGGTCCCATGCATGCTGGCGCGCATGAGTCAGAAATCACCGCTCTGAGAATTCAGCCTGATGGGCTGTATTGCCCCGATAGTCTTTGGCAAGAAATGGCATTTCTGGGTAGGATAAAGACGCACCTGAATAGCCACGTTTGGCCTGCTCTAGCCTTCTGTTCCAATCCCCCGAATGAGGCGCCAAAAAGGCCGTTCCGCTGGCATCAGGGGCGGTAAATTCCAAACCGTTTCGCTGGCCGTGACCTACCTGAATCACCTTTCCTAGTCCTGCCGAGGGATCGAACAGCCCTTTCCCAGCACGGCTTCATTATTAAATCCGCTCTCGATTTCTGTCAACCGTCACAGACTCGGATAAAGCGCCGTCCTGTTTCAGAGGCTAAGAGTGCCCAAGGCCGTGGTATTCTCGAAAACATGGGAGGCGATAGTGTCCTGCCTCGCCGAGCAGCGTTAGCCCGGCGCGGCAAGCATTTGGAGTATTTCACAATTGCATGGAACACCGCCGAAGCTTTGGTCGCTATTTTCGCTGGGATTCTCGCCGGGAGCATCTCGTTGCTGGGTTTTGGAGTGGATAGTTTTATCGAAGTCGCCTCGGGAGGGGTGCTCTTGTGGCGAATGTCGTCCGATGCCGATGAGATCCGAAGAGAAAGCCGGGAACTTATCGCACTACGTCTTGTGGGCGCCTGTTTCCTTATTCTGGCAATCTACGTGGGCTTCGAGGGGGTATGCGATCTGGTTCTGAGGCAATCCCCAAAGCCCAGCACTCCTGGAATCGTCCTGGCGATTGCGGCTGTCTTCGTGATGCCTCTTCTTTCGCGGGCCAAGCGCCGAGTGAGCGCTGAGTTGAAGAGCCCTGCCATGGCTGCAGACGCGGCACAGACCCAATTCTGCGCATATCTTTCTTCCATCCTGCTGGCCGGGCTTGCTCTGAACGCGGTCTTCGGCTTCTGGTGGGCCGATCCGATGGCCGCATTAATCATGGTTCCGATACTCGCGAAAGAAGGCATCAATCGGCTGCAAGGAAAGAGCTGTTGCTGAGCGAATCGGTAAAGCAGAAATGGAGTAATCCCCTATAATATTTAAGGCTGGATATTTAAGGAGAGAAAACCATGGAGCGGCACATTAAATGGCAATCCAACGGGAATCTGACGCAAATTGTGAAACCCGGCACGATGCGGTTTCTCGATTTTGCGCGGCTTCAACTTGCCAAGGGCGAACAATATTCTGCATCGACAGGTGATCGGGAGTGGGTTCTAGATATCTTCTCTGGAATTGCCTCAGTAACGGTTGAAGGGCCAGACGGCATGAAGAAGGAGTTCAAGCCTGCGGGAGCCCGCGAAAATGTATTTGCCGGCCCGCCGACGATGATTTATATGCCTCCCGGCTCCCAATATACAATCACGGGCGTTTCAGAGGCGTTTGATGCAGGCTTGTTTTCCGCCGCTTCAAAAGCAAAGACTCCGGCGACTCTTGTGGAAGGTTCTGAAGTGGTCGTGAATGACGCGGGCCGTGATAATTGGCGACGCAAAGTCTATACGGGCATTGGCGACAACGTGAAGGCTGACCGCCTGATTGCCGGGGAGACGGTGAATCCGCCCGGCAATTGGTCAAGCTACCCACCTCACAAACACGATCGCTCGAATCCCCCGAATGAGGCGGTGATGGAGGAAATCTACTTTTTCCGCATCCGTCCCTCTCAAGGCTATGGCTTTATCTGGACGTATACAGCGCCTGGCGATTCCGAAGGCTTCTCCACGGTGTTCGTCGTTGAGGACGGAGACACGGTGCTGCTGCCCAAGGGATATCACCCTGTGGTCGCCGCGCCAGGCTATGACCTGCACTACACCTGGGTGCTGGCGGGCGAGGAACGCCGCTATGGAGCGTGGTCGGATGACCCTCGCCATGCGTGGGTAAAAGGGCAATAAACCAGCCTTCCTGCCGACCGAAGATCCGGCGCCGTCGCCTACGGGGCTGAGGTTGAGTCACTAGCTTTCTGCGGCGCTGCCTCGCTTTGTCGAAGAAAGCGTTCTCCTGTCAGGAGAAGTGGCCAACTGGGGTTTGCGGCGTGAGGTCACCCTCTACCAACTTGTGATACAATGCCGCCCGCCTAATGAACTATATGAGAGTCGTTTTTTCTTATCCAGATGTCCCGCCGCTCGAGATTCCAGACTCCAATCTACTGGCCGTTCTTGTTCCCCGGGGAGCGGACCATCCGCAACCACTGGCCGAACTGGTTGAGGAAGCCCTGGACCAACCAATCGGCGCTGAACGGCTGGAAAAGCTGGTCTCAGCTTCAGCTCAGATCCTGCTTCTCGTGGACGATATTACCCGGCAGACACCGGCCGCGGGCGTGTTGCCCAGTGTTTTTCGTCGACTGCTTGCGGGCGGAGCGCGCCGGGAAAACATCCGCATCCTGATAGCTGCCGGCACGCACTCTCCGATGACTCCCGCTGAGCTTGAGAAGAAGCTTGGTGCGGAGACTCTGCAACGGGCTTCGGTTTTTCTTCATTATTGGAAGGATGAAAACCATCTCCGCCGGATTGGTGCCGCAGACGATGGCACGCCCATTAAAGTAAACCGCATGCTGGGCGAAGCCGATCTGGTGATCGGTATAGGGCAGATTGTGCCTCATCGCGTGATGGGGTTTACGGGAGGTTCCAGCATCGTGCAGCCAGGCGTTTCCGGTCCGGAAATTACCGGTCATACGCATTGGCTGAGCGCGCTTTATCCAGGAGCTGAAATTATCGGCTTTGCGGATAATCCTGTGCGCCGCGAAGTGGAGCAGATCGCGCGGCTGGCGGGCCTGCGCTACATTGTGAACGTGGTCATGGACCGCCACGAGCGCGTCACGCACGTGGTGGCAGGTGATCCGGTGAAGGCGCACCATCTGGGGGCTGAGCATTCGCGTTCCATTTACGGCGTGCCGCAGCCGAAGTTTGCGGATATTGTGATCGCGGAATCTTACCCCGCCGACTATGATCTCTGGCAGGCCGCCAAGGGGATTTACGCTTCCGAACTGGGTGTGAAACAGGGAGGAGTGGTGATCCTGGTCACCCCCTGCTTTCACGGGGTTTCCACGGAACATGAAGAAGTGGAGAAACTCGGCTACCGGCCGGTAGAGGAAGTCAAAGCACTGATGGCCGAAAAGCGGATCACGGATTTGATAGCGGCGGCGCACCTGGCTCACGTCGGGCGGGTGATTCGGGATCGCGCCCGAGGCCTTATGGTGTCGAAGCACATCCCTCAAGAAATCCAGAGACATATTGGCTTTGAGCCTGC
>Ga0070741_10002677_pt1 | contig 46765 bp, 39 predicted proteins | sample Coa_R1_4_FD_66440 | JGI IMG/M metagenome (GOLD analysis project Ga0070741, IMG submission 66440) | Surface soil microbial communities from Centralia Pennsylvania, which are recovering from an underground coalmine fire - Coalmine... | ecosystem: Environmental > Terrestrial > Soil > Unclassified ... | reverse complement strand
CGTCGGCTCGGCGGTCGTCGTCGTGGTCGGCGGTGCCGTCGTCGTGGTCGTCGGCGGCGCGGTCGTCGTGGTGCTGGTGCTCGTCGAGGTCGACGTCGACGTGCTGGTGCTCGACGAGGTCGTCGTGCTCGTCGTGGTCGACGTCGACGTGCTGCTCGAGGTCGACGTGCTCGTCGAGGTGGACGTCGACGTGCTGGTCGACGTCGACGTGGACGTGCTCGTCGAGGTGGAGGTGCTGGAGCTCGTGGTCGTCGACGTGCTCGTCGTCGTGCTGGTGCTCGTGCTGGTCGACGTCGAGGTGCTGTGCGTCGTGCTCGTGCTCGTCGTCGTGCTCGTGGTGGTCGTCGACGTCGTCGGGACGCTCGCCGGGTTCGCCGGGTCGCTGCCGGCGTCGAGCTCGGTCCCGTCGAAGTAGCCGTCGCCGTCACGATCGAGGCCGATCCGGGTGCCGCTACCCGGCGGCACGCAGGTGTACGTCCGTTCCTGCCCGACGACCGCGGCCTGTCCGCGGAGCGTGCTCTCGGCGATGAGCGGCTCGATCGACTTGTCGCTCTGGAACATGCCCGACGGTGGGTTGAAGAGCCAGCCGCGCGGCTGGCTCGCGAAGTTGCCCTTGACGACGAGCTCGCACTCCCCGGCGCTCGCCCGGGCCATCAGCAGGTTGATCCGCCCGGTGACGGTCGAGTCGTTGAACGTCGTCGAGGTGGCCGACACTTCCTGTCCGACGATCGGCGCGAGCCCGGTGTCGAACGCGAAGATGAACGCCTCGAGGTTCCCCCGCTTGGTGTCGGCATTGCTCCCGAACTGGAAGACGCTCGCGTGGAGGAAGTCGAAGACGGTGTCGATGCTGCCGTCGTGCAGGAAGCCGAAGCCGCGGATCTGATCGCCGAGGAACGGGCCGCCGGACACGCCGAACATGCCGACCTTCTGGTAGATGTTCCGCAGGTGCGCGATCTTCAGCTCCTGCGGCTCGCCCTCGAAGGACATCTGGCGGAACGTGCCGAGCGGGCGCGCATGGCAGAACGCGCACGTGAGGGCGCCGCCGTCGACGTTCGTCGAGTCGAAGAAGCTCGAGCCGCTGGCGGCGCCGCCGACGAGCGCGTTGTCGAGCGCCGCGATCGGGTTCGGCGGGTAGCGCACGGTCAGGATGAAGTCGGTGTACGCCTGCATGTCGGTCGTCGAGAGCTGCGTCGCGTTCCCGAGGAGCCCGACGAACGCCGGGTTGAAGGCCTTGAAGCTCAGATCCTCGTTCAGCGGGTTGCTGCTGCCGCCGTTCCGGTCGCCGCGCCAGTGCATCGGTCCCGCGCCCGCGAGCCCCCGGAGGCTCTGCGTGGTCATCGGCCCCTTCATCGGATGGAACGTGTGCGGCGGCCCATTCACGTCGAGCCGGAACGGGACCGGGTTGTTCACCACGGCGCCGAACGGATCGCCGAGGTCCCAGGCGAGACTGTCGAAGTCGCCGAAGATGTGGCAGCTCGCGCACGCCGCGTCGCCGTGCCCCGAGATGCGCGCGTCGTACAGGAAGCGACGCCCGTTCTTCACCGCCGCCGGCGACGGATCGAAGCGGAGCGGGACGGTCCCCGTGACGGCGCGCGACGCGCTCGACGCGTTCCCGATGATCGAGATGCTCTCGTCGATCTGGTTCATGACGTAGAGCCGGTTCCGTGTCGCATCGAGCACGATCCCGCTTGGTCCGAGCCCCACCGTGACCTGCGACTCCGTGATCACGCCCGCCTCGAGGTTATCGGCGGCGAACGCGCCGATCTTGGCCGAGCCGAAGCCGGTCACGAAGACCGTCCCGCCGTCCGCCGAGAACGCGAGCCCCATCGGGAAGGCGAGGCTCTGGTTCACCTCGGACGCGGGCCCCGGGACGACGGCGTAGTTGATGTGCGGGTTCAGATGCCGCGGCGTCGCCGTCGTGCCGCTGATGACCGTGATGTGGCTCTCGGAGAGGTGCCCGCGCACCATCGGCTCGAAGCGGACCTGGTTCAGCGCGTCGAGATTCGCGACGTAGACCTTTCCGTTCGTCGGCCGTACGGCCATGTTGAAGAGCACTGTCCCGACGCCGCTGACGGCGTTCTGGCTCGAGAACAGCGCGGGCGGGCTCGCGTCCGCGTCGACGACGAACACGTCCTGATCGGGCAGTGCGAACGAGACCTGCGCCGACCAGTCGCGGCCGATCTCGTCCTCCCAGTGGTTATTCCCCGGGTTGAACTTGACGATCAGCCCGGTCGCCGGCGCGTTCGGCGTGGAGCCGCTCGGCGGCGGGGGCAACCCGCCGTTGTTGCTGACGACCGTCTGCGTGATCGCCGTCGTCTGGTTGCCGGAGTTGAAGATCGCGGCGTACACGATCGAGCCGTCCGGGCTCGCGGCGAGCGCGCGCGGGGTGTCGCCGAAGAGCTGGATCTGCGAGAGCGGCGTCCCGCCGAGCGGGGCGCCGGGACTGTCGGCGTTGAAGACCCACACGTCGGCGCGGCCGATGCCTTCGCTCGTCAGCTGCGGACCGTTCGCGGGGTCGCTCGGGAACCGGTTCTGGCCGCGACGTGCGCACGTGATGAACGCGCGGTTGTGGGCGCTGCCCGCGAACACGATGTCCCGGGGCTCGTCGCCAACGAGGAGCGTTCGCGTCACGCGCGAGAGCGCGACGGTCGTCGGGTCGACCTCGACGATGCTCACGCTGTCGGAGAGGTGGTTCACGACCCAGGCCTCGGTCCGCCCGAGGAGATTGGTTCGCGTCGCGACCGCGACCGGCTCGAGGCCGACCTGGACCTCGGCCGCGAGCGTGATCCCGCCGCCGGTGATCGTGTAGATCGCGAGCCGGTTGTCGGGCGTGTTCACGGCGAAGAGCTGGTTGCCGTCGGGCGAGAGCGCGAGGGGCCGGACGTGGCCGCTCTCGAAGTTGAGGAAGGTCTGCGCGCGAGCGGCGACGGGCGCCACCAAGGCCGCGATCAGTGCCAGCATGCCGACCGCCCGTTTCGAATCGACCATCCGTCGCGCCTCCTTCGACGAGCGGGGCATCCGGCGGGTTACACCACGGGACAAGCCCGCGATACAAGTCGAAAAATCGTCATTGACCCCCCGCGTCGCGGCCCGGGCGGCCGGTTCAGGTGCGGCGCACCGCGGCGCGTTTTCGCATCGACAGCGCCGCCGTACAGGCGACCGCCGTCCAGCCGGCGAGACCGCCGATCAGCGGCGGCCAGCCTGTCCCGACGAGCCACCCCGGGCCGGCACGGACGTCGAAGAAGAGCCGGCCGATCCGGAACGCGGCGACGAAGGCCGCGTGGACCCCGATCGGCATCCAGAGCGTGCCGGTCCGGAGACGGAGCGCGGCGAGCAGCCCGCCGAGAAGGAGAAGGCCGAGCAGCTGCGGGAGCGCGGCGGCCCGCGCGAGCGGCGTCAGGATCGAAGCCGTCTGCGCGAACCCCGCCCACCACTCGCTCCCGTCGACGCCGTGCCGGCTCCGGATCGCATGCACGGCGGCATACACGGCCGTGGTCACCGCGACGCCGGCGGCGGTGCCCACGTCGCGGCGAAGCCGCCGGAAAAGGACCCCGCGGAAGATCGCTTCCTCGCCGACGCCGATCACGATTGCGGCGGCGGCACCGAGCAGCGCCTTCCGGATCGTCTTCGGCACGGGGTAGCGGAGCCCGACGTCGAGCCCGCCGAGGAGTGCGGCGAGCGTCAGGCCGACGGTCAATCCGACCACGCCGCACCAGAGGCCGGTCCAGAGATCGCGGGCCGACTCCTCCCGCCGAAAGCCGATCTCGCGGGCCGTCCCGAGATCGAGCCGCCGCCACGCCGCGAGAATGCCGACCACGAGGAGCACCTCGAAGACGCGGTCGAAGACGCGCGCGAACGTGAACGGCCGACCGACCACCGCCGCGACGCCCCACGCGATGCACGGGCTCACGACCGCCGTCGCCCCGACGACGGCGGCGACGACGCCGAGGAGCCCGAGCGACTTCACGCCCGAGGCACCTACGTCGTGTACTCGGCGTTGAAGCGGACGTACGCGACCGACAGGTCGGACGCGAGCACGCGCGCCTCGCCGGGTCCGGCGTGCAGGTGGACGGCGACCTCGAACTCGCGCGCGCGCATGCGGGCGCGCGCGCGGCCGAGCGCGCCGGCGACCGGCCGGCCGCGCCGTGCCACCGGCACGCCGCCGATCGTCACGTCGACGCGGTCGGCATCGATCCGGATGCCGGCGTTCCCCGCGGCCATGACGAGGCGTCCCCAGTTCGGATCGCCGCCGTGAAACGCCGCCTTGCAGAGCATCGAGTTGCCGATCGCCCGCGCGACGCCGCGCGCGCTCGCCGCGCTCGGCGCACCCCGGACGACGACCTCGACGAGCCGCGTGCTGCCCTCCCCGTCGAGGACGACGAGGCGCGCGATCTCCTCGAGCACCTCGGTCAGCGTCCGCGTGAACCGCGCGTGGTCGGCGGATCCACCGACGATCGTCCGGTTTCCCGCCGCGCCGCCGGCGAGGAGCAGCGTCGTGTCGTTCGTGCTGCGGTCGCCGTCGACGGTGATCGCGTTCAACGTGGGAGCGACGGCCTCGCGCAGCGACCGGCGCGCGGCTGCCGCCGTGATGCGCGCGTCGGTCACGACGAAGACGAGGAGCGTCGCCATGTCGGGCGCGATCATCCCGCCGCCCTTCCCGAGCCCCGCGATCGTGACGGTGCGTCCCCCGAGCCGGAGCCGCCGCACGGCGGTCTTCGGGAACGCGTCCGTGGTCGTGATCGCCTGCGCCGCCAGCGGAAACCCGTCCACCCCGAGCGCCGCCACCGCGGCCCGAACGCCGCGCAGAAGCCGCGCGCGGTCCACCTGGACCCCGATCCGCCCGGTGGCACACGGCGCAACGTCCTGCGCCGAGCATCCGAGCAGCCGCGCCGCCAGCGCAGTCGACACCTCCGCCGTCTTCACTCCCTGCGCACCGGTACAGGCGTTCGCATTCCCCGCATGCACCAACACGCCCCGAACCCGTCCACGCTGAACGCGCGGCTTCGCCACCTTCACCGAAGCCGCAGGCGCACAATTCCGCGTGAACACCCCCGCGACGACCGCCGGCGCGTCGGCCACGATCAGCGCGACGTCCGGCCCCGCCGCTTTGAACCCGGCCCGAACGCCGGCGAAGCGGAACCCAGGCACGCGCACCCGATGTGCGCGCCGCGCAAGTTTCACACGCGGCCCGCGTCCCGGACGCCGGCGGGGGGGGGCCCGCCAGGCGATTTCCGCAAGCTTTGGCGCGAGCAACGCGCGCGCGTGGGACGCGACAGCCTACGAGTCGCGCCCAAGCCGAGGACCATGAGCCGGGCGGGCGCCCCCTCGCCGGCGTCCGGGACGCGCGACGACGACCGACTCAAGCGCGGCCGTGGCACTTCTTGTACTTCTTCCCGCTGCCACAGGGACACGGATCGTTCCGCCCGACCTTCTCCGCATCCCGCCGCACGGTCTCGACCTTCTGCGGCTCCGCATCGTGATCGTGACCGTGGGAGAGCGTCACGCGCGCCGCCTGTCGCTGCCGCCGCTGCATCGCCTCGAGCTCCGCCGGCAACGCCTCGTCGACGTCCGCGCCCTCGACCGCGACCCGCGGCCGCCCCGCGACGCCCTCGGTTCGGAGCTGCACGCTCATCAGCTTCTCGACGACGTCCGACTCCATCCGGCGGATCATGTCCTCGAACATGTCGTACCCCTCCTTCTGATACGCCTGGAGAGGATTCACCTGTCCGTAGCCGCGGAGCCCGATGCCCTCCTTCAGGTGATCCATGTTGAGGAGGTGGTCCTTCCAGAGCGCGTCGAGCGTCTGGAGCATGATGAGCTTCTCGAGGTGGCGCATGACCGGCTCGCCGAAGAGCCGCTCGCGCTGCTCGTACGCCTGGCGGACGCGCTCGGCGAGGATGTCCTGCAGCGCCTCGACGCGGAGCGCCTCGCGCTCCGACTCGGGAAGATTCAGCCGGAAGTTGAACTGCGCGAAGATCGCGTCGTCGAGCGCCTTCCAGTCCCACTCCTCCGACGCGACGTCGGCCTCGGCGTGGGTCGCGACCAGGTCCTCGGCGATGCCCTCGGCCAGCTCGACGACGTCCGCCCGGAGGTCGTCGCGCGAGAGGAGATCGCGCCGGCGCGCGTAAATCACCTCGCGCTGCTTGTTCAGCACGTCGTCGTACTCGAGGAGGTGCTTCCGGATGTCGAAGTTGTGCGCCTCGACCTTCTCCTGCGCGTTGCGGATGGCGCGCGTGATCAGCCGATGCTCGATCGGCACGCCCTCCTCCATGCCGAGCCGCTCCATGAGCCCCTGCATGCGGTCGGCGCCGAAGATGCGCAGGAGATCGTCCTCCAACGACAAATAGAAGCGCGACGAGCCCGGGTCGCCCTGCCGCCCGCCGCGGCCGCGGAGCTGGTTGTCGATGCGCCGCGCCTCGTGCCGCTCCGTCCCGAGGATGTGGAGCCCCCCCGCAACGACGACTTTGTCGCGCTCCTCCGCGCAAGTCTCGCGGTACTTGGCGAGGATCTCCTTGTAGCGTGCCTCGTACTCCTGCGGCGCCTTCTGGAGCTGCTCGCGAATATCCTCGACCGCGGCGACGTACTTCGTCCGCTCGTCCTCGTAGCGGCGCTCGGCCACCCGCAGCGCCTCCTCGTACGGCCCGCGCTTCTCCTCGTGGAGCCGCTCCGCCTCGATGTACTCGTCCTCGGCCGCGACGTATTCGGCGCGGAGCGCCTCGAGCTCGCCGTTGCCCGCGACGCCCGCGTTGCCCTTGACGAGCAGCGCCAGCTCCAGGACGGAGAGCCCGCGCTCGTACTCGGCGCGCCGCTCGTCGACCTGGCGGCCGATCTCGTCGGTGCGTGCCCCGCCCTCTTCCCACACTTCGAGCACCGCCTCGTAACGCGAGCGGAGGTCCTCGAACGCGGAGCGCTCGCTCGCGACCGTCGCGCCGGCGTCGGCGCCGAGGAGCGTCGTCTCGATCTCCTCCTTGATGCGTCGGTAGCGCACCGGGATCGGATCGTGGTCGCGCACGGCGGGGATCAGCTCGACCGAGCTCACCTCCTCGTACCGGGCGCGCAGCACGCGGTAGGGCGAGAGCTCGAGGATATTCCGGTGGGCGTCGGTCAAGCGGCGGAGGGCATCGCTCCGCGTCTCCTCGAGTGCGGCGAGCTCCTTCTTGTACTGGGTCTCGGCGCGCTGCACCTCGTCGTCGTACCGCTCGCGGAGCGTGCGGAGGGCGTCTTCGTACCGCTCGGCCTTGCCGCCGCCGTGGAGGCTCCCGGCGCGCTGGATCCACTCGTTCTCCATCTCCGCGCGGGCGAGGAACTCGGGGTTGCCCCCGAGGAGGATGTCGGTGCCGCGGCCGGCCATGTTGGTCGCGATCGTCACCTGCGTGTGGCGGCCGGCCTGGGCGATGATGTTCGCCTCGGCCTCGTGGTTGATCGCGTTCAGGACGTTGTGGCGGATGCCGGTCTTCTTGAGCAGCTTCGAGACCCGCTCGGATTTCTCGACCGACGTCGTGCCGACGAGGACGGGCTGTCCCTTCTCGTGGCAGTCCTTGATCTCGTCGACGACCGCGTTGAACTTCTCGCGCTCGCTCTTGTACACGACGTCGGCGTAGTCGACGCGCTGCATGGACTTGTTCGGCGGCATGACCACGACGTCGAGCTTGTAGATCTTCTTGAACTCGACCGCCTCCGTGTCCGCGGTGCCGGTCATGCCGGCGAGCTTCGCGTACATGCGGAAGTAGTTCTGGATCGTGATCGTCGCGAGCGTCTGGTTCTCGCGCTCGATCGTGACGCCTTCCTTCGCCTCGACCGCCTGGTGGAGACCGTCCGACCAGCGCCGGCCGGGCATCAGGCGGCCGGTGAACTCGTCGACGATGATGACCTCGCCCTCCTTCACCACGTAGTCGACGTCGCGCTTGAAGAGCGTGTGGCCCTTCAGCGCCTGGGTCACGTGGTGGAGCATGTCGATCTGGCTCGGGTCGTAGAGGTTCGAGACGCCGAGGAGCCGCTCGCACTTGGCGATGCCCTCTTCCGTCAGCGTCGCGGAGCGGTGCTTCTCGTCGATCGTGTAGTCGACGTCCTTCCGGAGGCGCGGGATGATCCGGTCGACGACGTAGTACTTGTCGGTCGACTCCTCGGCGGGCCCGGAGATGATGAGCGGCGTCCGGGCCTCGTCGATCAGAATGTTGTCGACCTCGTCGACGATCGCGAAGTGGAGCTCGCGCTGGACGTACTCGTCCAGGCTGAACTTCATGTTGTCGCGGAGGTAGTCGAAGCCGAACTCGTTGTTCGTGCCGTAGGTGATGTCGGCGCGGTAGGCGTCTCGACGCTCGACGTCGCGGAGGTTCAGGTAGCGATAGTCCTTGGTGATGAACAACGGATCGAAGACGAAGCTCCGGTCGTGGATGATCGAGGCGGTGGACAGGCCGAGGTAGTGGTAGATCGGTCCCATCCACTGGACGTCGCGGCGGGCGAGGTAGTCGTTCACCGTGACTAGGTGCGCGCCTTTGCCCTCGAGCGCGTTCAGGTAGAGCGGGAGCGTCGCGACGAGGGTCTTTCCCTCGCCGGTCTTCATCTCCGAGATCTTGCCCTGGTGGAGGACGATGCCGCCGAGGCACTGGACGTCGAAGTGGCGGAGGCCGATCGTCCGCCGCGAGGCCTCGCGCACGGCGGCGAACGCCTCCGGGAGAATCTCGTCGAGCGTCGTCTCCTCGTTCTGGAGGCGCTCGCGCCACTCGGCGGTCCGGGCCGGGAACTCCTCGGCCGGGATGTCCTTCCAGCGGTCCTCGAGATCGTTGATCTCCTCGACGATCGGCCAGAGCCGCTTCAGGGTCCGCTCGTTGGCGCTCCCGAAGACGCGGGTCAGGATGCTCGGCATGGGGAACGGGGCATTGTCGTCGCGGGTCCTGGACAGGTCAAGCTGAGGTGTGCCGCGGCAACGGTCCGCCCGTCAGGCGCGCCGCGCTCTACGGACACCACCCGCGTGCTCGCGCGCGGAGCGCAATGCCGTCGTCGAACGGGCGGCTGCGCCCGCGCGCTGCCAATGGGTCGAGCCGACTCACCGACGGCGGCGCTCGGTCGGACCGTAGCTCCGCCGGAGCGTGCGCAACCGTTCCTTCATTCCGCGCGGGATCATGGCCTTCAGCTTTTCGGTCAATGCCAGGCCGGCGAGTGGCGGAAGCACGGCCAGATTGTAGCGCTGCAACCACCACCCGTCGTCGAGCGGGTTGAAGACCGGCGCGGTCGTCCGCCGGAAGAACGCGGTCGTCCGCACCACCTCGACGAGAGCGAACATCGCGTCCGCGCGGAGAAAGCGGAACAGGTCGTTCACGGCGCGAATGTGGATGTCGTCGAGGACGAGGAGCCCACCCGCCTCGAGCGGCGGATAGAGGAAGTAGTAGTCGAGCTGCGAGAACGGGAAGCCGTGCGCACCGTCGATCAAAACAACGTCGAGCGGATGGGTGAAGCGATACGACGGCAGCGTCAGCTGGGTCGGACCGACGACGAACTCGACGTGGTCCACGGCGAGAAGCGGCGACCCCCGCACGTCGGCGAGGCTATCGCCGTCGCCCCTGTCGTCCTTGGTGAAGACGAGGTGGTGCGCGCTCAGGTGCGAGAAGAGGAGCGTGCTCTTGCCCGTGCCGGTCTCGGCGGAATGCCGCACCGGGCGCCCGTACGCATGATGGACGAGGCGCTCCAGAACCCTCGGACGCAGTGACCCCGACAATGGCCAGTCCTCGGGGAGTGCCGCGATCCCCGCGAGAAGCTCCGCGAGCCGCTCCTTCGGCACAGCCTCAGCGCTCTCCACTCTTGTTCCGCTACGCGCTCCGCCCGCGCTTCGGCACAGCCTCAGCGCTCCAGCCGTACCGCGGAGTCGAGGCGGGCGCCGAGGAAGCGAGCGCCGATCCGGATGAAGCGGTCGGGAACGTCGGTGACGAAGAAGCTCGTGGAGCCCGGGCCCTCCGTGCGCGCAAGGGCGTGCGCCGCGAGCAGGGCCTCGACCTCCCGGGCCGTCTCGTCGGCGGAATCGACCAGCGCCACCTCCGCGCCGATCACGTCGGCGATGAGCGGCTTCAGGAGCGGGTAGTGCGTGCAGCCGAGGACGAGCGTGTCGATGCCGCTCTTCCGGAGGGTCGCGAGATACGTCTCGACGACGCCCCGCGGAACCGCACCATCGACCCAGCCTTCCTCCGCGAGCGGGACGAGGAGCGGACACGGGCGCGTGTAGATCTCGAGATCCGACCGGATCGCCCGGAGCGCCGTCGTGTACGCGCCCGACGCGATCGTTCCCTCGGTCGCGATCACGCCGACGCGACCGCTCCGCGTCCGCGCCACCGCCGCGCGCGCGCCCGGCGTGATCACGCCGACGACCGGCACGGGGACGCGCGCCTGGAGCGCACCGAGCGCAACCGCCGACGCCGTGTTGCACGCGACCACCAGCAGCTTGATGCCCCGCGCGACGAGGAAGTCCGCGTTCTCGACGCTGTAGCGCGTGACCGTCTCGGCGGACTTCGTACCGTACGGATACCGGCCCGTGTCCCCGAGATAGACGAGCTCCTCGTGCGGCAGGGCGTCGAGCAGCGCGTGGACGACCGTGAGGCCGCCGACGCCCGAGTCGAAGATGCCGATGGCCCCGTCGCGTGCCGCCATCCCGGCGCGCTTATGTCCCACAGGAGGACCCGCCTCAAGCTCAGGTCGGAGATCGCCGGGGCGGCGCGGACGCCCACGTCGTGAGGACGCGCCACAGCTCCGTCCGTCCCTCGCCCGTCCGCGCGGAGAACCCGATCAGCGGCAGCCCGGCCGGGAGCGTCGCGCCGAGCGCCGCGAGCGCGCTCCGGGCCGCACCCCGACCGAGCTTGTCGGCCTTCGTCGCGACGACGGCGGCGGGCAGTCCGAGCGCCGCGACGTAGCGCAGCACGTCGTCTTCTTCCGACTCGACGCCGCGCCGCAGGTCGACCAGCAGGACGACGCCGCGGAGCGTGGGCCGCTCGCGGAGATACGTCTCCACGAGCGGGCCCCACGCGCGTCGCTCGGCTTCCGGCCCGACCGCGTAGCCGTAGCCGGGCAGATCGACGAGCACGAGCCCGTCGTGCGCGAGAAAGAAGTTGAGCTGCCGGGTGCGTCCGGGCGTCGCGCTCACGCGGGCGAGCGCACGCCGGCCGAGGACGGCGTTCAGGAGCGACGACTTGCCGACGTTCGACCGGCCCGCGATCGCAACTTCGGGCGGCCCCGGCGGTGGTCCGCCGCCGGGCGTCGCTGCGGCGCCGAGGAAGCGCGCCGCCGCGCCGCGGCTCACCCCGCCTTGCGCGCCTCAGCCGTCGGCGCGAGCCCGAGGGCCCGGTTCACGGCGCGCACCTGCGTCAAGTACGTCTCCCGGAGCGCGCCCTTCTGGAGCGCCTCGACGAGCATCGGCGTCTTGTTCTTGCTCGTCTGGTTGAAGCGGAGGACGCACCCGTTCCCGTCGGACGTCGGCTCGAACTTGTACTCGGAGGTGATGTCGGCGAGCTTGAAGTCGATCGAACGGCTCGTGATGCGGTGCTCGTTCGGATAGACCGTGTACTCGGTGCGGAGGTTCTGGATCTTGAAGCCGGGCGGTAGGATGTCGAGCTTGCCTACCACGTCGACGGTCTTCGTGTTGCCAGAGTCGCTCACGATCTCGGCCTTGAGGACGTTCTCCGGGGCGTACTGCGCGGCGCGCTCGGGGTGCTGAAATGCGTCGAATACCTTGTCGAGCGGCGCATCGAAGCGACTGACGAAGCTCACCTGCCACGTGTCGCCCGACTTGGAGAGGCTCTCGGAGACGATCTCCTTCGCCGGACCCGACGCCGCCTGCTGGATGGCGCGGTACTTCATCACGCCGTACACGGCGGCGACGAGGACCACGACGGCGACGATTGCGAGTATGGCTTTCATGGCCGAGAGGTCTTAGCCAAGGCCCCCCCGGCTGACAAGAGCCGGCACCCCGACCCACCCTGCTAGCTAGCCGGCCTCAGCCCGTCCGCGCCAGGACCCGCAGGACGGTCTCGACGATGCGGAGCGTGTCCCGCCCGCGCCGGAAGTGGCTGACGCGCTCCGCGACGGGCGGGTAGTACACCTCGACGGGCACGCCGACGAGCGGCATCCCGCGCCGCGCCGCCCGGAGCAGCACCTCCGTCTCGAAGTCGTAGCGGGTGCCGCGCACGTCGAGCGCGAGCGTCGCCCGCACGGGGTACACGCGGAAGCCGGACTGCGTGTCCGGAAGCGCGCGTCCCGCGATCGCGCGCAGCAGCCGGTCGGCGATCCAGTTGCCGAAGCGGTTCAGCACGGCGATCGGGTGACCCTCCTTCTTGCGGACACCGACCACGAGCGCCGTCGGCTCGGCGTCGGAGGCGGCGAGCAGTACCGGAATCTCCGTCGGGAGGTGCTGGCCGTCGGCATCGAGGGTCAGCGCGCGCTCGACGCCCGCCTCGGCGAACGCGCGGAGGCCGGTCGCGATCGCGGCGCCCTTGCCGGCGTTCGCGGGGTGGCGAATGACGTCGGCGCCCGCGGCAACGGCGCGCTCGGCGGTCCCGTCGCCGGAGCCGTCGTCGACGACGATCACGCGGCCGCAGTGGCGCCGCGTCCCCTCGACGACGCCGCCGATCGTGCCCGCCGCCCGGTAGGCGGGGATCAGCGCGGCGACGTCGGCGCGCGGCTCCATCGTGCGCCTATAGCGAAAGCGCGGCGGATCGGAAAACGCGGCGCGCTCACCGCGCGGCCGCCGCCGCGCCCGGCACGAGGCCGGCGAGGAACGGACGCAGCGCCTCCGCGACGACGCGATGGCCCTCCGCGTTCCAGTGCGCGTCGTTCGGGAGGTACAGCCGGTCCTTCCGCGCCGCCTCCAGCGCCGGCGTCACGTCGAAGAAGGCGACGTCGTGGCGCGCGGCATACGTGGCCACGAACGTGCGTCGGCGCTGATCGTCCCAGCGCTCGCGGACGGGGGGGAAGAAGACGATCGCCGGGACGAAGCGGTCGCGGGCGGAGAGCGCGCGGACGCGGTCGAGGATCGCCGCATTCAGCGCGAAGCTGGCCGACGTGTAGCGCCACCACGCGTACTGCACGCCTTGCACGACCAGCAGCCGTTTCCACGCCGGCCGCGCCGGATACGGCACGGTGACGAGCCGGCCGTCGACCAGCTCGAAGCGCGGCAACGGGAAGCCGACGCCGCTCGCCGCCGGCATCACCCGGTAGAGGTCGTGGCTCAGGAGCGCGAACACGACGACCTGCGGATGGAGCCCGACCCCGACCTCCTCGAGCGCGCGCAGCATGAGGTCCGGCCCGTAGGCCACCATGCCGAGGTTGTCGACGCGCCACCCGGGCTCCATCGCCTCGAGGCGGTCCGTGAACCGCTCGGCGGCGTCGACGCCCGGCCCGAACACCATCGAGTCGCCGAGCGCGACGATACGCGGGCGCGGATCGCCGTCGCGGAACTCGCGGCTGCTCCGGAAGCCGTCGGAGTTCGAGACGACGGCGACGGGCCGCGGCTGCGCCGGCGGGTACGCGTCCGTCATCGTGCGCGAGGGCCACAGGCGGAAGCCGTAGGGATCGTGGCGCTGGTAGAGCTGCGGCCAGAAGCAGACGGGCGGATACGGGATCTGCCAGAGCGGCGAGACGAGGCGGAGCGCCGTCTCCGCGGCGAGCAACGCGAGCACGAGGCTCCCGACGAGCAGCGCGAGCTTCGCGCGCACCCGGCCGATCCAGGCCGCTCAGCGACCGCCCGACCGCGCCGCCTCGGACGGCGGCGCCGGGTCGAGAGCGACCGGCACACGCGACATGCGCGCGCTATACCCGAAGGCGCCGACGCGGGAAACGGTCTAGACGAGCCCCTGATCGAGCGCGAACCATCGCGGCACGATCAGACGCCCGCGGTCGCCCGGCGACCGCACCGTCGTTCCCGGCAGGAGCTGCGCCTTCGGGACCCACACCTCGTTCGCGCCGATCCCGCACACGAGCGCCAGCCCCGCGTCCCGGCGTACGTGCACGTCCTCGAACGTCACGACATTCTCATCGTCCAGACGCACCCATCCCTCCGAAACGCCGCGTGGACGGTTCGAGCTGGCGATGCGCACGGCGGAACCGTCAGTTTCTTCCCGGAGCGCGGCGTTACACCCGCTATAGCAAGGGTCGGACCACCGAGATTTGTAGCGAAGCGGCTCCGCCGCGTCGCATTCTCCCGCACCTCACGTCGGGACGTGAGCCGGCGCGGTCGAGTCGGACGTCGAACGGCCCGACCGTCCCCTCGAACCAGACCCCGTCCTGCACGACGCCGATCGTGAGACGCCGCCCGTTTCCGCGGGGCGCCTCGAACGCCATGCGCACGACGACCGATTCGCCCGGCGCGAGATCGTAGGGAAGTCGGCCGCCGGGCCCGCTTGCCTCGCGCACGCCGCGCTCGTCGTCCCAGCCATACGCGAGCTCGACGAGATGCGTCCCATCGACGGCAAGGGCCGGCCACACGACGTCGGACCGGTTCGTGACGCGCACGTCGAGGCCGCGCGTCAAGCCGGCGAACATCGCCGTCGGCGGAACGTCGGCGAGGACGACCTCCGCCTTCCGCGCCGCCGCAGGGAGCGGGACCCGCGGCGTGCCGAGGAGCGTCGCCGACGCCACCGTCGGTGTGACGAGCGCGGGCAGCAGATCGGCGGCAACGGTACGCGTCGGCCCGAGCACCACGTCCGATCCGAAGACCCGGTACACGCGAAGGCCCGGCGGTCGCGTCCGCCAGCGGGCGCGTTCGGCGCGCGACAGCTCGCGCCGGTGGAGGAGCACGTAGCGAAGCCCGGTCGTCCGCTGGAGGAGCTCGACGGCCCGTGGGTCGGGGAGCGCGCGGGCGAGCGCGCTGACGGCGGGATAGGTCGGCGGGGGATAGCCGCCGTAGCCGTTCAGCAGTGGATCCCAGTGGTAGACGCTCCGGTACATGCGGCGCGCCTCCTCGCCGCGCTCGAACGGGAAGAGCTCGCCGTCGTGGAACGGGACCTCGGCGAGTGGGCCGCGCGCCGCGCCCGCGAGCCATCCATACGCCGCCGGGATCGTGTCCCGCGTCTCGACCGCGCGGATCGGGATGGCCCGCGGGATCGCGAACAGGACGGCGACGGGTGCGAGCGCGAGGACGGCCACGGTCGCGAGCCGGCGCCCGCGGGCCGCGCGGAGCACGCCGGCGAGGCCGATCCCCGCGAGCGCCGCGAGCGCCATCGTCGCCGACGCGTTCAAACGCATCGGCACGCGGACCCGACCGAAGCCCGGCACGACGTGCACCAGGAGCGCGAACGGCGCCGGGATGCCGTGCACGATCGGACCGAGCGCGAGGACGTGCGCGACGAGCGCCGTGACGACCAGCGCGGCGAGCCAGCCGCCCCCGATCTTCGCGCGCAGGCCGCCGCGCCACCATGCCGCCGTCAGGACGGCGAGCACGAGCGCCGGGGTCGCGCCCGTGCCGCCGGGTCGCGCGGAGGAGAGACGCAGCAGCTCCGGCTCCGTGGGCCGTACTGCCGCACGCATGGCGACGAGATGCGGAACCGTCGCGAGCGCGATCAGGGCCAGGGCGCCCGCGCTCGCGACCGCCATCCGATGCCATCGTCGCCGCCCGGTCGCGTCGGCGCCGACGACGACGGCCCCGATCGTGGCCATCGCCACGAATGCCGCGTAGCCGAGGTAGTACGAGTGGAGCGTCTGGAGGACGAGCACGAGGGCGAGAAGGATCGCCCAGCGGAGCCGATCGTCCACCACCGCGCGACGGGCGAGCAGAGGGATCAGCGGGAGGTAGTAGTTGCCCTCGATCTGGAGTGCGCCGAGCTCGCTCGCGCGAAACGGGCTCCATGCGAAGAGCGCGCCGGCGGCGATCGCCGCCGGCCACGACGCCGTCCAGTCGTGGACGAGCGCCAGCGCCGCGAGGAACGCGCACACGAAGCTCAGGACGAGCGTCCCCTGATGCGCGGCGACCGGGTCGCCGGTCGCGAGCGCGAGCGGGAACGACAGCGGCAGCGCGCCGAGCATGTGCTCCGACGCGGTGAGCGTCCGGCGCGCGGGGTGAAAGATGTTGGCGTCGAAGAGATGCGCGGGCGCCGTGACGAGCGCGTGCGCATCCCACGCCAAAATCCAGAGCGTCAGGTCGATGTCCCACGGGATCGTCCAGGCGAGCGCTCCCGGGCGCCCGCTCGGATCGTAGACGTGCGTCCGCACGTGGGCCGCGAGCGGCCACGTTCCCCACACCGCGAGCGCGAGGGAGCCGCCGAGCGCCAGCAGGAGCGTCCGGGCGCGCCGCGTCGCCGTCGTGCTACGCGAGCTCGCCGGCGACGACATCGAGGGCGGCGGCCAGGCGCTCCACGTCCGGGCCGAGCGACCGGTCCTCGTCGAGCGGCGCCACCAGCCGACGCACTCGGGCGTGGACGGCCCGCGTCCCCGCGCCGAGACCCTCCGCGCCGACGAGGTCGACGGCCTCGGCCGCCGCGACCAGCTCGATCGCGACGACCCGGCGCGCGTTGTCGAGGAGACGGCGCGCGTGCCGGACCGCGACCGTGCCCATGCCGACGACGTCCTGGTTGTTCGCGTTCGTCGGCACCGAGCCGAGCGTCGCCGGATGCGCCAGCACGGCGTTGTCGGCGACGGTCGAGCTCGCGCAGTACTGGAGCCCCATGAGGCCGCTCCGGACGCCCACGTGGTCGCGGATCAGGAACGGCGGCAGCCCGCGGTTCGTCGCGGGGTCGAGGAGCCGCGCGAGCCGTCGCTCGGAGAAGAGCGCCACCTCGGCGAGCGCCACCTTCAGATGATCGACGGCGAGCGCGACCGGCTGTCCATGGAAGTTGCCGGCGTGCAGGACGGTGTCTTCCTCCGGGAAGAAGATCGGGTTGTCGCTGACGCCGTTCAGCTCGACGCCGACGACGTCGCGAACATGGCCGAGGGTGGCCCGGACCGCGCCGAGCACCTGCGGCACGCAGCGGAGCGTGTAGGCGTCCTGGACGGGCGCGACGCGGCCGGCTTCCGGCGGGTCGTCGGCGCGGCGCATCCGCCGGCTTCCGGAGAGCAGCGTACGGAGGCGCGCGGCGGTCGCCACCTGTCCCGGATGCGCGCGCACCGCGTGGACGCGCGCATCGAACGCCTCCGCGCTGACGCCGAGGACGTCGACGACGACCGCCGCCGCGGCCTCCGCCGCCGCGACCAGCGTCTCCGCGTCGAGCACGAGGAGGGCCGCCTGCGCCGTCTCGCAGGACGTCCCGTTCATCAGCGCCAGCGCCTCGCGTCCCTCGAAGGCGACCGGCGCGACGCCGGCCCGCGCGAGCGCCGCGGTGGCGGGCTCGACGCGACCGCCGCAGTCGACGTCGCCCTCGCCCATGATCCCGCGCGCGAGATGCGCGAGCTCGACGAGATCGCCGCTCGCCCCGACCGAGCCGACCTCGGGGATCACGGGATGGATCCCCGCGTTCAGCATCGCGACGAGCGTCTCGACGACGAGCGGACGGACCGCGGATCGTCCCTGCGCGAGCGAGAATGCGCGCGCGGCCATCGTGGCGCGGACGACGCGCGGCGGATGGGCCGGCCCGAGGCCGCTCGCGTGGCTGCGGACGAGATTCTGCTGGAACCGTAACGTCGCGGCCGAGTCGACGGACCGATCGCAGAGCGGGCCGCAGCCGGTGTTGAGGCCGTAGACGACGCGGCCGTCGCGCGCGAGCGCGACGAGCTGTTGATGGCTCGCATCGAGCCGGGCGCGGACGCCGTCGCCGAGCCCGACCGGCGCGCCGGCCGCGATGCGTGCGACGGCCTCGATCGTCAGCGGCTCGGGCGGTGCGAGCACGACCGCCGGCTCGGGTGTCGGGTCGCTCGGCGCGCGCACCGCGGTGTCGTTAGCCGAACGTCTGGCGCCGGGCAAATCTTCCTCGTCAGGACGCGAGCGCCGACTCGGCGGGTGTCGCCATGATCCAGTCGCTGAGGCCGACCTTCACGTACGTGGCGAGGCGGCGGAGGTAGCGCGGCTCGCGCGCCAGCGTCGTCGCGAGACCCCAGAGGACGTCAGGTCGCGTGTAGAACGCAGTATAGGCGCGGCGGAACGCGCGCTCGAGGATCTCCGCCGTGAGCCCGTGCGGCACGAACTGCCAGTTCATGGCGTTCATGCGCTCCCAGTCTTCCTCGAACGCACCGTACTGGCGGATCGTCGGGTACGACGGCGTGCCGGGGTACGGCGTGAACTTCGTCACCTGTGCGAGGTCGAGGGGTGCCGTCCGGAGGAAGTGGACGGTCTCGGCGAGGCTCGCCTCGTCCTCCGTCGGGTGCGCCATCATGAGGAGACCCTTCACGCGGATCCCGGCGGCGCGGGTCTGGCGGAGCGTCTCGAGCATGCGCGGGATCTTCACCTCGTGCTTCACGACGTCGAGCACGCGCTGCGACCCCGACTCGATCCCGTACGCGATCTGCCAGCACCCGGCGCGCCGCATGAGGCGGAGGTGCGCCGCGTCGAGCAGGTTCGGGTGGCTGTTGCAGCTCCACGTGAAGCGGAAGCCCTCGGCGAGAAATCGTTCGCAGAGCTCGACGATCCGGGTCCGGCTCACCGTGAAGAGGTCGTCGTAGAAGAGGATGTGGCGAACGCCGCGCTGCTCGAGCCGCCGGCACATGGCGATCACGTAGTCGACGCCGTGGAAGCGCCCCCTCCGTCCCGACGTCGACCGATCGCAGAACGTGCACGAGAACGGACAGCCGCGCGACGTGATCACGCTGGCAACCGGCGTCACGCGGTAGTTGAAGACGTTCGGCTGGAACGCGAGTGGGAAGTCGGGCACGAGGTCCCACGCCGGCTCGGGGAGGCGGTCGAGCTCTTCACCATCGAGGTACGGAGCCCGCGGGTTCGCGCGGATCTCGTCGCCGTCGCGGTAGACGACGCCGGCCGTGCTCCGCGGAGCCTCGTCGGCGAGCAGCGCCAGGTACGAGCGCTCGCCCTCGCCGACGACCCCGTAGTCGAAGCCCGCGAAGCGCCGGAGCGTCTCCTCGGGGACCGCACTCACGTGCGGCCCGCCGACCGTCGTGACGACGCCCGGGACGAGCTCCTTCACGCGCGCGGCGATCCGTCCTGCGTTGTGGATCGAGATGGTCGTCGCGGAGAACCCGACGTGCTCGGGATCGAGCGCGGCGACCCGCCGGGCGACGTCCTCGGGCGGCGTGCCGGTCCGCTTGCCGTCGACGATGTGGACGCGGTGGCCCCGGGCGCGCGCGAGCGCGGCGAGCGTCAGCGTCCCGATCCCGGGAATCTCCTCCTCGCCCTCGCGGATGCGGTCCCGGCGCCGATCCCAGCACACGTAGGGCGGCTCGACGAAGACGACGGTGCGGGCCCGCATGCCGCGGCTATAGCGGAACGCGGGCGCCGCGGAAATCATCCCTTCCCTTGAACCGGGCCGACCATGGCGCTAACGCCACGGCGCTCGCCACCCGATGACGTGTCGCTCCGTCGGACCGCTCGTCCTCCTCGCGACCGCGCTCGCCGGCTGCGCCGTGCCCGGGATCATCATGCCGCGCGGCCGCCTGCTCGAGGAGGTCCATCTGCGCGGCGCGCCGGACCGCCCGCTCGTCGCCCTCACCTTCGACGACGGCCCGAACGGCCGGTGCACCGCCGCCGTTCTCGACGCGCTGGCCGACGTCCACGCGCCGGCGACGTTCTTCGTCCTCGGCCGGAACGTCGACGCCGGCGGCAACGACGACGTGCTCGCGCGCATGGTCCGGGAGGGACACACGATCGGCCTCCACGGCTACCAGCACGAGGGACGGCTCCTGGTCGTGCCGAAGGCGCTCCGCGCGCAGCTCGGCGATGCGCGACGGGCGATCCGCACGGCGCTCGCCCGCGGCGGGATCGACGGCGACGGGCCGCCGATCCGCTTCTTCCGGCCGCCGTTCGGCTTCGTCACGAGCACGACCGCCGAGACGGCGACCGCCGAGGGCTACACGATCGTCCTCTGGACGGTGTCGGTCGAGGACTGGCGATCGGACGCGACCGCCCCCGAGGTCGTCGCCAAGATCCTCGATCGCGCCGGCCCGGGCGCGGTCGTCGTGCTCCACGACGGGTTCCGCGTCGACCAGCGCTCGCGCGACCGCTGCGTCGATCGCGGCATCGTCGCCGACGTCGTACGCCGGCTCGTGCCGGCGCTCGCGGAGCGCGGGCTCCGGATCGCGCCGCTCGCCGTCGTCCTCGGGCTGCCCGACGCGCCCGCTCAGCCCTGACCGCGCCCCGGGCGCTTCGGCGCCGGCGCGCGCGACGGCGCGGTGTTCAGCGCCTGCACGAACCCGGGGTCGTGGATGAGGCGCTCGACCATGGCGACCACCGCGTCGCTCATCGCCTCCTGGTAGTTCTCGGCGCTGAGGCTGCGCCCGAAGCGCTCGGTGCTGCCGGCCACCTGCCCTTTCCAAAGCGAGCGACCCGAGGCGTCCGCGAGCTCGACCGACGCCTGGATACTCGTGTTGTACGTGTTCGTCTCCTCCGTCCAGAACTTCTGGAGCCGGAGCGTCAGGACCTTCGTCGCCGCGTGCGGGTCGGTCGCGACCTGGATGTTGGCGCCGGCGAGCTCCCGCGCGACGGCGTCGCGGACGAAGCCGTCGGGCGCCGTGTCCGCGGCGTAGACCGGGACGGGCTGCGCGCTCTCGCTGTTCCGGCCGATCGCCGACGTGTCGGTCCGCGCATCGACGACCGTCACCGCGACCCGGGTGCCCGCGGCCACCTCGAGGCCCGCGAGCGTCACCTTGTCGGTCGGGCGGTAGTCGAGCGGGACGCGGAGCTCCTTCGGACGCTGGCAGGCGACGACGGCGGCGACGGCGGCAAACAGGGCGAGCGAGCGGGACACCATCCTGGTGGTCATGAACGATCCTCCTCGTGGTGATCGCCGCGAGAGCGGCCGCGCTCCTCTACGCCGGGGCGCGGCCGCGATCAAGTCGGATTTCGCGCTTTGCGTTGACACCCTCACCCGTCGTTCATTAGAAGCGCCGAGGCGATGGCAGCCGCACCGGACGTGGTGGTGGTCGGAGGCGGTCCCGCAGGCGCGGTCGCGGCCACGCTCCTCGCCGACGCCGGCCGCCGCGTCCTCGTCCTCGAGCGCGAGCGGTTCCCGCGCTACCACATCGGCGAGTCGCTCCTGTCCGCGACGCTCCCGATCCTCGACGCGGTCGGTGCGACACCCGCGATCGAGCGTCACGGCTTCCTCCGGAAGCCCGGCGGCACGTTCCTCTGGGGACGGCAGCGCGAGCCCTGGAGCTTCTGGTTCCGCGAGGACCCGGGCGGACGGCCGTACGCGTTCCAGGTCGTGCGCGCCGAGTTCGACCAGCTGCTGCTCGAGAACGCCCGCGCCCATGGGGCAGAGGTTCGGGAAGAACACGTCGTCACCGCGGTCGAGACCGACGGCCGCCGGCGGCGCGTCCACGTCCGGAGCGCGACGGGTGCGACCTTCACGGTCGAGCCGGCCTTCGTCGTCGACGCGAGCGGGCAGGCGGCGGTCCTCGGCCGCGCCCGGCGCCTCCGGCGCTTCAACGACTTCTTCAAGAACCTGGCGATCTTCGGCTATTTCCGGGACGCCCAGCGGCTTCCCGGCGAGCTCGCGAACCACATCCTCTCCGCCGCCTTCCCGGACGGCTGGTTCTGGTACATCCCGCTCCACGACGGCACGATGAGCGTCGGCGCCGTCATCGACAGCCGACGCTGGCACGCGCTCGCGTGCGACGATCCCGCGGACACCTACCACGGCCTCATCGCCCGCTGTCCCGAGATTGCCCGGCGGCTCGCGAACGCGACGCTCGTGTCGCCGGTCCGGATCATCCGCGACTACTCCTACGACAGCACCGCGTTCGGCGGGCCCGGCTTCCTCCTTGCGGGGGACGCTGCGTGCTTCATCGACCCGGTGTTCTCGACGGGCGTCCACCTCGCCTGCCTCGCCGGCTTCCTCGGCGCGCGCGCGGTCGACGCGATCCTCGCCGGCAGGCCCGAGGCCGACGCGCTCGGCGCGTACGAGCGGGCGTACCGCGGCGCCTTCGAGCGCTATCTCCGGTTCCTCTACTTCTTCTACGACCACAACGAGGACCCGGAGTCGTACTTCTGGACCGCACGCCGCGTGCTGACCCACGCGCCGGCAGATCTCTCGCTCCGCGAGGCGTTCGTCCGCCTGATCTCCGGCGGCGGCGACTGGGACTCGACGGGGATGCGCCTCGCGCGGGAGCACGCCCGCTGGCAGGACGGCATCCGGTCCGGACGCGTGGGGGCGGTGCCGGGAAGCGACGTCCTCCGCGTCCGCACGACGAGCGTGCTGACGGGCCTCCCCGCCCGCCCGCCCGACGCGACGTGAGGGCATGCGGGTTCTCCTCGTCTCGGCGAACCAGGAGCGGAGTCCCGACCCGGTAGCGCCGCTCGGCATCTGCTACGTCGCCACCGCGACCGCCGCCGCGGGCCACGACGTCGAGGTGCTCGACCTCTGCTTCGCGACCGACGTCCCCGCCGCCGTCCGCGACGCGATCGCCGCGCACCGCCCCGACGCGATCGGCGTGTCGCTCCGGAACGTCGACAACTGCGCGTACCCGGACACGGTGTCGTACCTGCCGCTCTATCACCGCGTCGTCGACGCGTGCCGCGGGGCGAGCGCGGCGCCGATCGTCCTCGGGGGGTCCGCGTTCACGACCATGCCGGCGCACTATCTCCCGGCGCTCCGGGTACCGTGGGGCGTCGTCGGCGAGGGCGAGATCACGTTCCCCGCGCTGCTCGCCCTGCTCGCCAAAGGCGGTGACGCACGCGGCATTTCGGGCGTCGCCGCGTGGGACGGCGCGACCGGACGCGTCGACGTCGCGCCGCCGGCGTGGCTGCCGTCCGTCGATGCGGTGCGGGTCGACCGGCGCTGGATCGACAGCCACGGCTACTTCGAGCGCGGCGGCATGGGGAACCTCCAGACGAAGCGCGGCTGCCACTACAAGTGCACGTACTGCGCCTACCCGGTGATCGAAGGCCGCGGCATGCGGACGCGCGATCCCGACGGGATCGCCGACGAGGTCCGATCGCTCCTCGACGACGGCATCGACCAGTTCTTCGTCGTCGACAGCGTGTTCAACGCGCCGCGCGGGTGGGGCGAGCGCGTGTGCGCGGCGCTCCGTCCGCTCGGACGCCGGATCCGCTGGTCGTGCTTCGTCACGCCGGGGAACTTCGGCGCGGAGCTGCTCGACGCCATGATCGCCGCCGGCTGCCAGTCGATCGACTTCGGCACCGACGCCGCGTCGCCGCCGACGCTCCGCGGGTTCCGCAAGAGCTTCAACGTCGACGACATCCTCGCCGCGTCGGCGCTCTGCCGCGAGCGCGGCGTGCCGTTCTGTCACAGCCTCGTCTTCGGCGGCGAGGGCGAGACCTGGGACACCATCGCGGCGACGATCGGGGTCATGGACGCGTGCCGCCCGACCGCGGTGACCGCCATGTGCGGCATCCGCGTCTATCCGGAGACGCCGCTCGCCGCGACGCTCCTCGCTCGCGGCGACGTCCCGGACGCGGCGGCACTCTACGAGCCGTACTTCCACGTCGCACCGGCGGTACGAGACGGCCTCGCCGAGCGCGTCGCGGCGGCAGCGCGCGCCCGGGGCAACTGGCTGCTTCCCGGCATGAAGGTGAACGACGAGGAGCGGCTTTTCGCAACGCTGCGCGGCCGCGGCCTCAAGGGCGATCTCTGGCGGTACGTCTCGCGCCTCGGCCTCGGGCGGGCCCTCGCGGCCGCGCCGGGGCAGTGACCGCCGACGACCCGTTCGCCGACGTCGTCGTCGCCGACGGAACTGCGCGCGCGGTGGTCCGGGCCGCGCACGCCGCAGCACTCTGCGAGGGCCACTTCCCGGACGATCCGCTGCTGCCGGGCTCCGCGCTCGCGGGCCTGATCGCGACGCTCGCCGAGCGCATCGTGCCGGTGCCGGACCGGATCGACATCGTGCGCTGCGCGTTCCTTCATCCCGTCCGCCCGGACGGCGAGATCATCGTCGCCGCGACGCGCGGGCCCGGTGCCGTCGTCGAGGGAGAGATCTGGACGCGCGGCCGCCGCGCCGTGCGCGCGACGTTCCACGTCCCGGCGTGATGGCGCCGACGCTCGACCCGGCCGCGATCCTGCGTCACCGCGGCCCCGCGCTCGTCCTCGGTGCGGTCGAGTCTTTCGACGGGCATGCGCTCGCGTGCACGGCGGCGGAAACCGCGACGCGCCGCTGGCCCGCGATCCTCGAGGGCATGGCGCAGACCGCCGGGCTCCTCGCGGGACTCCAGCCCGGCGGGCCGTCGAACCGCGCCGTCATCGCGGAGTACCGGGACGTCCGCGTCCATCGCACGGCGCACGCCGGACCCGTCCGCTTCGTCGCGTGGGTCGAGCGCCGCGTGCTGCGGTTCTGGCGTTGCCGGGTCGACGCGCGCGCGGCGGACGGCTCGCTCCTCGTCGAGGGAACCGTGACGGTCGCGCCCGGGGAGTGAGATGCCGGCCTTCGTCGCGTCGCCACTCGATCCGCGCGTCTACCAGCTCCTCGCGGACGCGGGCTTCTCCGACGCGCTCTTCAACCCGCGCCAGCACTGGTGCTGCGAGCTCGTCGACGAATACGTGCTCCAGCAGACGATCGCGGTAGTCGAGCGGCTCGGCGTCGCCGACCTGCTCCGCGAGCCGCGGACGGCGGACGCGATCCTCGACGCCAGCGGCTTCGTACCGGCGTTCTGGACGCCGCTCCGCTGGCTCCTCGACCGCCTCGTCGCCGCCCGGCTGGCGACACGCGATGCGAACGGACGATACCGCCTCGCCGCACCGCTCGTCCGCGCCGACCTCGATCCGCTACGCCGCGAGGGCCTCGAAGCCGATCCGTCGTACGCACCCGCGTTCGCGCTCGTCGACGAGGCGGCGGCGCTCTACCCCGCCGTCGCCCGCGGCGAGACCACCGGCGACGCGGCGCTCCTCCGGCGCGCCGGCCTCTGGTTCGCGTACTTCAGCAACGCGAACGGGTACTACGCGCTGACGAACCGCGTGACGGCCCATGCCGCCGCCGCACGGCTCGTCGACAGTGCTCGCGTCCTCGAGGTCGGTGCGGGGCTCGGGAGCGCGACCGAAGCCTTCGTCGAACGCCTGCGCGAGTGCGGGACGCTCGGCCGCCTTGCGTCGTATCACGTGACCGAGCCCGTGCCGCTCTTCCGCCGGCGAGCGGAGCGCACGGTTCGCGCCGCGCACCCGGACGTCCCGCTCGCGTTCGGTCCGCTCGACATGAACGCGCCATGGGAAGAGCAGGACGTCGCGCCGGGAGGCGCCGACCTCGTCTGGGGGGTCAACGTCTTCCACCTCGCGCGCGACCTCGATGCGGCGCTTCGCGAGGCGTTCGTTGCGCTCGCGCCCGGCGGGACACTGGTCGTCGGCGAGGGACTGCGGCCGCGCGCGGGCGAGCCGGTCGGCACCGAGTTTCCGTTCCAGCTGCTCGAGAGCTACCGGGACGTGCGGCTCGATCCGCGCACGCGATCGACCGCCGGCTTCCTCACCGCCGAGGAATGGCTCGGCGCGCTCGGGCGCGCCGGCTTCACGACGCTGGAGCTCGTGCCGGACGCGATCGCGATCCGCCGGCTCTATCCGGCGTTCCTCGCGGGCGCTGTTTGCGGGCGACGGCCGCCCGCCGCGTGATCAGGACGTCGCACCGGCGCGGCGCCACGCCGGCGACCCGAGCCGCGTGACGCCGCGGCCCATCAGGTAGACGAGACCCGGCACGATCCACGCGAGCTCGCGGAGGCGGACCGCGAGTCCGACCGCCAGCCCGACCTCCGGCGGGTGACCGAGGACGCCGAAGAGCCACATCTGCGCCCCCTCGAGCGCGCCGACGGCGGCGGGGACCGGAAGCGAGTGTGCCGCGCCCGTCGCGAAGATCGCCGCGACGATCGCGAGCGGGCTCGCGGGAAGCCCGAACGCGGCGAGTAGCAGCGCGTACTCGGCGAGCACGAAGACGCTCGCGAGCATCCCCGCCGCGAAGGCCCATGCGATCCGGCGGGGCGCCGCCACCAGCCGGGCGACGTCGCCCTCGGCTGCCTCGAGCGCGTCCATCCGTCCCGCGACGACCGGGAGGCGGTCGAGGCCGATGCGGCGCGCCGCCGCGCTGGCGAGCCCGGCGCCTCGGCGCAGGCGGCCGACGCTCACGGCGATGCCGATCGCCAGCGCGACCCCGCCGAGCGTCACGGTCGCGAGCGCGCCCTCGAGCTCGGGGACACCGCGACGGAGGAGAATGATCGCGTAGAGGATCGCGCAGCCGGCCGCGGCGCCCATCTCGAGCGTCCGGTCGACGACGACGCTCGCGATCGCCGCCGGCGCGGGCACGCCGTCGCGCACGAGGAGGACGACGCGCAGCGGCTCGCCGCCGAGCTTCGCGCTCGGGATGAGCGAGGACAGGCTCTGGCCGGCGAGACGGTACGTCGTGAGCCATCCGAGGCTCGCCGACGCGCCGACGCCGCGGAGGAGGATCCGCCAGCGGAGCGCGTACGCGAGCACGCTGGCCCCGACGGCGAGCGGAAACGCCGCGAGCAGCAGCGGGTCGGTCCGGGTAGCGAGCAGATGGACGGCGGGACTCCCGTACCGGACGAGGACGTACGCGAGCACGCCGGCGCCGACGACGAGGTTCGCGCCGAGGACGACGGCCGGACGCACGGTCCGTCTCAGCCCGCGCCGGCCGGCTGGTAGCAGTCGATGGTCGCGCCACGGGCCAGGATCTCCCCGAGGATCGCCTCGATCGGGCGGTGATCGAGCACCTCGAACTGGCTCGCCTCGAGCGCGAACCGCGCGCCCGTCTCGGTGTACGGCGCGACGCCGGGGGAGCCGGGCGTCAGCACGCCGATCAGCGGCAGGAGGCGCTGCTGCATCGCGGGCGGCTCGCGGGTCGAGATCACGAGCTTCGCATCGGGGAGACCGAACGACAGCACCGCGACGACGCGACAGAGGAGATCATCGCCGATGCCCGCGGGATGGAACGTTCCGCTCGCCTTCCGGAGGCGCGGCAGGCTCACGTAGACCTCCATGCCGCGGCGACGCAGGTGGCGGACGTGCGCCACGAGCGCCAGCACCTCGAACGCGACGTCCGGATTGAGCCCGAGGAGAACGCCCGGGTTCGCGACCCACATGCCGGCGTCGCACGCGCGGTCGAAGTTCGAGAGGCGCCGCTCGAAGTCGCTCCGCGGGTTCTCGCCGTTCGTTCCCATGAAGCGGGCGTAGACGCCCGGGTCGTACGTCTCCTGGAAGGTGCACATGGTCACGCGGGGGTCGACGCGTCCGTCCGGCCGCCGCGGCACGCCGGCGAGGAGCGTCTCGTACTCCGGGGCATCGAGCGCACCGATGTTGACGAGCACGTGCACGAACCCGCGTGCGAGCGCCGCGCGCAGCGCGTCGGCCGCGCGCGCGATCATCGTCTGCCGGAACGGCCCGTGATGGTACTCGCCGGTGAGAAGGGCGATCGCGCGGAGACCGCGTCGATGGAGGACGTCGAGCTGCGTCTCGGCGGTCGCGCCGTCGGCGGTCTCGCGGACGAGCTCCGCGTTCGTCCGGCGCATGCCGCACATGAGGCACTCGGCGTCGCACTCGTTCGTCAGGTAGAGCGGCGAGAACGTCTCGAGCCGGAGCCCGCCCGGACGACGCCGGTCGCGCGCGAGGGCGACGAGCTCGTCGGTCGCGACCCGATCCGAGAGGAGGAGCGCGGCGAGCTCGTCGTCGGCCAGCGTCTCCCCGCCGGCAGCGCGCCGTGCGATCGCCGCGACCGTCGCCGAGGACGCGAGGACCGCCGCCCGCCGCCGCGCCGCCGCCACGCTTTCCGCGTCCAGGCGGAACCGCTCCATGCCGCCGCCCATATATCAGCGGGCGACGCTGCGATCCAAACTTCGCTGCAGCTTTCGCCGGCGTGCCGCCGTGCGCAGCGTTCGCGCGAGCCAGCGCCGTCCCTCCGCCCACGTCGGCCGCGGCCACTCGATCATGCCCTCGGCAACCGTCAGGATGCGCCGCCCGGGCCGGCGCCAGTCGCTCAGCACGATCGGCTTGTAGACGTGTGGGCTCCGGGACAGCATCTCGACGTCGAGCAGCATCCCACGCGGAACGCGCTCGACCTCGACAGCGACGCCGAGCCGGCCCGGCAGCGCCCGCTCCGCCGCCGCGGGCGCGAGATCCGTCTCGACGCGGACGAGCACGCGGTCGGGCAGGATCACGACGAAGAAGACGGAGCTGTCGAGCGCGTCGGCGACCTCGGCGGCCGCGTCGATCACCTCCGACGGATAGAGCGGCCGCCCGCCGAGCTCGAGGACCTCGGCGGTGCGTCCGAGGACGATGACGCCGGGACGACCGTCGCCGCACGTGCACGTCGGCACGAGGCGGACGACGTCGCCGGTTTCGAAGCGCACGAGCGGGCTCCCCTCGATGCCGAGCGTCGTGACGACGAGGTGCCCCTCGGCGGTCCCAGCGCGACCCGGGACCTCGCAGTAGGCGAGGCTCGTATCCAGGTGGACCGTGCCCGCCGCGCACGAGGTGCCGAGGAGCATCGTCTCCGTCGAGCCGTAGAGCTCGATCACGCGCGCGCCCCACGTGCGCGCGAGCCGTCGCTGCAACGCGGGCGGGAGCGGCGCGCCGCCGAGGAAGAGCGTGTCGACGCCGAGTGTCGCGGGGTCGAGGCCGCGCGCGCGGGCGATCTCGCCGAGGACCACCGGCTCGAGCGGCAGCCCGGCGATGACCTGCGCGCCCGTTCGCTCGACGAGCTCGAGCGCGCGCGGAAACGGGACGTCCCAGTTGATGTTGCCGGCCGGGATCGCGACCCCGCCGCCGTCGCCGGCGATCAGCTGGATCAGATGCGCCGGTGCCGCCATGAACGGAAAGCGGTTCAGGACGATCCGTCCGGGCCCGAAGACGTCCGGATGCGCGGCGCGGATCGCGGAGGCGCTCCGCGCCAGGTCGTCGGCCGTCAGCCAGACCGTGTTCGTCACGCCGCTCGTCCCCGACGACTCGCCGTAGTGACAGACGCGCTCCAGCGGGACGGCGCGTGTCCCGTGGACCCCCGCCGCCTGGAGATCCGCGCGGGTCGTCAGCGGGAGCCCGTGCAGGTCGTCGAGCGTCCGGATGCGGACGGCGGTCAGACGCTCGCGATAGAGCGCGCTGCCGCGGGCGCGATCGACGGTGGCGTCGAGCGCGGCGATCAGTTCGCGGTCGACCTCGGGGGCGATCGAACGAGGCGAGGACGCGGTCACGCGCGGCGCAGCGTGCGTCGGAGGACGCGGGCGAGTCAAGGGTACTGCGCGAAAATTGACAGTCCCGCCGCCGCCGGATACAGCGCCTGTCGCGCATGCGGACCGCGGGGCATGGTCGGGTGGTCGTGGTCGTCGTGCAGAGCGCGCGGGGCGCCGGCTGGGAGACGACGCGGAAGACCGTCATCGATCCGCTGAACACGGCGCTCCACCGCCATCTGCCGGCGTTCTTGAATACCGCCAGCCGGCACAGCTGCTCCACAATGGGGGGCCGGTGCATCACTGGATCGAGCTGAAGCTCGTCGGCGTCCGGTCGAACCGCGACGCCGTGGGCGCGCGCGTCCGGCTACAGACCGCGCGCGGGTGGCAGACGCGCGTCGTGAGCGCGGGCTCCGCCTCCCTCTCCGCATGGAGCCTCGTGCAGCACTTCGGTCTCGGCGACGACGCGACCGCACGCGGGGTCGAGAATCGCGTGGCGTGGGGTGAGAAGACCGTCGTCGGCGACCTCGCCGCCGACGGTCGCTACGTCATCGCCGAAAGTGCGGCGGCGCGATGCCCGCCCGTGGGTCCCGCGCGGCGGCGCCCCGGGCGCCCGGAGGTAACGTCCTTGACTGATAGAGCCGTCACGCCTTCCTGGTACCATGTCTGCATCGGAGCGCCATGCGCATTCACCTGATCTCTCCCTCGCACTACCTGCCCGACGGCTCCGTCCATAAGACGACCCGCTACTGGACGAGCGGCATCACCCTGCCCTACCTGAAGGCGCTCACGCCGGCCGCGCACGAGGTCGACTTCACGGACGAGCTCATGCAGGACCTCGACCTCACCCGCGTCGAGCGCGACGCCGACCTCGTCGGGATCACGGCGATGGGGCCGCAGATCCGCCGCGCCTACGACCTCGCCGATCACTTCCGCGCCCGCGGCAAGAAGGTGGTTCTCGGCGGGACGTGGGTCTCCCTCGCCCCCGAGGAGTCGATCCGGCACGCCGACGCGGTGGTCGCCGGCGAGGCGGAGGAGATCTGGGGCGAGGTCCTCGACGACCTCGCGGCCGGACAGTCGCGCGGCATCTACCGCGCGTCGCGCTGGCACGACCTCCGGAACCTGCCGGCGATCGACTGGTGGAGCCTGCCGCTGCTCAAGCCCGCCGCCTTCCGCTCGAGCTGGTTCTACCGGATGTACTTCTTCTGGCCGATCTTCTTCTCACGGGGCTGCCCGCACCCCTGCGAGTACTGCGCGGTGCAGGCCTACTACCAGCGGAGCTACCGGACGCGCCCCGTCGACGACGTGATCGAGGACGTCCGCCAGCTGCGGTCGTTGGGCGCGCGGCGGCTCCTCTTCCTCGACGACAACCCGATCGCGCGGCCCGACGAGGCGAAGGATCTTTTCCGCCGCCTCATCCCGTTCGGCGTCCAGTGGGTCAGCCAGACGACCATCAACATCGCGCGCGATCCGGAGCTCCTGGACCTCGCCGCCCGCTCGGGCGCCCGTGTGCTCTCGATCGGCTTCGAGAGCATCTCGGAGGAGAGCCTCGCGTCCGTCGGCAAGAGCTTCAACCGGCCGAGCCGCTTCGCCGAGGACATCGCGCGCGTCCGCGCGCGCGGCATCCAGGTGATCGCGCTCGTCATGGTCGGGCTCGACGGCGACACGACCGAGACCTTCGCCGCGACGCTCCGCTGGCTCGAGGAGAACAAGATCAGCTTCCTGAAGCTCTTCACGCCCGCGCCGTACCCGGGCACGAAGTTCCACGCCGACATGACCGCGGCGGGACGGATCGTCGACGCCGACTGGGGCCACTACGACTACGGCAGCCCGGTCGTCCGCCCGCGCCACATGACGTCGGACCAGATGATCGACGGCTTTCGCTACGTCTACTCCGGCTTCTACTCGGTGCGCAGCATGCTCCGGCGCTTCGTCCCACCGCCGCGACGGAACCTCCTCGACACGCTCGCGATGGTGGTCGCGAACGCGAAGGTGAACGGCTACCTCCGGCGGAACCCCGCCGCCTGGGGAACCATCTCGTAGGGCTCGCCCGTCCCCGCGGCGGCGGGCGGCCACACGTCTTCGAACATGAGCCACTGCGCCGGCACCTCGCGCACGATCCGCTCGTAGGCGCGCACGGTTGCCGTCAGCGCCGCGACGCTCTCCGCCGGCGTCCGCGGGTCGAATCGTCCGGCGATCCGGAGCTCGTAGGACCGGATACCCGTCCGCACCGCGAAGACCGGCACGATCGGCGCGCGCGCGACGCGCGCGACGGCGAACGGACCGAGCTGGAAGGACGTCGGGCGGCCGCAGAACTCGAGCTCGTGGCTCCCGGGCTTCGGTCCCCACGGCTCGATCTGCATGCCGACGATCTCGTCGCGCCGGAGCGCCTGCAGGATCGGCAGCCCGGTGAACACCGAGCGATCCGAGTAGATCACGCCGAAACCGTGTCGGGTTCGGATCTCGTGGACGAACTCCTGGACGCTCGGATTCGGCTCGTGCGCCGTGACCATGCTCACGCGCCGGCCGAGCCGCCCGAGCATCCGCGCCGCGACCTCCCACGAGCCGAAGTGACCCGTGATGACGACGAGGCCGCGATGCTCGGCGGCCGCGGCCTCGAAGACGTCGCCGTTCACGATCCGGAGGTCGAGCGGGCGGGGATGCGGTCCCCACTGCTCCATCGCTTCGGTGAGCGACCGGGCGAACTCGGCGAACACGGCGTACGCGTCCCAGCGCTCGCGGAGCCAGCCGCGCGCTCCGCGGACCTGGCGTTGATTCCGGAGGACGGCCCCGCGCTGCGCACGCGCGATCGCGAAGATGATCGCCGCGATCGCTGGCGGCGAGCCGCGCTTCCACCATTCCGGACCGTACACGCACCCGAGCTCGGCGAAGCGTCGCCAGGCGCTACCGTCGAAGCGCAGCGCGGCGCGGAGACGAGCACGGTCCATGCGGTTCGCTTACCCGACGCCCCCGGGGGCCGGCAAGCGCGTCATGTCGTGTCGGCATTCCCGACGCCGCGCGCCGCGCTCGCCACGACGGCGACCAGCTCCGCTGGCTCGACCGGCTTCGGCACGTGCATCTGAAAGCCCGCGGACAGGAGACGCACGCGGTCGTCGACGCTCGCATAGGCGGTGAGCGCGACCGCCGGGATGCGCGCCGCGCGGTCCGTCCGCGCGCGGACCTTCGCGATGAGCCCGTAGCCGTCCTCGCCGGGCATCCCGATGTCGCTCACGAGCACGTCGGGCGTCCACCGTCCGAGGATGTCGGTCGCCTGATCGACGGACGCCGCGACCCGCACCTCGGCGCCGCACGAGGCGAGCAGCGCGCGCACGACCTCGTTCGAATCGGGCTCGTCGTCGACGACCAGGACGCGCACGCGATCGAGCGACGGGTACGCGGGCAGCGGAAGCTCAAGTTCCCTCGGATGCCGGCGCTCGGCCTCGCCCGCCGTCCTCGGGATCAGGATGAGTGGCAGCTTGACGGTGAAGACGGCGCCCTCGCCGCGGCCCGGGCTGTCGGCGTGCACGGTCCCGCCGTGCGCTTCGACGATGTGACGGACGATCGCGAGTCCGAGGCCGAGCCCGGCGTAGCGGCGCGTGCTCGTCACGTCGTCCTGCCGGAAGCGTTCGAAGACATGGGGCAGGAACTCCGGATCGATGCCCTGACCGGTGTCGCTGACCGCGATCTCGACGTGCGAGTTCACGCGCTCGAGGACGACCGTGACCCGCCCGCCCTTCGGGGTGAACTTGACGGCGTTCGAAAGCAGGTTCCAGACGATCTGTTGCAGACGCTCGGCGTCGCCGGAGATGGCGGCCGTCTCCGTGTCGATGACGGTCTGGAGGCGGATGTTCTTGGCGTCGGCGGCGGGCCGGATCACGTCGACCGCCGCCCGGATGACGCCGCCGAGCTCCACCGGCCGCACCGCGAGTCGCATCTTCCCGGCGACGATCCGCGAGACATCGAGGAGATCCTCCACCAGCCGTACCTGCGCGCGTGCACATCGCCGGATCGTCGCGAGCGCGCGGCGCGACTGCGCCGCGTCGAGCGTGCCGCGCTCCAGCATGTCGGTCCACGCGAGGATCGGCGACAGCGGCGTCCGGAGCTCGTGCGACACCGTCGCGAGGAAGCTGTCCTTCGCGCGGCTCGCTTCCTCGACCTGGCGCTGCCCCTGCTCGGCCGCCCGCCGCGCCGCCTGCTCGCGCGCGAGCAGCTCCTCGCGCTCGCGGCTCGCTTCGGCCTGAACCCGGAGATGGCGTCCGAGGAGCGTGTAGAGCACGCCGATCAACGCGCCCGCGAGGACGGCGGCGACGGCGAACGTCCCCGACGCGGTGGTGGCAGCATCCCGCGCAGCACGCGCACGTTCCCCGAGCAGCCGGTCCTCCGCCGCTTCCATGGAGCGAATACCGGCGCGCGCCGCGTCCATCTCGCGCTTCCCGGTCCCCTCGACGACGCGCTCCCGGGCCGCTTCGACGCCGGCGCGGCGCTGGGTCGCGACCGTCCCGTCGAGCCAGCCGAGCAACACGGTGATGTGCGGCTCGAGGTCGCGGAGTCGGCGCTCCTGGTCCGGATTGTCGGCGATCAACCTGCGGAGGTGGTCCAGGCGGCCGACGACCTCCTGCCGCACGGCCGCGTGTGGCGCGAGATACGCCTCGTCCCCGGTGAGGATGAACCCGCGCGTCCCGGTCTCCGCGTCCTGGAGGCCCGACAGCAGCCCCGAGAGCTCGCTCCGGACCTCGTGCGTATGCGCTACCCACTGGCTCTCGTCGAAGAGCGTGTTCGCGTTGCGGTACGAGATCGCGGTGGTCGCGAGGATGATGATCAGCGCAGCGCCGAACGCCGCCTGGAGTCCCGGGGACATCCTCGCACGCCGATCGCCAGCCATCGCGGTCGCTGCGAGATAGAGGGGCGCGTCCGCGGCGTCAACGCCGTCGTACGCCGCGGGCGACGCGGATCACGCCGCGCGCCGGCCGCTGTCGAAGTCCGCCGGGGGATCGAGCGACGGGAGGAAGACGACGAACGTCGACCCCTCGCCGTAGCGCGTCGCGACGCCGATCCAGCCGCCGAGGAGCTGCGCGAGCCGCTTCGAGATGCTGAGCCCGAGCCCGGTCCCGCCGTATTTCGCCGCCGCGTGTGCGTCGACCTGGTGGAAGTCCGCGGCGAGCGCGCGGACGTCGGTGTCGCGGATCCCGATCCCGGTGTCGCGGACCAGCAGATGGATGCCGTCGGCGGCGGCGATCTTCCGCGAGGGCTCGGCGAGCACGACCACGTCGGCGGCGTCCAGCTGGCGTCGGACCTCGATCGTGATCGTGCCGTGGTCGGTGAACTTGAGGGCGTTCGCGACGAGGTTGTTCAGGATCTGCTGGACCTTCTGCGCATCGGTGGTGATGCGCGGGAACCCGCCGGGATACGCGGTGCGGAGCCGGAGCCCCTTCCGCTCGCTGAGCGGCCGGAAGCTGTCCGCCACCTCCTCGACGACGTCGCGGAGCGGCACCCGCTCCGCGTGGATCTCCATCTTCCCCGCCTGCACCTTCGAGTAATCGAGCAGGTCCGAGACGAGCCGGTGGAGGAGGACGCCGTGGTTCCGGATGCTGCCGACGAGGGGACGCGCCTCCTGCTCCCCTGCTGCCAGCGCGTCCTCGAGGAGGATGTCGGCGTAGCCGATCATCACGTGGATCGGCGTCCGGAGCTCGTGCGTCATCTTCGCGAGGAACTCGTCCTTGTGCCGGAGGGCCTCGGTGAGCGCGACGCGGTTCTCGAAGTCGCGCCGGCGCCGACGCTCGCTCACGCGGGCCCCAACGACCGTGATCAGCATCGTGGTCGTCAGGAAGAAGAGGTTGCTCACGAAGATGCGGTGATCGGTGATCGGGCCGGTGGCGAGCGCACCGACGACGTAGCCCGCCAGCAGCACGCCGCACGTGGCGCCCGCCCACAGCGGCGGCCACGGCATGACGAGCGCGAACGCGAGGATCACGAGGTTCACGCCGGCGTAGTACGGGCTCGCGTGCCCGCCGGTCATCACCGTCATGACGTCGATCATGAGTCCGACCTCGATCGCCATGACGAGGCCGAGCGCGAGCGCGAACCGCTCGCCGACGGGTCGGCGCAACACGGCGAGCAGCACGACGAGCGTCGCGACGCACGCGAGCCGCATCCCGAAGAAAACGGGGAACTGAACCGGGAACACGATCCAGTCGAGCACGGCGAAGGCGGGCACGAGCGGCACGCCCAGCAGGCACGTCGTGATCGCCGATTGCCGATACAGCCGACGACTCTCGTCGCGATAGGCCGCGTCGATCTGGCCGGGCACGACGCTCCGCCGCTGCAAGCGCCGTGCCCGCAGCGCTACCCGCCGTAGATCATCTGGGCGGGAAGCGCAGGTGCTGCGGAAATGGCGCTGCGCCACCCGCACGCCGTCAGCGCGGCGGCTTCAACGTGATCCGTCCCTCCGCACGGAGGTTGCCGTCGACGAGCGCACGGGCCTGGAACAGGACGGCGCCGCCGAAGTTGCGCACGATCTCGACCTCGACCCGTAGCTCGTCGCCGACGCGGATGTCGCCCGTCACGCGGAAATCGTCGACGGCGGCGAGATAGCCCGCGCTCGGGCTCCCCGCGTGCTCCGCGAGGAGCGCTCCGCCGGCCTGCGCCAGCGCCTCGAGCACGAACGCCGCAGGCAAGCGGCCGTCGGACCCGACGCACGGGTCGGCCGCGCTCACGAGCTTCACGAAGACCGCCGTCCGCTCGCCGATCTCCACGACGCGATCGAGCAGCAGGAACGGTGCGGCGTGCGGCAGGCGCGGAAAGGACCCGAACGATTCGCTCACACCGCCTCCATCCGGAGCGGGCGGCAAAGGCCACCGCGCGCGAGCCCGTCGACGACCGCGACGCGCACCGCCCCGCGGCGGGCGCCGTCGTGCACGACGTCGAGATCGGCACGCGCGGGCGGACGGAGCCCCAGCGTCGGCGGCGTCGCGCCGTCGGCGATCGCGAGCGCGGCAGCCGCCGCGGCGAGCGCACCGGCCGCGCCGAAGTCGCCGAGCGCGCCGCGGATCGCGGTGATGCCTGCGCGCCGTCCGTCGAGCGCACCGGCGAGCGCGCTCGCCTCGACCGCATCGAGCGCGGGCTCGCCGCTCGCGGCGGCGAACACCACCTCGGCGTCGGCGACGGCCCGACGCAGGCCGTCCGCGAGCGGCGCCGCATCGACGGGCCACCCGTGGACGGGGCTCGGCACGACGAACGTCGGGGACGGCGCGAGCCGGGCGTAGACTCGCGCCCCTCTGGCGCGCGCGCGTCCGAGCGGCTCGAGCACGAGGACGGCCGCGCCCTCCCCGGGCGTCGCGCCGTCCGCTGCGCGATCGAACGGCCGCGCGACGTCGGCGATCCGGCCGGCATCCCGCAGGACCTGGTGGACGACCGCCCCGATCTCGTCGGTCCCGCCGGCGAGACACACGTCCGCGCCGCCGTCGCGCACGACGTCGGCGCCCCAAGCGATCGCGGTCTCGCCCGAAGCACCTCCCGCGGAGAGCATCGCGGTCGGTCCGGTGATCCCGAGCTCGATCGAGGCGTAGCTGAGCGGCGCGTTGAAGACGAGGTTCGGAAACAGGAGCGGGTTGCCGCCGCCGCGCGCGAAGAGCCGGTCGAGGAACACGCCGGTCTCCTGGATGTTGCCGAGCGCCGAGCCGAGCCCGAGCGCGGTGCGTGCGGAGGTGAGCGCGTCCGGCTCGAGCGCCGCATCGCCGACCGCCAGCCGGCATGCGGCGAGCGCCATCAGCGAGACCCAGTCGATCCGCCGGCCGATCGACGTGCGCACGAACGCCGCGCGATCGAGTGCCGGCACTTCCGCCCCGATCGCGGCGGGCGCCTCGAACCGCCGGATCGGGCGGAGACCCGACTCGCCGGCGAGGAGCCCGCGCCAGAACGGCGCGACGCCGTGGCCGAAGGCGCTCACGACGCCGATGCCCGTGATCGCGACCTCGCTCACGCCGCCTCCGGACGCGCAAGGACGAGGCTCACGTTGTGCCCGCCGAACCCGTACGACGACGTCACCGCGATGCGGATCGCCGCGCGCCGCCCGGCGGTCGGAACGAGGTCCAGGTCGTCCCACGCGGGTTCCGGCGTCCGGAGGCCCACCGTCGCCGGCACGATGCCGTCCTCGAGGGCGAGCACGGTCACCGCGGCCTCGACGATGCCCGCAGCGCCGAGCGTGTGCCCGATCTGCGACTTCGTCGAGCTGACCGGGACGCGCGCGAGCCGGCGACCGAAGACGCCGCGGAGCACGCCGATCTCGACGGCGTCGTTCTGCGGCGTGCCCGTCCCGTGTGCGTTCACGTAGTCGACGCTATCGGGCGACACGCCGGCGCTCGCGAGCGCGTTGCGAAGCGCCGCCGCCGCGCCAGCGCCGTCGGGATGCGGCGCCGTCACGTGATGCGCGTCCGACGCCGTCCCGTGTCCGAGGAGCGTCGCGCGGGGGCGGGCGCCGCGGGCGCGCGCGTGCGCCGCGTCCTCGAGCACGAGCGCGGCTCCGCCCTCGCCGAGCGAGAGCCCGCGGCGCGCGCGGTCGAAGGGACGGCAGCCGTCGGGGTCGAGCGCCTGGAGCGCGTCGAAGCCGGCGTAGGTCAGGCGACAGAGGCCGTCGGTACCAACCGCGAGCGCAACCGGCACGTCGCCGCGCCGGATCGCGGCCGCCGCGAGCGCGATCGCGAGTGCGCTCGACGAGCACGCCGTTGCCACCACGGTCTGTCCGCCGTAGACGCCGAGCGCCTGGCACACCACGGCAGCGCTGGTCGCGAGTGGCGTCCCGAGGACGCGCGAGAGCCGATAGCGGCGCTCGTCGCCGGCGACGCGGCGCCGATAGACCTCCTCGGTCTCGCGCATCCCGCCCGTCGTCGCACCGACGAACACCGCGGCCCGGCGGCGCGTGGCGGCGTCGAGCCCGGCGTTCCGACAGGCCTCGACCGCGGCCGCGAGCGCGAACTGGTCCGGTCGCGACAGGCGGCGCACCGTCGCGCGCGGGAGCGTCGGAACGGCCGCGACCAGCGGCTCCGGCACCTGGGCGGCGGTGTGACAACGCCCGGAGTGCGCGAAGAGCGTCAGCGGTCCGATCCCCGACCGCCCTTCGGCGATGCCGAGCGCGAGCGCGGGAACGTCGCCCCCGAGCGCCGTCACCGCACCGAGCCCCGTGATGGCGACCCCGGAGGGCACGCGCGTCCTACTCCGCCCGCTCCGTCAGGATGAAATCGACGAGCGCATTCACCGACGCGAACGCGCGACGGCCGACGTCCTCGTCGGGGATGGAGACGTGAAAGCGATCCTCGACCAGCACCACCAGCTCGAGCGCGTCGATCGAGTCGAGGCCGAGCGAATCGCCGAAGATCGGCGTGTCGTCCGGGATGTCGGCGGCCGCAATCTGGAGCCGGAGGCCGCCGGAGAGCAGCTCCTTCACCTCACGGCGGAGGGCGTCACGATCCATCCAATTCTTCTAGAGCATCGTGAGACCGCCGTCCACGTGAACGGTCGTGCCGGTCACGTACGCCGCGGCGGGCGAGGCGAGAAACAGGATGGTGGCGGCGATCTCCGCGGGCGTGCCGAGCCGTCCGAGCGGGATCTGACGCTCCATCTCGCGCCGGCGCCCCTCGGGAAGTCCCGCGATGAGCTGCGTGTCGACGAGTCCCGGCGAAACGGCATTGACGGTGATCCCGAAACGCGCCACCTCGCGCGCGAGCGACTTGGTGAGCGCGACGAGGCCGGCCTTCGCCGCAGCGTAGCTCGACCCGCCCTCCTGTCCGAAGAACGCCGCCGGCGACACGACGTTGACGATCCGCCCCGCGCGCGCGGCGATCATCCCGCGGATCGCGGCGCGGCAGCAGAGGAACGCGCCCTTCAGGTTGGTCGCGAGCACGCGGTCCCACGCGTCCTCGTTCATCATCATGAGCGGCGCGTCGTGGGTGATCGCCGCGTTGTTCACGAGCACGTCGGGCGCGCCGCCGAGCGTGCGACGGACGTCCGCGAAGAGACGCGTCACGGCGTCGGCGTCGGCGACGTCGGCGCGGACGGCGTGCGCGACGGCGCCGGTCGCGCGCAGCGCGGCGAGTGTCGCGTCGGCCTCCGCCTCGTCCTCGGCGCGCGCGTAGTTGAAGCAGACGGCCGCGCCGGTGGCCACGAAGGCCTCCGCGGTCGCGCGACCGATCCCGCGCGAGCCGCCGGTCACGAGCACGCGACGGGCGGCGATGGTCACGGCTCCCCCGCGCGGGCGACGAGCGCGGCGCGATGACCCGTCGGGCACGCGTCCACGGCCAGCACGAACGCGCCCGGCGCCGCGGCGCGAAGCGCGGCCAGCAGCGCGAGCGCACCGCCGGCGCCGAACGTCTGGCCGAACCGCGTCGACGTCTCGACCTGCTGCGCCCGCGACGACGCACCGGAGGACGCGCCGGCGATCACCGCGATCGCCGACGCCGCGATCCCCGCGTCGTCGAGCGCTCTCGTCACGGCAGCGTCGACCGACGACGCGTCCGGCCCGAACGCCGCCGCGAACCCCTCGATCGTGCCGAGAACCGAAACGCCGCGTCGACCCGCCGACGCCGGGTCCTCGAGAACGAGGAACGCGGCCGCCTCGCTCGCGGCCGCCGGCGGCGCCAGGCCGGCGACGCTCGCCCAGCGCACGAGCTCGTCGCCGAGGGCGTCCGCGCCGCCGGCGACGACGGCATCGGCGCGGCCGGCGCACACGAGGTCCGCGGCGTGCCCGAGCGCGAGGAGCCCGGACGCGGCGCCGGCCGTCACGGTGACGGACGGGCCACCGAGACGATACGCGATCGCGAGCTCACCGGCGGCCGCGTTGGAGACGGTCGCTGCGAACAATCGCGGGCTCGCCGCGGCGGGTCCGCCGTCGACGAAGCGCCGCTCGTACGCGGCGTTCGTGAGAAAGCATCCGAACGCGGTGCCGACGACGACGCCGAAGGCGGCGCGCGGCGGTCCGTCGATCGTCGCCAGGCCGGCCGCGTGGAGCGCGCCGCCGCCCGCCGCGAGCACGAGCTGTCCGAGCCGTTCGACGCGCGCCGCGCGCGTCGCGACCGCGGCGGGCAGAGCGTCGACCGACGGCCCGACGACCGCTCCCGCAGCGTGCTCGCCGGCATCGAAGCGACGCCACATCGACGGCGTCGCGCCGAGCGACGTCACCGCCGCAGCGCCGGTGATCGCCACCGTCGTCATGCGCGCGCCAGCACGAGCGCGGCGTTCGTGCCCGCGAAGCCGGAGGACGTCGACAGCACGGCGTCGACGTCGTGCGGGCGCGCCGCGCCTCGGACGAGGTCGAGGTCCGCGCACGCCGGATCGACGGTCTCCAGGCCGGCCGTCGGCGGGATCACGCCCGCCGCCAGCACCTGGACGCACATGACGGCCTCGAACGCGCCCGCCGCGCCGAGCGTGTGGCCGATCGCGCCCTTGATCGAGTTGACCGCAACCCGCCGTCGGCCGAAGGTGCGCGCCAACGCGACGGCTTCCATCGCGTCGTTGTACGGCGTGCCGGTGCCGTGCGCCGACACAAAGCCGACCGCGCGGGGGGGGATCCCCGCGTCGGCGAGAGCCGCGTCGATCGCGCGGATCGCGCCGCCGCCTTCGCGGTCCGGCGCCGTCATGTGGACGGCGTCGGCGGCGCACCCGACGCCGGCGATGCGGGCACGCACGGCCGCGCCGCGTCGCTCCGCGTGACGAGCGTCCTCGACGACGACGACGGCGGCGCCCTCACCGAGGACGAGGCCACGGCGCGCCGCATCGAACGGACGGGCGATCTCCGCCGTCGCGCGGAGGCTGTTGAATCCCGAGACGACGAACCGGCAGAGCAGGTCCGTCCCGCCGGCGACGACGACGTCGGCCCGCCCGAGGCGCACCCAGTCCGCCGCCAGCGCGATCGCCTGCGTGCTCGACGCGCACGCGAGCTGCGGGGTTGCGACCGGCCCCCGGCTGCCGAGACCGCGTGCGAGCGCGACCGCGGGTGCGTAGTACGGGATCCGGTCCGGCGCGGCCACGGCGCCATTCGCGATCCAGCGCTCGAAGAGCTCCATCCCGCCGAGCGTCGTCCCGAGGCACACGCCGAGCCGGCACGGATCGATCGCCCCGGGCGCGAGGCCCGCGTCGGCGAGCGCCTCGTCTGCGGCGCGCCGAGCGAACGCCGTCGCCCGATCCTCGGCAATATCGAGCTCGCGCACCTCGGCCGCGCTCCGGGGATCGAGATCGGCGACGGGAAAGCGTTCGATCGGCGCGATCGCCGACCGCCCTGCGACGAGCCCGTCCCAGAACGCACGCACGCCGACGCCGAGCGGAGAAACGACTCCACAGCCGGTGACCACCGCGGTGCGGATCGCTCGGTCGGGCACGGACCGAGCGGACTATTTCACGCGCTCAGCGCCGGGGTCAACGCAACTCGGTTCCCGTCAGCTGCTGCTCCTCGACGGCGCGGTTCGTCTCGGCCGTCGTCGTCGCCGAACTCGGGATGCCCGAGAACATGATCGGCTCCTGCCCCTGGAGCATGTTCGGCGTGACGACATACGTCCCGCCCATGCTCGCGACCCACACGGTCTCCGCGGTCTGCAGATCGCCGCCCGTCAGCCCGAACGCGAAGCCGCCCGTGATGCCGCCGAGCGTCGCGTACACGATCTTCGCCGGCATGTAGACCACGTTCGTGAGCACCGTGAGCGCGCCCCACCCCGCGTCCCCCAGATAGGCCGCGTGCGCCGGCTGAGCGGCCGCGAGCCCGGTCGTGAACACCACCGCCGCGATCGTCGTCCTCCACCTCGTCATGTCCCCTCCTCCTCCGGACCGCGCGGGTCCGGGGGCTTCTTACATCATCGATCGCTTCGACGCTACCGGAGGTCCGAGAATTCGGTGGAATTCACTCGTGGCGGCCGACGACGATCACGAACTCCTGGCCGTCGGCGAGCTCGATGCCGCGCCAGGCGGGATCGGCGCGCCGGCGCTCCTCGCTGTACGCGCGGTAGCCCGAGAGAAACTTGTGGTCGATGCCCGCGCGGCCGAGCGCCTCATCGACCGCGCGCGCGGGCTCCGAGGTCTCCTCACCGGCGATGACGAAGATGCCCGGGCGCGCCGCGAATTTGAGGGGCTCCCGGCTCTTCACCGTCCAGCGCGCCTCCTCGAAGGCCGACTTCAGATCCGACGCGAGCCGCATCGCCCCCGCGTCGCGCGCGTCGTAGGCGATCCACGTCGTCCCGGCGCCGTAGCTGACGAGGCGGTCGACGAGCGCCGCCCGTGCGGCGCCGGCGAGCGGCTGGTTGCTGCCGCCCGCCGCGGGCGGAGCGGCGGCCGCAGATGTGGCGCTCGGCGTGCTGGCACCGCTTTTTCCCCGGATCTGATCGCGGAGGGCGAGCGCTTCGGGATCGTTCGGCCGCTCCGCGAGCATCCGCTCGAGCTCTTTCATCGCGGCCTCGTCCCGTCCGTGCTCGTGCAGGTACCGCGCCCAGTGGACGAAGCGGCGCGGGCTGTTCGGGTCCGCGCTCGCGGCGCCCTTCCGGTACGTCGCCGCGTCGGCCGTGCGCCCGAGCTTGTCGGCGACGCGGGCCGCATCCTCGAAGGCGGGGCGGAAGTCCGGATGGATGCGCGTCGCTTCGACGAGGTGGCCGAGGCCGTCCTCGAGCTTACCCTGACGCTCGAGGAGGAGTCCCCACTCGCGCTGGCTCATCTCGTGCGCCGGGTCGATCTCGAGCGCCTGGCGGAGGTGGGCGACGGCGCCGTTGGTGTCGCCCTTCCGCTCGAGGCCGATCGCCCAGAAGTAGTGGCTCGTCTGCGGCTTCTCGTCGTGCGCCACCTCCTCGGAGAAGAAGCGGATCATCTCGTCGGGCGTCCCGTGGCGGTCGATCGTGCCGCCGAGGAGATAGTGGAGGTCCTCGTCGTACGGCCCCTTCCGCACCGCGTCCTCCATAACCCGGATCGCCTCGTCGAACTTCCCCTGACCGCCGAGGGAACGCGCCTGCGCGATCGCGGCGGCCGCCGGCGTGGGCGCCGACGTCGGTGCAGCGCTCGCGGTGGCGGACGTCTGCCCGAGCGCCCTCGCCCGCGCCTTGATCTGCGGATCGTCGCGCCACCGCGGGTCCTGGAGCATCGTCCCGTAGAGGCCGCGAAGCGCCTGGATCCCCGTCGGGCTCCCGGGCTTGATCTCGAGGACACGACGCATCGCCTTCTCGGCGCGCGGATAATCGCCGCGGTCGCGATAGAGGTTCCCGAGCGTACGCAGCGCGGCGGGCACGGCGGCGTCATTGATCTCGACCGCACGCTCGTAGGCGTGGATCGCGTCGTCGGTCTTGCCGGCGTTGCCGAGCGTGAAGCCGAGGTTGTTCCAGACGATCGCGAGCTCGCTCGACCGCCGGCGCGCCATCCAGTCCGGCCGGTAGAACGTCAGGACGACGAGCGGCCCGGCGACGGCAGCCGCGGCGACGAGACGCCGCGTGTCGGCCGTGCGGATCCGTTCCACGAGCCATACGACGGCGCCCGCCCCGAGCACGCACAGAAACGGCGCCATCTGGACGCGGAGCCGTCCCATCACGAAGAATGGCAGGAGACTCGCGAGGTAGAGCGCCGTCGCGGCGGCGACGATCTGGACGTCGCGTCGCGGCCAGCCGACGACGGCGCCGAGCACGCCGAGGACGACGAGCTGTCCCATCCAGAAGAACGGCGCCCGGAGGACCGGCGACCACTCGCCGACCATCGTGACGTCTTCGTTGTCGGCGGCCTCGTCGTTGTGCAGCGCGAGCTCGAGCTTCCGCGCGGTACGTACGACGGCGAGGCCGGGGTCGGCTTCCACCTGCTGGATCGCCTGCCCGGTCCAGTAGTTCGAGACCTCGCGATCGGTCAGCGTCCGACCGAGCCGGCGCTGCGCCTCGGCCCGGAAATCCGGGAGCTCGTCGCCGGAGCCTGGCGCGAGGAAGGCCGGCCGCTCGTAGTAGCCGTAGGCATTCCCGGTGTGATTGCCGAGGTACAGGTTCACGCCGAGGTTCGTCGTCGTCAGCACGAACTCACCCGACGCGAGCCAGTTGTGGAGCGTCGCCAGCGCGACGATCGGGAGGCCGCAGGCGAAGAAGATCGCCGCGCGACGTCCGCGCTCCGGAAGCGGCGCGGGGTCGCCGTCGGCGCGCGTGTCGTCCCAGCCGAGCCCGAGGCAGAGCGCGCCCGCCGGGAGGAAGAGGAGCGCATTGCCGCGCGCGAGGGCGGCGAGCCCGGTGAGCACACCGGCGACGGGAAGCGATCCCGCCAGGAAGCGCTCGACCGCCGCCGTGATGAGCACGACGGTGAGCGCGGTCTTCTCCGTCTGTCCCTCGAAGTAGAGCGTCGGGATGCACGTGGCCGCCATGACGCCGGCGACGAGCGCGACGGCGCGCGAGCCCCACACCCGCTGCGCCACACGCGCGACGAGGAGGACCGTGACGATGCCGAAGACCATGTTCATGAGGCGCGCCGCGACGAGATGATGCCCCGCCACCCGGTAGAGCGCGGCCAGCACGTACGCGTAGAGCGGATCGACCCACGCCGGCGCGCGACCGATGAGCGCGCCGGCGGCGATGTCCTGCGCCCAGCGATCGTAATAGCGCGCGTCGAGCACGAGGGAGAACGCGAACGGCGACCGCTCGAGCGCGACGAGGTGGAGGAGGCGGAGGAGGACGGCCAACCCGAGGACTGCGGGGATCGCCCAGCGCACGCTCGCCCACGTCTCGATCGCGGAGCTCGGCGCGAGCCACGCGAAGAGCGGACCCGTGCTCGGCGGTCGCCGGGCGGCCGCGCGCGTCTCGGCGGCGACGCGCGGCACGCGCGACGGGGACGGCTCCGGCGCCGCTGGCCGCCGGACGGCCATCGCGTCGCGCTCGCCGGCGCGACGAAGCGTCCGGTTGCGGCGGCGCCCCATCGCGGCGAGTCCTCGCAGAACCCGAACCGCGCCGTCAATGGCGACACGCGAAAGCCGGCTCCACGTTGACGTAGCACGACGGCCACGGTACGGCGCGACCCATGGCACTCGAGCTGATCGAGCTGTACCCGTCACCGTGGTCCGAGCGCGTGCGCTGGGTGCTCGACGTGAAGGGCGTGCCCTACGCCCGTCGCGCGTACCAGCCGATCGCCGGCGAAGCCGAGCTCCGTCGGACGACCGGGATCGCGACCGCGCCCGTCCTCCTCGCCGACGGTGACGTGGTCGGTGACTCCGACGCCGCCGTCGATTGGCTCGAAGCGCGCCATCCGACGCCCGCGCTCCTTCCGTCGGATCCGGGGCTTTGCGCCGCGGTGCGTGCGTTCGAGGTGGCGGCGACCGAGGCGCTCGCCCCGTTCGCGCGTCTCGGCTTCATCGGCCGCATGAAGGCGATGGACCTGCAGCCGCTCGCCGACCATTTCGCGACGAAGTACGGCTGGTCACCCGAAGTCGAGGCGCGCGGCGAGCGGGTGCTCCGCGTGCTTCTCGCCGAGCTCGCGGCCGCCGTTGCCGCCCGCCCGTACCTCGTCGGCGACGGGTTCACCCGCGCGGACGTGACCGTCGCCGCCATGCTCGGCGCGCCGCTCGGGCTTCCGCCCGACGAGCTTTTCGTGCTCGAGCCGCCGATGCGTGCGATGTTCGGGCTGCCGCTCGCCGAGGAGCCGGCGTTCGCACCGCTGCGCCGCTGGCGCGACGAGCTGTACCGTCGGCACCGCGGGCGACGGGTCGAGCCCGCCTAGCGCGTCGGCCGCACCATCTCGACCGCGAGGCTGCCGGTAACGTCGGCCGTCCCCGCGGGATCTTCGAACCGGACGGCGCTACTCGGTGCGGACCACGCCGTCGGCCGGCAGGAGCGCGAGCAGGTGGGTGAGCGCGCGCTCGACGTACGCCTGATCCTTCGACTCGAGCGTGAGCTTCACGGCGTACTCCGGGTCGCCGATCTTCGGGTACGAGCCGAGGAGCAGCTCGGGAAAGGCGCGGAGCGTCGCGTTCAGGTGCTCCGCGATCGAGCCCTCGCCCTCGCTCGTGTAGACGACGCGGAGGAAGTACGGCGACGCCGCGAAGCGGTCGCGGATCGCGTGGAACTTCTGCTCGAGGATCTCCGGGATGCCGGGGAGGATGTAGATGTTCTCGCACTTGATGGTCGGGAAGCCGAGGCGGCCGTCGACGATCAGCTCGGTGTTCTCCGGGACCTCGGCCATCTTGAGCCGGGCGTCGTTCGCCTTGTCCTTGTAGAACTCGCGGATGCGGCCCTCGATCGCGGGATGGCGGATGACCTTCCGCTGGAGCCCACGCGCGACACCTTCGATCGTCACGTCGTCGTGCGTCGGACCGACGCCACCGGACGTGAAGACGATGTCGTAGGCGCGGTGGAACTCCGCGACGGCCGCCGCGATGTCGTCGAGCTCGTCGGGAATCGTCAGGATGCGGCGGACGGTGACCCCGAGGCTCCGGAGCTCCCGCGTCAGGAAGGGCGAGTTGGTGTCGACGACTTTCCCGGACAGGATCTCGTTGCCGATGATGATGATGCCGGCGGTGCGGTCCACGCGCGCCTCCTAGACCGAGATGGCGTCCTTACGGAAGTCGCTGCCGCCGATCCGGACGTTCACGACCGCCGGCTTCCCGGCGCC
>Ga0070741_10002676_pt1 | contig 46778 bp, 45 predicted proteins | sample Coa_R1_4_FD_66440 | JGI IMG/M metagenome (GOLD analysis project Ga0070741, IMG submission 66440) | Surface soil microbial communities from Centralia Pennsylvania, which are recovering from an underground coalmine fire - Coalmine... | ecosystem: Environmental > Terrestrial > Soil > Unclassified ... | reverse complement strand
GTGTTTCCGAAAGTCGCCGGCGGCACCGCCTTGGCCGAGATGGTGACGAGCGGACAGGCAGAGCTCGCGCTCGGTCAGATCGTCGATTTCACGGGCCGGAGCGGGCTCGAGGTCGTCGGGGCGCTGCCCTCCGATCTGCAGACGCCGATCACCTTCGCCGGCGCCGTGCTGCGCGGCGGCAACGAGGAGCTCGGTGCGGTGCTGCTCGGGTTCCTGCGCAGCGCCGACGCCGTGAGCGTCATCAAGGCGAAGGGCATGGACGCGCCGTAGCTCTTCAGCGCTTCGCCACGGCGACGGCGAACGCGATCACCGCGAGCACCGACAGACCGCCAAGCGCGATCAGCCAGCCCTGCATCCATGGGCCCGGTGTCACCATGCCCGCGCACACGAGCGGCGCGATCGCGCGTCCGATGAGCGAGGGCGCGACCAGGGCGCCGAGCGTGCCGCCGAACCCAACGCGACCGAAAAGCTCCGCCGGCACGATGCCGCGCACGATGGTGAGCACGCCGTTGCTCGCGCCATAGAGGAGCGCGAACAGGAGTGCGACCCATGCTGCGCCTTGCAGCGGGATCAGCAGCATGAGCGCGAGCGCGATGGCGGCATAGGAAAGAATGCCGATGGTGCGCGAGGCGAAACGCCGGCCGATGGTGAACTCGGCGGCGCGTCCGGCGACCTGCATCGGGCCGATGAACGAGGACACCCACACCGCCGAGGCGAGCGTGAACGCCTTGCCTTGCAGAACGGCGATGAGATGAATGCCGATCGCGGAGACCACGAATCCGTTCAGGGCGAAGGCCGTGGCGAGCGCGACGAACGCGGCGCGTCGCGCGCGATGGCGCTCGGCCGTCGTCGCGGGGGGATGCACGGGAGCTGCAGGTGCTGCATCGCGCGAGGCCGGCTCGGAAAAAGGCTCCTTCGGAATGCAGAAGAAATGCAGCGGCAGGCACACCAGCAATTCGAGCAGCGCGAATCCCGTCATGGTGTCGCGCCAGCCGATGGTCGAAAGGCCGGCGAGCGACAGCGGCCAGAACGCGGTGCTGGCGAGGCCGCCGAACAGTGTCAGGACCGTGAGCGCACGGCGGTACGCGTTGCCGGTATGCTGGCTCAGCGTGACGAAGGCGGGCTCGTACAACGCGAGGGTCATCGCCACGCCGCCGAGCGCCCAGGCGACATACAGCCACACCACGCCTTGGGTCTGGCCGATCGCGAACAGCGACACCGCTGCGATGAGCGATCCCGCGCTCATCACGTTGCGCCCGCCCCAGCGATCGATCGCGCGGCCCGCGGCCGGCGCGAAAATTCCCGAGAGCAGAAGACTGAACGAATAGGCGCCGAAGAGCGTGGTCTCGGAGATGCCGAGATCGCGACGCATGTTCGCACCGAGCACCGCGATGGAGTAGTAGAGCGTGCCCCAGGAGATGATCTGGGCGATGCCGAGCGACGAGACGAGCAGCCACAGGCGCGGTGCCGTGCTGCGCGGCCGCTCGCCTGGATTCATCGGGCGAGCGGACCAGGCGTCTCCATGTCGCGATCTTACAGCGCGCGCCTCATGCCTTGGGCGCTGGCGCAGCAAAGCGTCGCGACTTGCGGCGCCGTCGCGAGCTCCGCGGGGAAGCGCTCGCGCGCGCAGGGCTCGAATCCAAGCCGGCCGAAGCAATCGGCCGCGCTTTCGGTCAAGAGATACATGTTCGCGATGCCACTCGCCCGGGCGCGATCGAGCAGCGTCTGGGTGAGCGCGCGGGCGATGCCGTGGCGGCGCCACCGCGCTTCCACGACCACGGAGCGCAGCAGCGCGTGCGGCGGGTAACGCTCCATGCCGGCGGCGCCGATCACGCGATCGCCGGAACGGGCGACGACGAAATCAGCAAGATGGCGCTCGATATCGTTGGTCGGCAACCGGGCGAGCAGCAGCAAGCCCGCGATGGCGCTGACGTCCTGCGCACCCGCCGCCATGATGCTCCAGCGCTGACTCAACTCGCGCATGTTCGTGCCTGCACTTTAAGGTTGCGCTGCACGATCGTACAGGGCCTGCGGCGGCTCGGCTCGGCGTCGCGATTGCAGCGTGCGCGCCGCGGCCTCGCTCAATGCGTGCTGCCACGATGGCGTCAGCGTGACCGGTGCGGCGGACTGTGCCTGTGTCGGCGCTTCGGCTTCCGGCGCCGCCTTCGCCGCGCTCGCAGCCAGCGCGGGCAGGCCGGCAAAGATGCTCGTTGCGCCGAGCGGGTCGGCGGTCGTTTGCGACCAGAACGGCACGAAGTTCGTCGCGGTGCTGGTGAGCCCCTGGTAATCGCCGAGGAAGAGCCCTCGCGCGTTCGGTGCCTTCGAAAGGTCGAATGGGCCCGCGACGTGCGTCTCGCGCCAGGTGATGCCATCGCTCGATTGCGTGAGCCAGTAATCGGTCGGCAGCGATCCGGGATCGGCCGTATTGTTGCGGAAATCGTAGTAGCTCACGCCGATTACACCGTCATCGCGGATCTTCACGGTCGGACCGAACGCGGGGACGGCCGGCGCCGCGTTGATGCGAACGGGCGGCGACCATGTCGCGCCGCCATCCGCGGATTGCGAGAAGGCGATGGCATCGCGCGCCCCGCCGGAGAACCGGCTGTCCTGCCACACGATCGCGAGATGTCCGTTGCGTCCCGCGCTGATCGATGCAAGGTTCGCTGCGTCACGCACGGGCATGCCGGTATCGGGATCGGTCACCCCCACGGCCAGCGACGAGGCGATGAACGCCGGAGCCGACCATGTCAGACCGTGATCGGTCGAGCGTATCGTCGCAAAGCGGGCCGTGGTGTTGTTGGCCGCATCGGTGTCGAACTGGGTGAGGAAGTCGATGAGCGTGCCGTCCGGCAGGACCACGACCTGATTGTTGAGCGTCTGGCTAGGCATGCCGGGATCATAGATGCTGCGCGCGGGCTCCCACGTCAGGCCGCCATCGGCCGTGCGCGCGAACCATGCCGGCGCGCCGCCCGCCTGCGCCAGGCGATCCCAGACGGCATATACGAAGCGCGAGTCGGTCGGATCCGCGGTGATGCTTTCCTTGTCGTCGAACGACGTGCGCGCGTCGCGCATCAATGTCACGGGCAGACCCCACGTGCGCCCACCGTCGCTGGATCGGCTCACCAGCACCGCATCGACGGCGTTGGCACCAAACGTCGGACCGGTGAGCCCGATAGCGGCCTGGTACGCCGTGCCGTCCGGCGAGATCGTGATCCACGGATCGGAGGCGCGCGCGTAGTCCGTTGCCGCGGCAGCCGTGCCTCCGGTGCAGCGCGAGAAGCCGGCATGCGCGATGCTCCACGTCAGTCCTGCGTCGAAGCTGGTCGCGCTGAAAAGTCCCCTCGCGCCGCCATCCGACCAGCGGTCCTGCTGCCACACGCCGATCAGGTGCTCGGGATTGGATGGATCGATATCGATGCGCGGCTCGACTTCCGTGTTGACGTACAACGTGCCGGTGGAATCGCTGTCGCAGCCGGGCGGAAACGCTGCGGTGCTGGTCACCTGGATCGTGATGTCGGACGGATTGGGCGCGGCGCACATCGCGACGCGATCGGGACCATAGCCCTCCGGCACGTACCCGAGCGCCATCATCTGGGCCTTGATGGCCGGGTCGATCACGTATCGGTGATTGGAATCGGCGCGTCCGTTCCACAGCCGGTACACCGGCACGCTCCCAGTGCTGCACGTTCCGGTCACCGGATCGGGAAGCAAGACGTAGAACACCGCCGGGGATTCAAGGATGTAACCGCTGTAGTTCGGATCGACGCCGATGCGCTGCGCGATCGCGCTGCACTCCGCCGGCGCAGCGGAAAGAAAATGCGAGTCGCCGTGTTGCGGCGGAATGTAGAAGCGGCACACGGGGCTCGCCGCGCCGCCGGCCGCTGCGGCGCTGGGATATACGCGAAACGTCTGTCCGGTGCGATACCAGCCGGGTATGCGCCCGGTGTCGAGCGCATCGATGTCCGCAGCGAGCGCGCTCACGAAATAGTGATCGAGCTGCGGATTGTAGAACTCGACCGCGGTGACCGGCAGCGGCGGGACCGAGGCGGTCGCGCCGAGGAAGTTGATCGCGACGTTGGGGGCGACGATGGCGGCGCGAAAGAGCGCGCGAACGCCATCGGTCGGGAGCGAATCGTACGTGACCCGATCGATTCCGGCATACGTGATCGTGCCGCCGTCGATCGGCAGGAACCGGTTCGGCATCACGTAATCCGGAACGATGGCATTGCGCGCGACGAACCCTGCGCTCGCGACCAGAACGTGCTTGTTCGCGGTCAGCTTCGAAGGCAGGTTGTGGTCGAACACGTACGTCTGCGTGACTCCCGCGTGTGTTGCAGCCAGGGTCTGCGCGAGCAGCACGTCCTGCTGGTTCAATCCCTGGTTCTCGCGCAGCAGGAGGTACTGGACCGTGCCGTCGGCATTCGAGTAGAGCTCATCGACGATGTAGGTTTCGAAGCTCGCCCTCGCAGGGCTCGCCATGACCGCGAGCGCGAGGCACGCCAGCCATGCATGCCATGACCAGCATGCGCGCCATGACCACCGTGAGCGCCCCGAGCGCGATCGATCGGTGTGCTTCATCTTCATTCCATCACGTCGAGGTCGAGCACCGTTCCGGCGCCGCGGGCGCGATATCCCGGCAGCCGCTGCACGATCGCACCGAACGCCGGCGAGGCCAGGTACGCGACGAGGCGTTGCAGCGGCAACTCGCGCAGGGCCGAGGATCCCACGGCGAGATAGTACGTCTCGCGCAGGAGCGGCACGAAAGCGAGATCGTATTCCTCGGCCGCGGCCTGCAGGCCGAATCCGGCCTGTGCGCCCCCGGACGCGATGGTGGCCGCGACGGCGCGATGCGTGAACTCCTCGTTGGCATAGCCGCGTAGGTCCGCGGGCGCGATCCGTTCGCGCTGCAACAACGCGTCGATGATGAGGCGCGTTCCCGAGCCACGCTGACGATTGACGAACACGAGGCCGCGCGCGGCGATATCGGCCAGCGTGCGCACCTGCCGCGCGTGGGAGCGGGCGAGCATGAGGCCCTGCTCGCGCTCGACGAAAGCGATCAGGCGATCGCGTCTTGCGCGCAGCAGGCGCCGCAGCACTTGCGCTTTCCCGCGCAGGGAAGTGCGCACGGACAAGTGAAAGCCTGCAACGTCCACACTGCCGGCGCGAAAGGCTTCGAGCGCATGCACGCTTCCCATGAAGGCGAGATCGAGATCGAGACCATGCCGGGCGAGATCCTCGCGCGCGGCGGCGAGCGCGAGGTCGTGACTTGCCGCGACGCGCAGATGCAAGGGCAGCGCGCGCGGCAGCGTCCGCGAGGATGCGCCGCCAAGCTCGCGCGTGAGCTCCCGCGCGAGCGGCGCGAAGCGCTCCATCGCCGCCTCTTGCGCAGCCAGGAGCTCTTGCCCGAGGGGCGCGACCGTGGCGCCCCGGCCGCGCTCGAGATCGACCAGGGCCGCGCCGAAGGCTTGCTCGTAGTCGCGCAGCAGCCCCCATGCCGCACGATAGGACAGTCCGACGGGATGGATCGCCGCCGCGAGCGAGCCGCCGTTCGCGATGGCCCGCAGCAGAGGCACGAGGCGCGGGTCCAGCGGCCGCGGTGGATCGCCGTAGGTCCAGTCGAGGTGGGGGGACAGGCGCATTTATGCAATAGCTTACATATTAGCCGGGCGGCAGGCACGCGCTATGATGGCGTGCGCAGACCGCGCGCGATGCTGGCAAGATATGCATTGCGTTACATATTAGCGCATCGGGCTGCTTTTTTAGGCAACACTCGACCCCTTCGTGAATACGTTTCTCGAGGCCGCCGGACAGGCCTTCTCGCTGCTCGCGCACGCCGATGCGGAGCTCGCCGCCATCGTCGTGCTGAGTCTCGAGGTGAGCCTCACCGCCGCCGTGATTGCGAGCGCCCTCGGGTTGCCGCTCGGGGCCTGGATCGCGGTCACGCCGTTTCGAGGCAGCCAGGCAGCGGTCGTAGTGCTGAACGCGCTCATGGGCCTGCCGCCGGTCGTGGTGGGTCTCGCGATCTACCTGCTCCTGTCGCGCGCGGGGCCGCTGGGGCCGCTGGGATTGCTGTTCACGCCGGCGGCGATGGTGATCGCGCAGGTCGTGCTGATCACGCCGATCGTGACGGCGCTGTCGCGGCAGACGATCGCGGACGCGTACGAGGAATACCGCGAGCCCCTGCAGTCGCTGGGCGCGACACGCCCACGCGTGGTCGGCACCTTGCTGTGGGACCTGCGCTACTCCCTGTTCACCGTCGTGCTGGCCGGTTTCGGTCGTGCCGCGGCGGAGGTCGGCGCGGTGATCATCGTCGGCGGCAACATCCGCGGTGTGACGCGCGTGATGACCACCGCGATCGCGCTCGAGACCAGCAAGGGCGACCTCGCGCTCGCACTCGCGCTCGGCCTCATCCTGATCGCGATCGTGCTCGCCATCAACGCCGCCGCGAGCGCGGTCAAGGCGACCGCACAGCGGCGCTTCGGATGAGACCGCCCGGCGCCGGCCCGACGTTGCTGCCCTTGACGCTCGAAGACGTGGTATTCGAGCGCAACGGTCGCCGCATCATCGATCGCATCTCGCTCACGATCGAGCACGCGTTGCGCACCGTGATACTCGGACCGAACGGCGCGGGCAAGAGCGTGCTGCTCCGGCTGTGCCATGGGCTGCTCGCGCCGAGCTCGGGTCGCGTGCGCTGGCATGCGCCGCTGCGCACGAGCGCGCCGCGCGGCCAGGCCATGGTGTTCCAGCGTCCCGTGATGTTGCGCCGTTCGGCGCTCGCGAACGTCGCCTATGGCTTGCAGGTCGCCGGCGTGTCGCGCGGCGAGCGCGATGCGCGGGCGCGCGAAGCGCTGGCGCTCGTCGGCCTGACACACATCGCCGATCATCCGGCGCGCGTCTTGTCGGGCGGCGAGCAACAGCGACTCGCACTGGCACGCGCCTGGACCCTGCGGCCCGAAGTGCTGTTCCTGGACGAGCCGACGGCGAGTCTCGATCCCGGCGCGACGCAGGAGATCGAGCGCATCATCGCCGCGGTGCACGAAGCCGGCACCAAGATCGTGCTGGTGACGCACAACCTCGGCCAGGCGCGGCGCCTGGGCGACGAGATCCTGTATCTCGAGCAAGGCCGCGTGATCGAGCGGGCGCCGGCCGATCGTTTCTTCCACGCTCCGTCCACTCCCGAGGCGGCGCAGTTCCTGAGAGGTGAATTACCGTGGTGAAGCTGCTTCGATTGTTGCTTTGGCTTGTGGCCGTGCTCGCGCCCATGCGGGCCGCGTTCGCCGACGCGCCGTACATCACCGTCGCATCGACGACCTCGACGGAGCAGTCGGGCCTGTTCTCGCATCTGCTGCCGGCATTCGAGAAAGCGACCGGCATCAAGGTGCGCGTGGTCGCGCTCGGGACGGGGCAGGCGCTCGATGTCGCGCGGCGCGGGGACGCGGACGTGGTTTTCGTGCACGCCCGTGCCGCCGAGGAAAAGTTCCTGGCGGAAGGTCATGGCGTGAAGCGCTACCCGGTGATGTACAACGATTTCGTGCTGATCGGGCCGAAATCGGATCCTGCGCACGTCGCCGGCGGCAAGGACATCGTCGCGGCTTTGCGCAGGATTCTTGCAAGCCACGCACCGTTCGTCTCGCGCGGTGATCGCAGCGGCACGCACATGGCCGAGCTCGCGCTGTGGAAGGATGCGGGCGTTGACATCGACCACGCCAAGGGTCCGTGGTATCGCGATACGGGCCAGGGCATGGGGCCTGCGCTCAACACGGCCGCCTCCATGAATGCCTATATCCTGTCCGATCGCGGCACGTGGCTCGCGTTCAAGAACCGCGGCGATCTCGAGATCGTGGTGCAGGGCGACAAGCGCCTCTTCAACCAGTACGGCGTGATGCTGGTCAATCCCGCGCTGCACCCCGCGGTCAAGAAGGACCTTGGCCAGCGCTTCATCGACTGGCTCGTGTCACCGGAGGGCCAGAACGCAATCGCCGCTTACAAGATCGACGGCCAGCAGCTTTTCTTCCCGAACGCGAACCGGCCCGATGCCTGAGGCGCACTGCGGTCACGCGCTCGGCGAATCAGCCCGACGCGGGAGGCGCCCGGCGGTCACTTGCGCTCGAATTCGCGGGCGAGGCGCGCGCCTTCTTCCTCGTCGACGAACAGCAGCAGGATCCCCCCTGCCGCGAACAGCACCAGCACGGCCAGAATCGCGGCGCGCGAGCTGCCCGTCAGGATGGCAGTGAAGCCCATGAGCATCGGCCCGACGATGGTGGCGAACTTGCCGAGCATGTTGTAGAAGCCGAAGAACTCCGCCGCGTGCGCGGCGGGAATCATGCGCGCGAAAAGCGAGCGCGACAGCGACTGCACGCCGCCTTGCACCAGGCCCACCACCACTGCGAGACCGTAGAACTCGCGCACCGACTGCATCGAGTGGCCCCAGATGGTGACGGCGGCGTAGATCGCGATGCCTGCCGCGATCGCGCGCTTCGCGCCGATGCGGTTGCCGATGTAGCCGTACGCGATCGCCGCGGGAAAGGCGACGAATTGGGTGATGAGGAGCGCCACGATCAGGCTGTCCTCGGGAAATCCCAGCGCCATGCCGTAGTCGATCGCCATGCGCGCGATGGTGTCCACGCCATCGATGTAGAGCCAGTACGCGACCAGGAACAGCAGCACCTGGCGCAGGCGCCGCACGTTCTCGAAGGTGCGCACGAGCTCACGCATGCCGGCGACGGCCAGCGCCCAGCGCGAGCGCGTGACGGGTTCGCGCGGCTCCTTCACCCACAGCAGCAGCGGCACGGTGAACACCGCCCACCACACCGCCACGCTCGCGAACGACGCCTTGACGGCGGCGGTGCTGTCGGCGAGACCGAACCATCGCGGATGCAGGGTCATCGCGACGTTGACGGCGAACAGGAGCCCGCCGCCGAGATAGCCCATGGCGTAACCCAGCGCCGACACGCGGTGGTAATCGCGCTCGGCCGCGACGTTGACCAGCAGCGAATCGTAGAACGACGCCGCGCCGGCAAAGCCGATCGATGCGAGCACGTACATCAGGACTGCGAGCTCCCATTCGCCGCGCCCGATGAAGGCGAGCCATGCCGTGGTGACGATCGCCAGCCCGGTGAAATGGAAGAGATAGCGCTTGCGCGTGGCCGACTGGTCGGCGATCGCGCCCAGCGCCGGGGTGAGGACCGCGATGATGATGCTGCCCAGCGAATTCGCGCTCGCGAGCTCGAAGGTCGTGACGGTCGGATCCGCATTCGCCGACCAGTAGCGCTTGAGCATGATCGGAAAGAACGCCGTCAGCACGGTGACGGCGAACGCCGAATTGGCCCAGTCGTAGAACGCCCAGGCGATCGCCTCCTTGCGCGTATGGGTCTGCGGCGTGTCAGCGCGATCCTGGCTCACGGCTCGCCTGCCGTGATCGACGCGCGCAACGACGGGATCACCTCGCGCCAGTGCTCGCGATCCTCGCGCAGGAAATCAGCGAAGCCTTCGCCGATGATGGCTTCGCTGCCGCGGCCCGTGAAGTCGAGCGCGTCGGCGATGGCCGGATGCAGGATCGCCTCGCGCGCTGCCGATTGCAGGCGGCCTTCGACATCGCGCGGCAGGCCGCAGGGCGCGAACAGGCCGTACCAGGACGTCGATGTGAGCTCCGGCATGCCGAGCTCGCGAAAGGTCGGCACGTCGGGCGCTTGCGAGACGCGCTCGGGACTGGAGATGGCGAGCGCGCGGACGTGCCCCGATCGGATCGAAGGCAGCGTCTCGTGCAGCGTGCCGAACATCATGCTCACGTGCTCGCCGAGGAGATCGCGCAACGCCGGCGGGCTCGATCGATAGGGCACGTGCGCGATCTGCACGTGGGCGAGATCGGCGAAAAGAGCACCGATCGCGTGCGCGCTGGAGCCGCTGCCGAGCGACGCGTAGGTGAGCTCGTCGGGGTGCCGCTTGGCGCGTGCGACGAGATCCTGCACCGATCGATCCGGCGAATCGCCCGTCACGAGCAGCGCATGCGGCGTCTCGGCGAGGAGCGCGATCGGACAGATGTCGCGCATCGCGGCGTAGGGCGTGCGCTCGTCGAGGAGCGGCGCGAGAGTGATCGCGCCGGTCGCGGCAATGAGCAGGGTGTAGCCGTCGGCGGGCGCGTGCGCGACCTCGGTCGTCGCGATCACGCCGGACTTGCCGGGCCGGTTCTCGATCACCACCTCGGTCTTCAGCGTGCGCGAAAGCTCGGCCGCCACCGCATGGCCGAGCGCGTCGGGTCCCGCGCCCACGGGAGAGCCGATCTCGATCTTGATGGTGCGATCGGGCCAGGCGGGCTCGCGATCGGAGCACGCCGTGACGAGCAGCGCGAGCAGGAGGAGGGCGGAGCGAGGAGGCGAGCGCATCTGACCTACAATGGTCGCACAGTCGCGCCGCACGACATCGCCTCGAGGAGACGCATGAACAAGCTCCGTGATCTCGTCACCCGATCACCTGCCTTCGGCACCTGGACCCAGATCGCCGATGCGGAAATCATCGACATGCTGGCCGCCGCCGGATTCGGCTTCACGATCATCGATGCCGAGCATGGCGCGCTCGACATGGGGACGGTGCAGTCGCTCGTGCGCGCCTGCGATGCGAACGCGATGGTGCCGCTGGTGCGTGTGCCCGACAACGATCGCGTCTGGATCGGCAAGTCGCTCGATGCCGGTGCCGCCGGTGTGATCGTGCCGGGCATCGCGAGTGTCGAAGCCGCACGAAACGCCGTTGCCGCATCGCGCTTCGGTCCGCCCGGCACGCGCGGGGCATGTCCTGGCGTTCGCGCCGGCGCGCATTACGTCACCGACTGGTGCGGCTACGTCGCCGCGCAGCACCGCGACACGGGCGTGATCCTGCTGATCGAGACGCCGCAGGCCGTCGCCGACATCGATGAGATCGCCGCGCTCGAGGGTCTGCTCGGCTTGCTCGTCGGGCCGTTCGACCTGTCGGTATCGATGGGTCATCAGGGCGATTACATGCATCGCGACGTGATTGCCGGCATCGATCGCGTGATCGCGGCGGCGCGCGCGCACAACCTGCCCATGATCGTTCCGGTGTTCTCGGCCGATCCCGCCGAAGGCCGCCGACAGGTCGAAGCCTGGCGCGCGAAAGGCGTCGAGATCTTCACCGTCGGCACCGACAAGATCCTCATCGCGGCGCAATTCGCGCGCTATCGAGCCGCCCTTTCCTGATCGCGGGCACGGTCGATGTGAGCGGTGCGCTACCATGGCGCGTCACGTTCGCATCGCCGGGAGCCGAACCATGAAAAGACGCGCCTTGATGATCGCCGCCCTGGCGCTGGCCGCCGGCGCCCTCGCCGGAACCGCGCAGGCGGAGTGGCCCGATCATCCGATCAAGTTCGTCGTGCCGTTCGCGCCCGGTGGCGCCAACGATCTCATCGCGCGCGCCGCGGCCGAGGCTGTGTCGAAGCGCCTGAAGCAGCCCGTGATCATCGAGAACAAGCCCGGTGCGGGTGCGGTGATCGGCACCGCGTACGTGGCCAAGGCTGCGCCGGATGGCTACACGTTCCTGATCGGTGCGGCGGGTGTGGTCACCAACAGCTTCCTGTACAAGCAGCTCCCCTATGCGGACAGCGAGCTCGAGCCGGTCGGCATGATCGCCGTTGCGCCCTCGGTGATCGTGGTCAATCCCGCGAATCCGTCGAACAACCTGAAGGAGTTCGTCGCCTGGGCGAAGGCGCAAGGCAGCAAAGGTGTGAACTGGTCCACCGCGGGCAGCGGCAGCACGCCGCATTTCGTCGCCGAGATGCTCAAGGAAGCCGGCGTCGACAACATCACCATCGTGCCGTACAAGAGCGGCAGCGAGGGCGTCAACGCGGTGCTGTCGGGCAGCGTCGATGCCACGTCGGAAGCGAGCATCGTGGTGCTGCCGCAGATCAAGGGCGGCAAGCTCAAGGCGATCGCGACGACCTATACCAAGCGCATCAGCTCGTATCCATCGTTGCCCACCGCGATCGAGCAGGGCTTTCCCATGGTCAACATCGGGCACTGGGCCGGCTTGTTCGCGCCCACAGGAACTCCGCGTGCAATCATCGAGCGAATGAGCGCCGAGCTGCAGGCCGCGGTGAAGAGCAAGGAGTTCGCCGACAGGATGCTGCCGAGCGGGATCGAGCCCGTGCCCTACAGCCTCGCTGAATACGTGAGCTTCATCAGGAGCGAGCGCGAACGGCTCGAGCGCATCGCGAAAAAGGCGAACATGAAGGCGGAATGATCCGCATGCGTTGCGCGCGCGCGTTCGCGCTCGTCTCGGCGCTGGCCTCGCCGGCGCTGGCCGACGAGGGCATGTGGCCGTTCGATCATCCACCCACGTCCCTGCTCGAGGCGAGATACGGCTTTGCGCCGGACGCGGAATGGCTCGAGCACCTGCGTCTTTCGGCGGTCAACGTCGGCGGCGCATCGGGCAGCCTCGTGTCCGCGCACGGCCTCGTGCTCACCAATCACCACGTGTCGCTGTCGTGCCTGCAGCGGCTCTCACGCGAGCGACGCGATCTCGTGCGCGACGGCTACGTCGCCCATGGTCTCGCCGAGGAGCTGCCCTGTCCGGGCTTCGAGCTGCGCCGGCTCGAGTCGACGCAGGACGTGACCTCGGCCGTGCAGGCGGCGATTCGCTCGCGCGATTCGGAAGCGGCCAACGCACAGCGCAAGGCGGCGATCGCCGCGATCGAGAACGCGTGCGCGCGCGACACCGGCTTGCGCTGTGAAATCGACACGCGCTATCGCGGCGCGACGTACGAGCTCCTGCGCTACAAGGTGTGGACCGACATCCGGCTTGCCTTCGCGCCCGAAGCGCGCGTCGGCTTTTTCGGCGGCGATCCCGACAACTTCGTCTATCCGCGCTTCGCGCTGGACGTGGCGCTGCTGCGCATCTACGAGCGCGGTGCGCCGCTCGACAATGCGCACTTCCTGCGCTTCAGCAGGACCGGCGTCGGCAACGGCGACCTGGTGCTCGCCGCCGGTCACCCCTACAGCACGGATCGCCTGGTCACGATGGCGCAGCTCGAGGAACAGCGCGACGTGCGCTTTCCGCTCGCGATCGCGAGTGCGCAGCGCGAGCGCAAGCTCCTGCAGGAATTCGGCGCGCGCTCGCCGGAAGCCGCGCGCCGTGCCGCCGAGAACCTGTTCGGCATCGAGAACTGGCTCAAGGCGATGACGGGCGAATACAGGGCGCTGCGCGAAGGCGCGCTCGTCGCGAAGAAGCGCGACGACGAGACCCTCCTGCGCAAGCGTGCCGCGGACGACGGACCGTGGCTGCGCATCGCGGCGGCAACGCGCAGGAAGGCCGATATCGAAAAGGAGGCGTGGGCCGTGGGATATGGCTATCGCACGCTGTTCGAGATGGCCGGTCGCATCGTCGAGCTCGTGCACGAGCGCGCTCTGCCGGAAAGCGAGCGCCTCGCGGCGTATCGCGAATCGTCGATTCCGCGCCTCCTGACACGCCTCGAGGCGGACGTGCCCACGTACAAGGACCTGGAAATCGCGCGCCTTGCCGGCAGCTGGGAAGAGGCGCGGGCGCTGCTCGGCGACGATCACCCATTCGTGCGCGAGGTGCTTGGCGGCCAGTCGCCGATGCAGGCCGCCGCGGCGCGCGTCGAGCCGAGCCGGCTCGATCGTGTCGACGTGCGCAAGCGCCTGCTGGAAGGCGGCAGCGCCGCGGTGGACGCATCGGACGATCCGCTGATCGTGCTCGCTCGACGCGTGTATCCGCTGCACCGCAGGCTCGCCAAGTACGAGGAAGTGGAGATCGAGGAGCCGATCCGACGCGCGGCCGACGAGATCGGCCGGCTGCGCTTCGAGATCTTCGGCACGCAGGCGTACCCGGACGCGACGGGTTCGCTGCGCCTGTCGTTCGGCGTGGTGCGCGGCTACGACGCCGACGGGGTCCTCACACCGTGGCACACCAACTTCCTCGGCATGTATGCGCGCCATGCCGCGTTCGATGCCGAACCTCCGTTCGACTTGCCTGCGCAGTGGATGGCGAAGCAGCGTGATCTCGCGCTCACCGCGCCGCTCGATTTCGTCAGCACGCTCGACATCATCGGCGGCAATTCAGGATCGCCCGTGGTCGATCGCAAGGGCGAATTCGTCGGGGTCGTCTTCGACGGCAATCTCGAGTCGCTCGTCGGACGTTTCGCCTACACCGAGGACAAGGGCCGTGCGATTGCCGTGGACGCGCGCGCCATCATCGAAGCGCTGTCGAACATCTACGGTGCAGATGAGCTCGTACGCGAGATCCGCGGCGACCGGCGCGACGTCTTCCTGCGATAGGGCATCCAGCGCCGTCATAGGGCCACGAAAGCGCACGAGCGACGCGGCTTGCATTGCGGCGGGGAACGGAGTATTTCTTACCTTCCGACCCACCGTGGGCAGGCACAATTTTCCACGGCGGGCGCGCGGAGAACAGGATGGAATCCGCTGCGAGCGTGACACTGCTGTATCAGACGCTGGACTCGCTGGTCGCGCTCAAGCTCGACCTCATGCTGGCCGAGCACCACGGCGCGAGCTTGCCCGAGGATCGTCGGCAGCGGATGTCGAGCGACATCGACCAGTCGATCGCCAATATCCGCGGCGTCATCCAGCGGCTCGAGAGCCGTGGCGAGCTCGCGCGCAGCACGTCGGCTTCGGAGCTCGATGCTCCCGTGCAACGGCAGCTTCCTCCGACCGATCCTCAGTTGACCGCGAAGCAATAAAGCAATCCGTTGCCGCCGGTGGTGCGCAGGTCAGCCTGGCTGCAGCCGCCGTCCGGTCCCTGTGACGGATGCGACGAGTTCCATGATTTTGCGGCCGCGCTGTCGTCGAGACCGGCGCGATCGACGTGGCCCAGCATCGCCGCGCCGGCGCCGCTGCTGGTCCAGTTCCCGCACGTCATGTCCTTGCCGGGCGTAAACGCGGTGCCTTCGGGCGTCGAGCCGGTCAGGATGTCGTGCATGTTGGGCCTGTCGCCGCGAACCTTGACGCGCTCGCCTTTCTCGGTCAGGGCGGTCTCCTTGTCGAGGTGGTTGTCGCCGTGCAGCTCCGCGACATCCTTGGCGATCGTGACCCCCTTCACATTCACCCACGGTCCCTTGCCGATGCGCTCGCGCGCATTCACCGCCCCCGGCCCCTGGGTGCTGAGATATGCGTGCCAGGTCTTGCCGCCAGCGCCGACGCTTTGGGCGAGCTGCTGACAATGCCGATCGGCGCCTTCGAGGCCGCCGAGATTCCCGCCGTTGCCGATCGGCGTGCTGGTCACGAAAAACGACATGGAAGAGGTTTGCGCGAAAGCGAGCGGCGCCAGGCAAGCCGCGCATAAGGTTGCCAACGCAATTCGTCCGATCATAGACATGGCTTGCTCCTGTGGGGACATTCGGCGGCGAACAGGCGCCGGCACGCATGTGTTCCATGCGGCGGCACGTTCCGAGCATAATGGCTCCGTGCATGCGGGCCGACCGCCGCATGCCATGCGCCGGATCATTACACCACCGGGACGAGGAGGATTGCGATGAGCAGGAAGCTCTTGATCGCCTGGATCGTGACGTTCGTGCTGTGGATGGCCGGGAGTTACATCGTGCACGGCGTCATGCTGCATGACGACTACGCGCGCCTTGCGGGTCTCTTCCGGCCCGAGGCCGACGCCCAGAAGTTCATGCCCCTCATGCTGCTCGCCCACGTCATCATGTCGGGCGCATTCGTCTGGATCTATTCGCGCGGCGTGGACGCCGGGCCCTGGCTCGGACAGGGCGTGCGCTTCGGCATCGCCGTGGCGCTGCTCACGGCGGTGCCGACGTATCTCATCTATTACGTCGTGCAGCCCATGCCCGCGGCGACGGTCGTGAAGCAGATCATCGGCGACGGCATCATCGTGCTCGTGCTCGGCGTGGTCGTGGCTGGGCTGTATCGAGGGCCAGCCGCGAGCTTGCGCCAGGCGCCGGCCTGAGGCGGGACGGTCACTGCGGCACGCACATGGCGACGGCATCCACGCCATAGCCTTCCGTGATCCAGCCGCGCGCCTTCATCGCATCGCGCAGTGCGGTGGATGTCGTGAAACGGTGATTGACGTCGGTGCGACCGTCGAACAGCCGGTACAACGGCTGCGTCAGTAGCGGACACGCGCCGCTCGGCGCGGGCAATTGCGCCTGGAACACGTTCGGGCTTTCGAGCAGCCAAAAGCTCGCGAAGCGCGCCGCCACGGCGGCGCACTCGTCCGCCGATGCGCTGTAGAAGTGGCTGTCCAGCCCGGCTTCCGGGCGGCCGTAGTAGCGGCACACGGCGTTGGCACGCGTGACGCCGATCTCCTGGCCGGCAAAGACCTTCCACGTCTGGCCGGTGCGTTTCCAGCCGGTGAAAGCGCCCGCATCGAGCAGCGCGATCTCGGCAACGTTCGCCGAGACGAAGAAATGATCGAGCGTCGCGTTGTAGAACTCGACCGCCAGCGCGCGCGGCACCGGAACCGGGCTGACCTCAGGATGCCGCAGGTCGACATCCTTGCCGATCGCGTTGTAGATCGCGCGCAGCCCGGCGATGCTGCGCACGCCCAGCACGCCGCCCGGTTGGTCGAACCACGTGAACGGCAGCAGCATCACGACATCCGGATCGGCGCTCGCGCGGCTGTAGAAGAATGCCGGGTCGTCGTACCAGTCCGCGAACAGAGGACCGCCGAGTGCGGCCTTGGCGACCACGATCACCTGCTGGCGCGACAGGTCGAGCTGCGACTTGAAATTGTCGTAGAGCGTCGGCCCCGGCACGGTCACGAAGCCCGGCTTGCTCACGTCGAAGCGAACCGTATCCCACGCCGTTTCGCTGAAGATCGTCTTGCAGCCGTAGCAGTCGAACCCGACCCAGTCGAAGGCGCGCAGACTGCCGCTGTACTTGTGCTCGCTGTTGGTCAGGCGATAGTGCCCGCCCCACTTCTTGGCGATGTCGACGGTGAATAGACCGGCCACCTTCTTGTCGCGCGTCAGCGGCTCGTTGTGGATGATCGCGATCACCGTTTGCATGTCGCCGTCCGACACGCCGCAAAGATCCGGCTCGTCGAGTGGATAGATGGCGATCACGGTGTCGAGCAGGCCCTGCGCGGCAAGACGCGCGGCGAGCGCGCGCCATTGCGCGACGGCATCGGGACGGACCGTGTACGGGCAGACCCCGGCGAAGAAGGGAAACTCGGCATGCAGGATCGCCTTCACGCCTGCGTTCCTGGCTTCCTGCACCTGCGCGACGAGATCGTCGCTGCTGCCGCTCCAGCTCACGGCCCAATAGAGATTCACGTGATCGCGCGCTTCGCCGTAGCTCGAGCCCAGGCCGTAATACGTGAAGAACTGGGGGCTGGGGGCGGCGAGGCCGGGGAAGCTCGCGAGCACGAGCAGAAGGCACAGCAGGATGCGCAACGACACGAAGCGATTCACGACGGCATGAACGCCTCGGGGATGCTTTCGGTGCACGAAGGCGCCCGGGGCAGCAAGCTAAACGGCTGATTTTACATGAACAATGCTCGCGCCTGTGCCGGGACTCCCAGGCCAGGGTCGGCGCGGTTCGAATCCGACCGGGAAATCCTTGAGCCAGCGCAAGTCGGCACGCATGCCGCTCGCCTAGCATGCGAATGAGTCCCATTTCCCCCATTGCCATGTCCGACGACGCCGTGTGCCTGTGCCTTGCCGCCCGGCCTGCCGCGAACCGCGCAATCCGTCGTGCCGTCACGCTCGCGGATGTTCCGCGCGGCGCGCGCGCCATCGTGCGCGGCATCCGCCCGGCCGCGCATGCAGACGGCGCCGAACTCGCGCTGCGCCTTGCCGAGATCGGCTTTGTCGAAGGCGAGCCGCTGAGGATCGTCGCGCACGGCTATCCGGGCAACGATCCGATCGCGGTGCGCATCGGGGGTACGACCTTCGCCTTGCGCCGCTTCGAAGCCGAATGCGTGCTCGTGGCCCTCGAGGCGCCCCGGCAGTGAACGCTTCCGCCGTCGCCTTGCGCATCGCCCTGCTCGGCAACCCGAATTGCGGCAAGACCGCGCTTTTCAACCTTCTCACCGGAAGCCGGCAGAAGGTCGCCAACTTCGCCGGGGTCACCGTCGAGCGCAAGGAAGGCATGCTGCGCGTCGCCGATGGTCGCAGCGTCACGGTACTCGATCTTCCGGGTGCCTACAGTCTCAACGCGACCAGCGCCGATGAAGCGATCACGCGCGATGTCGTGCTCGGCACCTTTGGCGGGGAAGCGCCGCCGGATCTGATCGTGTGCGTGGCGGACGCCACCAATCTCAGGCTCAACCTGCGCATGGTGCTCGAGGTCCGCGACCTCGGCGTGCCGATGCTGCTCGCGCTCAACATGAGCGACGTCGCGCGCAAGCGCGGCATCGACATCGACACCGTCGCGCTGGCGCGCGAGCTCGGCATGCCGGTGGTGCAGACCGTCGCCGTGCGCAAGAAAGGGGCGGATGCCCTCCTCGATGCGATCGCATCGGCCGCGCCGCACGCCTTCGATCACACCGCGTCTACCAAGCTCCCCGCGCGCGAGGTCGCCGCGACGCATCGCGAGGTGCAACGCATTCTCGCTTCCTGCGTGCGCCATCCCGTCGCCGACACCCGGCTCGATGACGCACTCGACAGGGTGTTGCTGCACCCGGTCGCCGGCATGCTCGTGCTTGCCGCAACGCTGTTCCTCATCTTCCAGGCGGTGTTCAGTCTTGCCGCCGTGCCGATGGATGGCATTCGCAGCGGCATCGATGCCATTGCGCTGGCGCTGCGAAGCGCGCTGCCCGATTCGATGCTGCGCAGCCTGCTCGTGGACGGCGTGCTCGCGGGCGCGGGCAGCGTCGTCGTGTTCCTGCCGCAGATCCTGATCCTGTTCTTGTTCCTGCTGTTCCTCGAGGACTCCGGATATCTGCCGCGGGCCGCGTTCCTGCTCGACCGCATCATGGGCACGGTGGGGCTGTCGGGACGCTCGTTCATTCCGCTGCTGTCGAGTTTTGCCTGCGCCGTGCCGGGCATCATGGCTACGCGCACGATCAGCAACGCGCGGGATCGCCTCACGACCATCATGATCGCGCCTCTCATGACCTGCTCGGCGCGCCTGCCGGTGTATGCACTCGTGATCGGCGCATTCATTCCGCAGCGTACCGTGGTGGGCGTGCTCAACCTGCAGGGTCTCGTGCTGTTCGCGCTGTACGTCGCGGGGATTGCCGGCGCGCTTGGCGTCGCGTATGTGAAGCGCCTGGTGACCGGCCGCGGCGCGCTGCACCCATTGCTCATGGAACTGCCGTCCTATCGCTGGCCGAATCCGCGCAATCTTGCTTACGGGCTGTGGGAACGCACACGCATCTTCATTGCACGCGTCGGAACGATCATCCTGGCGCTCATGATCGTGATCTGGTTCCTGTCGACGTTTCCGGCGCCGGCGGCGAACGCGGCCGGTCCCGCGGTCCAGTACAGCTTCGCAGGCATGCTCGGCCATGCGCTCGAGTCGGTGTTCGCGCCCATCGGATTCAACTGGCAGATTTGCGTCGCCCTCGTCCCGGGCCTCGCCGCGCGTGAAGTGGCGGTCGGTGCGCTCGGGACCGTCTATGCGCTGGCATCGACGGATACTCCCGTCGCGACGCAGTTGATGCCCGTCATCGCGCGCGAGTGGTCGCTCGCCACCGCGCTGTCGCTGCTCGCGTGGTACGTCTTCGCGCCGCAATGCATCTCGACGATCGCGATCGTGCGGCGCAAGACGAACTCCTGGCGTTACCCGCTGCTGATGACGACGTATCTTTTCGCGCTGGCGTACGTCGCGTCGCTCGCGACTTATCGCGCCGCTTCTTTGTTCGGAGTCTGACGCATGCTCGATGCCATTGTCGTCGGCGCCATCGTGCTCGTCGCGGTCGGGTACCTCGCATGGAAGCTTGCGCCGACAGGGTCGCATGCCCGCATGCGATCGAAAACCGCATGCAGCGCCTGCGACACGTGCGGCGGTTGCGGGGAGCGCCGCGCTCGCGGCAGATGAGTCCGGTGCGCGGCGGCTTGCTTGTGCCCGTCGCGACACGCATGGCAATCTAGCGTCTGACCGTTAGCGAGCCTTGCTCGGTGGGAACAGCGCGGATTGCGCCTTCGCCGCCATGGCAGCATCCATCGCTGCGCGCACATGAGCGATGGCAGCCCGGACGTGGTCGCAAGCGTCTTTCGTGGACGCGTCGTTGCGGGCGCACTGCAGCTTGACACTGAGCTCCGTCAGCTCATCGAGCGTGCGATACAGCGAGACCAGAACGATGTCCACCGAAGCTCCATCCAAACGGCATTATGATGGCCTGCGCGAAAAAAAAACCGCAGCACAACGTCTGCGGTTCCTCCTCCAGCCCTTTCATCCCGCTTCGCGCGACGGGTACGCGCGCATTGTACGCAGTCGCCTCAGCCACGCAATGCTGAATCTCGTACGTAATTCCCTTACGTGATACCCCTAGCCAGCGTGTCGATGCGCACTCGACCGATGATCGTCATCGGCTACATCGTCGCGTTCGTCGCGCTCGACTGGATCAGCTATATCTATTCGCTTGCGCCGCCCCTCGCGATCACGCCATGGAATCCGCCGCCCGGGTTGAGCCTCATGCTCCTGCTGCGCGGCGGGTTGCAATACACGCCCTGGCTATTCGTCGCGGCGACTTCCGCCGAGCTCCTCGTGCGCAGCGGCGACCTCGGCCCGGCCAGCGTGCTGGCGGCCGCCGCGCTGCCCACGCTGTTCTATGCCGGTCTTGCCTGGCTGCTGCAGCGCCGGCATGTGGACCCCGAGTGCCGGTCGCTGCGCGACTGCGCGCTCTTCGTCGCGTTCACCGCGATCACCACCGGTGCACTGGCCCTGTCGTTCGTAACCGTGGTGTTCGTGCTGGGAATGCTGCCCGAGCACGACTATTGGCGCAGCGTCTCGCAGTTCTGGATCGGCGATTTCCTCGGCATCCTGGTCACGACGCCGCTGCTGCTCATATGGAGCCGCGGCAGGCGAGCGCTGGACATGCTCAACGGCGAGCTGGTGCTGCAGATCGCCGTGCTGATCGGATTGGTATGGGTGATCTTCGGATCGAAATGGATCGAGGAGCTCAAGCTCTTCTACGTGCTGTTCCTGCCGATCATCTGGATCGCGATGCGCGGCGGCATCGAGCGCACGACGATGGCACTCGCGGTCGTGCAGGTGAGCCTCATCGTCGCGATGCGCCTCGGCGGCTATGGATCCGGAGTGGTGCTCGAGTTCCAGTTTCTGCTGCTGTCGCTTGCGCTGACCGGGCTGTTCCTCGGCGCAACGGTCTCCGAAGCGCGCGCGATGTCGCGCGAATTGCGCGAGAAACAGGTTGCGCTCGAACACAGCGTGCGGCTTACCGCCGCGAGCGAAATGGCGTCGGCGCTCGCGCACGAGCTCAACCAGCCATTGTCGGCCATCGGCAGCTATCTCAATGCCTGCCAGGTGATCGCGCACGGAGAGTCGCCGCAACCGGCACTGCTGCGCGACATTCTCGCCAAGGCCGTGGCGGAGGTCGCGCGCGCAGGGCGTGTCATGCGCCAGATTCGCGACTTCTTCCGCACCGGCGCCGGACACATCGAGGCGTTGCAGGTCGCATCCACCGTACAAGGCGTCGTTGCAGGCCTGCGCCAGCGCGAGGAAGCGCAGCACGTGCGCTGGCACATCCGCTGCCCCGAAGGCATGCCGGCGGTGCTCGTGGACCGCGTTCAGATGGAGACCGTGCTGCACAACCTCGTCGCCAATGCCATCGATGCGGTCAAGCACCTGCCGGCCGACCGGCAGGAGATCGTCATCACGTCGCGTCAGGAAGGGCCGCTCGTGCGCATCAGCGTGACCGACAGCGGACAGGGCATCGCGGACGAGGTGAAGACACGTCTTTTCGCGCCTTTCGCGACGAGCAAGCCCGAAGGCATGGGATTGGGGCTCGCCATCAGCCGTTCCCTCGTCGAGGCCCGCGGCGGACGGCTGTGGCTTGAAAATGACGCGCCCAAGACCACATTCACCTTTACGTTACCCGTGGAGAGCATGTGATGCCCATTCACCCATCCGCGAGGCCGATCGTCTATATCGTCGATGACGATGCAGCGGTCCGCGACTCCCTCGACGTGCTGTTGCGTGTGCGCGGCCATGCCACACGCTCGTACTCGAGCGGCAGCGACTTCCTGTCCGAGGTCGACCGCAACGCGCGCGGCTGCGTCCTGCTCGACTTGCGCATGCCCGGTCTCGACGGTCTTGCAATACAGTCGATGCTTTCGAGCCGGGACATCACCTTGCCGGTCATCATGCTTACTGCGCACGGCGACGTGGCGACGACCCGCGCCGCCATGAAAGCCGGGGCCTTCGACTTTCTCGAAAAGCCGTTCGACGACGACGTGCTGCGCTCCACGATCGATGCCGCGCTCGCGCGCGACACCGAGGCCAGAGCCGAAACGGATCGCCGCACCGAGCTCTCGCGGCTCGTCGACCGCCTCTCGGCACGCGAACGCCAGGTGCTCGCGTGCGTGGTTGCAGGGCGCCACAATCGCGAGATCGCGGTCGAGCTCGGCATCAGCCCGCGCACGGTCGAGGTGTACAAGGCGCGCGTCATGGAAAAGCTTCGGGTCGAGCGGCTGCCCGACCTCATCCGCATCGCACTCGAGCTCGATCTCGCGTAACGCACTGCTGCAGGCAGGCGACCCCGGCAACCCGTGACGTGCGCCTGCATTGCCCATGGGCGCACGCCTAGTACGCGCCGGGCAAAGTTCACAGCATGACTGTTGCCTATTGCAGCTTGCGTCGGCGTAGCGCGGCAATGCCGCCAAGTCCAACCCCGATGAGCGCGAGCGTTGCAGGCTCAGGTACGGACGTTCCGGGAACAGCGGTGATGACACCAAACAATCCGTCCGCTTCGCCGTTGGGCCCCGCCGAAAAATAAATTGACTGCGAGCTTCCACCGCTGCCATTGTTGCCCGCAATCAAACCCCACAGGCCGTCAATGACCAGCGGCTTGTTGTCAGTGCCCAGCAGCGCGCCGAGCGGAGTACCCAAGAGGGGATCGAATGCATTAATGGTGCCGTCGCCAAAGTTGCCGACCAGCAGATCTCCCGCGAACGCACCAAACGATGACGGAGCGATCGCTAGACCCCACGGTGAGTTCAAGCTTCCGCCCGACGCAAGCCGTTCAATGAAATTGCCCTGGGTGTCGAAAACGCTGACGAACCCATGACCGCTGCCGGGCACATCGTCGCGCTTCGCAGCGTCCTGCAACGCGTAAGTCACATAAAGCAGGCCATTGATGTTCTGAATATCGAACGGTGCGTACCCGGACGGGAGGCCCGGATCGGTGAAGTTGCCGGTGAGGTCCTGGGCACCAGCAGCACCCTTGAACACATCGATTGCTCCCGTACGGAAGTTTGCGGCGTATAGATAGGTGTTTCCGCCGATAACCGCGTCGGTCGTTCCTTTGTAGACGTTTGTTGACAAGCCCGTGACGAGTATTTCAGCAGTGGTGCCTAGTGCACCCCGCCAACCTGAAACAGTGCCATCCTCGTTGACGAACAAAAAAAGGTCACCGTTGAAGGCACTGCTATTGCCGTTGAAAGCCTGGCCCGTGACACTGCCGTCACCGGGAATGGACACGACCAACCCCACTTTGGTGGGAATGTTGGTCACGGGATCGACCGAATACAACGTCGCCACTCCGGCACCGTTATCCGACACCCAGAACGGTGATGTTGCCGAATGTGAGATGCCCCAGGCGTTCTTGAGAGATGGATCTGTTATGAGAGCAGAGTTTGCCGCCTGGTCATCGGTTACCAGATTCACCACATCAAACAATGTGCCCTCAGCCGGTGCCGCGACGAACGCGGCGAAGATCATGAACGCCCAGCAGAACGGCGCAATAGCCGGCCTGACCCTGTTAGGCATCTTGCCCCGACGCAGCGGATGGTTCATGAACGCTCCTTCGATGAAGCGGAAACGGTGAGCGCCGCATGGTTCGTGCCGGAAAAATGCGCCTGCTAAGAATCAAGGCCTTACGGTGGGGCCGGCAACCCACCCAATTCCCGATGTCAGGTTGTTCGACACAGCTTCTCCGAAGGTGATGCTGATGGGCGTCGCAGAAGCCCAGCCAAGGAGAAGCAACCGCCCCCAACTGCGCGAAGCGCCGCTCTTGATGGCCAGCGAGAAGGCGCAGATGGTCGATCGGGTAGTGGGTCAGATCGCGTGGCGGTCGCCAGCGAAAGGAGTAGTGCCGTGACCGTTTCTATGCAGGAACCCGAGACTGCCTCGGGCCATGCGGTCGCTCGAAGGGATGCACCGTTTGGATAAGCCGGGCCATTCCGAACGAACCGCTTGGTGGCTGTAACTTGTCAGGACAACAAGTTACGGAAACCCTGGTGGAGACGAGGAGGATCGAACTCCCGACCTTCGCATTGCGAACGCGACGCTCTCCCAGCTGAGCTACGTCCCCGAGGGCGCAAATTATACCCGAATCGCCACCGGTCCCGACGCGAGCTATGCGTCCCCCGCCTCGGTCGAGCGATTGATTTCCAGCGCTCGCGGCCGCATGTACATTGGGGCCTCCGGCCGGTGCCCCCCATGTCCACCCTGATCGACCTCCTGCGCGAATTCGGGCTCGGATTCGTGTTCGTGAACGTCCTGCTCGAGCAGGCCGGCCTGCCCATCCCGGCGGTGCCGACCATGCTCGTGGCCGGCGCGGTCGCGGGCATGACCCAGAGCAGCATCGTCGCCCTGGTGCTGGTCGCCGTCGCCGGTGCGGTGATCGCCGACACCTTCTGGTATTTCACGGGCCGGCGCATCGGCATGCGCGTGCTGCGCGTCTTGTGCCGCGTCTCGCTCTCCCCGGATTCGTGCGTGCGGCAGACGGAATCGATCTTTTCGCGCTGGGGGGCGAGCTCGATGCTGGTCGCCAAGTTCGTTCCCGGGTTCGCGTCGGTGTCGACCGCGCTCGCCGGTGCCGTGCGCATGCGGTACTGGAAATTCATCGTGTTCGATGCGCTGGGTGCGCTGTTGTGGGTCGGCGCTGCCGTTGCGATCGGCTATGTCTTTCGCGAGGCGCTGGCCGATGTGCTCGACACGCTGGTCGCGCTCGGCCGCTGGGGTGTGGTGCTGCTGCTCGCGGTCCTTGCCGCCTACATCGGGAGCAAGTGGTGGCAGCGGCACCTTTTCGTGCGGCAGCTGCGGATGGATCGCATCAGCGTCGACGAACTGCATCACCTCATGCAGGATGGCGCGATCGGCGCGATCCTCGACGTGCGCTCGCCCCTGAGCCAGGAGTCCACCGGGCGCATTCCGGGTGCGCGCATGGTCGATATCGAGTCGATGCGCGGCATCGACGATCTCGTCACGGACGAAGAGGTCGTCGTGTATTGCGCGTGTCCGAACGAGGCGAGTGCGGTGAAAGTGGCAAAACGCTTGCGCGAGCTCGGCTTCAAGCGTGTGCGCCCGCTCCACGGCGGCATCGATGCGTGGGTGGCCGCCGGCCTGGAGGTGGCACGATGATCGTGCCGAGTGCGTGCTAAAGTCTGCGGCAACAGGAGGCATCGTGAGCAAGCAACAGATCCATTCCAAGCACGCGCCGGCGGCGATCGGCCCGTACTCGCAGGCGATCCGCGTCGGCGACACCATCTACATGTCGGGCCAGATCGGCCTCGATCCCGCGACTGGCAACCTGGTCGATGGCATCGAGAACCAGGCGCACCAGGTGTTGAAGAACCTGCGCGCGGTGGCGCAGGCGGCCGGGGGCGAGCTCGACGACATCGTCAAGGTCACGCTGCTGCTCACCGATCTCGGTGATTTCAACAAGGCCAACGAGATCATGGCCTCCTATTTCAAGGAGCCGTATCCCGCACGGGCCACGTACCAGGTTGCGGCGCTGCCGCGCGGCGCGCGCATCGAGGTCGATGCGATCATGGAGATCACCGAGCTCGTATCCGCGGTCGGCTTCAGCAAGTGACGCTGCTTCGCCGCGCGTGACGAGTGCCGCCGCCCCCGTTGCGCGTGCTGCGAAAAAGGCGCGCGGCGGTGCTTCGGCGGGATCATCGGGCCGGGGCCTCGCCGACCAGCTGGTCAAGCTCGGCATCACGCGCGAGCAGGACCTCGTGCTGCATTTGCCGCTGCGCTACGAGGATCACACGCGTGTCGTTGGGCTGGGCGCGCTGCAGGCGGGCATGACCGCGCAGGCCGAAGGCGTGGTCGTCAACACCGAGGTGCAGTTCCGGCCCCGGCGGCAGCTCGTGTCGCTGATCGCCAAGGACGGTGCGCAGCTCGTGCTGCGCTTCTTTCATTTTTATCCGAATCATCAGAAGTCGCTCGCGCCGGGTCGTCGCGTGCGCGTGTTCGGTGAAGTGCGCGCGGGTCATTTCGGGCGCGAGATCGTGCATCCGCAATTCAAGGTGATCGAGCCCGGCGCGCCGCTGCCCGACCGCCTCACACCGGTGTATCCGACGACGGCGGGCCTGTCGCAGGACGCGTTGCGCAAGGTGATCGCACGCACGATCGCCGCCGATCCGTCGCTGGTCGCCGAAACCCTGCCGAGCTGGATGGTGCAAAAGCGGCGGCTGTGGAAATTCGGCGATGCGGTGTCGTTCCTGCATGCGCCGCCGCCACGGTTGTCGTCGCTCACGCAGCGCGCGCTGGATGATCGCACTCACCCGGCCTGGACGCGCCTCAAGTTCGACGAGCTCGTCGCGCAGCAGCTGTCGCTCAAGGCGCATCGGCGCGCGCGCGCGTCGCGTCATGCGCCGGTGCTGACCGGCAGCGGCAAGCTCACCGCCGAATTGCTCGCGCGCGTTCCGTTCAAGCTCACGCGCGCGCAGGAGAAAGTGTGGCGCGAGATCAAGCACGACCTCGCCCGCTCGACGCCGATGCAGCGGCTGCTGCAGGGCGATGTCGGCAGCGGCAAGACCATCGTCGCCGCGCTGGCGGCACTGCAGGCGATCGAAAGCGGCAAGCAGGTCGCCTTCATGGCGCCGACCGAAATCCTCGCCGAGCAGCACTACCGCAAGCTCATGCAATGGCTCGAGGGCGTACCGGTGAAGATCGCGTGGCTGTCCGGCGGCCTGCCCGCGAAGCAGCGCAAGGCCGCGCTGGAGGCGATCGGCAGTGGCGAGGCGATGCTGGGGGTGGGCACGCACGCCTTGTTCGAAGATGCCGCCGAGATGCCGCGCCTCGGCCTTGCCATCGTCGATGAGCAGCATCGATTCGGGGTCGCGCAGCGGTTGCGCCTGCGCGGCAAGGCCGTCGGTGAAGCGCATCAGCTCATGATGAGCGCGACGCCGATCCCGCGCACGCTGGCGATGACCTTCTATGCCGACCTCGACGTCTCGGTCCTAGACGAGATGCCACCGGGGCGAACGCCGGTCGCCACGCGCCTCGTCAACAACAAGCGCCGGCCCGAGGTGATCGAGCGGGTGCGGCGCGCCATCGCCGAAGGTCGGCAGGCGTACTGGGTCTGCCCGCTGATCGAGGAGTCGGAGAAGCTCGAGCTGCAGACGGCGGTGGCGTTGCACGCCGAATTGACGGCTGCACTGAGCGATGACGGGCAGGTGACGGTCGGGCTCCTGCACGGGCGCATGAAACCCGACGAGAAGGCGGCCGTCATGAGCCGGTTCGTCGCCGGCGAGGTCGACGTGCTGGTCGCGACCACGGTCATCGAGGTCGGCGTCGACGTGCCCAACGCCACGCTGATGGCGATCGAGCACGCCGAGCGGTTCGGGCTTGCGCAGTTGCACCAGTTGCGCGGCCGGGTCGGGCGCGGCGCTGCCGAGAGCACCTGCTTCCTCTTGTTCGAGGAGCCGCTCACCGACACCGCCAAGGCGCGCCTCAAGGTGATCTACGAGAATACCGACGGGTTCGAGATCGCGCGCCAGGATCTGCTCATTCGCGGTCCCGGCGAGTTCCTGGGGGCTCGCCAGTCCGGTACCCCGCTGCTCAGGTTTGCCGACCTCGAACGCGACGTCGAGCTGATCGAAGTGGCACGCGATGCCGCGGAGGAACTGCTCGCGCGCGAGCCGCAGGCCGCGGCGGCGCACCTCGCGCGTTGGTTGGGTGGCAGGGAAGAGTTCATCAAGGCGTAGCGGCCTTTCGCAAGAGCGAGTGCTCACATCAGGGCGCATCCGCTCAGCCGTCGCCTGCGTATGTCGGCTCAACCTAGCTCGCGGCGAATGCTCTGCTCGAGGTGCAGTCCAACGCCTTGGGCACGCAAGCCCAGAGTTGGCGCGCTTTATGATCGAAATCAAAGTCTTGTTCTCGCCGTCGGCAGGTGGGGTGGGCTAAAATGCCGCGTACTCGCTGACGGGTCGCAATAACGCTCCACGACACGCTTAGGCCATGTCTCTTTACGCGCTCGGGCTCAATCATCAGACCGCTCCCCTCCAGATCCGGGAGCGGGTGGCGTTCGCGCCCGATTTCGTCGGCCAGGCGCTGCGCGACCTCCTGGTCCGGCCCAAGGTGAAAGAGGCGGCCATTCTCTCCACGTGCAATCGCACGGAGGTGTATTTCCACGGCGCCGAGCCCGAGCCCGTCGTGAGCTGGCTCGAGGAATTCCATCGCGTCCCGCGTAATTCGCTGTCGCCTTACGTGTACGCGCTGCCGCGTGAGCAGGCGGTCTCCCACGCCTTCCGCGTGGCGAGCGGGCTCGATTCCATGGTGCTGGGCGAGCCGCAGATTCTGGGGCAGATGAAGCAGGCCGTGCGCTATGCGGAGGCCGCGGGATCGCTCGGCCTCGTGCTCAATCGGCTGTTCCAGCGCACGTTCGCGGTGGCCAAGGACGTGCGCACGCGCACCGACATCGGCAGCGCGTCGATCTCGATGGCCGCCGCCGCCGTGAAGCTTGCCGAGCGCATTTTCCCGTCGATCACCGAACAGCGCCTGCTTCTGATCGGCGCGGGCGAGATGATCGACCTCACCGCGACCCATTTCGCGGCGCGCAAGCCGAAGAGCATCACCATCGCCAATCGCACGCTCGAGCGTGGCAAGCAGCTCGCCGAGCGCTTCGAGGCCGAGGCGATCATGCTCACCGACATGCCCGAGCGCCTGCACGAGTTCGACATCATCGTCACCTGCACGGCGAGCACGCTGCCCATTCTCGGCAAGGGCCTCCTCGAGCGCGTGGTGAAGATGCGTCGTCACCGTCCGGTGTTCATCGTCGATCTGGCGGTGCCCCGCGACGTCGAGCCCGAGGCGAGCCAGCTCGACGACGTGTTCCTCTACAGCGTCGACGATCTCTCGAACATCGTGAAGGACAACCTGCAGATCCGGCGCGAGTCCGTCGCGCAGGCCGAGCAGATGATCGCGGAGCAGACCGAAAGCTTCCTGCGCTGGCTGCAGGGGCGCGCCGTGGTGCCGACGATCACGGCCTTGCACGGGCACCATGAGCAGTTGCGCGCGGCGGAGCTCGAGCGTGCGCGCAAGGCGCTCGTTGCGGGCACCCCGCCCGAGCAGGTGCTCGACCAGCTCGCCCGCGGGCTCACCAACAAGTTCCTGCACGCGCCCACCCAGGCCCTCAACCAGGCCGGCGACGCCGAACGCGCCGAGCTGGTCGCGCTGTTCCAGCGCATCTACCAGATCCCGGACGAGCAGTAGCGTCGTGTTGCCGGCGCACGAGCTTGGGTGCGCCGGGCGGCCGGTTCTCGGGCGGTGGCGCCCATCGCAAAAAGCGGGGAGCTCGATGTCACTTCGTGCGTTACTCTGCCTTGCATTGCTGTTCCTATTCGAGGGCTTCGCTCGCGCGCAGGCATTTCCGCACAAACCCATTCACATCATCGTTCCCTTTCCTCCGGGCGGTGCTGGCGACGTGACCGCGAGACTGCTCGGAGGCTATGTCGCGAGAGACCTGGGGCAGCCGGTCATCGTCGACAATCGACCCGGAGGTGGTGCGATCATCGGCTACGAGCTGGCCGCACGCGCACCTGCGGATGGACATACGCTCCTGCTCGTCTTCCCGAGCTTTGTAATCGGCCCGGCGCTGCGTGCCCACGTCGCATTCGATCCGACGCGCGACTTCAGGCCGGTATCACAAACGATCAACGTGCCGATGGCGATCGCGGTGGAGCCCTCGCTGCCGGTCTCGTCACTGGCCGACCTCGTGGCTTACGCCCGTTCGAATCCCGGCAAGCTCTCCTATGGCACGGCGGGCACCGGAACGCTCCACCACATCCTGGGCGAGATGCTGAAGCAGAGCGCGAACATCGAAATCGTGCACGTGCCTTTTTCAGGCGAAGTACCGGCAATGGCTGCGCTGGTCGGCGGACACTTGCCGATGGCATTGGTGAACGTGTCCGCGATTGCGCCCCACGCGCGTGTCGGCAAGGCGAGGGTCCTCGTTGTCACGACGCCCCAGCGCGATCCGTTGCTGCCCGACGTACCCACGATGCGCGAGGCCGGTTACCCGGAGCTCGAAGCAACGAACTGGAGTGGATTGGTGGTGGGCGCTGCAACGCCTGCGGACATCGTCTCTCGCCTCAACGCCGAATTGGTTCGCGTGCTGCGCATGCCGGAAGTGCAGGAGAAGCTGCAGAACCAAGGCCTGTGGCCGGCACCGAGCACTCCGGAGCAATTCGATGCGCTGCTGCAAACCGATCGGGCGCGGTATTCTGCGGTCGTTCGCACGGCTGGCATCAGGGTCGAATAGACGAAGCAATCGCGCACGCCGCATCGCCATCCAGGCCATCGTCGGCCTTGCGTCGCGCCGTCATCCAATGACAGTTCGTCCAATCGTCATGAATGAGTTCATGGTTCCGGCAGCGGACGCGTCGGACATTGACCTTTACGTCCGCAACAAGCATCCCGCGGACCTCGTCTGTGCGTCGGAGGAGAACATCGTGCTGTTCGTCCACGGCGCAACCTACCCCGCCGAGACATCTTTCGATCTTCCGTTGAACGGACTGTCATGGATGGACTACATCGCGCAGCGGGGCTACGACGTGTACCTGATGGATGTTCGAGGTTACGGCCGCTCCACCCGGCCCGCGCAAATGCGGCAACCACCCGATCAGCACCCGCCGATCGTCGACACGAGCACGGCGGTGCGGGACGTTGCCACCGCGATCGACTTCATTGCGAAGCGCCGCGGCGTTGGCAGGCTCAAACTGATCGGATGGTCGTGGGGCGCCACAGTCATGGCGTGTTACACGACGCGTCACAACGAACACGTGGCGAAGCTCGTCCTGTACGCGCCGCAATGGCTTCGCAAGGTTGATTCGCTGACGGACACCGGCGGCAAGCTCGGCGCGTACCGGACCGTCACGCGAGACCATGCCAGGGCACGATGGCTCACGGGCGTTCCGGAGCACAAGCGGAGCGAGCTCATTCCTCCCGGCTGGTTCGAAGCCTGGGCTGATGCGACGTGGGCGACCGACGCGGTGGGCGCGGCGCCGGATCCGCCCGTGTTGCGTGCGCCGAACGGGGCCGTTGCAGACACCCGCGCCTATTGGGGCGCCGGCAAGGCGCTGTACGATCCAGGTGAAATCCGTGTTCCGACGTTGCTCGTGCACGCCGAATGGGATGCGGATTGGCCGAACGACAGCTTCTATGCGTACTTCGACCGGCTGGTGAATGCGCCTTACAAGCGGCTCGTGCAGATCGGCGAAGGCACGCACACGGTGCTGATGGAAAAAAATCGAATGCAGCTCTTCGAGGCGGTGCAGCATTTCCTGGAGGAGGAGCTCGAGGTCGGCCGGTAAGTGCCATCGGCGATAATCCGGGGATGAAGGAATCGCTGCAAACCAAGCTCGCGCAACTGACCGGGCGCCTGGCCGAGATCGATGCGATGCTCACCGCCGAGGACGCGACGCGCGACATGGATCGCTATCGCGCCCTCACTCGCGAGCGCGCGGAGATCGAGCCGGTCGTCACCCGCTTTCGCGACTACACGGCGGCCGCGGGTGATCTCGCCGCGGCCGAAGAGCTCGCGCGCGATCCGCAGATGAAGGCGTTCGCCGAGGAAGAGCGTGCGAGCGCCCAACAACGCATGCAGGGGCTCGAAAGCGAGCTCGAACGCATGCTGCTGCCGAAAGATCCCAACGACGAGCGCAATGTATTCCTGGAAATTCGCGCCGGCACCGGCGGCGACGAGTCGGCGCTATTCGCGGGCACGCTGTTCCGCATGTACACGCGCTTCGCCGAGCGCAACGGCTGGCAGGTCGAGGTCGTGAGCGAATCGGCGAGCGAGCTCGGCGGCTACCGCGAAATCATCGCGCGCATCGTCGGCCATGGCGCGTATTCGAAGCTCAAGTTCGAATCGGGCGCCCATCGCGTGCAGCGCGTGCCCGAGACCGAGGCGCAGGGCCGCATCCATACCTCCGCGGCGACCGTCGCGGTGATGCCCGAGGCCGATCCGATCGTCGACATCACCATCAACCCGGCCGACGTGCGCATCGACACGTTTCGGGCGTCCGGCGCGGGCGGGCAGCACGTCAACAAGACCGACTCGGCGGTGCGCATCACGCACCTGCCGAGCGGGCTCGTGGTCGAATGCCAGGACGACCGCTCGCAGCACCGCAATCGCGCGCAGGCGATGGCGGTGCTCGCGTCGCGACTGCTCGACAAGGAGCGCCAGGAGCGGCAGCAGAAGGAAGCGTCGATGCGCAAGAGCCTTGTCGGCAGTGGCGATCGCAGCGAGCGCGTGCGCACCTACAATTTCCCGCAGGGCCGTGTCACCGATCACCGCATCAATCTCACGCTCTACAAGATCGATGCGATCGTCGACGGCGATCTTTTCGAGCTCACGGACTCGCTCGCGCGCGAATACCAGGCCGAGCAGCTCGCGGCGATGGCCGGAGAGGCCGCCTGATGGCGGCAATGGCGTGCACGATCACGCGCCTGCGCCGGGTGTAGCGCACACGAAGTACGCCGTCGTGTTGTCGATGCAATCCGTTCGTCGCGCCTGCTCGCATCCGGATCGGGTTTGTCGTATCGTGCATGCTTCGCTGATCTGCCGTGGCGGCTCACATGACAACAACGCCCGCGCCCTGGCTGTCGACCGCTCGCATCGCGCTGCGCGAATTCGTGCCGTCCGACTTCGACGATCTCTATCGCCTCGACAGCGATGCGCGCGTGATGCGCTATCTCAATGGCGGGCAGCCGCTCACGCATGCCGAAGTGCGCGATGCACTGGTGCGCGTGCTGCACGGCTACCCGCACTACCACGGCCTCGGCGTGTGGCGCGCCCATCACTGCCCTACCGGGGCGTTCATCGGCTGGTTCGCGCTCAAGTACTGCCCGCCGACGTGCGACGTCGAGGTCGGGTATCGCCTGGTGCCGGAATTCTGGAACCAGGGCCTCGCGACCGAAGGCACGCGCGCACTGCTCGCGCATGCATTCGACGCGCTGGGTCTGTTTCGCGTGATCGGGATCACTCATCCCGACAACATGGCGTCGCAGCGCGTGCTGCTGAAAAGCGGTCTCGTCGACGAAGGCTGGGGCCATTACTACGATCGCCGGGTGCGCCTGTTCGCCGCCGCGCGGGCGCAGCCCAGCGGGCGCCGCGGCCATGAAGCGATGGTCGATTCGAAGCGCGATCTCGCAATCGGGGCTGGTGCCGATCGACGCATTCGTGCTGATGGCGCACGTCCTCGGCCGCAATCGCGCATGGCTCATCGCACATGGCGATGACGACCTGCCCGCGGAGCACGCGAGCGCGTTCCTTGCACTAGCGAAGCGTCGGCGCGACGGCGAGCCTGTCGCGTATCTGACTGGCGAGCGGGAATTCTGGGGCCTGCCGCTGCGCGTGTCGCCGGCCGTGCTGATTCCGCGGCCAGAGACCGAGACTCTGGTGGAGGTCGCGCTCGCCTTGCTGCCGAGCGATGCCCCAGTGCGAGTGCTCGATCTCGGCACCGGATCGGGAGCGGTGGCACTTGCCATCGCCCACGAGCGCCCGAACGCGGCGATTGTCGCCACCGACATCGCCCAGGCTGCGCTCGATCTCGCGCGCAGCAATGCAGAACGGCTGTCGCTCGGGAACATCACCTTCGTGCGATCGGACTGGTATGCCGAACTTCCCGCCGCGGTCGAGCCGTTCGACCTGATCGTGAGCAATCCGCCCTACGTCGATCGCGCGGACGAGCACATGCAGCAGGGCGACTTGCGCTACGAGCCCGAGCATGCGCTCACACCCGGCGCCGATGCATTGCTGGCGCTGCGCCGGCTCGTGCTCGATGCGCGTGGATGGCTCAAGCCGCGCGGTCATGTCGCGGTGGAGCACGGCTACGACCAGGCCGATGCGGCGCGCGCGCTTTTCGACACCGCCGGTTTTGCCGACGTGCGCACCGCGCGCGATCTCGCGGGTATCGCGCGCGTGACCTACGGCCGCGGCGACTTCCTGGTCGGCAGTGAAGGACGTCTGCCCGCCAGCACGTGATGGATGGCGAGGAAAGGGTGACGCCAGGTCATGCGCGGACCGGCGTAGCGCATGACGTCGTGAATGCGCGCGCGCATGGTCTCGCTGTAGCAATGCACCGCGCAATTCGCGCAGGTGGGCTTGTTCGCGCCGAACACGCAGCGCACGAGCCGGCGCGTCGCGTAGTCCAGGAGCTCGCCGCAGTCGTCGCAATCGACGGTCTGCCGGCGGTGATGGGCGCGGCAGTAAATGCGAAACATCGCTTCGATCGTGTCGAGCTCGCGTCCGCGATGCGCCTCGAGCGTACGAAAGCGCGCGGGACGGTTCGGATCCGCGATCGGTATCGATCTTGCCATGCCGGCAAGTATGGCGGCACACCCGCCGGCGCGGCCTGATATGGATCAAGCGCGCAAGCCGCGCACTGGATCTACAGCGGCTGGATGATGTCGACCCCGAGCTTGCTCGCCCACTTGGCAAGCGAGGGCATGATGCTCTCGCGCAGCTGCACCCCGCTTGCGCGCTGCTCGCGCAGGAGCTTCATGCCACGCTCGCCGGGCAGGCGCACGCGATCCACGCCCGCACGCGGCGTTGACGCGTGGCTCGTTTCGACCATGTGATCCATCTGGCGCTTGAATGCGGCAACGCCGCCGAACGCGTCGGGGTCCACCACCTGCACGAATACCGTTCCCCCCCAGCCTTCCTTCGGATCGGCGCGGCCGAACCCGGCAAGCCCCGCCGTCAGCGCCTCCACGAGCAGACCCAGCGCGTAGCCCTTGTAGCCGGCATCGAGCCCGCCCAGGGGCAGCAGCGCGCCCTTGGGCTCGCCGAGCGCCGCATTGGGATCGTCCGTGGGATTGCCTTGCGCATCGATCAACCACGCGCCGGGCAGCTTCTGTCCGCGCTCGCGCGTTTGCATCGCGAAGCCCATGCTCGTGATCGAGGTCGATACGTCGATGAGAATCGGATCGCTCGACGTCGGCAACCCCGCCGCGATCGGATTGGGCGTCATCACCGGCGTGAGGCCGCCGTGCGGCACCACCGCGGCGAGGAGCGGATCCGAGCTCTCGATGATCGCGACCAGGCCGCGCTCGGTCGCGCGCAGGAGATAGGCCGCGAGGCAGGCGATGTGATGCGAGCGGCGGATGACGACCGTGCCCGTGCCGCAGCGCTTCGCCATCTCCGCGGCAACATCGAGCGCGCGCAGCGTGAGCCAAGGTCCGGGCAGGCGTTTGCCGTCCCACAACTGCGCCGCGGCGCGCTCCTGCAATACCGCGGGTGAGCCGCTTTTCGCCATCTCGCCCTTCTCGATCTCGGAGAGATACGGGCCGAGCAGCGCGAGACCGTGCGTGGTGTGCCCGAGCAGGTCGCCGGTGACGAGGACGCTTGCGACATCCGCAGCCTTGCTCGCTTCGACACCGGCGGCGAGAAGCAATTCGCGGGCAAAATGGACGAGCGCGGTTTCGGCGTAGCGAGTCTCTGGCATGGTTTGCAGCAAGAATGAGATGCGCCGCCGGTTTGACGCGGCCACGCGATTGACACACGATTGTACCGCGATGCCGATCTCACGACGCGCGCTCACGCCATGCTGCCTTCGTCGCTGACGGTCAGCGTGGTCACGTACCGGCCCGATCTCGCCTTGCTGCGGCGATGCCTCGACACGCTCGCCGTCGCGATCGATCGCGCGCAAGCCGAGGGAGTCATCAGGACCGTGGCCGTCGCGCTGATCGACAACAGCGAGAACGCGGCGACGGCGCAATCGATCGCCGAGCTCGGCAAGACGATCTTCGGCCAGCGCAGTGTGCAGATGACCTATCGCAGCGGCCACGCCAACGTCGGTTACGGCATCGCGCACAACCTCATGCTCAACGGGACCGGCGGCGATTACCAGCTCGTGCTCAACCCCGATGTCGAGCTCGCGGCCGATGCACTGGCCAATGCGATTCGCTGGCTCGATCTGCATCCCGAGGTCGGCGTGGTGGCACCGGCCGTCACTCGTCCCGATGGCACGCACGATTATCTTTGCAAGCGCTATCCGGCGGTGTTCGATCTGTTCCTGCGCGGCTTCGTGCCCAGCGCCGTGCGCAGGCCGTGGCGCAAGCGGATGGCACGTTACGAGCTGCGCGACCGCATCGATCCGGCTGCAAGCGATGTCGTCATGAACGTGCCGATCATGTCGGGTTGCTGCATGCTGGTGCGCCGGCAGGCGATCGACGCGACGGGAGGATTCGATCCGTCGTTCTTTCTCTATTTCGAGGATTTCGACTGGAGCATGCGCCTCAACCAGGTGACGCAAAGCGCATACCTCCCGGCGATGCGCGTGGTGCATCATGGTGGGCACGCGGCGCGCAAGGGATGGAAGCACGTGCTCGAGTTCGTCAAAAGCGGCATTCGCTTCTACAACAAGCACGGGTGGCGCTGGCTGTGATGCCGCGTCAGGCCGACATGGTCGACGTGCAAGCCACGATTGTGGTGGTGACCGGAGCGACCGGGTTCGTCGGCCGCCACCTGTGCCGTCATCTCGCGCGTGCAGGACACCGGGTGCGGGCGCTCGCGCGGGCAGTGCCCGAGCATGCGCCGCAGGGCGTGCACTACGTCGCGATGGGTGACCTCGAGCGGGTGACGGAGCGCGCGCTGGGTGACGCGCTGGACGGAGCGGGGGCCGTGGTGCATCTCGCCGGACGCGCGCACGTGCTCGACGACCGTGCGCAGGATCCCTTGGCGGCCTACACGGCGGCGAACGTGGAGGTGACCGCACGCGTGGTTGCGGCAGCCGTGCGCGCTCAGGTGTCGCGCCTGGTGTTCGCGAGCTCGGTCAAGGTCAATGGCGAAACGACCCCGCCGGGACGTCCCTTTCAGCCCGGCGACGCTGCATGCCCGCAGGATGCCTACGCGCGCAGCAAGGCCGAGGCCGAGCGCATCGTCCTGGCGGTGGGCGAGACGTCCTCGAGCATGCCGACCGTGCTGCGTCTGCCGCTGGTCTATGGTCCGGGCGTGCGCGGCAACTTCGCGCGCCTGCTCGAGGCGATTGCATCGCAGCAGCGACTTCCCGTGGGCGCCATCGACAATCGGCGCAGCATCGCGTATGTCGGCAACGTCTGCAGTGCGATCGAAGCGGTGCTCGGCGCGACGTCGAGCGTGCGCGGCGTGCATTTCGTCGCCGATGAAGAGCCCGTCTGCACGCCACAGCTGGTGCGCGCCCTCGGCGAGGCGATGGCGATGCCGGCGCGGATCAGCCATGTGCCCGTTCCGCTGTTGCGGCTCGCGGCCGCGGTGCTGCGACGAAGCGCGGAAGTGCAGCGCCTCGCGAGCTCGCTCGAAGTCGACACTTCGAGCCTGCGCGCAGCCACCGGATGGCGTCCGTCGCACACGCTCGCGCAAGGTCTCGCTGAAACGGCGATGTGGTGGCGTGCGCATCACTCGATCTGATCGCGCCGGCGCCCGGCCGCCGCAAGCGCGACCGCTATAATTTGTCTTTCGACTCGAAGCGGCGACGATGACTGTACGGGCTTCCGGACGACGTCCCGACGAGCTGCGGCCGCTGCGCATCACGCGGCACTACACGAGGAACGCCGAAGGATCGGTGCTGATCGCGACCGGCGACACGCTCGTGCTGTGCACGGCGAGCGTCGAGGAGGGCGTGCCGGCGTTCCTCAAGGGTCTGGGCCGGGGCTGGTTGACCGCCGAATACGGCATGCTGCCGCGTTCGACCAACACCCGCACCCGGCGCGAAGCCGCGGAAGGCAAGCAATCGGGACGCACGCACGAGATCCAGCGCCTCATCGGGCGGAGCTTGCGGGCGGTGACGGATCTTTCGCTGCTGGGCGAGCGCACCATTCGCGTCGATTGCGATGTGCTGCAGGCCGATGGCGGCACGCGTTGCGCCTCGATCACCGGCGCCTGCGTGGCGGTCGCCGATGCGATCGCGTGGTGCGGTGCCCAGGGGCTCGTGACGAGCGAGCCGCTGCAGGACCTGGTGGCGGCGGTGTCGGTGGGCATCGTCGACGGCACGCCGGTGCTCGATCTCGATTACGGCGAGGACTCCGGCTGTGGCACCGACATGAACGTGGTGATGACCGGCCGCGGCGGTTTCGTGGAAGTGCAGGGCACCGCCGAGCGCGCACCCTTCTCGCGCGCCGAGATGGACGCCCTGGTGGGCCTCGCGACGCACGGCATTGGCGAGCTCGTCGCTGCGCAGCGCAACGCGCTCGCGCAATGAGTCATGCAGCGTCTCGTCCTCGCCTCGGGTAATCCCGGCAAGCTGCGCGAGTTCCGGCGCCTGCTGACCCCGCTCGGCATCGAGGTCATCGCGCAGGCCGATCTCGGGATTCCGGAGGCCGAAGAGCCGCACGTCACCTTTGTCGAGAACGCGCTCGCAAAGGCGCGTCATGCGAGCGCGCATTGCGGATTGCCCGCGCTGGCGGATGATTCCGGCATTTGCGTCGCGGCGCTTGACGGCGCGCCGGGGGTGCAAAGCGCGCGCTATGCGGGCGAACCGAGGTCCGACGAGCGCAACAACCAGAAATTGATCGCGACGCTCCAAGGCATCGGCGACCGGCGCGCGCATTACACGTGCCTGCTCGTGCTCACGCGCAGCGCCGACGATCCCGAGCCCGTCATCGCCGAAGGTCGCTGGCACGGCCGCATCATCGACGCGCCGCGCGGCAGCGGCGGCTTCGGATACGACCCGTACTTCCTCGATGCGAGCGGCCATACCGCGGCGGAGCTTCCGCTCGAGCACAAGAACGAGGTTTCGCATCGCGGCAAGGCGATGCGGGCGCTGATGGCACGGCTCGCCGAAGAGCAGGCGCAGCCATGAGCGTGCAGCGCCTCATATCGCTGCAACCCTCGATGAAGCCGCATTTCACGGCGTTGCCGCCGCTCGCGCTCTACGTCCACGTTCCATGGTGCCTGCGCAAATGCCCGTATTGCGACTTCAACTCGCACGAGCTGCGCGGCGGCAAGGACAGCCTGCCGGAAGCGGCTTACGTCGATGCGTTGCTGCTCGATCTCGAGCTCGCGCTGCCGCAGATCTGGGGCCGGCGCGTGATCTCGATCTTCATCGGCGGAGGCACGCCCAGCCTGCTTTCGCCGGGAGCGATCGACCGCCTGCTCGCCGGCGTGCGCGCGCGGGTGCCGGTCGTACCCGATGCCGAGGTGACGCTCGAAGCGAATCCCGGCACGTTCGAGCGCGAGAAGTTCGCCGGGTTTGCCGCCGCGGGTGTCAATCGGTTGTCCCTGGGCGTGCAGAGCTTCGATCCGCAGCACCTTGCGGTGCTCGGTCGCGTGCACGACGCGCAGGAAGCACAGGTCGCGGCAGAGGCGGCGATGGCGATCTTTCCCCAGGTGAATCTCGACCTCATGTACGCGCTGCCGCATCAGCATGTCGATGACGCGCTTGCCGACGTGGAGAGGGCGATCGCGCTCGGCGCGCCGCATCTTTCGTTCTATCACCTCACCATCGAGCCGAACACGCTGTTTCATCGCCGTCCACCGCCGCTGCCGGATGACGACGAGTCGGCCGACATCGAACAAGCGGTCGAGAGCGCTTTGGACGCCGCGGGCTATGTGCATTACGAGACCTCGGCGCATGCGCAGCCCGGTTTCGTGTGCCGGCACAATCTCAACTACTGGCAGTTCGGCGATTACCTGGGGATCGGCGCCGGCGCGCATTCCAAGCTCTCGTTTGCCGATCGCATCGTGCGCCAGATCCGCTACAAGCAGCCGCAGCAATATCTCGCGCAGATGGCGGCGCAGGATCCTCTGCTCGAAGAGACGGCGGTCACGCGCGACCTGGTCGGCTTCGAGTTCATGCTGAACGCGCTGCGTCTCACCCAGGGCGTGCCATCGGCGCTCTTTGCCGAGCGCACCGGCTATCCGCTCACGATCGTGCAGCGCGAGATCAACCAGGCCGTGGCTCGCGGCCTGCTCGATCCCGATCCGGCGCGCATCGCACCGACGCCGCTAGGCCGGCGCTTCCTCAACGATCTTCAGGCGCTGTTCCTGCGCGACGAGGACTCGCCATCGCCGACGCCTGCCACGTCGACCGTCGCATTCGAGAGGGCGCATCGATGAGCTCCGGCCTGCACGCGATGTCGCTTTCCTCGGCGGTGAAGGAGATCGCGATCGGCGCGCTCACCGCGCGTGCCCTCGCCGAAGCGCAGCTCGAGCGCATCGCGGCGACCGATGCCGACATCCAGGCCTGGGCCCATCTCGACGCCGCCTACGTGCGCCGCATGGCGGATCGTTGCGATGCGGCGGCGGGCGGCAGCTTGCGCGGCAGCGGGGTGGGAGTGAAGGACATCATCGCGACGGCGGATCTGCCCACCGCGATGGGATCGCCCGTTTATGACGGTAACCGTCCGGCGGACAGCGCGGAGTGCGTCAAGCGCCTGCAGAATGCCGGCGGGTACGTGTTCGGCAAGACCGTGACGACGGCGTTTGCGTTCCTCGACCCGGGCAAGACGCGCAATCCATGGAACCCTGCGCATACGCCCGGCGGATCGTCGTCGGGCTCCGCGGCGGCGGTTGCGGCCGGCCATGTGGCGGGCGCGATCGGCACGCAAACGAATGGGTCCGTGATTCGCCCGGCCGCGTTTTGCGGCGTGATCGGTTTCAAGCCGACCAAGGACGCCATTCCTCTCGATGGCGTGAATGTCTTCAGCCAGACCCTCGATCAGATCGGCGTGTTCACGCGCAGCGTGTCCGATGCGGCGCGACTCGCGAATGCGCTCGCCGATGGCGCGTTCGTGTCGCCCTCGGTTGCCGCCTTGCCGGCGCCGCCGCGCCTTGCATACCTCGGCGATTATCCGTGGACCATGCTCGATTGCGACGCCGACGACACGCTGGAAGCGGCAGCGACGCGCCTGCGCCAGTTCGGCGCGACGGTGATCGGGGTCGAGTTTCCGTCGCGGTGGCGCGAAGCCCATCGCGTCCTGCGCACCATCATGCTGTACGAAGGCGCGCAGAACCTCGGGTCGCTGCAGGGGCGCGAGCGCGCACGCCTCGGGCCCAAGCTCAACGCCGCGCTCGACGAAGGTCGCGCCATTCCCCGCGCCGACTATTCGCGTGCGCTCGAGCAGCGCACCGACGTCATCGCCGCGTTCACCGAATGGCTCGAGGACTTCGATGCCGTTGTATCGCCCGCTGCGCCGGGAACTGCGCCCGCCGGACTTGCGTCAACAGGAGACCCGTCCTGTTGCACGCTATGGTCGCTGACCGGATTCCCGGCGCTGACGATTCCCGCAGGCTTGTGCGAGGGCCTGCCTGTCGGCATGCAGATCGCGTGTCCGGCCGGGGCCGACGATCGCCTGCTCACCGTTGCCGCGTGGTGCGAATCGAAGCTTTCCTTCCGCGGGCTGCTCTGACGCCCATCGCCTTTCCATGACGCTCTCTCGTCGCGATCTCGAGCAGGGCCGGATGCGCGCGATCTACGAGGAAGCCGTGGCCGATCGCGCGCTCACCGAAGAGCAGTTGTCGACATCGCTTTACAAGGCCTTGGCGAAAAAGCCCAAGGGCGCAGGCTGGTGGGTGTTTGCGTATGGATCGCTGCTGTGGAATCCGGTATTCCCGGTCGCCGAGATGCGGCCGGCAACCCTGCGTGGCCTGCATCGGCGCTTCTGCCTGTGGTCGCTCGCCTCGCGTGGCACCCCCGACGCGCCGGGGCTCGTGCTGGGGCTCGATCGCGGTGGCATGTGTCGCGGCGTGGCCTTGCGGCTGCCGGCGCCGCTCGCCCTCGACGAGCTGCATCTACTGTGGCGGCGCGAAATGGTGGTCGCGTCGTACAACCCGAAGTGGTTCGAGGTCGTCGACCACGACGGCCATCGCTTTCATGCGCTCGCGTTCGTGGTGAGGCGCGATCATCCGCAATACGCGGGCAAGCTGTCGATCGAGGAACAGGTGAAGGTCCTGTCGACCGCCTGCGGCGCGTTCGGCTCGTCGGGCGATTATCTCGAGCGCACGCGCGTCGCGCTCATTGCGCACGGCATCGACGATCCCTACCTGGATCTGCTCGCGACCGGGATTGCACAGCGCTGCGGCAACCCGCCGTCGGTGGCGCTGACGGCCCCTCCCGAATTGTGACGCAGGCCGCTCCCACAGCGCAGTCAGCTGTGGCAGTGCAGGGTCGAAGCTTTACAAGGCTATGCCGCGTCCGCCATCGACGTGAATGGTCTCGCCGGTGACATACGGCGCGTCGGCGAGCAGGAAGTGCACCGCGCGCGCGATGTCGTCCGGCGATCCTTCGCGGCGCAAGGGCGTGTGCGAGATGATGCGCTGGCGCGAGAGCTCGTCGAACGATTCGTCGTCCGGCCAAAGGATGGGCCCGGGCGCGACCGCATTGACCCGCACGTCGGGAGCGAGCTCGCGCGCGAGTGAGCGGGTAAGGCCGATCATGCCGGCCTTGGCGACCGAGTACACCACGTAGTTCTTGAGCGGCCGCTCGGCGTGGATGTCGGTGATGTTCACGATCACGCCGTGGCTTTCGCGCAGCGACACGGCGGCCGCCTGCGACAGGAACAGCGGAGCGCGCAGATTGGTGCCGATGAGATCGTCCCAGTCCGCCGGCTGGATGTCGCCCACGGGCGTCTGGAAGAACGAGGATGCGTTGTTGACCAGCGCGTCGAGGTGACCGAACGTCTGCACCGTCTGCTCCACGATCGACGGGAGCTTGCCGAGGTCCAGCAGATCGGTCTGGATCAGCGCGACCGAGTCCGGCCGCGAGTGGTTGAGCTCGGCCTGCAGCAGGCGCGCTTCGCCGGCCGACGCGCGATAATGCAGCATCAGCTTCGCGCCTGCCGCGTGCAGGCGACGGCAGATCGCAGCACCGACGCGCTTCGCTCCGCCTGTGACCAGCACGACCTTGCCTTGCACGCGAGCCCTCCCGGCGTGAACTGGGGAATCTAGCACAAGACTGTATACGGTTTGTAGGACCGATGCTCGACCTGCCCACTCCCGACGCCGACGCCCGCGCGCATTCCGCGGCGCTGGCGCACGAGATCCATGGCGAGATCGACAAGGCCGGCGGCTGGATCCCTTTCGCGCGCTACATGGAGCTCGCACTGTACCGTCCCGGGCTGGGCTATTACGCGGCAGGCGCGACCAAGCTCGGCGTGGCCGGCGATTTCACGACCGCGCCCGAGATGACGCCGCTGTTCGGCGCGGCGCTGTCGCGCCAGATCGCTGCGATCCTGGCGGCAAGCGATGAGCGCCACATCGTCGAGCTCGGCGGCGGAACGGGCAGGCTCGCCACGAGCGTGCTCAACGCCCTGGCGCAAACGGACGCGCTGCCGGCGCGTTATTGCATTCTCGAGCGCAGCCCGGACCTGCGTGCGCGCCAGCAGGAGCTCTTCAGGCGCGAGATTCCGCAATGGCTCGCGCGTATCGAATGGCTCGACGCGCTGCCGGAATCGATGCACGGCGCCGTGCTGGCCAACGAGGTGCTCGACGCGATTGCGGTGCACATCGTGCATCGCCGCGGCGAGGTGATGGAGGAGCGCGGCGTTGCGCTGGGACAGCCGTCGTCGCGCAAGATCGCGCCGCATTTCGGCCTGGAATGGCGCGACCGTCCTGCGCCGCTGTGGCTCGCGAAAGTCGCTGCTCAACGGCTGCCTGCAAGCGACGATTACGTGAGCGAGGTGAATCCCGCGGCCGAGGCGCTGGTGCACGACATCGGCCAGCGCCTCGCGAGCGGTGCGGCGCTTCTCATCGACTACGGCTTCCCCGCGCGCGAGTACTACCACCCCCAGCGCGCGACGGGCACGCTCATGTGCCACTACCGCCATCGGGCGCACGACGATCCGTTCTTCTATCCCGGGTTGTGCGACATCACCGCGCACGTCGATTTCAGCGCCATGGCGGCGGCAGGTGTGCAGGCGGGACTTTCGATGGCAGGCTTTTGCGCGCAGGCGCCGTTCCTGCTTTCCTGTGGCATTCTGGACCGGCTCGAGGCGGTCGGCGCGCCCGAATCCCTGCCGTACATGAAGGCGGCATCGCAAGTGCAGACGTTGCTGTCTCCCGCCGAGATGGGAGAGCTCTTCAAGGTGCTGGCGCTTGCGCGATCCCCAGCCATCGAATGGCCGGGCTTTGCGCTCGCCGATCAACGCCATCGTCTTTGACAGGGAGTCGCGCATGGACGCGCCGATCGCGTACGAAAGCCTGGTGCTGGGAAGCCTGCCCGCGCGGCATGCCCGTTATCGGCCGCATCACACGGCCGTGATCGTGCCCGGACGAACATCGCGGGATCCCGACGTCCGCCTGTCGTGGCGCGAGTTCGATAATTACGTGAATCGCTGGGCGAACGTGATGCTGTCGCTGGGTGTGCATCGCGGCGACCGCGTCGCGACGCTGCTGCCGAATTCGCTGGAGCTCGTCGCGAGCTACTGGGCATGCGCGAAGGTCGGAGCCGCCATGGTTCCGCTGTCGACATTGCTCACCGCGCCGGGCTTGAAGTCGCTGCTGGTGGATGCGCGCCCACGCATCGTGCTCGGTTCGAGCGACCAGCTTGCGATGCTGTCCGAAGTACGGCCGGCGCTGGAGCGCGGGCGCGCCGAAGCGCCGGCATGGATGCTCGTCGATGGGAGCACGGACGACGAGGCGAACGGGTTTCGTGCGTACGGCCCGCTCGTGGCGCAGGCGAGCGGCGCTGCGCCCGAGGTGCGCGTGAGCGCCGGCGACCTGCTGACCCTCATGTACACCTCCGGCACGACCGGTCTGCCGAAAGGCATCCAGCACACGCATTTCATACGCGCCATGTATGGCCTGACGTTCGCGAGCTACTGGCGCATGGCGCCGGAATCGGTGGTGCTGCATTCGGGCGCGCTCGTTTTCAATGGCGCCATGACCACGATGTATCCGGCATTCATGTGCGGTGCGACGTTCGTCGTGCATCGCCAGTTCGATCCCGAGGCTTTCATCGCGACGGTGGAGCGCGAGCGCGTCACGCATACCATGCTCGTCCCGTCGCAGGTGATCGCGATACTGAACGCGCGCGGGTTCGATCCGGCGCGGCTCACGTCGCTGCAGATGATCATGTCGGTTGGCGCACCGCTGCACAAGGAGCACAAGGAGCGCCTGAATCGCCTGCTGCCGCGGCGCTTCTACGAGCTGTACGGCCTGACCGAAGGCTTCATCACGGTGCTCGACCGGGACGAGGCGCAGCGCAAGGCGGGCAGCGTCGGCGTGCCACCGCCGTTCTACGAGATGCGCATCGTCGGAGCGGACGGCAAGGACCGCGGCGCGGGCGAGGTCGGCGAGATCGTCGGGCGCGGCCCGATCACGATGCCGGGCTATTACCATCGCGCCGAGCAGACGTCGGAAGCGTTGCGCGACGGCTGGCTGCACACCGGCGATCTCGGCTACGTCGACGACGAGGGCTATCTCTATCTCGTCGACCGGATGAAGGACATGATCGATTCCGGTGGCGTGAAGGTCTACCCCAAGGACATCGAGGAGATCGCGGCGCAACATCCGGCCATCCGCGAAGTCGCGGTCTTCGGCATTCCGCACGACAAATGGGGCGAGACGCCGGTTGCAGCGGTGATCCTGCGCCAGGGCGGCGTCGCATCGGCGGACGAACTGCGCGAGTGGATCAATGCGCGGGTCGCCGCGCGTTATCAGCGCGTCGATCGCATCCTCGTCATGGACGACTTTCCGCGCAATGCCGCCGGCAAGACGTTGAAGCGCGAGATGCGCGCACCCTTCTGGGAAGGACGCGAGCAGAAGATCTAGCGATGCGCGAGCGAACCATCATCGCGGCAATCATGCTCGCCGCCGGGGCCGGCATCATCGCCATCGCGCTGGGATGGATCGATATCGCGCCTACGCCCGGCACGCCACGCTGGGTGGTCGGACTCGCCGGCAGCGTGTTCGCGTTCGCGGGTGTTGCGCTGCTGCTGCCGCCGCAAGACTCACGCGCCCAGAACCTGATCGGTGCATTGCTGCTGAGCGCGTTTGCCGCGATCGGACTCTGGATCGGCTTCGGCCCCGGCGAACGTCATTTCCTCGCGAGCCTTTCGGGCGGCGCCGCGGTCGCATCCTCCGGCGGGCATGAGGGCCTGGGCCGGTTCGTCTTCGGCACGATGGGCGTGCTCGTCGCGCTGTGCGCGCTGGCGGTGTGGAGGCGCGTCTTCCGCGCCTAGTGCGCGAGCTGCGTTGCGAGCTTCTGGATCTCGGATTCCGAGAGCGTTTCCTTCTGCAGCAGCTCGCGCGCGCCCTGCTCCAGCAGCGTGCGGTTCCTCTGCAGGATCTCGCCGGCGCGCTGCAACGCCTGCTCGACGAGGCGGCGCACCGATTCATCGATGCGGCGCGCGGTCTCCTCGCTGTAGGCGCGCTCCGGGCCGTGGTCGATCATCGGTCCCTGCAGGAACGGTGAGCGCGGCTCTTCGTAGGCGAGCGTGCCGAGCGACTCTTCCATGCCGTAGCGCATCACCATGCTGCGCGCGATGTCGGTCACCTTG
>Ga0070741_10002675_pt1 | contig 46786 bp, 35 predicted proteins | sample Coa_R1_4_FD_66440 | JGI IMG/M metagenome (GOLD analysis project Ga0070741, IMG submission 66440) | Surface soil microbial communities from Centralia Pennsylvania, which are recovering from an underground coalmine fire - Coalmine... | ecosystem: Environmental > Terrestrial > Soil > Unclassified ... | reverse complement strand
GACGACGTTGCGGCCCCGCGGGCCGAGCGTGATCCTGACGGTGTCGGCGAGTTGATTGACGCCGCGTAAGATCGCGGCGCGTGATTCAGTCCCATAAACTACCTGCTTAGCCATCTCTTCATTTCCTCATTTGATTCACAGGGACTCAGTTACTTTTCTTCCCTGCGGCGTTGCTTTCCATTGTCTTCCGCAATTCCAGATTGCGCTTCCGTCGGAGCATCTTTTTCTTGCGCTCAATGCCAGCCCTGGATTTGTTGCCATTTCTTTTTGACATTGCTCTCCTTTCGGGCGCCTCCCGCTCTGGGCGGCGGCCAGTGTGATGCATTCCCGGCCATCCTGCCGGTTTGAGCCAGCGAACCGGGATGACCGCGGATTATTCAGCCCCAAAGCCTGACACAGTCGTCAGTCGTCATTGCTGTCGCTGTTGTTGCCACTAATCCCTTGGCTTCGCATCATTCACTTTGAGCGGTTTCCCCTGCAGGTCGTGGCCGTTGAGTTTTTCCTTGGCCGCATTGGCCGCCTCTGTCGAATTCATCTCGACGAAGGCGAAGCCCTTTGAGCGGCCGCTCTCCCGGTCGGTAATCAGCCGACAGGATTCCACCACCCCGACTGCGCTGAACAGGTCGTTAATTTCCTGACTTGTCGTCTCCGGCGAGAGATTACCAACAAACAATCTGGTTGACATAAGGATGATCCTTTCCGTAATGGTTGGAAGCGGGCCGGGCGGTTCGCAGGCACGATGGCGAGCGAAAACGGTCGGCGCCCCGAAAACTTTCGGGCGGGGCTTCTAACAGGTGAGCAATTGTTTCAAGATGACTTGGCGAGCAGACATTCTCAGCTCTGCGGTTGGTGAGCTGTTGAGTTCAGAGTGTCTGACGAATTTCAGAGAAACTGAGAAGAGAGTGAGCCAGGTTCGGTTCGCAGCCACCTTACTCCTCAGCCGAGGGCTTGTCAAACTTTAACTCCATGGTGGTAGCCTGATGGAAAGTGCTGATTGATAGCGGATGAAGCCGCGCGCGCTGCGGATTACAGACCGCTGCACCACAGTGCGCTTGCTTTCCACCGGAGGTAAGCGCAGGATGACCTTTCTTCTTCTCTCCAGGTTCCATCCTGAAGCATCGTAGTCAATCTGCCGTAAAGGAGCATCGCGTATGTCCAGCAGTGAAACAGACGGGGGCCGTAATGGTCCCCTGAGCGGAATCGAAAGACTGAAACAGGAAGTTGTAGTTCTTGAAGCCCGGCTCTCCGGACTGGAGCAGGAGAACTCCCGCTCCGTCGCTCTGTTTCAGGTGCTGGGTAAGGCTCTTGGGTTTGGTGCCGCCGGGAAGCTCGAATGGGCGCGATTCAAGCTCAAATTCAAACAGGAAGAGTTGAGTCAGCTGGAGGCTCAGCGTCACCTGCCGGAGGCGGCAGCCGGCTCCACTGCTTCTTCAACCCGCCCACAGCCTGCCCCGTCCGCCGACCCCGCTGGCGAAACAACACGACAGAAGATGGAGCGAATGGTCAAAGAGAATCCGGCTGAACTTACGTCGCATATCAGGCTGGTCTACCGGCGGCTGATTGAAGCAGAGAACTCAGCCGTCAGATGAGGACGTGAGTGAGCCGCTCACACACGGGCGGTCTCCTCAGACGGTGAAGCCGCGTCCTGCGCCCGTCAGTCTGCCCTTAACGACCTGCTCCCGGAAAATGGTAACCCCTGTATCCAATCCTCTGTGATCAATTCCTGCCAGCCGCCGTGCCTGTTCTGTGGAACAGGCACGGCGCTTTCGGCGCAGGAACCTCACTCAGCCCCTGATGAAAGCAAGAAGGTCGCGGTTGAAGCGATCCAGATGCGTGAACATCAGGCCGTGCGGCGCACGCTCATACACTTTGAGCTGACTGCCTGGGATCAGCCTCGCGGTCTTTCGCCCGGTCAGTTCAAGCGGCGCGGATACATCCGCATCGCCGTGAATGACGAGAGTCGGCACGGTGATTTTAGGCAACTCGGCCCGGAAGTCGGTCTCGGTGTCCGCGCGGTTACAATCAATGAGGGCTTTCAGTGAAGCCTGAAGACACATCCTCACCCCCCATTGCACCATCTCGGGCGAGGTTTCCGGCACGAAAAACGGTCGGGCGTTGTCGGCCAGCCACTTCGGAAAATCCCTGCTCCACGCCGCGCGCAGTCGCTCGAAGACACTTCTGTCCACCCCTTCGGGATTGTCCGCCGACTTCAGAATGTAGGGCAGGGACGGGGCGGCGAGGACGGTGCGTGCGATGCGCCCCGAGCCGTGGCGTGACAGATAGCGAATGATCTCACCGCCGCCCATCGAGTGGCCGACGAGCGTGACCTCGCGAAGGTTCAGTTGCTCGATCACTGCGGCGAGGTCGTCGGCGAGCGTGTCGTAATCGTAACCACGCCCGGGGTCACTCGACCGGCCATGGCCGCGACTGTCGTAAGCAATGCAGCGCAGTCCCTGGCCGGCGAGGTGAATCATCTGGTATTGCCACATGTCGGAATTCAGCGCCCAGCTGTGGACGAAGACGACAGGCTTGCCCGTGCCCCAGTCCTTGTAAAACAGGCTCGTGTGATCGCGCGTCACGATGAACGGCGTCCGGGGAGCCTGTGGCGTCGAGTCTCTGGTCTTCGCGCCCGCTGCCGCTTCGCCGGCGGCGATCAGGCCGGCGCCGGTGGCCGCAAACGCGACCGACTTCAAAACATTTCGCCTCCCCATGTTGTTTCTTTCTCCCGCCCGTCCGGCTTCCCCCCTTGTGGCAATGGAACGATTGAGCAGATCAGACAGCTTTCTCATCCGGAGTCTCCTTCGGGTTATGTGACAATTTCATCGGCCCAGATATTCTCAGGAGGCTCGGCCGGAGTGTAAGGCGACAGCCGCCGTGGACTTCCGCAAGCCAAGGTACTCGAGTTCGGCCATCACCAGCACCGCCAGCGCCTGGGCGACGACAAAGGCTTTGCCCAGTGCGGTCGGAGCGACCCACCCGGCGAGCAGCAGCAGAATGCTGTCTGCCGTCCAGCTGACGTTACAAGCAATGACCACCCAAACGGCCGGCTGCGGGAGACTGGCGCGCGTGGCGAGCCAGATGAGGAGTGCGGCAAAGGGCAACAGGCTCAGGCCCGCGTAACGCAGCAGCGCCACCGGCAACCCTGTCGGCTCCGTAAGAAAATCAGCACCGAGCATCATCAACAGCCCGGCCGCACCGCTCATCGCCGCGTCGGCAAGCAGCGCCCGGCGAAGGAAAGACGAAGGACTAATTATTGGCATAGCAGGCTCCTCTCCTGGTTCCGGCCCCCTTGGGTCGGAACGACAGTGAATCAGGCACCCCCGGCTTTACTGGCCGCCTGGCCAGAGCGCCCGTGCCTGTCTGGCATAATTGCGGCAATCGTGGTCAGAGAGCAATTACATCAGAGGTAATGGAGGCCACTTTCTGCTTATGCTATCGTTTGAATCCTGATGGAAGCGATTCAGACTCAACCGGTGGGCAATCTTCTGCGCAAGTGGCGCGAGCGGCGGCGACTGAGCCAGCTCGACCTGGCGTGTGAGGCCGAGATTTCGACGCGGCACCTGAGCTTTCTCGAAACAGGCCGCTCGCAGCCGAGCCGCGAGATGGTACTGCGTCTGGCCGAGCAGCTCGACGTGCCATTGCGTGAGCGCAACGCCCTGCTGCTCGCCGCCGGGTACGCGCCGGCCTTCCCCGAGCGCCCACTCGAAGACCCCGCGCTCGCCGCCGCGCGCCGGGCCGTTGATCTGGTGCTTGCGGGACACGAGCCGTACCCGGCACTCGCGATTGACCGCCACTGGACTCTGATGGCGCATAACAAGGCGGTCGCGCCTCTGCTCGCCGGCATTGAGCCCGCGTTGTTGCAGCCGCCCGCCAACGTGCTGCGGCTCAGCCTGCACCCCGGGGGGCTCGCGCCGCGGATCGTCAACCTGGCGGAATGGCGCGCGCATCTCTTCGCCCGCCTGCGCCGCCAGATCGAAGTCACCGCCGACCCGGTTCTCGAAGGACTCCTCCGGGAACTCTCCGGCTATCCACTGCACGGCGAGGCCGCGCCCGGCGCTCACATGGAATACACCGGGGTGGTCGTCCCTTTCCGACTCGCGACCGAACAAGGCACGCTCTCGTTCCTCAGCACGACGACGATTTTCGGAACGCCCGTTGACATCACCCTGTCGGAACTTGCACTCGAATCCTTCTTCCCCGCCGATGCCGCGACGGCAAAGGCCCTGCGCGGCCTGGCTGACGGGTAAGGAGAAACACCCTCGCTCACTTCGGTTGTGGATAGTGGGAAAGTCTACCTCTTCCCTGAAAGCTTCTTTTTCTCTTCGAGTCCGGCCTTTGGCGGTTGCGGCACACTGGCCCAGGCTCTTTTCAGAATGATGGAAGGGATCAGCGGCAGCGGGACCACTTCAGCGGCCGCGCCTCTCAGGATCGCTTCTTTCGGCATGCCGAAGACCACGGAGGTCTTTTCATCCTGAGCAATCGTCGCGGCGCCTTCTTCTCTCATTTCCAGCATTCCTGCGGCCCCGTCATCCCCCATCCCGGTCAGGATCACTCCGACGGCATTCGGTCCCGCCGCCCAGGCGACAGAACGAAACAGCACGTCAACGCTCGGGCGGTGGCGCGAGACCACTGCTCCCTGGCTCACCCGGGCCACATAATGCGCCCCACTTCGATGCAGTCTGAGGTGATGATTGCCGGGGGCGATGAGCGCGCGGCCTTCCGTCATGCGGTCGCCGTCCGCGGCTTCCTTCACTTCGATCCGGCAAAGCTCGTTGAGCCGGCGGGCGAAGGCCGCGGTGAAATGCTCGGGCATGTGCTGGACGATGACGATGCCGGGGCAGTCGGGTGGCATCGCCTCAAGGATTGCCCTCAGCGCTTCGGTCCCTCCGGTCGAAGCCCCTATGGCCACGACTTTCGATGTGGTGAAGGTGAGCAGATGCCTTGCGGGCGCGACCTCGGGCGCAATCGGCTGATGGACGCGCACTTTTCTGACAGGCGGCCGAGCCTCGGATGCCGCGCGGAGAGTGTCTATGAGCATCGTGGCGGACTCTTCGAGGAAACCTCTCACACCCAGCCTCGGCTTGGTGACGATATCAACGGCCCCTTCTTCGAGCGCGCGCATCGCCGCATCCGTCCCTTCGCCCGCGAGCCCCGAGCAGACCACTACGGGGACAGGATCTTCAGACATGATCTTTCTCAGGAAGGTCAGGCCGTCCATCCGCGGCATTTCGAGATCGAGCAGGATCACGTCGGGCCGCGCCTGCTTCATTTTGCCCATCGCGATAAACGGATCGGCTGCCGACGAGACGGTCATCCCCGGCTGCGCGGAAAGCAGTGCGGTCGTCACCTGGCGGACCACCGCCGAATCGTCTACCACAAGGACGTGCAACTGTTTTCGACTTTGCGCGCTGCGGTCGGAGCTTCTGTTATTGTTTGTCATCACGCTTCACCCCCGCCTTTTATGCCTTCGTCGCGACCGGGAAATAGACTGTCGGGATGGCGCAGCGCATGCGGTCGGTGATTCTGTTGAGGCTTTCCGCGTGACCCAGCAGGAAATACCCGCCCGGCGACAGATGGCTCAAAAGCTTATTCACCGTCCGGCGCCTGGTCTCGGAGTTGAAATAGATCAGGACGTTGCGGCAGAAGATCAGATCGAAGGGGCCGGGCGCCGAATACGCTTCGTCGTTGAGGTTGAGTCGCTGGAATTGAACCACCGACCTGACCTCCGCCCCGGCCTTCATCTTTCCCTCCTGCGAGCGCGTCCCCTTGAGCATAAAGCGCCTGAGGAAACTGGCCGGTATCCCTTTCGATCTCTCTATTGACCAGGTCGCCCCACGGGCCACGCTGAGCGCCTTCGTTGAAAGGTCAGTGGCGAGGATTTCGATCTTCCAGCCCTGGTCGGCAGGGAAGCGCGAAAGCAGGCTCATCGCTATCGAGAAAGGCTCCTCGCCCGTCGAGCAGCCCGCGCTCCATGCCCTGATGTGTTTCGGCCTCGCCCCCGAAGCCGCCTCGGCCAGCCACCGCGGATAGACCTGCTCGTCGAGGAATTCAAACTGGCGAGGTTCGCGGAAGAAGTAAGTCTCGTTCGTGCAGATCAGGTCGAGCATAATCACGCGCTCGCGCCCGTCGCCGCTTTGCATCAGGCGGTAGTATTCGCCGAATGAATTGAGGCCCAGCTCGCGCAGGCGGCGCGTGAGCCGCCCGACGAGCAGGGCCTTTTTCATCTCGGAAAGATATATCCCCGCTTCCCTGAGGACGAATGCCTGGAAGAGCGCAAACTCCTTGTCGCTGAGCGGTCGGATCAGTGTCTCGCCGGGATAATGAATCAGGCTCTGGTCTCTGGTTCCCGGACCGGTCATACGGCAGGCGCCTCATCACCGCTGACCGCGCCTTCTGTCGGATCAGATTGATCGCCTTCAGTCACAGAGGCCGCTGCTGATTCTTCAGCCACGAGCGAGACAGTTGTCAGTTCCTCACTCGACAACACCTGATCAATATCAAGCAGGAGGACGAACTTCTTTCCGGCCCGGCCCATCCCCAGCAGATGATCCGTGCGGACGCGGGTTCCGAACGACGGCGGCTCTTCGATTTCATCAGGCCGCAGTTCGATGACCTGGCTGACGGCGTCGGCCATCACTCCCATCACTGCCGGCTCGCCCTCAAGCTCGACTTCGACGATCACGATGCAGGTCCGCCGGGTGATCTGGCTGTCGCCCAGGCCAAACCTGACTGCCAGATCAATGACCGGCACGACCCTGCCGCGCAGGTTGATCACCCCGCGAATGAACGCAGGAGTCTGAGGGACGCGGGTCAGCGTGTCGAATTCGAGGATTTCTTTCACCTTGAGGATGCTGATGGCATATTCCTCGGCTCCGATAAAGAAGGTGAGGTATTGCATCTGTTCCAGAGTTTCCATTGTTGCGCTCATCTCGCTCGTTCCCCTTACTAGAAATGCCTGAATTCAGGTTCTTCCGCTGACAGCGCGGCGCCGTGGCCATTGTCTTCCGGGATCGCCTTTGAGAACTGAGGCCGGGTGAGAGATTGCGCGCGCCCATTCGACCAGGTTGAAGTGGCTGGCTGGGGGCGCCTGAACCCCGGGTGAGCGGTCTCCTCGATGCGGAAAAAGCTCATCAGATGCAGCAGCGACTCCGACTGCGAAGCCATCTCTTCGGCGGTCGAAGCGAGTTCCTCGGCGGCCGATGCGTTGCGCTGGGTCACCTGATCCACGCGGCTCATCGCCTTGCTGATCTGCGCCACTCCCGATGACTGCTCGCTCGACGCGGCGGCGACTTCCTGGATCAGCTCCGCCGTCTTGCGGATCGCCGGGACCAGATCGGCGAGCAGGCTGCCGGTGCGCTCGGCCACCTTGACGCTCGACGAGGCCACGCTGCTGATCTCTTTGGCCGCCGCCTGGCTGCGCTCGGCCAGCTTGCGGACTTCGGTCGCCACGACGGCGAACCCCTTGCCGTACTCGCCGGCGCGGGCCGCCTCGATGGCCGCGTTGAGCGCCAGCAGGTTAGTCTGATAGGCGATCTCCTCGATGATCGAGATTCTTTCGGCAATGGATCTCATCGCCTCGACAGTCTCCTGGACGGCCCGGCCGCCCTCTTCGGCGTCTCTGGCTCCCTTGAGGGCCATCTGTTCCATCTGGCGCGAATTCTCCGCGTTCTGGGTGATGGCGGCGCTCATCTGTTCGAGGCTGGCGGTGGTCTCTTCGACGCTCGAAGCCTGCTCGCTCGTCCCCTGCGAGAGGCTCTGTGTGGTGGCAGAAAGCTGCGACGACCCGGCGGAGACCATCTCCGCCCCCGTGCGCACTTCGCCGATGACCTGCGAGAGTTTCGCTGACATCTCCTTCATGGACGCCTGCAAGCCGCCGATCTCATCCCGGCTGGTGACTTCGATTTTGTTTCGCAGGTCGCCCTGTGAGATGCGCTCGGCCACGCCGCCGACGTCGAGGATCGGGCGGGTGATGCTGCGCGACATAAACACAGTAGCGGCGGCGCTGACGATGATCGCCAGGAGCATGACCAGCAGCATAATGAACAAAGTGCTTCTTTGCTCGATGGCCGCCACCTTGCTCATGTTTTCGGAGTGTTTGTTGGCAAAGTCATAAGCGACCTGTTCCAGCCTGCGAATCTCGTCCTTGAACTCGCCGATGGCCTGGTTGGCATCCTGCGTCGTCCTGACCTTTCCCTCGCGGATCATGGATGCGACCTTATTGAACCCTGTGCTGTAGGTCACCAGATCAGCCCTCATCTGTTTGATCGTCTCCTGATCCTCGCGATCAGTGACGAGCTTTTCCAGTTCGGAAAGCCGTTCTTCCAGCCGGTTATGCTGGTCGTTCCACTTCGTCAGGTATTCGGCCTCCTTTTCGGACGAGCCGATGTTGATGAAGATATCCTTCTCGTACCTGCGCAGGCCGAGGGTGTTGGCGCGCGCGCGCTGGGAATACTCGACCAGCTTTGAATCAACCTTGATAATTCGGTTGGCAAAGTCAGTTGCCGTAGCCAGCCCCCAGTACCCCATGGCCGCAACCACCAGCATGAGCGTCATGACCAGGCCCGAGATCAGGCCCAGCCTCTTTCCTACTTTCATGTTCTTAAGCATATGAACTCCTTATTGTGCGGGCATCAATGATGCGCGCGCTTGATCGTGTCAGTAGCCCGACCGTCAGGGAGGGCTTGCCGTGAGCCCAAGCCCTCCCTGACGGTCGGGCTACTGACACGCGCTCCACTTCCCGGTGTGCCAGGCATACAGGACTCTCTAAAAGGCCACCTGAATGCGGCTCATCACGACAAAGTAATTTCTGTCGCCCGGCCTCGGACTGCGCGGCGGGTCCTTGAACCGCTCGATGCCGAAATCCACCACGTGGCGGACGAAGCGGTTCAGATACCAGTTCGTCCCGAAATAAAAGCTGTCGGCGCGATTGGATCTGGCCGTTGAGTCGGAGATCTGAAGATTCGAATACCGGGCTTTCAGTTCCCACGCGCCAAACCCTGCGTCGCCGCGTCCATCGCCGAAGAGATTGCGTCTGGGATTGATTGTCGTGTCGGTCTTGTACTCGCCTGTAATCAGATAAGTGAACTGCGCCATGTAAGCTTTGCCGACAACGCCCGGCAGGTTCGTCCCACCCGGCCCGAGGTTTTCGCGCCCCTGACTGGTCTGGTCGTACTCGGCTCGGAACGAAGCGGGGCCTGCGAGCCAGCTGACCTCGCCGTTGGCGCGCGTGATCTTTCCGGCCACCGGCTCGGGCGTGAAGAAAGTAAATGAACGGCTCTCGCTCTGACCGCGAATACTCAAACCGCCCTGTGACCTCCCTCGGGCCACAGCGCCACCGAACGAGAGGCCCCTGAGCCAGATCGAGGAACTGGCTTTCCAGGGAGTGGCCCGCAGCCGCAGCACGCCTTCGGGAGTCGAGGTTGTGTTGAGCGCCTGAAGCCCTTTGCCGTTGAATAATCCCGCCTGATATTCGAATGTGCCTTTGTTGATCACACCGGAAACCATCAGCCCCGGACTGCGGCTGGGCGCGAGGTTATTGGCCAGTGATCGCTCGACGAAATCCAGGTTGCTCGAAGAGCGCAGTTCCTCCTGGCTGAACGGCTCCTTGAAATGGCCGAAGCGGAATTGCAGCGCGTCAATGCGGTGGACGTTGACGTAAGCGTCGCGCAGCAGCGTGCCGTTCGTGTCGGCCAGGTCGGCCTGCACTTTGTAGTCAAAGTAGCGAAACAGCTTCCCCTCGGCGGCCAGCCGCGCCCGCCTGACCAGAAACGTGTTGGCCGGATGATTACCTTCCTGATACCCGCGACCGTCGAACTGAACATAGCCCGTGATGTTTGTCTCGAAGTTCCCGTCGGTGCTTCTGAGAAATGCATGTCCCGAGTCCCATCCCGCAACCACGGCGGGCTTGTCCTGACTGGCGGGCTTCGAGCCTGCCGGCGGAGCGGTCGAAGCAGACAGGTTCGACAACTGCGCCCGGGCAGGCGACGAGGAAGCGGTCGCGCTGATTTCCCGACGTTTTGTCTCGCCGTCGTCAGTCTGTTTCTTTATTTCAAGTATCACCTGTCGCTGCTCTTCGACGATGGCCCTGAGCTGCTCGACCTCACCCCTCAGTTGTTCGATCTGAACCGTCGGCTCTTTCCCGGGATTTGAGACTTCGCGCTTCTTTGCATCCTGAGCAGGCACGCACGGCATTGAGAACACAAGCAGCGCGAAGGCGAGCGTTATGCGGAAATGACCTCCTGGTTTCATGCATTTCTCCTTGCAAATGGACTTGGGGCTGGGATTGATCTTCGGGGCTCTGATTTGCTCACGCGATGGATTGAGTCGTCACCTTCCTGAGCAGGGTCGGCACATCAAGAACAAGGGCCACGCGGCCATCTCCCAGGATGGCGGAGCCCGAGATGCCGGGCAGATTTCTGAAGAGTTTGCTGAGGGGCTTGATGACGGTCTGGTTTTCTCCGTGCAACTCCTCGACGACGAGCCCGACGCGGTCTGTGCCGTGCTGGACGACGACGATGTTTTCCCGCGCGCCCGCGCGCCCGGGAAGATCAAATAGTCTGCGCAGTCGAACGTAGGGAAGCGCTTCGCCCCGCAGGTTGATGACCCCGCAGGTGTCGGGGTGGCGGCGCTCCTCTCCGGGAAGCTCAAGGCATTCGAGGACCGAATCCAGCGGAATGACGAAGGTCTCGTCGGCGACCCCGACCGAAAATCCGTCAATGATGGCGAGAGTGAGTGGCAGCCTGATGCTGATCGTCGCCCCCAGGCCCTTGCGGCTGTCAATTTCGACTGTGCCACGAAGCGACTCGATATTGCGCCGCACGACATCCATTCCCACGCCGCGCCCGGAGAGGTCGGTCACGGTCTCGGCGGTTGAAAATCCCGCTTCGAAGACCAGGCGATAAACTTCGCTGTCGGTCATCCTGTCCGCGTCGCAGGCCAGGCCGCGCTCTACGGCTCGCTCGATGATGCGCTCGCGATTAAACCCGCACCCGTCATCGGAGATTTGAATCACGATGTTGCCCGCTTCATGATGCGCGCTGAGGGTCAGCTGACCCTGAGGGTTCTTGCCTGCGGCCCGTCTGACATCGGGCGTCTCGATGCCGTGATCCAGGGCGTTGCGAATCATGTGAGTCAACGGGTCCTTGAGCAGTTCGATCACCGACGTATCCACCTCGACATCTGCGCCCTCGATCGTCAGGCGCGCGTTCTTTCCGTGCGAGATTGCGAGGTCGCGCACCGTGCGGATGAACTGGCGGAAGGTCGGGCCCACGGGGACCATTCGCACCTTCATCACCAGTTCCTGAAGCTCTGTATAGAGACGATCTTCCTCGCGATGGGCTTCCAGTATCTGCTCGCCCGGCCCGCGGCCTGCTCGCTCAAGCATCTGGCGGATGCGTTCGCGCGCGACGGCCATCTCGCCGGTGAGGTTGAGCATCCGGTCGAGCTTCTCTATCTCCACCCTCAGCGTCCCGGTGCGGTTTACGCCGCTTTGATTGATCGGCCGGGCGGTCTCGACCGATTGCGCGGTCAGCAAAGAGATTTCTTCGGCCTGTTCCACCGCGACAGAAGAAACCTGCGCGCGGAGCTGACTCAGGAGCGCAGCGTGAGCCGGCGTCAACTCTTCATTTCCCCCGATCGCTTCAGGAACCATTTGCGCGAGAGCGTCAACCGACTGAAGCAGGAGCGTGATGATCCGTCCGGTGACGGGAAAGTCACGACGGCACAATCGCACCAGCAGGTCTTCGAGGACGTGAGCAAAACCAGTGAGCGTCTCAAACCCGAGACACGACGCGCCCCCCTTGACGGTGTGCGCGACGCGGAAGATCGTGTCCAGAGTCTCCTGGTCGTCGGGGCGATTCTCGAGTGCGATCAGAGCCTCCTCCATCTCGCGCAAATGCTCTTCCGACTCGACCAGAAAGGTCTGCATTATTGCCTGGCGATCTATTTCCATCCTGACACCTGAGCTATCTTTTTGACCATCACCGATCCGCTGACCGTGTTGAAGATCAGTTTGCGTCCGAAATCCCCGCCACTGTCTTCGGCGACGACGGGGATGCCTTCCTGATTGAGGATCTGGCGCGCGAGTTCAATGTTTTTCGCCCCGAGATCGCTGTTCACGCTGCCGAGTGCTGCCAGCACACAGGCCCCGCCGAAGAGCTTCGCTCTGAGACATTCTTTTTCGGCCCCCAGCGCGAGGGTCTTCCTGATCAGTTGTCCCATCGCCACATTGCCGAAGCGCGGGGACGAGTGCCCGCTGCGCGACCACAAGGGGAGCATATAGTGATTGATCCCGGCGACCTGCGACCGGGCGTCCCACAGGCACACGGCCACGCATGATCCAAGGATGGTCGTCACCGCGTAAGGCTCGCTGGTGGCGAACACCTGGCCGGGGTGCAGATAATGTTTCGCCAGCTCGACCGGGGCGCAGCCGGGCGATGTGATCCTTTCAGCCTCATTCATGCGACGAATTCCTTCGCTGGATGATCAGGTGTTCTGCCGGGACTCATCCCGTCACTCCGGGGTTCGTGTCCAGTCTCGCCTGCAGCCCGGTGCAATGGAGGGCGGCGGCGGCGTGAGTGCTGAGCAGATCGAGCAACTCGTGATCAAGCTGTTCGAGCCCCTGTTTCTGAGGGAGCAGATTGAAGATTGCAATCGCCCCTGTCGTTGATTCGCCCCGCCTCAAAGGCACGCAGGCCGTGAGGTTCGACTCACCGACAGGCGCCTCGTCGGAACGTTTCTGATCGGCCAGCCAGGGTTTACCGGTTGATGCCGCGCGTCCGATGGTTCCGTGGCCGAGGGGGATGCTGCGATAACTCTCGTCATTGATCCCGAATGATGCGACCAGGCGGAGCGCGGACCGGTTATCATCAACCTCGAAGATGGCCAGTTCCTCCGAGCCGATGAGATTGATGATGATCTCCTGAATGACCGACAGCACTTCCGCCCGGTCGAGCGTGGCGTGGAGGCGAAAGCTGGCCACGTATAGATTGGCGAGGCTGGCATTCTGCTGCTCGACCTCCAGGTAGCGCCCGGAAAACTGGCGGTTCTCGCTTTCGATCTGAGCCAGCTTCTGTTCCAGCCGGGTCTTCTCCTCAAGGCTTTGCTCAAGCTCATTCCGGGTGACGAGCAATTCCGCCTCGATCTGGCTCTTCTCGATCCTCAGTGAGCCGAGTACCAGCCCCAGCTCTTCGATATTGCCCAGAAGCTCGTGAAGGTAACGGTTCGTGTCGTCAAGCACCTGGCGAACGTATTTCTTCATGCCTTCATTTTCGTCGCTCATCTCGCACTCCTTCTTTCACTCGCCCACACAGTTTCTGACTTTGGTGAGCAGCTCGACGCTGTCAATCGGCTTGGTGACGTAATCGGCGCAGCCGTTCCTGAAGGCGGTTTCGACGTTGTGCAACTCGCTCCGCGTGGTCACCATGATGATCGGGATCCTGCTGATGCCGGGCCGCTGCTTGATCAGTCTGCACGCCTCAAGCCCGCCCATCCGGGGCATGATGACGTCGAGCAGGATGAGGTCGGGCCGTTCGGCGATGGCCGTGGCAATCGCCTCTTCGCCATTTCTGGCGGTGACGAGGTCATAGCTCTTGTTGAGAATCATCTTCTCGATCAGCAAAACGGTTTCCGTGTCATCTACCAGCAGTATTTTCTTTCTTGCCATATCTTTCGTCCTCAATGTTCATTAAGCGCGACGCGCGCGTTTGCGAGGTGAATCGTGTCTACGACCCGACCAGGCCAGCCAGGTCGCTGTTGTGTAAAACCAGTGAGTAAAGCAGATTCTCGGCGCTGCCGGGGTTGCTGCCCAGCAGTTCAGTCAGTGACAGCGGTCGGAAGAAGAGGAACCCCTGGATCCGGCTGACGCCGAGAGACATCACAGTCTGGAGGTCTGCCACGTTCTCCACGCCTTCGGCGATCAGCTGCGCCCCGCTTCTTCTGGCAAAGAGCGCGACCGACTCGATGATTGCCTGCCGGCAGTCATCCGCGTGACAGCCTTTGACGATAAAGCGATCCACCTTGATTTTTTCGGGCATGCAGTCAATCACCATCTGGTAGTTGGACTGCCCGAAGCCGAAGTCATCGAGGGCGATCCTGGCGCCGGCCTTTCTCAGGTCATTGAGGGCGTTGAAAAAGACAGGCCGGTCCCAGCAGGGTGTGTGTTCGACTATCTCGACCGTTATTCTGGAAAGCGGGATCGAATAGTTGTCGGCAAGTTGCGACAGGTAGGCCGGGAATTCGGCGTCTCGCCCGAGCGTCGAAGCATGAACGTTCAGGGATATATCCCAGGACGGGGGCAGGGCGCGGGCTTCTTCGAGAATGGCGGCAACACAGGCCCGGTCTACCAGGCTCTCGGCCCGCTTTCTTCGACCGTATTCAAAAAGCACGTTGGCGGTTTCAAGGTTAGTCCCCTTTGGTCCTCTCACCAGACACTCCAGCGCATTGAGCCGCCACCTGCCCTGGCCGTATTCAAGAATCGGCTGGAATAAGACAGTCAGGGCTCCAGGTTCCAGGATCAGATCCAATAGGCAACGGTCTCGCACTAATCAATTCCTCTCTTAACCAATTGGGTATGACCACAGGCAGATGTGAGTTCATGGGGACGTGACACCTCCTCTTCCGTGCGGATCAAAAAAACAATCTGCGTTATCTCCTCTTGCATTGCTCGTGAGGCCCGGGCAGCGCCCATCGTTCCTGCCTCACTATCCAGCCTGTTCATTGCAGGCGCTTGTGACTGAATCTTTATCTCGGTCTGCTTTCGTTAAGGGCGAAGACGATCTGCGCCAGCTGCGGAAGCGGTATTGGCTTGCGGAGGAAAGCATCAACCCCGCACCTTAAAGCTTCCTTCTCTATTTCGGGAGAACCGTAAGCCGTCAGGATAATGATGTGTGTCCGGGGACACCTTTCCCTGACCCAGGCTACCAGCTCAAGCCCTTCCACCCCGTTAATCCCGGTCAGGCGCAAATCCGCGACCACGACCGAGTAGTGGATGTTGGCCAGCAGGGCCTCTGCCTCCTCAAACTCACGCGCGCAATCAACCTCGTAGCCATGCGTAGTGAAGTACCCTTTCATGGCAAAAAGGATCGGGTTTTCGTCGTCTACAACGAGGATTCTGTCCGACATCAAATCTCATTCCCCCTGAGAATCATCCGATCAGCCCCAGGCAACATCCGGTGTTGATAGATGCTGTTCGTGCCGCAGGCCGCCAAACTGCTCGCGCAATCTGGCAAAACCCTTCACAGGCTCATCACAAATATCAACGCAAGGCAGACTCACAATGCCCCGGTTACCCCGTCGGAGTACCCACACAAACTGCCCCGGTCTGCCTCTCCCGTGACTCTTGCAGGGCAAGCCGGGTGCCACACACGTCGCGCCTTGCGGGCCTGCTGCCAAGTGCCACGGCGCGCGAAGATTACGAGACAGAGGTCGGCTCTCGGGGGTGTTAAAAGGTCTGAGATTCAGACGAGGATTCTAGAATCTGGACAAAGCCAGGGAGTGTTTCTTGATCTTTTGATAGAGAGAGCTTCTGGGGATGCCGAGCCTGCTGGCAGCCTGATCAACGCGGCCCCGCTCCTCTTCCAGCACCTTTTCGATATACCAGCGCTCAAGCTCCTGCAGCGTGAGGTTAGAGTTCTGCGGCCACCAGTCGGGGCGTGAATGGTCGTCGAACCGGAGGTGTTTTGCATCAAGCAGGTTCTGGTCGCCGAGCAGCACGGCGCGTTCCAGCACGTTGCGGAGTTCGCGGATGTTGCCGGGCCAGGAATACGCCTGCAGCGCTCGCTCCGCGTCCGGTGATAAATCCAGGTGGCCGCGCCCCAGGTCTGTGGCCAGGCTGCGCAGCAGCATTCTCGCCAGCAGCGGGATGTCTTCTGCCCGATCTCTCAGCGGGGGCACGACCAGAGGGATCGTGCTGATGCGGAAGTAGAGGTCGCTGCGAAACCTGTTTTCCCTGACCAGCCGCGCGACGTCATGATGAGTCGCCGCAATCAGACGGATGTCAACCCGGCGATCACGCACCTCGCCCATCCGCCGGAATTTTTTCTCTTCGAGTACCTTGAGGAGTTTCGGCTGAACCTGAAGATCCACGTCGCCGATCTCATCGAGGAAGGCCGTGCCACGGTGGGCGACTTCGAGCAGTCCCTGCTTGCTCGCGACCGCGCCGGTGAAAGCCCCCTTCTCATGCCCGAAGAGTTCCGTCTCCAGAAAATCGCGCGTCAGTCCCGCGCAGTTCAGATCAACGAATGCTTCGTCGGCGCGCGGGCTGTTGTCGTGCAGCCAGCGGGCCAGAACGCCCTTGCCCGTCCCCGTCTCTCCCTGAATCAGGACGGGGCTTTCGGCGGATCGAACCTTATTGGCCTGTTCGGCGAGTTCGCGGATGGCCGCGCTCGTGCCGTGGAATGGGTCAACCGCCTCGCGGTCCTGCCGGGATTTTCTGGCGAGCTGCTTCTGCCGGTTCCGGGTATTCTCTTCGACGCGTTGCAACAGGACGTGCAGAGTCGCGAGTTCGATGGGCTTGGTGAGCAGGTGTTCCGCGCCGATCTTGACGGCACGGACCGCCAGTTCTATTGAGCCGTGTGCGGTCAGAATCACAACCGGGACAGCCGGGTCGAGCGCTTTCAGGCGCGGCAGCAGATCAATGGCGTTGCCGTCAGGGAGCAGGTAGTCGGTGAAAACGGTATCGGGCGGCGAAGCCTGGAAAGCTTCCAGCGCACTCTGGCAGCTGTCGGCCTCATCCACTTCGTACCCTTTCGCCTCCAGGAAATCCCTGATGCCGAAGCGCACTCCCGCTTCGTCGTCCACTACCAGAACCCTGGTTCCAGACATAAGACACTCTCCTTGTCGGATGGCAGGTGCCTGGGCAAACGCCTGCTTGGGGGCTGTTGAAGTGACAGCTTACTGCCCGGCGGCCTGGAACCTCAATTCCACGACCGCGCCGCCGTCAGGGCGGTTGCTCGCCGAAACTCTGCCGCCGTGTTCATCCATGATGCGCTGAACGATGGAAAGGCCGATCCCCGTCCCCCCGCGCCGGCGCGTGAAGAATGGCTCGAAGATCTTCGACAACTCTTCGGCGCGGAATCCCGGCCCGCTGTCGCCGATGCGGCAATGAATCCAGAGCGCGCCACCCTGACGGATCTGCTCCGCCTCGACCGTGACGACCGCGCCCGCCGCAGAGTGCTGGATCGCGTTCTGGATGACATTCTGAAAAACCTGGACGACTCGCCGGCGGTCCATCAGGATCGGCGCGAGGTCATTGCCGACCCGGTTTACGATCCTGACGTTCGAGCGACTGACGAGCGCTTCGCAGGAGCGAATGGCTTTGGCGATGGCTTCGCTGATGGACCCCTGCGAGAGTTCCGGATTGAACGGCTTGCCGTATTCGAGCAGGTCGCTCATCAGGTCATTCAATCGCTTCAGCTCCCGGCGCAGGATGTTGATGTGCTGCTGATACTCTTCGCGCGCGCCGAAGCGGGCCTCGAATGCGTCGAGCGTCGCCGAGATGCTGAAGAGCGGGTTGCGGACTTCGTGGGCGACGCCGGCGACGAGCGTCCCCATCGCCGACATGGTTTCACTGCGCCGGAGTGACTCCTGCAGTTTCACCATCCCGGTGATGTCGCGGGCCACAATGATGATCCGCTCGTCAGCGCCCGGGCCCGGGATCAGGCTGGCGGTAATCTCCCAGGCGGTTGCGCTGGATTCGTCCTGCGTCTGAGCCGAGACCGTGCGGCGGCTCTCCCGGATGTGGTTGACGAGCCCTGCCGCCGCCCGCCACGGCTGGCCGCCGCCGATGGACTCCGCGGCCCGGCCCGTGACTTCCTCATAGCTTAACCCCGAAAGCTCTCTGGCCGTCTGGTTGAGCATGATGATTCTGCCCTCCGGGTCGAGAATCAGCAGGGCCGATTCGACCGAATCGAAGGTCCGGCGCCACTCCATCGCGGACTTGTGAATGGCCTGCTGGAGCTGCGCCTGTTTCTCTTCGGCCTGCTTGCGCTCGGTGATGTCATTCAACACCGAGAGCAGGCATTCCTCGCCGTCGAGCGTGATCACCTCGGTCGAAAACAGCCCCACGCGCACGACGCCATCCTTGCGGCGGAATCTGGCCTCCATGTTGCGAACCTTCCCCACTTCGCGGAAAGCTTTCGCCACTCGCGCCCGCTCATCAGCGTCAACCCAGAGGTTCAATTCGCGCGGCGTCCGGCCGATGACCTCTTCGCGGGTATAACCGCCCTCGCGCAGGAAAGCGTTGTTGACATCAATGTAACGACCGTTCGAGAGACTCGTAATGGCCATCGGGTTGGGGCTGGCGTTGAATGCCTTCGAGAATCTTTCCTCCGAAGTGCGCAGCGCCTCTTCGGCCCGCTTCCGCTCCGTGATGTTGTTGATCACCGACAGCGCGCACTCCTCGCCGTCAAGCGTAATCACTTCGGTTGAAAATATCCCCACCATCGCGGCGCCATCCTTGCGGCGGAACCTGGCTTCCATGTTGCGAACTTTTCTTTCTTCCCGGAAGACCTTTTCAGCCCGCGCCAGTTCTTCAGGGTCAATCCAGATGCCGATCTCGTCCGGCGTGCGGCCGATCACATCCCCGCGTTCAAAACCGGTCTCGCGCAAAAAAGCGTTGTTGACATCAATGTAACTAAGGTCCGAGACACTGTTGATGGTCATCGGGCCGGGGCTGGCGTTGAATGCCTTCGAGAATCTTTCCTCCGAAGCGCGCAGCGCCTCTTCGGCCCGTTTGCGCTCGGTTATATCCTGAATCGCCGCGAGAATACATTGCTCGCCATCAAGCCCGATCAGATCCGCCGAAATGAGCCTCACCCGCTCCTCCCCGCCCCTGACCCGATAGCTCGTCTCCAGATTGCGCACGTATCCCTGGCTGCGGAGCGTCTCCAGAATCTTTGTTCGGTCGGCCGTATTCACATACAGGTCGAGTTCAGCCACCGTGTGTCCGATCACTTCCTCGCGGCTCTGGCCGGACGCCTTCAGGAAAGTTTCATTCACCTCGACGATGCGGCCTTCGGCGAGCGTGGTGATGATCATCGGCAGGGGGCCGGCATTGAACGCTTTCGAGAACCTTTCCTCCGAAGCGCGCAGCGCCTCTTCGGCCCGCTTCCGCTCCGCCAGTTCGTCGCGCGCCCGTCGGAGCGCCTGATTCAGACCCGAGATCGAAAGGCTCAGCAGGATGGCCGCGAGGAAAGACCAGATGCCCTGCTCGATGAGGATCTCGGCCACCGAGTATGACAATGAGGGGCGGGGCAGGAGACCGCGGGAGATGGCATAGATGATCACCGCATTTTCCGCCAGACTCACGGCGGCGAACAGCAGCGCCATGCGCCCCCCGAGCAGGAGGCCCGTGATCATTACCCTGACGATCACCCCAGCGATGCTAACGGACTGGAGTCCCCCGCTGCCCCCCCACACGAACAATTGCATCACCCACATGCCGACGACGAAAAAAGCGCAGGCGGCGCGGACACGGCCCCTTTTCAACAGCACCCAGCTGCCGACGATCAGCGGGTAGCGCAACAACGCCCAGAGTGACTTCTCTTGAGGAAAGAAGACAGGCAGGGCGATCAGGTAGAGGGTGACGATCGCAAAGCCCACCAGCAGGATGATGTTCAGCAGTGCCGCCGTGCGCGTCTTCTCATCATCCCCGTCAAAGACGGGTGAGGCTGTAATCTTCCTGATCCAGGCGATCATCGTCACTGCTCCTTTGGAAGTTGCTCTTCAGCCTGCTGCCTGCCACCAAATCTCCTGCGGTGATAATGAACGAGCCCGCAGACAGGAGCAATGGTGAGCGCGCACATGGCCGACCTGACAAATTCGAGGCGTGGCGCGTGGCGCGAACCTGACGTTGCCGGGCTTTAGTCTCTTGTGATATATCAGTGGCATCAGTCGAAGAACCGGAGACTACCTGTTGAATTAACGGCCGAGCCCTGAAGAGATGAAGACTCTGTCGCGGCCGGGGGAGGTGCAGATGACGCGCGTGAAATCCGGAGTGACGCTCGGCTTCGTGGTTTTGTTCACCCTGACAGCAGGGCGGCTGAGCGCGCAGTCCACCGGCGACGAGTTGTTTGAGAAGAAGATTCGCCCCGTCCTCGCGGCCAGTTGCTACGGCTGCCATTCTTCAAAACTGAAATCACCGATGGGCGGGCTCGCGCTGGACACCAAAGCGGGGCTGCTCAGGGGAGGCGTTTCGGGTCCGATTATCGTGCCCGGCAAGCCCGCCGAGAGCCGCCTGATCCGTGCCCTCCGCTACAATGACGTGTATCTGAGGATGCCGCCGACGGGCAAACTCCCCGACTCAGTCATCGCCGACTTCGAACAATGGATTGCGGCGGGCGCTCCCGACCCTCGCACCGAAGCAGCCACAGCGAACGCACCCGCCAAAGCGCGGGTGATTGATTTCAACCAGGGCCGGCAGTGGTGGGCTTTTCAGCCGGTCCGTGAACTTGCCGCCCCGACCGTCAAACAATCTTCATGGCCGCGCACCAGGGTTGACCATTTCATCCTGGCGAAGCTGGAAGAGAAGGGGCTCAAGCCTTCGCCGGAAGCAGACCCGCGCACCCTCATCCGCCGCGCTTATCTTGACCTGACGGGGATTAAACCCGGCTACGAAGAGGTTGAGAGCTTCGCCCGGGATACTGACCCCGGACGCTATGAAAAGCTGATTGACCGGCTGCTGGCCAGCCCGCGCTACGGCGAACGCTGGGGCCGCTACTGGCTTGATGTCGCGCGCTATGCGGAAAACGGCGACACGGGCGGCAACCGTCAGGCCTATCCATATGCGTGGCGTTACCGCGACTGGGTCATCGAGGCTTTCAATAAAAACCTGCCTTACGACCGTTTCGTCAGACAGCAACTCGCCGCCGATCTGATGCCCGGCACTTCGCGCGACGATCTGCGCGCCCTTGGCTACCTCGGGATGGCGCCCTCGGAGTGGAAGGAGAAGATGCTGGGGAAGGAGATGATTGACAACCTTCTCTTGGAGGAATGGGACGAGCGCGTGGATGCGGTCAGCCGCGGCTTCCTTGGGATGACGGTCGCGTGCGCGCGCTGCCACGATCACAAGTTCGATCCGATCTCGCAGAAAGACTATTACGCCCTGGCGGGTGTGTTTGCGTCCACGTCGCCCGCGGTCCGGCCACTCAGGGAAGTGGATGCGGCGACCGAGGCGCGCTTCCTCTTTGCCCGGCAGCGCGTGATGGAGCTGGCTTCGTTCGCCAATTACCTCTCCAAGGCCAAAGGGCCTGAACGCGAGGCGTCCCTCAAAAAAGCTGAGGAATGCCGGTCAGAGATGGCCTCGCTCAAGGCGCAGATGGCTGCTGTGAAGGAGCGCTACCCCGAGCTGGCCGAAACTGTCCTTAAGATCGGGGCGCCCAAAGAGGACGCGAACGACGCGGGTACAAACAAAAAAGAAGAAGACCCGCAGGCGCCCTTCATCAATGCGGTATTCGACGCCGCGATGTTTGCGGACGGCGCGCACCCCGACTTCACTTCGATCATTGCCAAACCGGGTGAGGCGAGAGACCTGCCTGTCTTCGCGCGCGGGAACTCCACATCGCCCGGCGAGATTGTTCCCCGGCGATTCCTCACGGTTCTCTCAAAGAGCCCGGAGAGCGTTTTCGGAAGAGGCTCCGGCCGGCTCGAACTGGCGGAGAAGATCGTGACCGACGCCGCGCCGCTTTCGGCGCGGGTGATCGTCAACCGGGTCTGGGGCTGGCATTTCGGCAAACATCTGGTCGGCACCCCGAGCGATTTCGGCGACCGTGGCGAAAGGCCGACGCATCCGGAACTGCTCGACGATCTGGCGGCCCGCTTTATCGCGAACGGGTGGTCGCTCAAATGGCTGCACCGCGAAATCATGCTCTCGGCGGCCTACCGGCAATCGAGCCGTCCGAGGGCGGACGCCGCGGAGGTTGATCAGGCAAACCAGTTGCTCTGGCGGATGAACCCGCGCCGGCTCGACGCCGAAGCCTATCGCGATTCGCTGCTGCAGGCGGCAGGGCTGCTCGACCTGAAAATGTACGGGCCGTCGCTCGACCTTGACGCTTTGGAAAACAACCGGCGCACGGTCTACGGCAGGATCAACCGCGGGCGGATGAGCGACATTCTTCGCCTGTATGATTTCCCCAACCCATTCCAGCACAGCCCGGCGCGCAGCCTGACGATCACGCCGCTCCAGGAACTGTTTGTCCTGAACAGCCCGTTTATGAAGCAGCTCAGCGCGGCGCTCGCCAGATCGGTTGAAAAGGAAGGTGACGCCGCCGCGCGGGTTCGCAGCCTGTATCACAAAATATTGTCCCGCGACCCGGAAACCGCCGAAATCAAGGTTGCGCTCGGCTATCTCAACGGTGCAACCATAGAACAGTTTGCTCAGGTATTGCTGGCAACCAACGAGGAGATGTTCTGGCCTTGATGGAAAACTTTTTGGCCCGTGCAGATGGTTTCGAGATCCCGTCTTCTGCGCCGCGTAGCGGCGGTCTGAATTTAGCCGGAGGTTTTCAACCCCCGGTGGTTTGGCGAGAGAATCCCGCGTCGCGTCAGCGACGCTTGAATGGTTAATGGAGAGAGCATGGCAAATACCTACACCGCCTTGTTCTATCACGTTGTTTTCAGCACAAAGAACCGGGTTGAATTCATCCGCCCGGAGATTGAAGAGCGCATCTGGGCTTACATCGGCGGCGTCGCGCGCAATCACAAAATGACCGCCATTCAGGTTGGCGGCGTCGAAGATCACGTTCACGCATTGATCATGGCTCCGCCTGTGCTGGCGCCGTTTGAAATCGCCAAATACCTCAAGGGTGATTCGTCAAAATGGATTCACGATGAGTTCCCCGATTTACGGGATTTCGCCTGGCAGGATGGTTACGGCGCATTCACCGTGAGCAAATCGAATGTGCTGGATGTTGTGAGCTATATTCAAAATCAACGCGCGCACCATCAGACGCACACCTTTCAGGAAGGGTATCTCGAATTCCTGAAAAAGCATGGCGTGGATTATGACGAACGTTATGTGTGGGGGTAATTCAGGCGTCGCTCGCGCGACGCGGGGCTCGGGCTTTGCACGTTCCCGTGGGTTGAAACACCACGGCTAAATTCACATCGCCGCTACGCGGCGGCAGGAAGATGAACTTGTTCTCTACTTTTTACTGCTTATGAAATTTGATGACATTTCGAGGCGCTCATTCCTTTCAACTCTCGGCAGCGGATTCGGCTCGCTCGTGCTGGCGGACATTCTGGCCAGCGAGGCAGCCGGGGCAGAGGGGCGGCGCGTGGGGCCGCACTTCGCGCCCAAAGCAAAACGCGTCATCCTGCTCTTTATGACCGGCGGGCCGTCGCAGGTTGATATGTTCGACCCCAAGCCCGCGCTTGAGAAGTACGCCGGACAGCGCCCCGCGGAAGTGGATCTGCGCACCGAACGCAAGACGGGCGGGCTGCTCCCGTCGCCGTTCAAATTTCAGAAGTACGGCAAAAGCGGGATCGAAGTCAGTGAACTCCTGCCGCGGCTGGCCGCGACCGTTGATGACCTCTGCGTCATTCGTTCGCTCTACAGCTTCAACCCGAATCACGAGCCCGGTCGCAATCTCTTCTTCAGCGGCATTATGACCTCGATGCGCCCGACGATGGGCGCGTGGGTTTCCTACGGTCTGGGCACGGAGAATCAGAACCTGCCCGCCTTCGTCGTCCTGAGCCCGAGCCCCAACAGCCTGTGGACGAGTTCCGGATTTCTGCCGGCTGAATATCAGGGCACGCTCTTCAATAACGCCGAAACGGATCCCGAAAAGATGATCCGCTTCCTGCGCAACAAAGACCTGGACGCCCGGGCGCAGCGCGCTCAGCTCGACGCGATCCAGGCTCTCAACCGGTCGCACGCCCAATCCTTCGGCGCAGACGATTTCCTCGAAGGCCGGATCAAGAGCATGGAGACGGCTTACCGGATGCAGTTCACCGCCTCGGACGTCTTCGACATCCGCAAGGAACCGGAGTCGGTGCGGGCCGAATACGGCAACACGCCTTATGCAAACGGGTGCCTGCTCGCGCGCCGGCTCGTCGAAAGCGGCGTCCGTTACGTCCAGGTGCATCACGGCCCGGGCCAGCAGTGGGACGATCACGAGAACCTCGAAAAGGGATTGCGCGAACGCTGCCCCGATATGGACCGCGCCTCAGCCGCGCTGATCCGTGACTTGAAGCGCCGCGGGCTGCTCGAAGACACGCTCGTCATCTGGGGCGGCGAATTCGGGCGCACGCCTGTGAGCGAAAAGGGCAATGGCCGCGATCACAACCCGTACGGCTTCACCATGTGGCTGGCCGGCGGCGGAGTGAAGGCCGGCATGGTTTACGGCGCCACCGACGAGTTCGGCTTCAAGGCGGTCGAGAAACAGGTCTCCATTCATGATCTGCACGCCACGGTGCTGCACCTGCTCGGACTCGACCACGAGAAGCTGACCTACCGTTACGCGGGCCGGGACTTCCGCTTGACTGACGTGTATGGCAATGTGGTGCGGGACGTCATTGCATAAGGTTGAGAGCGCCTCGCTCGGGCGTCACTGAACGCCAGGCAGAAGATTCGACAATCCTCTGACACACAGGTAATGGAGGAAACGCGATGCCGGAAAAAAGACACGGAATGAATGCTTCAGGCAGGGGATTGTCTCGTCGGCAATTTCTGACCCGCGCCGCCGCTGGCAGTGTCGTGGCGTTTTCTGCCCCGGCAATCGTTCGCGGTCGAAGCCTGAACGACAAGCTGAATCTGGCGATTATCGGCACTGGCGGGCGAGGCGCTGACAATCTTCGTGGCGTCCAGTCTGAGAACGTCGTGATTCTCTGTGATGTCAACGAAACGAACCTGAACTCCGCCGCCGGGCACTGCCCGGACGCCCGTAGGATCGTTGATTTCCGTAAGGTCTACGATCATGCAAAAGAATTCGATGCCGTAGTCATCAGCACGGCTGAACACACGCATGCGTTTGCGACGTTGCCGGCTTTGCAACTCGGCAAACACGTCTACTGCGAGAAGCCGCTCACGCACAACATCTGGGAAGCGCGCGTCATTCGCGAAGCAGCGGCTAAAACCAAAGTTGCAACGCAGATGGGGACGCAGATTCACGCCGGTGATAATTACCGTCGCGTGGTCGAACTGATTCAGACCGGAGCCATCGGGGCCGTCACCGAAGTTCACGTCTGGGTCGGACGCGCCTGGGGCTGGCACGCCAGTGAAGCGGAAGCCAAAGCGGCGGGCGACATCGTGTTTGTCCAGGAGCGCCCGGCAGAACCAGAGCCCGTCCCCGCAAATCTGAACTGGGAACTGTGGCTGGGGCCTGCGCCGAAGCGGCCATTTCATAACGTCTACTTCCCCGGACCGAAATGGTATCGCTGGTGGGACTTTGGTAACGGCACGATGTCTGACCTGGGCAGCCATTGGATTGACCTGCCGTTCTGGGCCCTGAAACTGGATCACCCGTTGACGGTCGAAGCTGCCGGCCCGGCGCCGCATCCCGAGATTGCTCCCGCGTCCATGAAAGCCACATACCAATACGGCCAGCGCGGTCCGCTGCCGCCCGTACAACTCACGTGGTATCAGGGGACGTATAAACCTCAGATCTGGAAAGACGCCGGCATCCCGCAGTGGACGAGTGGCGTGCTCTTTATCGGTGAGAAAGGCATGCTGCTTTCAGATTACGGCAAACACACCCTGCTGCCCGAAGCCGGTTTTACAGACTTCAAGCGACCGGAACCGTTCATCCCGAAATCACTCGGCCATCACGCCGAATGGATTCACGCCTGTAAGGCCGGCGCGCCCACAACCTGCAACTTCGAGTATGCCGGCTGGCTGACCGAAGCCAATCACCTCGGCAACGTCGCTTTCCGGGCTGGCAGGAAACTGGAATGGGACGCGCGGAAACTGCGTGCAACCAATGCACCGGAAATCGAGCAGTTGATTCACCGAAAGTATCGCAAGGGCTGGAAACTGATCTGATAATACGGCAGCGCTACGGAAAGAAGCCTGACGGAGGTTTCAATGACAGACTCAGGCGGGCAGCGGTCGGACTCGACCGCGAAAAGCTGGCCTGCCGTTACGCGGGCCGGGATTTTCGGCTGACCGACGTGTATGGTAACTTGGTGCGAGATGTCATCGCATAAAGAAGGTACGGTTGGCAGTTAGAGAGCAGCCAACCAATCGCGCGTACTATCGCGCTCGCCACCCCGTCTGAAATCGAGAGAATTCGCTGGGTGTAGTCCGAGGTGCATTCATGTCCAATGTCTGGAATACCACCATTCTAACCTCTGAGGCAGAAGCCATTCAGGTGCTGACCGATCTGCGTGGCAAGCGGTGGTTGTGTCGTGGTCAATCGAGGCGCTATGGCGGGCTCGTGCCGTCGATTGACCGCGGGTCACTACAGAACCTCTCGCGGCGTGAGAAGCTAACGCTTGAGCGTCAGAGCATCGACATTTTTCGGTCAACAGCTCGGTTCTTTGCGGATCAGGGCGAACAAAACGCTTTGACTGATGACATTGTTGCGCTGATGGTATTGCGCCATTATGGAGTACCAACCCGTCTTCTGGATTGGTCGAAGTCGCCCTACGTGGCTGCATACTTCGCTGTTCAAGACCGAGATACCGATGACGGGGAGATTTGGAGTTTTGATGAGCCGCTATATGAGGATGAGAAAAAAGGGCCGGGGCCACAGCAATGGAAGAAGTGGCCTGAGACAACGAGTGACAGTAGTGGTGACGGCCTCAAATTCAGCGCGGAGTTGACCGCGTTTACCGTTGAGGAACCACCCGATTGGTTCATTTGCGGCTTCTATCCGCTTGGGTTTCCTCGTCAGAATGCTCAGGCTGGCGCCTACTCTATGACTGCACGTTTTGAACGTGACCATGCCGAGGCGATTGCGAGCCTCTTGGGCGAAAGATCCCATTACCATCTATACGTGGTTAGTGCGACGCTCAAGCCCGCACTACGAAAACTACTCCGCAGAGTCACGGTATCTGGCGTGGGTCGCTCTTTCCCGATTCTGCTGGGGCTGCTGAAACCGCGGGCACGGTCTTCCCAAGTAATATCGTCTAACTGGAATTGATCAAAGTATCGTTTGCCGGATCGTGTGCATCACTACTCTTTCCCCAGTGGTTCGGCGCCCGCCTGTAACAACTGCAAGTAACGGTCATACACATACAGCCGGTCGCGCCGTTTGCCGGTGATCTCGCGGACGATTTGCAGCTTCGCCAGGTGGTCGAGTGCCGTCCTGACCGTCGGCGTTGTCAGGCCCATCGCCGCTGCGGCGCCTGGCACTGATGTGATCGGTTTCTTCTGTAGGTGCTGATGCACGCGCAGCACGGAGCCGGCGGCGCGACCGATGCCCTCAATGCGCTGGCGGTCGGCGGCAAACAATTCGAACATCGCGGTCGCGGAGGCTGTGCCGGAGTCCGCCGTTTCCATCACGCCGCTCAGGAAAAAGGTCAGCCATTGCTCCCACGCGCCCTCTTCGCGCACGCGCTGCAGGTGGTCGTAGTATTCGTCGCGGCGCTGCTTGAAGTAAAGGCTCAGATACAGCGTCGGGTCGGTAATCGCCCCTTCCACCAGGAGCAGCAACGTGATCAGCAGGCGGCCCAGGCGCCCGTTGCCGTCGAGGAACGGGTGAATCGTCTCGAACTGCACATGGGCGAGCGCGGCTTTGATCAGCGTGGGCGTTCGCACGGGATCGTCGTGCAGGAATTTTTCAAACGCGTCCAGACAAGCCGGCAACCGGTCGGGTGGTGGCGGGACGAAACGCGCCTGACCCGGGCGGGTTCCGCCGACCCAGTTTTGCGAGCGGCGAAACTCCCCCGGCGATTTGGTGCTGCCTCGCCCGGTGGGGAGCAACACTGCGTGGATTTCACGCAGGAGCCGCAGCGAGAGCGGGAAACCTTCTTTCAGCCGTTTCAACCCGTGTTGCAGTGCCGCGACGTAACTGGAGACCTCCTCCACATCGGCGAGCGGCACGCCGGGAACTTCATCCTGTTCGTAAAGCAACAGGTCGGCGAGCGAAGATTGTGTACCTTCGATCTGCGAAGAGAGCAGCGCCTCTTTGCGCACGAACAGGTAGATGAAAAGCGAGGTATCAGGCAACAGCCGCGAAAGACCGTCGAGCCGGCCCAGCGCGCGATTGGCCTGTTCCATTAAATCAAAGTGCGCCGGAGTCAGAGCGAGGGGCGGGTCGGGCGGAAGCGGATGCGGGACAAACGCCGCAAAAGGCTCCCCCGCGGTCGTGACCCGAATCCGTTTTCTGGTCTCTCTTCGTCCCATAATCGGCGCGTACCCCTGGGAAAATTATTTTCTTAGCTGGAAATGCTAAGAAAAGATCATACCATATCTTTTCTTATGCGACCCTTCGAGTTCTTATAAGCCTGCCATTCGATTCACGTTCGTACCATGCGCGGGTTATGATTTCGGGCGACTGTTAAGAAAACTTGCGACATAACCTGCGACACTGTGGGAAAAGGTTCGGTGATGAAAAAATATCTTTCCCTCTGCATCCTTCCCGTCCTGTTTTGTCTCGCGGCCTCGATGGGCGCTTGGCCAGGCAGGGCCGTGGGGCCTCCGGTTCCTTACGGGCCGCTGCCATCCGAGCGCCAGTTGCGCTGGCACGAGATGGAGTTCTACGGGTTTGTTCACTTCACCATCAACACCTTCACCGATAAGGAGTGGGGCTATGGCGATGAAGCGCCCGCACTTTTCAACCCCACCGACTTCGACGCCGAACAGATCGTCAGCGCGGCGCGGGAAGCGGGGATGAAGGGGCTGATTCTGACCTGCAAGCATCACGACGGGTTCTGCCTCTGGCCGTCGAAATACACCGAACACTCCGTCAAAAACAGCCCGTGGAAGGAGGGCCGGGGTGACGTGGTCAAGGAAATCTCCGAGGCGTGCAGGAAACAGGGGCTCAAATTCGGCGTCTACCTGTCGCCGTGGGATCGGAACCATAAGGACTATGGCCGGCCCGAATACATCACTTATTTCCGCAATCAGCTGCGCGAATTGCTGACCGGCTACGGCCCGGTTTTCGAAATCTTCCTCGATGGCGCCAACGGCGGCGACGGCTATTACGGCGGCGCGCGGGAGACGCGACGGATTGACCGCGAGACCTACTACGACTGGGCCACCACATGGCAGATGGTGCGCGAGCTTCAGCCGGGGGCGTGTCTGTTCAGCGACGCGGGGCCGGACGTGCGCTGGGTCGGCAACGAGCGCGGCATCGCCGGCGATCCGTGCTGGGCCACTTCAAATCGCGAGGAGTTCGCTCCGGGCCGGGCCGACGCGGCGCGCCTGAATCGTGGCGACCGTCCGGGCACGCACTGGGTTCCCGCCGAATGCGATGTCTCGATCCGGCCCGGCTGGTTCTATCACGCGCAGGAAGACAGCCGGGTCAGGACTGCGCAGAATCTGCTCGATCTTTACTACTCTTCGGTCGGGCGTGGCGCGTCGCTCCTCCTCAATCTGGCACCCGACCGCCGCGGCCGGATTCCGGAAGTTGATGTGAAGTCACTCCGCGAATTCCGTCGCCTGCTCGATGCGACGTTTGCCAGGGATCTTGCACATGACGCGAAGGCGAGCGCCAGCAACGTACGCGGGAACGGCGAGGCGCGATTTGCGGCGCAAAACGTCCTTGACGGGCGGCGGGATACTTACTGGGCGACCGACGATCAGGAGAAGACTCCGGAGCTGATTCTCGATCTGGGGCGTGAAGCCACCTTCAATGTCGTCCGCCTGCGCGAGCATCTGCCGCTCGGCCAGCGGGTGGAGGCGTTCGCGCTCGACGAGTGGCAGGGCGGCCAGTGGCAGCAGTTCGCCGGCGGCACGAGCATCGGCAATTGCCGGCTCGTGCGCGGCAAATCTGTGACCACATCGAAGGTTCGGCTGCGGATCACTCAGGCGCCCGTTTGCCCGGCCATCGCAGAGCTGGCTCTTTTTGCCGAGCCGAGGTAGCTGGCGTCTTACCCGTGTCAATTCAGCCTCTCTGGACTGAAACTTTTTGCCCGCCCGCGTCACTAACTCGCCACATACATCCGCTTTTCAGGAGGACAATATGGAAACTCTCTGGCATGACCTGCGCTATGGTGTGCGAACGCTGCTCAGGCACAAAGGCTTCACTCTGGTCGCCGTACTCACGCTGGCCCTGGGGATCGGGGCCAACACGGCGATGTTCAGCGTGCTGAATACCTATTTATTCCGGGCGCTCCCGTACCCGGACTCGGGCCGGCTGGTGCGAGTCTTTCGCACTTCGCCGCATTCGCAGAGCTGGCCGCATTCGCCGGCGAACTTCATGGATCAGCGCGAGAAGAACACCGTCTTTGAGCAGATGGCCGCCTTCAACGGGATCAGCCCCAACTTCGTCGTGGAGGGGGAATCTGCCGAGCGGTTGCAGGGGCTCGCTGTGACGGCGGACTTCTTCACGGCGCTGGGCGTGCAGGCGGCTTTGGGCCGGGTCTTCACTGCCGCGGAAGATCAGCCGGGCGCGAACCGGGTCGTCGTCCTCAGCGACCGGTTCTGGCAGCGGCGTTTTGGCGGCGACCCGAATGTCATCGGGCGGACGCTGCAACTCGACGGCGAAGGCGTGACGGTCATCGGTGTCATGCCGCCGAGCTTCGAGCATCCGCTCCTGTGGGGCACGGTGGATGTCTGGCGCCCGCTGGCGTTCGCCCCTGATCAGCGCCAGAATCGGGGAAATAACTACCTGAGATCCTTCGCCCGCCTGAAGCCCGGCGTCTCAATCGGGCAGGCGGAGCAGGCGATGAAGTCGCTTGCCGCGACCATCTCGAAAGAGACTTCCTCGAATGCCGGCGAGAGCCTGCGGCTCGAACCGTTGTCCCGATCCATGTCGGATGAGATCGGGCGGAAGGTGATGTGGTTCACATTCGGCCTCGCCGGCTTCGTGCTGCTGATCGCCTGCGCCAATCTGGCCAATCTCCAGCTGGTCCGCACGGCGGCACGGACGCGCGAGTTTGCGGTCCGCGCCGCGCTCGGCGCCGGGCGCTTCCGGCTGCTCCGGCAGTCGCTCACCGAGAGTCTGGCCGTCTCGCTGCTGGGCGGCGCGCTGAGCCTCTTGCTGGCGCTCGGGGCCGTCGAATTCATCAGCCGCCGTCTGTTTGGCGAACTGCCCGGCGCGCGCGTGACGCTCGATTACCGCGTCTTCGGTTTCGCATTGCTCTGTTCGGTGCTGACCGGGCTGCTCTTCGGCACGGTGCCGGCATGGCTCGCCTCGCGCGCGGACGTGAATCAGGCGCTCAAGGAGAACCTGCGCGGCTCGACCGCCGGCCGTTCGCACCACCGCCTGCGGCACGTGCTGATCGTCGGCGAGGTGGCGTTCGCGCTGGTGCTGCTCACGGGGGCGGGGCTCTTCCTGCGGGGGCTCGAACGCTTCGGCCAGCTCAACCCCGGCTGGCGCGTGGACGGGCTGCTGACGGCGCAACTCGGACTGCGGGGCACCAACTACACAACCCCTGCCCAGCGTGGTGCCTTTTTGCAGCGGCTGGAAGAGCGTCTCCGCGCGCTGCCCGGCGTCCGGCAGGTCGCACTCTCCGCCTCGCAGCCGGTCTGGGGCTTTAACAGCAGCGGGGGCGTCGTCATCGAAGGCCAGCCGGAGGCGCCGCAGGGGCAGTGGCCGGAAGTCTTCTTCGAGCCGGTCAGCACGGGCTACTTCGAGACGCTCGGGGTCAGGCTGCTTGAGGGCCGCTTCTTCACGCCCGCCGACACCGCCGACCGGCCCGCAGTGGTGATCATCAATGAAACGATGGCGCGCCGCTTCTGGCCGAACGAGAGCGCGGTCGGCAAGCGCGTCGGCCGACCGGGTAACAACCGGAACTGGGTGGAGATCGTCGGCGTCGTCAATGACATCAGTTTCCCGGGGAGTCTGGGCGAGCCTTACACGCGCCTCGAATCCTTCCGGCCGATGGCACAGTCGCCACAGGGGAGCATGGTCATCTCATTGCGCACTTCCTCAGCTCCCGAAGCGCTCGCCAGTGATTTACGCCGCGCCGTCGCCGAACTCGATCCCACGCAGCCGGTGCATCGGGTCCGCGCTGTGCGCAGCCTGATTGAGCAGGGCCTGGGGAACATCTCGCTCCTGGGCACGCTGCTCGGCGCGTTCGCCGCGCTGGGACTTGCACTCTCGGCCATCGGGATTTACGGCGTGACCTCGTACTCGGTCGCACAACGCACGGGTGAAATCGGGATTCGCATGGCGCTCGGCGCCCAGGGCCGTGATGTACTGTGGCTCGTCCTGGGCAAAGTTGCCCGCCTGATCCTGCTCGGCGCCCTGCTCGGATTCGGCGGCGCTTACGCGGTGGCGCGGTTGCTGATCTGGGCAATTCCCACCTTACCCACCCGCGATCCGGCGGCGCTGGCCATCATTACCCTGACTCTCGTGGCCGTGGCGCTCGTGGCGTGCTGGCTGCCGGCGCGGCGCGCGACGAAAGTTGATCCGATGATTGCGCTCAGATACGAATAAGCGATCAGCGGTCAGCCAAACACTCTGGCTGAGAGCTGACGACTGAGAGCTGACAGCTTCCGGAGGGATTATGCAGACACTCTTGCAGGACCTGCGCTACGGCGCGCGCACTTTATCGAAGAACCCGGGGTTTACACTGATTGCCGTCATCACGCTCGCCCTGGGCATCGGCGCGAATACGGCCATCTTCTCGGTCGTCAACGCGCTGCTCTTCCGCCCATTGCCTTTTCGTGAGCCGGGCCGGCTGGTCTGGATCGCCAACACCGCGCCCGGGGGCGGCGGCGGGTTGTCACACGTCACGACGCGCGTCGCGAACTTCTCCGACTGGCGCAAAATGAATCAGTCGTTTGAGGACCTGGCGGCTTACTTCGCTTTCTTCGATTACGGCAGCTACAACCTGATCGGCGTGGGCGAACCCGAACGTTTGATCGGCGTCGGCGTGTCGCAGAACTTTTTTGCGCTGCTCGGAGTCCCGCCGCTGCTCGGGCGCGGCTTCAGCGAAGAAGAGTGTCGCTGGAATGGCAGCCCCGCAGTGATTCTGAGCCATGCCTACTGGGTGCGACGCTTCGGGGCAGACCCCGGCGTGGTCGGGCGCTCGCTCACGCTCAACGACAAGCCCACGACGGTAGTGGGTGTGATGCCTGCGACCTTTGATTTCGCCTCCATCTTTTCGCCGGGTTCGAGGGTTGACCTCCTGACGCCTTTCCCGCTGACGCCGGAGACCGACCGCTGGGGCAATACGCTGGCGGTGATCGGGCGGCTCCGCCCGGGCGTGACGATTGGACAGGCGCAGGTGGAGTTCGAGCTGCTCAATCAGCAGTTGCAGCAGGCGCACCCGGAACGCTGGCGCTGGGGCGCTAAATTGACGAGCTTGCAGGAGCAGATCAGCGGGCGGTTTCGCCGCGCGTTTCTGGTGTTGTTTGGCGCGGTCGGCTGCGTGCTGCTGATCGCCTGCACCAACCTCTCGAATCTGCTGCTGGCGCGCGCGGCGACGCGGCGCAAGGAGATGGCGGTGCGCCTCGCGCTCGGCGCAGGCCGGGCGCGCCTCATGCGCCAGATGCTGACTGAAAGCCTGCTGCTCGCCTGCGGCGGCGCGGGTGTCGGGCTGCCGCTCGCGTTCGGCGCGACGCGCGCACTGGCCGCGTCAAAGGCGTTCAGCATCCCGCTGCTGCAGACGGTCGAGATTGACGGGACGGCGCTCGCCTTCACGCTGCTCGTCGCGTTCGCTACGGGGCTGCTCTTCGGCATCGCGCCCGCGCTGCAGATGTCCGGCGCGGACGTGAACGAAGATTTGAAGGATGCCGGTCGCGGTTCGAGCGAGGGCAGGCAGCGCGCCTGGGTGCGCCAGGCGCTGGTCATGTCGGAAGTGGCGCTCGCGTGCGTGCTGCTGGTGGGCGCGGGCCTGCTCATCCGCAGCTTCAAGCGGCTGCTGGAAGTTGATCTGGGTTTCAGGCCCGAACAGGCTGCCGCCTGGCGCATTGAGACGGGCGGGCGATTCCAGAACAACGCCGAGCAGGTCGCCTTTTTCGCCGAACTGATTCGAGCTGTCGAAGCCGTGCCGGGCGTCGAATCGGTCGGCCTGACCGACACGCTGCCGCTCGGGCGCAACCGCAGCTGGGGCGTGCGCGCGAAGGGCGAGACCTATCCGCAAGGACAAATCCCCATCGCCTTCCCGCGCATCGTTGATCACGGCTACATCAGGACGATGGGCATCCCGCTGCGCGCGGGCCGCGATTTCACTGCGCACGACACGGCGGAGAGCGAGAAGGTGATGATCGTCAACGAGACGATGGCCGAACGACTCTGGCCCGGCAGAGATGCGGTCGGTCAGGTCGCAATGCTCGGCAGGGATGAATGGCGTGTCGTCGGCGTCGTCGGCAACGTGCGCCACAGCGCGCTCGAACAGGAAGCGGGTCTGGAAATGTACCTGCCGATCACGCAATCCGGCTCCGGCTCGGTCGAGCTGGTCGTGCGGACGAAGGTGCCGACCGAATCGCTCGCCCCCGGCGTGCGTGCCGCGCTCGGCAGGGTTGATCCGAAGCTGCCGGCCAGTGAATTCCAGACGCTGGGGCAGCTGGTTGATCAGGCAGCTTCGCCCAAACGTCTGGTGACGCTCCTGCTCAGCGGCTTCTCGCTGCTGGCGCTCGTGCTGGCGGCCCTGGGGATTTACGGCGTGATCTCGTATTCGGTCTCGCAGCGCACGCACGAGCTTGGCATCCGCATGGCACTGGGCGCGCGGGCCGCCGATGTGTTCAGGCTGGTCGTCGGGCAGGGCATGCGGCCGGTAGCGATCGGGCTGGTGCTGGGCCTCGTGGCGGCGCTCGCCCTGACGCGCCTGATGGCGGGACTGCTCTTTGGCGTCAGCCCGACCGACCCGGCGACGTTTATCGGCATCGCGCTGCTGCTGGCAGGAGTGGCGCTCGTGGCCTGTTATGTCCCGGCGCGGCGGGCGGCGAAGGTGGATCCAATGATTGCGCTCAGGTACGAGTAGATAGTCACCGGAAATCAGTAATTGGCGGGGTCTTGCGATGCAAACCACCGGCTGACAAATTCTGACGGCCCTTTTCGGGGAAATAATGCAAACACTAATTCAGGACTTACGATTCGGATTACGAATGCTGGCGAAAAACCCTGGTTTCACCGCTGTGGCCGTGTTCACGCTCGCGCTCGGTATCGGGGCCAACACTGCGATCTTCTCCCTCGTCAACGAGGTACTTCTCCGCTCGCTCCCTGTGAAAAACCCCGGCGAGCTTGTCCTCTTCCGCAACATCGAAGGCCGGGGAGGCCGCCTGTCTCGGGCCGGAGAGAACAATGGCTCCATTGATCCCGCCACTGGCCGGAGCGCCAGCACCTCGTTCTCGCTGCTCGCTTTCGAACGCTTTCGCGCTCACCATCCGGCGCTCGCCGACGTGTTCGCGTACGCGCCGTTCAACCAGATCAACCTCGTGATTGACGGCCAGCCCGAAACGAACGTCCTGGGCCAGCTTGTTTCCGGCACCTACTACAGCGGCCTTGGGGTGCCCGCGATTCTCGGACGTACGCTCACACCGGAGGACGACCAGCCCTCCGCTGAGCCGGTCGCCGTCATCTCTCACCGTTACTGGCAAAACCGTTTCGGCGGCAATTCGGGAATCATCGGCAAAACGATTCAGGTGAATAAAGTCCCGACGACGATCATTGGCGTCACTCCGCCCGGCTTCGCGGGCGCGATGCAAATCGGCGAATCCGCAGACATCTCCGTGCCCCTCGCGCACCACGCTCGCTTTCAGCCGGACCGCGGCGAGAGCAGAGCCAGGCCCTGGTATTGGTGGATCCGTGTTATGGGTCGTCTCGCACCCCGGGCTACCGCCAGACAAGCGAGCGCGAGCCTGGAGCCAATCTTCCAGGAAGCCGCCCGCGAAGGCTGGCGCGCGGGGCAGTCGCTCGATGCCGCGCCCCGTGACATGCCTGAACCTTCGACGCTGGCCGCAGACCCCGGCGGCCAGGGCGAAAACGACAGGCGCCGCCAATATGCCCAGTCGCTGCGCATTCTGATGGCCCTGGTCAGTCTTGTGCTACTCGCCGCCTGCGCCAACGTCGCCAATCTGCTGCTCGCTCGCGGTGCCGCCCGCCGCCGCGAAATCGCCTTGCGCCTCGCCCTCGGCGCCAGCCGCGCCCGCATCATTCGTCAGCTTCTCGTCGAAAGCCTGCTGCTGGCCTTCCTCGGCGCCACGCTCGGCGCGTTGTTCGCGCAATTGAGCCGTGGCCTGCTCGTCGGACTGCGCCAGTTCGGCGGCTCCCCGGCCGTCCTCAATCTGCCGTTCGACGGGCGCGTCTTCGGCTTCACCCTCGCCGTGACTGCCGCCACCGCGCTGCTCTTCGGCCTGGCGCCCGCACTCCGCGCCACACGCATCAATCTGAACGCCGAGTTCCAGGGCGGCATTCGACAGCCTGGGGCTGGTGCCCGCTCGCGGCTCAGCCAGGCCCTCATGGTCGTCCAGATCGCGCTCTCGCTCGTGCTGCTCGTCAGCACCGGACTTTTCGTCCGCACGTTGCGCAACCTGCAAAACATTGATCCCGGCTTCAATCCCCACCAACTCGCTCTCTTCCGCTTGGACGCCGTTTCCGCCGGCTACACTCAGGAACAGTTCGCCGCGCTGCAAGCACGTCTGCAAGCACGGCTTGAAAGCATCCCCGGTGTGCGTGCCGCCACGTTCTCGCGGGTCGCGCTGCTTGCTGGCACGCGGAGCAACCGCAGGATTACCGTGCCCGGTTACACGCCGCCGCCAGACGCTTCGATGGGTTTCAACCTCAATGGCCTCGCGCCAAATTTTCTCGCCGCGATGGAAATTCCGCTCCTTCTTGGCCGTGGCTTCACCGACCATGACGCCGCTGCCGGGCCGAAAGTCGCGATCGTCAACCAGGCGTTCGCTCGAAAAATTTTCGGCGACGAAAACCCCGTCGGCCGCCGCTTCATCTTCGGCAACACCCCCACCGCCAGCGCCGCCGAAGTTGAAATCGTCGGCGTCGCCCGCGACGCGAAATACACCGGGCTGCGCGAGGCCCCGCCCCCGACCATTTACGTACCCGCGACCCAGATGCCGGAGGGCGTCGCCAATTACTGCGTGCGCACGTCCGGCAATCCCGCCGCGCTATTTCCCGCAATCCGTGCCGCCGTGAAGGAGCTTGATCCCACTCTGCCCGTCATCAACCTCCGCACGCAGGACGAGCAGATAGAGCGCATCAACTCGGAGGAACTGCTCTTCGCACGGCTCTCCGGCTTTTTCGGATTTGCCGCGCTGGCCCTCGCGTGCGTCGGACTCTACGGCCTGACGTCTTTCCTTGTACTCCACCGCACGGGCGAAATCGGCCTGCGCATGGCGCTCGGCGCGCTGCCCGCGCAGGTGTTGCGGATGATCCTGCGCGAATCGCTCGTACTCGCCGGCTTTGGCGTTGCGCCTGGCTTCCTGGCGGCGTATGGCAGCAGCCGATTCATCCAGTCAATGCTCTTTGGCCTTTCGCCCACTGATCCGCTGACCTACGGCTCCGTCGCCTTGATCCTGATCGTGGTGGCGCTGCTCGCGTCCCTGCTCCCCGCTCGTCGTGCCGCTCAGGTGGAACCGATGATGGCACTCAGGAGCGAATGATGACGTCCGATAAGAAACGATGAACGAGGGAAACTTATGCAAACACTCTGGCAAGACCTGCGCTACGGCGCGCGCATGTTGCGGAAGAATCCCGGCTTCACCGCCGTGGCCGTACTCACCCTGGGGCTCGGCATCGGCGCGAACACGGCGATTTTCAGTGTGATCAACTCGGTGCTGATCAGGTCGCTGCCCTATCCGCAGGCAGAACAACTCGTGAGAGTTTGGGAAACGCTGCCAGGCGGCGGGCCGGCAGGCGTCACCGCTGGCGCATTCAAGGACTGGCGCGCCCATAGCTCTAAATTGGCGCACGTCGCGCTCTTTAAGGATGTACGGCTCAACCTCACCGGCAGCGGGACGCCTGAACACGTCACCGGTTTACAGGTCACTACGGAATTTCTTTCGGCGCTTGGCGTCACGCCAATGCTCGGGCGGGGCTTTCTGGCCGGGGAAGATGCGCAGGGCGGCAACAACCGGGTTCTCATCCTGGCGCATCAATTCTGGCAGCGGCGCTACGGCGGCGATGCGAGCGTGGTCGGACAGACTGTTTCGCTCAATCAGATTCCTTACACGGTCATCGGGGTACTGCCGCCCGGCGCGCTGCTGCAAGACGAGGCCATGTTTCTCCTGCCCTTTATTGTTGATGCAGACACTGACACGGTGCGGTGGACGCGCGACTACGGCTGCTGCGGCGCGCTGGGCCGTGTAGCGCCGGGCGTCACACTGGCCCAAGCCCGGGCTGAGTTGCGGGGCATCAGGCAACAACTCGCCGCTGAATATCCTGCATCAAGAAAAGACTGGAGCGTCGGCCTCTTCCCGCTGCAAGAAGATGTAACCGGCGACGTTCGCCCGACTCTCAGAGTCCTGCTGGCGACAGTGGGATTGGTGCTGTTGATTGCCTGCGCGAATGTTTCCAACCTGCTGCTCGCGCGTGGTAATGCCCGCGCCAGGGAGCTGGCCATTCGCGCGGCGCTCGGCGCTCAGGCAGGGCGCATCATTCGCCAACTGCTCAGCGAGAGCCTGCTGCTCGCTTTGGCAGGCTGTGCGTTGGGGCTGCTACTCTCAGTCTTCGGCATCAAACTGCTGGCTGGGATGGTGACGGGGCAGCTTCCACAAATGCTGCGGCCTGAGCTGGACCTCAACGTACTCGCGTTTTCAATTTTGATCGCCTGCGGCTGCGGTCTGCTCTTCGGCCTGCTCCCGGCCATTCGTGCGAGCAGACCGGATCTGAATCGCGTGCTGAAGGAGACCGAACGAGGCGCGCAGTCTGCTTCCAGGCGGCGCTCTCAGTCTCTGCTGGTGGTCGCCGAATTCGCGTTCACGCTGGTCTTGCTGGTCGGGGCGGGCCTGTTCCTGCGCAGCTTTGTGCGGCTGCTGGAAACAGATCCCGGCTTCAATCCAAAACAAGTGCTGGCCTTCGACCTGTCATTCCCCAGGGCCAGGTACCCGAAGGCCGAAGACCAGCAACGCTTCCTCAAAGAATTGACCGGGCAGATCGCGGCCTTGCCCGGCGTCGAGGCCGTGGGCGCGGCGACCACCCTGCCGCTGAGCAATCGTATGCGCGGCGGCAGTGTGAGCCGGGCGGATAAACCTGCGCGTGACGGCTATGGCGTCAGAGATGATTTTGTCAGTGGCGATTATTTTTCGGCCCTGCAAATCAAGCTCCTGCGCGGGCGCGCGATTACGGAAGCCGACAACCTCCCCACTGCGCCGCGCGTGCTGGTGATTGACGCGAAGATCGCTCGTGACCTCTACCCTGACGAAGACCCGATTGGCAAAACGCTCAATTATGGGGATCAGTCCTGGGAAGTCGTGGGCATCGCTGCGCCCATTCGCCACGAGGGCCTGAGCATTGATCCGAATCCCAGAATTTATGGCCCGCGCGCGCATTTTTCTTACCCGACAGCCGGGATGGTGGTGCGCTCTGCACTGCCGCCTGCCACACTGGTCGAGGCGGTCAGAAAAACCATTCTCGCAGTTGATCCCGATCAACCGATTGCCAACGTCCGTACGCTCGAAGAGGCTGTCCACAATTCGCTGGCCCGGCAACGCACTACGCTGGTCCTGCTGGGTCTGTTTGCCGTAATGGCCATCAGCCTCGCCTGCATCGGCATCTACGGCGTGATGTCGTACTCCATCGGGCAACGCGCCCGCGAACTCGGCATCCGCATCGCCCTGGGCGCACAGCGTCGGGAAATCATCCGGCTGGTTCTCGCAGGCGGCATGAAACCGGGGCTCATTGGCATCGCAGTCGGGCTGGCCGCGGCGTTCGTCCTGTCGCGCCTGGTTGAGAAACTGCTGTTCGAGGTGAAAACACACGACCCGCTGGTCTTCATCGCTTCCGTGTGCCTGCTCGGAATGGTGGCGGTTCTTTCCATCTCCATCCCGGCACGCCGCGCGGCGCGGCTTGACCCGATGGCGGTGCTGCGGGCCGAATGAGCGCCGGGAAAACGAATCCATGTGCGGCAGTCAGTTACTGGCGTGGCGCGCTGAAAAATTGAAGCCCTCGCCTGGACCACCATCGGCCGACAGGCATAAACTCCTTTCACCGCCGGGGTGCCGCGGGCACGCGGAGACGGCGCGGGGAAGAAAAAGAGAGTTGTGAGTGACTCTTTGCTCTTCCCGCTTTTCTTCTTTATGCTCTGCGCCACCTCCGCCAGCGGCTCGCCGGCGGTGGAGGTGGCTTTTATAATCCGCCCTTTTGCACCAGGCAGCCTGTCATCATGAATATTCCTGTACGACTCCTCGGCCTGACAATTCTCGTTTTGTCTTCCCTCAACTGGCACCACGGCCGGCTGGCAAATGAACCGCCTCAGGTGCCGGATGCCCGCGCCGCTTTGATGAAGGCCGATCATAAGCTGTGGAGCCAGCCGGCGCCGGACCTCTTCCGGGCGAAGTTCGAAACCACCAAAGGCAGCTTTGTCATCGAGGCCGAGCGCGCGTGGGCGCCGCGCGGCGTGGACAGATTCTACAACCTCGTTCGCGCGGGCTTCTTTGACGACTCCCGTTTTTTCCGCGTGCGCGCCGGCTACATCGCCCAGTTCGGCATCCCCGGCGACCCCGCGATTGCGGCGGTGTGGAGGGACGAGCGAATCCCGGATGATCCCGTCCGGCAGAGTAACCGCCGCGGGTTCGTCGGCTATGCGATGACCGGCCCCAACACCAGAACGACGCAGCTCTACATCAACCTGGCTGATAACCAGCGCCTCGATGCGGAAGGCTTCGCGCCCATCGGCAGGGTGGTTGAAGGGATGGAAGTTGTGGATCAGCTTTACGCCGGCTATGGAGAGGATGCCGGCGGCGGGATGCGCGGCGGAAAACAGGGGAAGATTTTTGAGGGTGGCAATGCTTACCTGGATCGGGGGTACCCCAGGCTGGACAAACTGGTGCGGGCCGGAATCGTGGTGACAGGGAAGTGAAGCAGCAGTCCGGCATCCACGGGCGGACGACAGTGTAAACTCCGGGAGTGCGCGGCTGGCTGACAGGACAAGGTGAGGCGTAAAATGCCCGTGCCGTTCGTAACGACGCCTGAATGACCGATTCGCAGGGGTGCGGTATGAGACTTCTCCTTTTTCTTTTTCTTTCTACCCTGATTCCTTTACAGGACTGGCCTGAGTTCCGAGGGCCCACGGGGCAGGGCCATTCGGATGAGCGCGGGCTCCCGCTCAACTGGAGTGAGACTACGAACGTGCGGTGGAAGGTCGCGATTCCGGGAAGGGGGTGGTCTTCGCCGTCCATCCGGGGGGATCGCATCTGGCTGACGACGGCGACTGAGGAAGGGAAATCGTTGCGCGCGATCTCGGTTGACCGCAACACGGGCGCGATCCTCCAGAACGTCGAAATCTTTCGCCTCAAATCAGCGGGGCAGATCAACCCGAAGAACAGCTACGCGTCGCCGACCCCTGTACTCGAAGGCGACCAGGTCTACCTGCACTTCGGCGCCAACGGGACCGCCTGCCTTACTCAATCGGGCGAAATCATCTGGAAGACCCGGCTGGATTACGATAACGGGCAGCATGGCCCGGGCGGCTCTCCCATTATCTATGATGACCTGATGATTGTGAGCTGCGACGGCCTGAACACACAGTACGTCGTGGCGCTCGACAAGCTGACCGGCAAGGTGCGCTGGCGGAAATTCCGCGAAGGCTACCAGGCCTATACGACCCCGCTCGTCGTGCGATTGCCCGCGGGCGATCAGGTCATCAGCCCGGGCGCCTTCCGCGCGATTGCCTACGAACCGCGCACGGGCAGGGAACTCTGGCAGGTGCGGTACGGCGAGGGGTTCTCGAACGTGCCGCGCCCGGTCTGGGGCAACGGGCTGGTCTTCATCTGCAGCGGATTCCAGGAACCCTCGCTGCTGGCGGTTCGTTTGGATGGCCGCGGGGACGTGACGAAGTCGCACATCGCGTGGGCGATCAAGCGGGGCGTGCCGCGGACGCCCTCTCCGCTGCTGGTCGGCGACGAGTTGTATTTCATCAGCGATAACGGCATCGCCACCTGCGTGGACGCGAAGACCGGCAACGAGTACTGGCGGGCGCGACTGGGCGGCGATCACTCGGCCTCCCCGATTTATGCCGACGGGCGGATTTACTTCCTCAGCGAGGAAGGGGAGTCGGTTGTGATCGCGCCCGGGAAGGAATTCAAGGCGCTCGCAAAGAACCAGCTCGACGGGCCGACGCTGGCCTCGATGGCCGTCTCGGGCGGCTCGATCTTCGTGCGCAGCCAGACCCATCTCTACCGCCTGAGTAATTAGCCGGCTGCGGCGTTCGCTGACTATGCAATTTACACCTGATGCTGACGTTGATGAGCTGCTCGGCAGTCTGCTCGACCGGATGCGGCAGATCCTGGGCGGGAAGCTTGTCGGCTTGTATCTCTACGGCTCGCTCGTCACAGGTGATTTCGACAGGCAATGCAGTGACATTGACCTGCTGGCGGTCACGTCAGCCGATATTGATGAGCAGGAATTCGAGCGATTACGAGAGATGCACAACGACTTCGTTGTCCAGAATCCGAAGTGGGACGACCGGATCGAAATCGCATACGTTTCCGCCGCCGCGCTCAGAACGTTCAGGTCGCAGGCGAGTCAGATTGCCATCATCAGCCCGGGCGAACCATTTCATGGCAAAGAAGCGGGCAAAGACTGGCTGATCAATTGGTGGACAGTGCGTGAGAAAGGCGTCGCTCTTTACGGCCCGGCGCCGGCGACACTCATTGATCCGATTTCACAGGAAGAATTTCTGCACGCCGTCCGGGAGCAGGCACGGGAGTGGCGAACGTGGGTATACCACATGCATAAACGACCGGCGCAGGCCTATGCCATCTTAACGATGTGTCGCGCGCTCTATGCGTCCAGAAATGGTGAGCAGGCGTCGAAAAAACAGGCGGCCCGGTGGGCGCAGGAGTGCCTGCCGCAATGGGCTCCGTTAATTCAAAACGCGCTCGGCTGGCGTGCCGCCTGGCGCGATGAAGCGGTGGATCATCCGGCCACTTTCCCCGAAACCGTGAGATTCGTCCATTTTGTGACAGATCAGATTACCGGGCATCCGGCGGGTCAGTAACTCCGACGCGTGTCGGGTCGGCAACGCCCGGATTCAACCGACACGGCAGTTGACGAGTACCGTGCGGCGAAAAGGAAGGCGATGATGTATTGCCCAAAATGTGCAACGTCAGTATCTGATGAGCAGAAGTTTTGCAAAGCCTGCGGGTTCGACCTGCAGGTCGTGTCTCAGCTGCTCTCGGTTGAATCCGGCGCGGATGAATCGGATGAAATCGAGCCTGCCGACAGCAGAGGCTCCCGGGGGCAGAAAGCGAGATTACGAATCCTGGGGACGATCACGCTGATGTCCGCACTGATGATCGGATGCCTGATCCCGATCAGCCTTGGGCTTCTTTCCAATTGGACAGGCATTAACCAGTTGATCCTGATATTGAGCGGGGTGGCCGGGCTGATTCTATTTGCCGGAGTAATCCTGCTCGTCTATGCCGACACTCTGCCTGATGCTCAGCCGGACAGAGAATCTTTCCGGCTGCCACCGTTGCGACGGTCAGTCACGACAAATCAACTGTCACCAGCCGGTCAGTCCGAATCGGCGGCGGATTTCAATGAACGCACAACCGATCTGCTCAATACGCCCGCCGGAAAAGGCTCTCGCGCCTGACTTGGGGTGCAGTATGACAAATAAGCGCTGACAGGCACATTTGCGGCCCTTCAAACAATCACCGCATGAGGGAAACTCTATTGGCCACCCACAAGCAGCAGCCCCTTTTTCCGGATTCCGGCATGCCCCACGCAGGGCGGAGTGTGAAGACTGAACGTCTGCCCACAAACACGACGACTGCGGGGCATCCGATTCACCGCTGGTTCAACTTCATCGCGGGCTTTTCCCCGGAGTTCGTCGGTCTGGTCTGCCGCGAGGCCCTGACGAGTCAGGAACCCGCCGTTCTGCTGGACCCTTTCGCCGGCTGCGGGACGGCGCCTGTGGAAGCCGCGGCGCAGGGGCTCGAAGCCGTCGGGTACGAGGCTCATCCTTTCTTTGAAAGGATCTGCCGGGCCAAGCTCTCCGGGCGGCAGGCCGCCGGTCACCTTGGAGAAATCGAAGAGGCGATCATCACCGGCCTCGGCCAGCCCGTCTCTGCCCGTGTACTCGGAGACGCGCCGCGGGCATTCCTTGAGAAGCTGTTTCCGCCCGGCATTCCTGCACAGTTAATCGGCGCGCGAGAGTCACTCGCCGGTCGGGGCCTGCTGGACGACCCGCTCGCGTTTCTGGTCTTATCCAGGACGCTTGAGCGCTGTTCGCATTCGGCCACGGACGGGATCTACAAGGCCCCGACGACGAAGAAACGCGCGCTGTCACCGCGGGAGGCCGCGACCGGCGTCTGCGAGATGGTGCGCGCGGACCTGGGCGCGATCAGTGACGGCAATCTGGCACACAAGGCGCGAATTTTCGGCAGGTCATCCGAGGCGATGGTTGAGATGGAGGACGCTTCGGTCTCCGTCGTCGTCACCTCTCCGCCCTATCTCAACAATTTTGACTATGCGGAGATGACGCGCATGCAGCTTTACTTCTGGGGAATGGCGTCTTCCTGGGGTGAGATCACTGAGCGGGTTCGCAGCCGCCTGATCGTCAACACGACCACCGCGCTCAAAGGGCACAAGGAGCGACAGGAGGGCTACCGTGAGGAAATATCACCCCGGGTGCGGGACGACCTGGACACAATTGTTCGCGCCCTCGCCGGGCGGCGGACGCAAAAGGCCGGGAAAAAGGAGTACGACCTGCTGGTTTATCCCTATTTCGCCCAGATGACGCGCGTCTTTCGCGAATGCCTGCGCGTGATGAGGCCCGGGGCGCGCCTGCACGCCATGATCGCCGACTCGGCCCTCTACGGAATCCACATCAGGGCCCCACAGATACTGAGCCGGATTCTTGGTGAACTCGGCTTCGCTGATGTCGGGTATACGCTCGTGAGGAAGCGGGGCCACCGGTGGGTGCTGGAAAAGCGTGAGGGTGCGGATGAAGGTCTCGGCGAATACCACGTCCGCGCGACGAGGTGAGGGCGGTGAGATGAACAACGTCACCCTCTATCAACTCGCCGACGCGGAGATTCGCAGATGCATCAGCGCCTGGCTCGACCTGACGCGGGAAACGCACGACCTCTCAATCGTGGAAGAGCGGCACCTGCTCGACCCGCGGAAGCGAGTCATCCTCCTCGCCGGGCTTGGCGTCCGCCAGTTCAACGTTGATGCCTCGCAGGCCGTCGAAGAATGGAGGCGCCGCGCCGCGATCCCTTTCGATCTGGAGACGGCCATTACGACGGAGGTGTACCGGCACATCCGTGAACTCGGGGCGACGTTTCTTGACAGCGTGGAGAGGGTGTCGAATGGGTTCACTCACTTTGACCCCGTATTCATTCAGGAGAATCCGTACCTCCTCCCGCTCCTGCAGCACCTCGCCGGGGTATTCAGCAAATCGAAACTGAAAGAGCTGGTCGGGCCGGTGTCGGATAACTCCATCTCAAAGCCCGCCGCCCAAAGAATGGCGAAGCTCCTTGGCGAGCGCGTGGACGCAAAGATTGTCAACAAGGGCGAAATCCTCCAGCGGCTTGAGTCCACGCTCGAGGGGATCGTCCGGGACCTCATCGGCCGCGTGCTGCTGGAATCCGTCGTCGCGAGCGCGCTCGCAGAGCAGCAGGTCCCGTTCCAGCGCGAGGAAGAATATTCATCCCTCCGCGGCGTTGTTTACGACTTCCGCGCGGACTTCGTTATCCCCGACGCGGCTTCACCGCGGGCATTCATCGAAGTGAGAAAGTCATCATCCCGGCACGCGTCACTTTACGCTAAGGACAAGATGTTTTCGGCGATCAACTGGAAGGGAAATAACCCCGGGCTCCTGGCGGTACTGGTTGTTGACGGGCAATGGACAAAGGAAACTCTCCTTGTGATGGCCAGGGTGTTCGACTATGTGGTACCGATTGGCCGTGTGACAGAGTTGGTTGAGACATTGAAAGCGTACCTGGCCGGGGATGATTCAAAGCTCAAATGGCTGATCGAGTTTCGGATCGAGCGGTACAATCCTTCGGAGAAGGGTAGTCTGTAAGGCCAACCGTCATATCAAGCCACGCGTTCCGTCGGCAGTTCGGGGCTTTGACGATCAGGCCGTGTACCGCGCCTGATGACAGCCCGCATTGGATATGCGAGGGCAGGGATAAAATTATGAGCAGTTTTTTTCGAGTGCGAAAGGCCGGCTTCCTGACTGGCTGGTTGTTCTTCATTTTCCTCTATGTCTCAGGGGGAGTAAGCGAAGAGCCGATAAAGGTAACCGTTTGCCAGTTGAAAAACGATCCTGCCGCCTATAACCACAAGCTGGTTCAGGTAACAGGATTCATATCACACGGCTTTGAAGATTTCACACTTTTCGACCCGGGCTGTTCATCCTGGCCTGCTGTCTGGCTGGAATACGGCGGGGTTGCCGCCTCCGGCACGATGTATTGTTGCGGGATAACGGCTGATCGCAGCCGCCCAAAGCAACTCACCGTAGAGAAAATATCCATACCTTTGGTTGACGGGTAGTCATGAAAAAGTAATGCTGGCGGCAACCTCCTGATTGTAATGGCAGATGAAGTACTTGATCGCGCCAATGTGGTTGCGCAGGCTCTTTGAAAAACTCAGCGCCTCGCGCACCA
>Ga0070741_10002674_pt1 | contig 46794 bp, 39 predicted proteins | sample Coa_R1_4_FD_66440 | JGI IMG/M metagenome (GOLD analysis project Ga0070741, IMG submission 66440) | Surface soil microbial communities from Centralia Pennsylvania, which are recovering from an underground coalmine fire - Coalmine... | ecosystem: Environmental > Terrestrial > Soil > Unclassified ... | reverse complement strand
AGAAGAAGGCCGCCGATCTTCCATTGGACGAGCGGCTTGGTAACTACATCATCGAAGGAACGAAAGACGGGCTTATTCCGGATCTCGAGCTGAAGTTGAAGGAAGGTCTTGCGCCGCTCGACATCATTAACGGCCCGCTGATGGCAGGGATGACGGAAGTAGGCCGCCTGTTTAACAATAACGAGCTGATTGTTGCCGAGGTTTTACAATCCGCCGAAGCGATGAAGACAGCGGTGAACTATCTTGAACAGTTCATGGAGAAGTCCGCTGCCTCTGCGCGCGGCAAGATCGTCCTGGCGACTGTCAAAGGCGACGTTCACGATATTGGCAAGAATCTCGTCGAGATTATTCTTAGCAACAACGGCTATCAAGTCGTCAATCTGGGAATCAAGGTTCCGCCCGAGGAATTGATCAAGGCATACACGCAGCACAAGCCGGATGCGATTGGGTTATCTGGTCTGCTCGTCAAAAGCACCCAGCAGATGGTCATCACGGCGACCGATTTGAAAGATGCCAGCGTTCATGTGCCGCTGTTGGTTGGCGGCGCCGCTCTTTCGGAGCGCTTCACCAAAACCAAAATCGCGCCAGCGTATTCCGCGCCAGTTCTTTATGCGAAGGACGCAATGACTGGGCTGCGGCTCATGAATGAGCTGATGGACCCTGAGCAACGCAGCAGGATCGTCGCCCAAAGCACCGTGGTTGAGCTTGCCGCAGAAACTGCAGCGCCGGAGCCGGTGGCGGTTCCTTCCGGCGAGCGCAGAAGCCCGAAGGTCCATACGGAAATTCCAATTCCCCCGGCGCCGTATCTGGATCGCAAGGTGAGGCTGATTCCGAACCTTGCCGAAGTCTGGAGCTATATCAATCCATTCATGCTTTACGGCCGCCACTTGGGTTACAAGGGCAACTTCGAAAAGCAATTGGCGGATCGCGACCCTAAAGCGTTGGAACTCTTCCACAACGTAGAGGAAGTGAAGCATGAAGCCGTCAATTTTATGAAGGCTCGCGCGGTGTGGCAATTCTTCGAAGTGGAGCGAGACGGGAACTCCCTTCGTCTGTTTAATCCGGGCGGATCGTCTCCCATCGAAACATTTCGTTTTGGGCGACAGGCAAAATCTGACGGGCTGTGTCTGAGCGATTTTGCGCTTGACCCGCAGGATGACCGCCGCGATCACATAGTGCTCTTTGTCGTCACCGCCGGCGAAGGTATCATTCAGCACTCGGAGGAAGCTAAGCAACGGGGCGAATACTTCAAAGCGCATGCACTGCAGGCACTGGGCATTGAAACTGCGGAAGCCTGCGCGGAGTGGCTGCATCGGCGCATTCGGGAAGACTGGGGTTTCCCGGATCCTCCGTCGCTCACGATGCAAGAGCGCTTCACGTCACGCTATCGAGGCAAACGGTATAGCTTCGGATATCCGGCGTGCCCGAATCTGGAGGATCAAGCGAAACTCTGGCGGTTGCTACGGCCTGAAGAGATCGGCGTAGACTTGACGGAAGGCTTCATGATGGAGCCCGAGGCGAGCGTTTCGGCTCTAGTCTTTCATCATCCGGACTGCGTCTACTTCAGCGCCGCGGAACAGACTGAGGCGGCGTAGGGGCGCTATTATCGCCACGTGCAACGGTAGCTGACAGAACGCCGGAGCAGTTGCTAGCGATTTTTCCTTATCTAGAGGACAGGATATTCGCGAAGCGCTTGCGTTCACCGTGCGCCCGTCATCTTCCGAATGAACGTTACTTCCTCGGCACTGTAGGGAGTTCCGTCGGTATGAAAAATGTCGTGGAACCAAACGGGCGGGGGCGCAGACACGTATGGGTGCTGCCATGAATCCCAGGGGAAATTGGTCTGCGTTTTTCCTTGCACGAAGCCCCAGTTGATGGCTCCTACCTTGTACCGTTTTGCAATTGGCAGGATCGTTTGAAACGTGCTCTTCATTGGCCGCGCCATGTACTCCGTGCAGATGAGCGGACGCCCATACTGCTGAAGCCACTTCACACGCGTTTCGAAGTCGTTAGCGTCGGAATAATTGTGGAATGACACGATATCTGAAAGCTCTAGTTGCTCCTTAGCCATAGGCGATAGTTTCGCCGGGTCGGACCAGTTGCCTTGCCAGACGCCGCTTGTCAACGGCTGCTTGGGGCCTTTCGACCGAGCCCAGGCGAACGCCTGCGGCAAGAGCGCCAGCACCAACTGCTCCTTATTCGGTGGTTCTAGGGGGTCATAATTACCGCCGCCTTTATTGTCCGGCTCATTCCAAACGTCCCAAGCGAGCACGCGTTTGTCTTTTCTGAAGGCTCCCACCACTCCTTCCACATAAGCTTCCAGCCGTGGATATTGCGCGGGGTCTTCCAATGCCTTCGTCCCGGGACTTTGCACCCAGCCTGAGTTGTGGACGCCGGGCACCGGTTCATGCTGCTTCCCGAGGTGTGGCATAGGGTCCCAGCAAGAATCGAAGAGCACGAATATAGGTTTGATCTTGTGCTTGGCGCATATCTGTAGAAATGTTTTGATGCGCTTTTTAAAGCCGTCTGCATCTTGTTCCCACAACAGATCGTGCAGGAACACGCGCATAGTGTTCATTCCGAGGGACTGCGCCCAACTTAGCTCCTTGTCGATTTCTTTAGGATCGAAAGTATCCGCCTGCCACATCTCGAGCTGATTAATTGCATCTGCGGGAATGTAATTGCTGCCCACCAACCACGGCTCATGAACATACCAGATAGCGGCCTTTTCGGTACCCCAGCGATCATGCCCACTCTCTTTAGCTAGTGCGGTTGCGGCGAGTGTACAAGCCAAATAAAGAGCGAGAGAAAGTCTTTGAACCCTATGCTTCATTCATCAGCAATTCTAAGCTGTTGGAATTCGGTGTTCTTCTTCTTACGGAATAGGTGTGTGATGCATCACCTCCGGTCGATAAAAGTTGTGAACAGATCGCAGATGCGATTTGCCAATGCAGGTTCACAAGGATGAGGGATTTGGGGGACAACAGAAAAATGCGGTACTTAGTCGTATTTTGTCTATTCCTGAATATGGGGTCGTTTGCCTCGGCGCAGAATCACGCCAAAGTATCGAAGCAATTAGCAGCTCTCGATTCAGAGTCGACCGTGGATGTCATCGTTCAGTATCGTGTTCATCCCGGCGAGGCACATTTCCGCAGAGCGCGTAATCTTGGCGCCAGCGAGAAAACGCATTTCAGGAAGCTATCAGCGGCGGCCTACAACATACCGGCAAGCGCTATAGCGTCTTTGGCAAACGATCCCGACGTGGTGTTTGTTTCTGTGGACCACAAGCTAAAAAGTCACTTGGACATAAGCGCTAAGACGATCAATGCGCCGCTTCTCTGGGCTTCGAATTATACCGGCGCCGGCGTCGGTATCGCAGTGATCGATAGCGGGATTGACAATACACTCCAAGATCTCGGCAACAGTGCCGGCCAAACGGATCCCAGTCATTCTCGCATTGTTTTTGAGGAAAACTTTTTAGTCCCCGCGACGACTCCAAATGGCAAGGTGAATCCTCAGCGATATCAGACGTCCGATGGCTACGGCCATGGCACGCATGTTGCAGGTATTATTGCGGGAAACGGTTTTCTGTCGACGGGTCCCGGATTCACGACGACGTATCAAGGTATTGCGCCGGGCGCAAACATCATCGATTTTCAAGTCCTTGACTCGACCGGACAGGGCTCCGACAGTACAGTAATTGCGGCTATCGAAGAGGCCATCAATCTTAAAAATACTTACAACATCAGGGTTATCAATCTCTCATTAGGAAGACCTGTTTACGAAAGCTTTGCTCTCGATCCTTTATGCCAAGCGGTCGAAGCTGCCTGGAGAGCAGGCATAGTAGTAGTTGTTGCCGCGGGAAACGATGGCCGCGACAACTCGTTTGGAGAAAACGGCTATGGAACCATCAGCGCACCGGGCAATGATCCTTACGTAATCACAGTGGGGGCCATGAACGCGAAGCTGACCCCGTTCCGTGGCGATGACGTTATTACTACATACACATCTAAGGGCCCAACACCCGTCGATCACATTGTCAAGCCGGATATAGTGGCGCCCGGCAACCATATTTCGTCTCTATTGGTCTCACACGCTTATTTGCCAGTTACCTACCCGAGTGATGTTGTCAGCTCCCTCGCTTATCAGGCGCATAACGGACCGTCGAACTACCTTATTTTGAACGGAACCAGCATGGCGACCGGCGTTGTGAGCGGCGCCGTCGCAGATCTTCTTAATGCAAATCCCAGCCTGACACCCGATCAAGTGAAGGCAATACTCATGCTGTCGGCAAGCAAAACGTTTCGCACTTACAGCGACAGCTATTACACTTTGGCCGCTCAGGCGTACGCCACCGCTGCGCAATTGCAGCAGGCTCAGCAGCAGTTGCAACAAGCGCAAACCCAAATGAACAATAGCGCCAATCAGATCGCGCAAGCGCAACAACAAATGACGCAGGCGTCAGCACAATTGACAGCCGCGAAAAACGCTTATCATTTGGCAGTGTCGACCGCCAATACGGAAGAGATGCAATTTGAAATCGCGCGCGCAGCTTACAGCGCCGCGTCAGCCGATTTGGCTGCTGCCAATCAGAACATGAGCGCGGCCAATCAGGCTGTAGAACAGGCCCAGGCCGCACAGCAATCCGCGAAACAGGCGTTTGACCACGCCACTGACAATTCCAGTAAAGCCGCAGCTCAAGCAGTGCTTACGCGAGCGCAAACGAACGTGGCGATAGCGCAAGCAACTCAGATGTCTGCACAAAGTTCGGCGCAGAACGCACAAAAGGAATTTAACGAAGCGCGAGACAAGCTTAGCAACGTTCAGAGCATCATTACGAACGATGATAATCAGCTAGAGAACGCTTCGATCCAGTTGAATCGAGCTAATGCTGCTTCTGCCGCTGCAGCTCAAGCGCTTAGGGTGGCCCAGGGAGCTGCAGATTCTGCTGCGAAAAGGGTCAATGCTTTGCAGGCCCAAATCGCATCTCTACAAACTCCTACCGCCGCTATGCAAGCCGAATTGCAACAGATGCAAAATGACCCCACGCAATTTAGCTCCACGCAATACGACATATTTACTGTCGGCGCCGGTTACCTGGACTTAGCGGCTGCTATGCACAACATCAATGCCGCGCCATCGAATACACTTGCTCTCTCTCCTGTTGCTTACGTAGACCCGTCGACAAATCAGGTACTTGCGACGGGCAATTACGCGGGCATCTGCGGCAACACATCTTCTGGATCCTTCGCCGACTCGCCGCTAATGGGAAGCACCATCTGCAATGCATCTATCGGAACAGCGGTAGCGCTGTGGGATTTCAGTGGCACGACGGACGCTAACATTTCGGGCGCCCAATCCATCTGGGGTGTGCAGTCTATCTGGGGCGCCGGGTTCAACGCAGTTGCAGGCACACAATCAATTTGGGGTGCCCAGTCCATTTGGGGCGCTCAATCGATCTGGAGTGCAGCGGCAACGGATGCATTTCAATCTATATGGAGTGCTCAAAGTATCTGGAGCGCTAGCATAAACTCGGCCGATTCAGCGGAAAGTGTTATTGTGTCCGGCGACCCAGACTAATAAGATTCTCGCTGCGCGCAACCATTCACCTGGACTTCGGAGGGCTTTCCTAACTTCGGCGGCCCAGCACCGGCGGCCCGGCACCATTGAACGAATCGACTGCAACGCCCGCTTTGTCGTCGATCCTGAGTAGCCAACGTCAACTTCGCGCTAAGTATGATGATCTTGGTAGCTCAGTATTGCTGCACATGATCTCTATGAAAAAATTCCTCATCGCACTTTGTGGCGTTCTGCTGGTTCATCCTTTACTCGCGGCTGATCTTACGGGCCATTGGCTATACAGCGCACAGCTACCGAATGGGCAGACACGCGAGACGTCGCTTTGGCTAAAGACGGACGGTGATTCCCTGAGCGGATACCTGTCGAACAATCAAGGCGACCAGGCCATCACGCAGGGCAAGATTGCGGGGAATAGCATTTCCTTTGAGATTGTTCGAGATTATTTTGGCGAAGAGCGCAAGACGGAATACACAGCCACCGTAAACGGAGACGAGCTTGTGCTGCGGGCGGGACCGAATGGGCGTGAAATGACGCTCAAGCGCGTTTCAACCGAAGTTCCTCCGCCTCCGCGCCCCGCGCCCGAGAAGATCTCTCTCCCGCCCGCAGCGGACGTGGCCTATAACGGGCTTGCGAAAACTCCTCCGATGGGATGGAACAGTTGGAACAAATTTCGCGGCGAAGTATCCGATAAGTTAGTACGCGAAATTGCCGACGCCATGGCGACGAATGGCATGAAGACGGCCGGTTATGTATATGTCAACATCGACGATACTTGGGAGGGCACGCGCGACGAAGCGGGAAATATTCGAACCAATGAAAAATTTCCAGATATGAAAGCGCTGGCCGAATATGTACACAGCAAAGGGCTCAAGCTAGGCATTTACTCGTCGCCCGGTCCGAAAACCTGCGCCGGCTATGAAGGCAGTTTCAAACACGAAGAACAGGACGCAAAAACCTATGCTGCATGGGGTATCGACTACCTCAAGTACGATTGGTGCAGCGCGACACAGGTTTATGATTATCATTCGATGCCTGCTGTCTACGCAAAGATGGGCGAAGCATTACTTCATTCAGGCAGGTCCATCGTCTTCAGTCTTTGCCAATATGGGGTTTTCAAAGGACCGACTTGGGGAGAACGAGTAGGCGGCAATCTGTGGCGCACGACGGGCGACATCAGCGACTCCTGGAAATCGATGTCTCACATTGGATTCGACTTGCAAGCGGACCTGTTCCCGTATGCCGGACCCGGGCACTGGAACGATCCGGACATGCTGGAAGTCGGCAACGGCGGCATGACGACGACGGAATACCGCACGCATATGAGTCTATGGAGTCTGCTAGCGGCTCCGCTGCTTGCTGGAAACGATCTACGAAACGTATCGCCGGAAATTATGGAAATTTTGACGAACAAGGAAGTGCTTGCAATCGATCAGGACCGGTTGGGTAAGCAGGCCCGCCGAGTCTCGAAAGACGGAGATCTGGAAGTCTGGGCACGTCCACTTTCGGGGGGCGCTTACGCGGTGGGCTTATTCAATCGTGGCGACAGCGAAGCCAAAGTCACCGTTCATTGGAGCGATATTGGTTTGAGCAAGAAAGCGCGTGTTCGCGATCTTTGGGCGCACGCCGACCGGGGAGACGTATCGGATCAATTCGCGGCCGATGTACCATCGCACGGAGTGGTATTGGTAAAACTCCAGCCGTAAGAAAGTGCGCGCTGGACCTGCCGTTCGACGCTGCTGCCGCCTACGAAGACAACGAATCCACGATCCTCGGATTGGATGAACCGCGCCACGCTGCAATGCGTGTCTAATGAATAATGCCCTTTCGCACTGCGTAGAGAATTAGCTCGGGCACGCTGTGCAGGTTCAGCTTATGCAAAATCCGTGAACGATGGGTGTCCACGGTATAGAGACTCAAATGAAGTAGATTTGCAATTTCCTTATTGCTTTTTCCTTCAGCGACAAGCTGAAGGATTTCACGTTCGCGGGTGGTCAATAGCTCGAAGCTGTCTTCCTTTTGTTTGTCCGTCAGCTCACGAAAATAATCTTCTTGCAATAATTGGCTGACCTTTGCGCTGAAGTGGGATTGTCCTTGCACGACCGCGCGGACAGCCGTCAGCAGATCCGCTTTGAGCGAGTCCTTCAGCAAATATCCTCGCGCGCCCGCGCGAAGCGCCCGCAAAATATAGCTCTCGTCGTGATGCATGCTGAGGATGATGATTGCCGTTGTGTCACAGGTTTCCTTAATGCAGCGTGTAGCTTCAATTCCGTTCAGGCCGGGCATTGCGACGTCAATAATCGCCACATCCGGGCAATGCTGCTGCGCCAATCTAACGGCCTCCCGCCCGTCGGACGCCTCGGCAACCACTTCGAACCCCTCTTGGCGCTCCAGCAGCAAGCGCAGGCCATCCCGCAGAATGTTATGGTCGTCGGCCAATAGAATCCGGATTGGTTTCATGAGCTTCCGTTTTTGCTCAATTCAACCAGTGGCAAGTTGATCTTCAGAAGCGTGCCGCGGCCGGCTTGCGAGTCGACGGCAAAGGTGCCGCCGAGATGCCGCGCTCGTTCTTCCATACCCAGCAAGCCAAGCCCGCGGACGCGCTGCGAATCGAATCCGGTGCCGTCATCCTGAATGCTAAGCTGCAACTCTCCTGAATGCTGCTGGAGCGAAATCTGTACAGCGCTCGCTTGAGCGTGGCGCGCCACGTTATTTAGCGCTTCCTGAACAACACGGTAGATGCAAGTTTTGTGTTCTTCCGGCAGTTCGTGCTGCATGTCCGGAGCCAGCACCTGAACGCGCAGGCCGGTGCGCTTGGCGGTTTCCTTAGCCTGCCAGTTCAATGCGGGCACGAGACCGAAATCATCGAGCATCGAAGGGCGCAACAGCAGCGCCATATTTCGCGTCTCAGTGACGCCGCGCTCAGCCAGGTTTCGAATAGATTCGAGACGCGGAACCAGGCCGGAGTTGTGATTCAAATCCAGCAGGTTCTCAGCCTCTAACATAATTGCGGAAAAGGACTGACCGGCTTCGTCGTGTAATTCGCGCGAGAGAGCCCGGCGTTCTTCCTCTTGCGCCCTAAGCAGTTTGGCGGATAATTCCTGAAGACTGGCGCGCGCGGCCACGCTTTCCGTCAGCCTCAAACGCGCTTCCCCTTGCAATCGGATGATGAGATAGCTGGCGTAGATGGCTAACGCCGTGCCTCCTAACAGCGTGACACAGGTCATGGCTAACAACCCAAACTGGAAACGGCCGACGAGGCCCGCCAGTCGCTGGTCGCCACGCTGCAGCGTTTGTTCATTCAATTGGCCCACGCGGTCGGCGATCTGGAGCATAGAGGTTCGCCGGGGGATCAACTCGCTGTAAAAAAACTGATAGCGGTACTTATCGCGCTCTTCGGTGCTCCATGCAAAAATTCCACCAAGCACTTTCCAGTACGCCTCAATTTCTGATTTCAAAGACGCGAAGGGAGCGCTCTCTTCAGTTTCCAAGGATTTTCCGTATTCCCGTAAAGCCGCGTCCGTTTTGTTTCGCAGGGAATTCAAATCGGCGAGTTGCGCGTGCGCTCCGCCTTCCGGTGCCAGCAGAAAGTCGCGCGTAACCGTGCCCGACAAGTAAATGGAGGACCGAATGGTCTCAAGTATCCTGCTGCGTTCCAGGAACCGTTGATGTAACTGAGCTTCGTCGACGCGCAGGCGGTTAACGACGAGTAATCCTCCGATTTCGGCTACCGCCATCAAGAGCAACAGCCCGCCGAATCCGCTGACTAGTGCCAGCCAGGGCTGCCGCTGCATTACTGCTGCTCTCCTTGCGCCGACATTCACAGAGGTTACGCCCTAAATCCCGACAAAGATATCCCCTTGATCCGGTATTTTCCCGGCCAAAAATACCGTCTCGACGTGATTACTTCTACCCCCTCTTTTAGACTATTGTGGCCTTGTAATGGGTTACTGGAGGGCATGAAAACACGGTTAGGCTGGATTGGCGGGATAGCGATTACCGGGGGATGTGTCTTATTAAGCGGTTGTAGTAAGAATGTGGCTGCAGTCAAACCACCTGCGCCTCGGCCGCCTGTCCAGACCGCGTCCACGCCGTCGGCCCAACCTTCGCCGACTAGATTTGCTCCAGTGGCTGATGTTCAGCGGCCGGCTACCCCGAATGCGATTACCAAAGCGCGTATCCAGGAGTTGATCGACCGTATGCAGGACGCGTATTTCGACTATGACCAGCATATTTTGCGGACTGATTCGGAGGCGGCGCTGCAGGCGGACGCCAAGGAGCTGACCGAAATACTGCGTCAATATCCCACGTACAAGTTGTCCGTGGAAGGCTATTGTGACGAGCGCGGATCGGATGAGTACAACATTGCTTTGGGCGATGCGCGCGCTCGCAAGGCAAAGGAGTTTCTCGTGTCACTTGGAGTACCGGCCGCCCAACTCCGAACCGTAAGTTACGGCAAAGAGCGGCAGGTTTGCAACGAACACGATGAGGCGTGCTGGCAAAGGAATCGGCGTGCGCACATCACACAGGATCAGAATGCAGGTTAAAGGGGTAATTTTATGAGGGGTACACTTGCAGCTCTAACTTTTGCGTTGGCGTTCGCTCCGATTTCCTTTGGCCAAGCCGCTTCGTCAGACCCGGATCTTACCGGTACCTGGACTGATACCGCGAATGCAGGTTTAAAGCTCATTCTCAACGAAAAAGGAGACGGCAAAATCCAGGTTCGCCAGATGGATGGCGACAAAGTTGTGGCCGACTATTCTTGCGACTTGACCGGCAAAGAGTGCGATATCAAAGAAGACGGTCATCCCGTAAAAGTGATGATCTATTACAACGGTTCCAAACTGATTGAGATTATGGAACGCGGAAGCGATGTAGAAAAGAGGCGTTTTTCATTGAGCCAGGATGGCAAAACTATGGAAGTTGAGACCATCCCCATTTCTTCGACTGGAAACTCCAGCACCAACACCTATCGAAAGGAAGATTCACAAGTCGCCAAAAATACTCAATAAACGGCCGGTAGAAATCCCGGGCGGTGACGAACATAAAAGATTGCCGGTGGGCTAGTCGCGCTGGGCGCAGGCGGGCGGCGGGGAAGAAACTTTCCCAGCCGCCATTTTTTATTGTTTGGTCATGGTTAGGCCGGTGACCGTTGCATCGGTGTTGTGGGCGAAACGAATACCGTAGACACCGTCTGTCGATTTCAGCTTGCCGGCTGTGACTAGCGCCGATTTATCATAGCTTCCGACAACCGTTCCGTTAATTGCGCATTCGACTTTATCGCCTTTTACCGACATTGCGATCTCCTGGGTGACAGGCTGCCCGACGCCAGCGGCTTTGTGTATGGCATCGTTGCTCTCGCCGCGCCTGCCGTTCACTTGAAATGGCTCGGGCCCAAATCCACGCACAATAAACCTTCCGTCGCCGTAGGCGGCGCAGTAGAGATAGGTCTGCTCCGGTGTTCCCATGTCGTTTCCGGCGATCACAATTCCGTACGGGTGCGGATGCGTGTTGAGGTTCATGAATTTCGGCTCCGTGAACGTGGCCTTCACTGTATAGTTTCCACTCGCCACGTTCTTTGGATTCCAATATGTAATCGCGGGACCGGTAGTCACGTGTAGACCACCCCCCTCTTCCGTCAGCTTCGCGTCGTCCACCTTCATGCCCGCTTTCTGTTCATTCGGATCGACCGAGCCTTTCCAACCAGGGGCCGAAATGCCACCGCCCGAGACGGTGCGCGAAGTGTCCTCTTGGGCATTCAACGTCGCGGGTATGATGAGCGCGACGACGGTAAAGGTAAATACCAAACCACGAACTAGACGCATAGTTATGTTCCTCTCACGTATAGATTGCAGCGACAATTATATGTCTTCCGACTCGAAGATCTTGGCGCGGCTTTACTGTCTGGATGTAGATGCAGCCTGGGAAAGTGTGTGGGAGTCATTCGATATCTGTCCCTGGCTTTTCCTGTGGCAGGGCTTTTTCGAGTCTTTTTGCCTCTGGATTTCCGCGCATCCGCGCAAAAAATCTTCCAGTACGCACCTTCACAGTCGAGGATTGGATCGTCGCTCCTACTTGCAGCATCTTGAATGCGTCGGTGCCGAGAAAGCCAAAAGTGAGAAAGTCTCGATTCGAGGAAACAAATTCCCCACAGGACCGTTCCGCGTTGTAGTTCCCTCGGGTCCATTGACGGACGACGTGGATGGCTCTCAGGCTCTCGGCATCTGAAGAACAACTGACGTAATAGAGACGAGGCAGGATTCGCGGCGCATAATATGTCAAATAGAGAAAATCAAGGGTCCAAAGAATTGCAACCGGCCGGTTATTAGCCTCCATATTCGCGGTAAGAAGCGAATACCCCTTCAGGGGGTTTCCCGGCGTAGTCTCGAGTAACATTCCCGTCCCAGCTTCATATAGCTTTTCTCCGACTCCGTGCATCCGATGCCAAACAAGCAAAAGCGACGTTCTTGCGAGCAGCGCTACGATGACCGCAGTCAGAAGAATAGCGGTCCGATTTCGAGTTCGAGGCGCTCGCACCATGAAGCTGACGAGCAGACAGAAGCCAATCACCGTCGACATGAAGTAGCGGGGAATAAACGGCCCGTGAACAAGCTTTCCCGCTAGTACGCCGAAAAACGGCAATAGCAGGAAGCTACACGCAAGAGTCAGTTCCTCAAGCCCCAACTCAAAGAGGCCGGCAGACCGCGCGAGGGCGGGGGGACGTAAGGTATCGATTGCAAATAACAGAAACATCACCACCACCACTACGACGCACGGTGAAACAAGGCCAAAATAAAATGTGAACGCGCTCCACCATGAGGGCTGAAAGTATGTGACTCCGAACTGAGTGCCTGCGACGCCAGCCTTATATGATCGAAGAAGCGGAATGAATATCGCGCACGCAATGATCGTGGGAGAAGTCAACGCTGCCCACATCTTCCAATCGATTTGTTTGCGACGCCAAGAGCGTACGAGCTCAGCCAGCCCAAAAGGTACAGCCGAGACGAGAGCATAACAATGATTCATGAACGCAGCGAGCAAACAAAGACTAAACAACGCCAGCCATGTTTTTCGTGAGTTATCCAGGTATAACTGCCAGCAGAGTAAAGCTAAGCCACAACAACCAAGCACAATTCCGTGGGGGCGAGCCTCATACGCGTAGTAATAGGCCTCACTAAGCATCGGCAGTGTCATGGCTATAAAGCCGGCAAGAAGTCCAGCCTTCCTATAAACAAAGGCAAACAGACTTAGACAAAGTAGCCAAAATCCCAGAATCTCCGGCAGTCTGGTTGTAATAAGGCCTTCGCCAAACAAGCTTTGCGAAATTCGAGTAACGACATAGAAGAGGGGCGGATTGAAGTCGGTAGCATGTATAACGGCTTGATGGATGTCACCGAGAGTTGGCAGCCGGCAGAGATATACGGTGACTAACTCGTCGTACCAAAAATATTTTTCCGATGCCCGGAGAAGAATATCGCCGAAGTAATAGATGGTGAATAATGCGAGAAGTACTAGTACCGATAGGCGGAGATTGCGTTTGAGCAGATATCCGGTGGTGTGACGTAGGTCATTGCCACGTGTCATTGCTTTCTTAAGTGTAGTCGGTAAGTGCAAGGGGTCGCCCTGTGCTTTGATGCCTCTCTAATTAAGTTGTTATGTCGGTGTTAGAGTTTAGTTGATGCAGCCGCAGACAATTGGCGGCCGACCCTGTTTGTCGGTTGTCACCACGTTATACAAGTCGGCTGAGTTCATTCAGGAATTCTACAGCCGGATTACCGCCGCGGCCGAACAATTAACAATTGATTACGAGTTAGTTTTTGTGAATGATGGCTCGCCCGATCACTCACTCGAAATAGCAATTACACTGAGCCATCATGATTCGCGTATAAAAATCGTGGATTTATCAAGAAATTTCGGCCACCACTCGGCTATTCTTGCGGGACTACGCCAATCACGCGGCGAATGGGTTTTTCTCATAGACATCGACCTGGAAGAACGGCCAGAATGGCTGCTGGATTTCTGGGGAGATATTCAGGCGAATGAGGCGGACGTAGTGTATGGCGTACAAGCCGCGAGATCTGGATCGCATTTCAAGCGGCATACGGGGACGCTTTTTTACAAGCTGTTCAACGCCACCTCAGATACCCAAATACCCGAAAATCAATGTACGGTTCGACTGATGAAACGACGATACGTGGATGCGGTTGCGGGCTTTACCGAATCACATCTGTTTCTGGCAGGCTTATTCAGTTGGACCGGCTTTACACAACGCGCCATATATGTTACAAAGACAAGCCGCACTAGCGCGTCTACCTACTCACTACCGAAACTTCTTAGTTTGTTTGTAAATGCCATTACTTCATTTTCGGCATATCCTTTGAAAATAGTTTTTGCGGCGGGTCTGTGCATCACGACACTGTCGGTGATTTACGCGTGTGCCCTGATTGTCAGCAAGTTAGCCAGGCCGCATCTTGTTCTCTCGGGATTTACGTCTCTTATGGTTTCTCTCTGGTTCCTGGGAGGGACTATCATCAGCACATTGGGCATAGTTGGGATGTATGTGGGGCGGCTCTTCACCGAGGCTAAGGCCCGACCCCAATACCTGGTTAAGCAAATCTATACCGGAGCCCAGCCGGCAGCAATAGCGACAGATCGAGAGGGTTCTCTACCTTAAACATGCCCTATGAGCGAGCTGATTATTTACGGCGCCGGCCCGTTTGCGAAGCTAATGCACTTCTATTTCACCAATGACTCGCCCAACCGGGTTAGCGCATTTACCGTAGATGCCCCGTATTTTAACGAGCCAGTACTTTGCGGGTTGCCGGTTGTCCCTTTCGAAGAAATACTGCACAGATATCCGCCATCTCATTTCGAGATGTTTGTAGCAGTCGGCTATAGGCGGATGCGCCAGCGAATGGCGCTGTACGGAAAGGCAAAAGCCTCTGGGTATCGATTGACGAATTACGTCAGCAGTCAGGCGTTCCATTTTCGCGATTTACAGATGGGCGAAAACAACATCATGTTAGCGAACGTGCATGTGGAGCCATTCACACAAATCGGAGATAATAACGCGTTTATGGCCGACACGCTGGTGTCGCACGATGTACGTATTGGAAATGGCAATTTCTTTTCGGCAAAGTGCTTAATTGCGAGTGGATGCGCGATTGACGACAACTGCTTCTTTGGAAACGGGACCGTGTTGATCGACCGGCTGTCGATCGGCAGTGAGACACAAATAGTCGCGGGTTCTGTGTTGCTTCAGAACACAAAGAAGTGCAGAAAATATATGGGATTCCCGGCTCGGGAGATTGCGAGCCACGAAGAACACGGAATCGTGATCGAGCGGGGTTGATATGGCGTCAGCAAGTCTCGATCTGAATACAGCCGCACGTTCGCGGACGCAAGCCCAGAGCTGTGTGATACTGCAGCCCTCTTATATTCCTTGGCGAGGTTATTTTCACCAAATTCAAAAAGCAGATTTGTTCGTCTTCTATGACGATGTTCAATATGACGATCGAGGCTGGCGCAATCGCAACAGGATCAAAACACGCGCCGGAAGCAAGTGGCTCACGATACCTGTTGCCGCAAAGGGCGCGCAGGTCAAGAGCATCCCCATTGACGAAGTTCACATTTGCTGGGATCGTGATTGGGCCAAAGATCATCTGAAATCGTTTCAGCACAACTATGCTCATGCGCCTTACTTTGACATCTATGAGCCACTCCTGAAAGAGTGGTTTGGAAGACGCCCGGACCGGCTAGCGGATTTTACGATTGAGACCACAATCGAGTTGGCGCATGAACTCGGAATCGAGACTACGCGTTTTCTCCGCAGTTCGGAACTCGAATGTTTGGGAAGCAAGACAGATCGGCTCTTGAATATCTTGATGGCGCTCGGCGCCAAGCATTACATTAGCGGTCCGTCAGCAAAAGACTATTTAGAAGTAGAAAAACTGGCTCAACACGGTATTAGTGTCGAGTGGATGTCTTATGACTATCCTGACTATCCACAATTATTTCCTCCTTTCGACCCATTCGTCAGCGTTCTCGACCTTCTGATGAATACCGGACCAAGGGCATCAACTCATATTTGGCAACAAAGTCAACGATGAAATCGGAAGCTACTCTGCCTCTAATTCCTTTTAACCGAATAAATACGGTTGGAAAAGAATTCTTTTATATCCGTCAGGCTTTCGACCGAATGCACATTTCCGGAGATGGCGAGTTCACCAAACGTTGCAGCACTTTGCTCGAGACAGCTCTCGGCGGCTCAAAGGTGTTGCTGACAACGTCATGCACTCATGCGCTTGAACTGGCTGTGCTTCTCCTTGATCTGCAGCCGGACGATGAGGTGATCGTGCCATCATTTACCTTCGTTTCAACGGTCAATGCCTTTGTCTTGCGCGGCGCTAGACCCGTGTTCGTTGATATTCGTTGGGACACCCTGAACATGGATGAGGAACTGATCGAGAAACTGATTACGACAAAAACAAAGGCCATCATGCCGGTTCACTACGCTGGCGTCGGCTGCAACATGCATCAAATCATGTCGATCGCAAAGCGGCATGACCTTGCCGTGATTGAGGACAATGCGCACGGACTGTTCGGCAGATATCGCGGCCAGAGTTTAGGAACCTTTGGATGTCTCGCAACGCAAAGCTTTCATGAAACGAAGAATTTCAGTTGCGGTGAAGGCGGCGCTTTAGTTATTAACAATCCGAAATACGTTGAGCGAGCGGAGATCTTGCGCGAAAAAGGCACCAACAGAAGCCGATTCTATCGCGGGGAAGTCGACAAATATACATGGGTTGACGTAGGTTCAAGCTACTTACTTTCCGACATCTTGGCCAGTGTTTTGTTCGCTCAATTGGAAGCCAGAGAAACAATCCAGTCAAACCGCAAAATCTTGTGGGACCGCTACATGAGTCATCTTGCGGCGTGGGCCTCGGAAAATGGCGTTCGACTGCCGATTGTGCCGGCCGATTGCGAGCAAACGTATCACATTTTTTATTTGTTATTGTCCGATGCGAATACACGACAGGCATTGATCGCGCATCTTAAAAGTCGAGGGATTCTTGCCGTCTTCCATTACGTTCCATTACACTTGTCTGAAATGGGAATGCGGCTTGGCGGATACGCCGGGCAATGTCCAGTTACGGAACGAGTTAGCGATCAGTTACTGCGATTACCTCTATATAGCGGGTTAAGTCTATCGGAGCAAGATCAGGTTATAGGCGCTCTGAAGGATTTTAAGTTTACTCAGCAGCGCCGTTCATTCGCAGCAAGAGCCGCTATGGGGTAATCGTAACCGTGTATAGAGTGGTGTCTTTATACGGAAGATCGTAAGACCCGATGCGCGAAATCTTTGCGTGATCGGCTGCTAACTTATCGAGTAACCAATCTTCCGGGTAGCCAACCGTTCCAAGTACCAGAAACCGAGAATGTTGTCTAATAAACATCGAATACGGCTCGACGACGCCTGACAACCCGAAATCCCTACGAAGCGAATCCAAGCTCTCAAATAAATTGGTATGCGCGTATCGTACGGAAGCGTCAGGATCGGTTAGATAATACAGCCTTGACAGCACCGAACGGTCTTCGTCATGATTCATCTCGACAAACGTCAGGCCGCTGGCTGCGACCAACGGCAGCGCCGGATCAACTTCAGCTAAGGCCCGAGAGGGACTGGACGGGCCTGCGGCAGTCAAGTTGTCGTAGACCGGATGAGAAACCCTGTTAGACAGAATCAGCAAGCTCAGCGCAGCGGTTATGAGACATCCTGCCCATGCCGAATTCCACGACAGTTTCAAGAATGCCGCCAAAACAATGTAGAAGCCTAATACAGTGGTAATGCAATACCGGTCCCAGAATGCGCCATGACGGAGCGATAAGACAAAGTTAAGCACGAACGGCAGACTTAGCAATGTTGCGAACAAGAAGACGTCAATTCGCCTGAAGGCAAACAGCTTTATTCCGGTGGTTCGTACACGCCATAAGAGCGCGATTAACGAGACGGCAAGTAAGATGAGAATCGGGAGGCCGGACAGGGCATGCCAAAAGAGTGCGGCTGCTTTTCTGAGTGAAGCCTGAAATCGAACGGGGAAAAAGAGAGATTCGTATCCCCCAAAAAACGGCACATAGCAAGCCACACCAATGAGCGGCAATAACAAGGCTGCCCAGAGCCGGAATGCCGACTTCCGCGGCTTGGACCAGGTAACCGTGTCAACAAGGAACGGTAAGAGAGATAGAACCGCAAAAACTTGCGATAAAACCAATCCCGCGCTGCCAATTGCTACACCGCCTAAGGATCTGCGGTCTTCCGGCGCGTTGATCACCGAATCCCAACTTAAGAGAAGGGTGGAAAAGGACAGAAGTACGAGCGCGTAGGGCCTCGCCTCAGTCGCATATTGAAAAAAAGGGCTATACCAAAGCAACAGCACGGGCATCGCCGCATAGCTAGGGCCAAGCTTGCGTTTCGCATAAATGAATGACAAAAGGCTGGCAAGGTAGAACGCCAGAATCGATGGAAGGCGCACGCCAACTCTGTTGGCGCCAAATATCGCGATGGAGGCGCGCGCCAGAAGATGCAATGCAGGAGGCGTCAGGTCCCACTTGTAGAGCAAGTGGAAAAAATGACTTATGCCAGGCGCTCTGGCGATGAACAAAGTGATAAGTTCGTCGTACCAAATCGGCCTTTGTACCTGCCGGTAAATCAGGGTCAAATAAAGAACAGTAAGGCCCAACCAGAACAACCAGATGCCCGCTTTCGATCGAAATGAGGGCAGACTCCGCTCAGGGGCTTGGAAGGTCGACATGGATCGTTCTTAATTAGTGCAGTTAAGCAATTAGTGCAGTTAAGCGGTAGATACTCTACGCAGGATGCAAATGCATTTTGAGGAATTGGATGTAAATGTCCCAATCGGAGGGAAGCACGCCGTGGCCGCCGTCGTGCATGTAGTAGCCGATATCATGCAAGATCGGTTGCTTTGCCGCTGGCCAAACGTCTGTGTCGAGCGGATCTTTCCCCAGCAATTTGTAGACAGGTCCTGCCGCAACAGCCGAAAGAAATTCGCCTTTCGGGTCTGACCAATAATCCGTACTGCCGGTCTGTAGCAGGAGCGGCCTGGGCGCAATCAGTGCCACCAGCATATGCGCATCCATGGGCATTTCGTTAACGTGCCGCGCATATTTTTGATAATTGATCGCGAACTGATACGGATATCTTCCGGGTGCTACCAAATGTGCAACTGTTTCACCGTAGTCGCGCCTGCTCAATGCAGCCCCGCCTTCGCCCGAGCAACTTGCGATCACCAAGGCGAAGCGCTGGTCGTGTGCACCCGCCCACATTACTGTTTTCCCGAGACGTGAAACGCCATGAATGGCTATTTGCTTAGGATCGACACTGTCGTCGTGTTCGAAATAATCCATCACGCGGCTCATTCCCCACGCCCACGCTGCTATTGAGCCCCATTCGTCGGGCGCCGGTTGCGTCTGTCCCGGCTTCAAATAATGTGCGCGGATGCCATTCGAAAATCCATTTTCATAATCCGGATCGACATCTCCGTAATAAAACGTGGCCACGCCGAACCCCGCGTCGAGCAGTTGGTTTACGGGGATATGACCGAAGTTGCGGCCCTTCGGCGGCGGTATCTTCGCGTTGGTCTTCGGATCCCATATCTCGCCGGGCTTCAGGTCTCGATCATCAACCGTCGCCGATGGATCGGTAAAGCTGATGCTCAACAACATCGGTACCGGCCTGTGTGCGTCCGACGGAACATACATCACCAGGTGGATCTTTGGCCAACCTTCATCTTTAGAGAAACGAATCGTCACCTGCTTGCGAATGGCCCTGCCATTAAGCGCCTTATCTAGATCGACATGCACATCAAAGCTCTCATCCGCGGGTCTTCCCGGTGCGCGGCCATACTGCTGCGTTTCGAACATCTGGACAATTTCAGGACGCCGCTTCTGAAACCACGTCTTAGCATCTTTCACCGGCTTGCCGTCGTTGAGCTTCAGCGGATCGGGCAAGGTATATGTGCCGACCTTGGCTTCGTCATAGTTCACCGGAATGCCCGCGACGACGCTCGGCGGCGGCTTGGGAGCCGGCGTTTGCGTGACCTGTGCATCCAGGCTGATCGCTGCGATCGCAATCAGGCAAGTTGAAAAGTGATTTTTCAGAAACATGTCCGGAATCACTCATAGTATCGAGGTAGTCTTAAGCGGAACCGTAAATGTGTCTTGAACAAGCTCGCGCATGGATCAAGCAAGCGGCTTCAGTGAGTGTTCTAACTGGGGCGGGCATTTCTGCTGAGAGCGGCATTCCGACATTTCGGGACGCGGCGGGCCTTTGGAAGCAATTTCGCCCCGAAGATCTCGCTACTCCTCAAGCTTTTGCTAGGAATCCGAATTTGGTTTGGGAATGGTATGACTGGCGTCGTAGTCTAATCAGTCAAGCGCAGCCCAATACCGGCCACCTTGCGTTAGCTGAGATCGAGCGCCGCGCGTCGTGTTTCACGCTCATTACGCAAAACGTCGACGGCCTCCACCAGCGCGCCGGCAGTCACAATGTTCTCGAAGTTCACGGTAGTATCTGGAAGCTTCGCTGCACGAAATGTCATCGGGAATGGAAAGATCAAACCGTGCCTTTAAAGCTGCCGCCGCGTTGCGAATGCGGTGCAATCGCTCGTCCCGGTGTGGTGTGGTTTGGCGAAGGGCTGCCGAAAGGGGTGTGGTCGTCTGCCGAAAAGGCCACAATGGCCTGCGACGTTTTTCTGGTAGTTGGCACTTCTGCCGTTGTTTATCCTGCCGCAGGCTTAATTGATCTAGTGCGCGAGTCTGGCGCCAGGATCATCGAAGTTAATACGGCAAAGACCGCCGTCTCAGATAACGTCGATTGCACCCTCATCGGGCCGGCCGGCGAGATGCTGCCGAAGCTTTTGAACCACGTGCTTTCGAGGCCTGCTTAACCGGCTTACCTGCCGAGCTGCACGCGATACGAAGCGCTTCGGCAACTGTATCTTTCGCAGCGGCATGTAAAAGAACACTTGTGCAGCCTTGACGGCCCCACGCCCCTTTTACGGGCACGAAAGCTTTCGGATGATCTTGTACGAAGTTGTTCTGCTGTTCAGGTGGAAGCTTCACCATTCCCCAGTCCTTATCCGGATATTGCAACGTTGCGAAGATCCTTCCATTCGCCGCGCGGAAATCAGGGTGTCCCATATGCGAACGTTCAGATGCACCCGGAAGGGACAGAGCGATCCGCCTGAATTCATCGCTCGTCATGATGAGGCCTTCTGCGCCGCCATTTCTTCAAAGTCAACGTCTTTGATGTGTGTGGAGATCCACCACTTGTAACCGAAAGGATCTTTGATACCAGCGGTGCGGTCTCCATAAAATTGATCTGCAGGTTCGCGCACACTCTTTGCTCCCGCTGCAAGCGCTTGATTGTACATGGCGTCGCAATTCTCTGTATAGATCAGTAGGCTTACTGGCGACCCACCAAAATGTTCGATGCTGAATGAATCCACCTGCGGGGCTTCGTCGGCCATCATGATTACGGAATCGCCAATCTGAATTTCAGCGTGGCCGATGGTGCCGTTCTTGTTGGCCATCCGAAATTTCTCTTTGGCGCCAAAAGCCTTGGTGTAGAACGATATTGCGTCCGCGCAGTTCTTGAACATTAAATACGACTGCACGCTGTGATAGCCGTCCGGAATCGGATTGACTTGTGACATTGCTGGTTCCTCGCTTTCAGTATCGATTTTTGCGCGACAAGCGTAATGCCGGATTGTAAGAAATTGACCGTCAGTTACACCAGCGGCACATGATTGAGGTGAGGCGTTGCCACCGCCAGATAAGCGTTCGGTGTGAGACCTGAGAACGAACGGAAATCATGGATAAAGTGAGGTTGATCGTAATAACCGCATTCGAGGGCAATTTGAGCCCAATCGACGTCTTTCTTCCGGTGAACTGCGCGAAGCACGTTCTGAAACCGATGCACGCGGCAAAACACCTTCGGCGTTAATCCAACCTGACGATGAAACAATTCGATGAAGCGTCGCTGACTCAACCCGATCCGCTCGGTCACGGCTTCTACTCTGTTACCGTTTGCCAACAGGCGAAATTCCCGCAGTGCGTAGCGAACTGCCGGATGCAGTTCAAGCGGCCTAACGAGTTGCTCAAACAGGCAGCGCTCCAATTCCAGCAGCATCGAATCGACAGTCGGCGCACTCAGTAGACGCTCGCGGACTTCGCTCGCCCGCGACGGCCACAAATCTCCGAGGGAGACCGAGGCATCTTCCACCTCAGACACCGGCATACGAAAAAAAGGGAACGCCCCGCCAGGCCGGAACTGTACGCCAATCACCCGCTCCTGCTGCTGTGTATCGATCACGAAACAATTTGAACGGGCGCCTGATAGGACGGCATGGCCGTAGCTCCTATGTCGCCGCACGTCTTGCGGGTCATATATGCGAATTGGATCATCGCGCAGATTGAAGATGATGGTGGGTTCGCCGTTTGGCAGTAGCCGCTCTTTGGAATGTGGTTGTGGCGCGCCCTGCCAATACCACAGGCAGTCCACAAACGCCGAAAGCGGCGATCCGGGATAGTATTTCCGTGACGGCATGGCGCCTCTACCAATCTAGCGTTTAAGCTGCGAATATCTTCTGTCGTTAAGTTGTACACTGCTTCACAACCATCGATGAAATACCTCGCATTCTTACTTCTTTGGAGCTGCCCAATGGTGCGCTTGCATGCTCAGCAATCAAACGAGGTTGTGGTGCTGGGATCGGGAACGCCCAATGCGGACCCGGATCGCTCTGGTCCCGCGCTGGCGATCGTGGTCAACGGCCATTCCTATCTTGTCGATTGCGGTCCGGGTATCGTTCGCCGTGCCGCGGCCGCCGGCAAAGCGGGAGTGCCTGGTTTAAAAATGACAGACTTGAAAACAGTTTTCATTACGCACCTGCATTCGGATCACACGCTCGGCTATCCCGATCTGATCTTCAGCCCATGGGTGTTGGGCCGCTCGCAGCATCTAGCGGCCTATGGTCCGCATGGCTTGCTGGAGATGACGAATCACATTCTCGCCGCCTGGAAAGAAGATGTCGCCGTACGCGTGCAGGGATTGGAGCATGGCAATTCCACCGGCTATCTTGTGGACGTCCATGAAATTCAACCAGGCGAGATCTACAAGGATGAAAACGTTACTGTTAAAGCGTTTCTGGTGAAGCATGGGTCCTGGGCGGAGGCATTCGGCTACAGCTTTGAAACTCGCAACCGCAAAATCGTCATCTCCGGCGACACAGCACCCACCGATGCGGTGGTTACGGCGTGCAGCGGCTGTGACGTTCTTCTCCACGAGATCTACGCCCAGAACGTTCATGATGAGCCCGGTTCACCGGCACAGGCCTACTTCACGGCTTTTCACACTTCACCGGAACAACTCGCGGCGATTGCATCTCGGGCGAAGCCAAAGCTGCTCGTGTTGTATCACCAAGTCTTCCATGGAGCCACTGAAGGAGAACTCTTGCAGCGCGTGCGAGAGCATTATGCCGGCCCTGTAGTTTCCGCGCACGACCTTGATATCTACTGAAGCCGACGTGTGAACGGTTCGCGGTATTAGGTGTTAGCGCGTCAACCCTTCACCTGAACAACCAACTTGCCGCGCCGGCTTCGTTCAACTTTGCCCGTATAGGCGTCTGCCGCCATTGACCAAGGCAGTACGCGGTCCACAACCGTGCGAAGATCTCCTGAATCGATCAGTTTGGAAATTTCGAGAAGCTGATCGCGCTTCGGCTCGACTATGAAAAAGGCGCGCTTGGCTCTTTCGTCGGTTGTCGTTTCGTCGGCTGCGATTGTCACCAATCGGCCACTTGGTTTCAAGACCTTCCAAGATCGCTCAAAAGTCTCACCGCCCACACCATCAAAAACAACATCGATGTCGCGAGCTTTATCTTCAAAACGCTCCGCTTTGTAGTCGATTGCCTCCGCGGCTCCCAATTCCCGAACAAAGCCCAAGTTGTCGGACGAGGCCGTTGCGATCACATGTGCGCCACGCAAGCGTGCCAATTGAATCGCGAAAACGCCAACTGCGCCGGCGCCGCCATGCACCAGAACGCGATCTGCAGTAGTAACATTTGCGCGTTCGAATAATCCCTGCCATGCCGTTAACGCACCGATCGGTATGGAGGCAGCCTCGCCATCATTAGCTCGGTGAGGTTTGGGAGCGATCCACTCCGGCCGCGCGATGCAGTATTCAGCCAATGCCCCATCGACAAACCAATCGTTTAATCCGTAGATTTGCTGCCCGACACTTAAGCCTTCCACTTCCGCGCCGAGTTCTGCAATCTCACCCGAGAACTCATGCGACGGCACTGCTCCGATTCGTTCGCTGCCATCTTTGTTATGCGACGTCGGATACCAGATCAGCTCCGTAGGCGTGATGCCCGCTGCATGAACTCGAACGAGCAGCTCACCGCGCGCTAGTTTCGGCCGCGGGACATCGCGCTCGACGAGAGCGGGACTACCGTTCGCGTGTATCACGTGCAGGCTCTTCATCATCAAAGGCTCATACCATCATCGATCAGCAGCTCGCTGCCAACCGTGAACTGAGATTTAATCGGAGGCGAGAAACACCGCCGCGGGGGCGATTTCGCCGGCATTGCCAAAGCGACAGCCGGAATTTGACTTTGAATAGAAGCTGCTACTGCTTTTAAATCGTTTTCCGCAAGCCCCAGCTTGCCGTAAAGAGGCGTGGAGAGTTGCCGGGTTCTTTCCGGTGATGGCGACGCGGGCACTCTCCACCAAAAACTCACGTGCCGCTTCAAGACCAATCCCGCTAGTTCCGCCGGTAATGAATGCCCGCTTGGCCTTCAATCGATCCACTTATGTTCCCCTTAACGCTGCGCGACCAATTCGTTAGATTGTCGAAATCCCATGAGGATGCATTCAATGCTTCGCTGAGTTGAATTGTGGCGACCGCTAAAATTGTAGTTTGAGTTCACCAATACAGGCAGCGGAAACCACCCCTACGTCGCGATTTGCCTCACCGTTGCTGCCGATTTTCCTCATCGTCCTTGTTGACGTTCTCGGCTTCACCATTATTCTTCCGTTACTGCCGTTTTACTCCGAGCGTCTCGGAGCGTCAGCGACGGTTGTCGGCGAATTGGTGTCTACCTATGCGTTGTGCCAATTAATTTCCGGTCCAATTCTGGGCCAATTGTCCGACCGGCACGGACGTCGTCCTCTGCTTTTGGTCAGTCAGGCCGGTACGCTGGCGGGATTTTTCTTGCTAGCATTCGCGGGCAAAATTTGGATGCTCTTCATTGCGCGCGCCATCGACGGAGCTACAGCCGGTAACCTCACGATCGCTCAGGCCTACATTAGCGATGTGACGAAGCCCGAGAATCGGGCGAAATCGTTCGCGCTGATCGGCATCGCTTTCGGTTTCGGATTTTTGGTGGGCCCGGCCATTTCGGGCTTCCTTGCTCACTACCACGGCTATCAAGCTCCTATATTTGCGGCGTGCTGTCTTTCCTTCACAACGATTTTGTGCACATTCTTTCTGCTGCCGCGGCGCGAACCTGTGCATTTACATAATGAGGAAGCCGAACTCAATCCCGGGCCTGGAGGCAAGCGGCTTTCTCTGCTGTCCTGGGGCGAATATCGGAAATATTTTCGCGATCCTCAACTCGCGCGATTGCTCCTGCAATGGCTGCTTTTCTCCTTTTCGTTTTCGACTTTCATATCAGGCTTTGCACTTTTCGCAGAGCGCCGATACCTGTGGAATGGACATCCTGTCGGCGTGCGCGAGGTTGGCTACATTTTTGCCTTCACCGGCTTTATCGGAATGATCATGCAAGGCGGTGTCGTAGGGCGAATGGTTCAATGGCTGGGCGAGCCGCGAGTTATTCAAATCGGCTTCATTACTTCATTCATAGGCGACATCGCAATCGGCCTTACCCGAACTATCGGGCAATTACTTTGGGTAGCGGGATTGGCGAATATCGGCGGCTCGGGCCTCCGGCCCGCTCTCACCAGCGTTATCACACAGAAGGCCGGTAAACGCGAAGTCGGCGTGGTGATCGGGCTAACTCAGTCGCTGATGTCTATCGCTCAGATCATCGCGCCTATCATTTCCGGTCTGCTTATCAATGCCGACGATCGCTATCACGATCAGCGGTTTCTTGTCATTTGGGCCGTCTGGGCGGGTGTGTTAGCAGGAGCTGCCCTCTTCTTTGCGCCGCGTCCGACGCCGCGCGCGGTAGTTGCCGCGGTTTGACTTCGCTAACGCGTTGGCTTCGTCTCCGCGCTTCGGAATGGGTGCTGGTGGGCTTCTTCTGCTTCATAACGGCCATCGCGCCCTTCTTTCCAAATCGTCCTAATCTTGGGTTTCGTCCACTAGGCGAATTGATAGGTGTGTTGGCGTTTCTCGCCATCATCTCCTGCTTCGGAAGAGGGCGTCGATCTCGCGTGATCAGCATCATTCGCGATTGGCTGCCGATTCTGTTTACGCTGCTGGCGTTTCGGGAGATGGAACTTTTCCTTCCGCGCACGTTCGATCGCCAGTTGGAATCAGGATGGATTTATTTGGATCGTGCACTGCTTGACCGCGACCATCTGCGAGCCGTCATTGAAAGCCTCGGCCCGGTTATCCCGCTTTACCTTGAACTTTGCTATCTGCTGGTCTATGGCGTGGGCGCGATCTGTGTGGGCATTCTTTACAGGCAAGGCAAACGTGCGTTCATCGACCGTTTCTGGATTTTGTATCTTACCAGCACCCTACTCGCGTATGCCCTGTTTCCTTATTTCCCATCACAGCCGCCTCGTATCGCCTTTCCAGGCTTAGATAATCCGGACATTGTGACGCCCGTACGCCAATTCAATTTGTTCATTTTGAAAAAAGCCACAATTCATGTCGGCGTCTTCCCAAGCGCTCACGTGTCCTCCGCATTCGCGTGCGCCTGGGCCATGTTCTTAGTTCTTCCGCAGAGAAAGCGTGTTGGATGGGCGCTTGTGCTTTACGCGCTTAGCGTGGGTCTCGCTACCATCTATGGGCGCTATCACTACACCGCCGATGTGATCGCGGGGTTTGGCGTCAGCCTCGTAGCCGCCGCTATTGCGATATTTTTTGCGGAGACAAAAAAAGAGGGCCGCGAGCACTGAGGTTCCCGGCCCAAAAAGTTCGACTACCTTCTTTTCGTTATCCCTTCTTAACGGCGACCGCCGCCATGAAACCCTCCACCGCCGTGGAAACCGCCGTGAACGGCGCCCCCATGAAATCCGGCACCATGAAATCCGGTACCACCGTGCCAGGTATGCACTCTCGCTGCTACGCCGCCATGCCAACCATGTCCGTAGAAACCGTGACCATAAACGCCACGATAGAACGGGGCAGCATATACGAATGCAGGTGAATAGAAACCCCAACCGAACGGGCTGTAGAGGAAGCCCGCGCCCGGCAAGAAGGCATACTGCGCCCACAACGGGTCCCAATACCAGCCAGGGCCGTACCAGCCGCCGTAGGCTGCCACGTTGCTGGCGACAGCTACGTTCGCCTGCGCCTCGGCTTCACTGCGAGCCTTGCTCCAGACATATAGAGGATCGCTCTGCGCAACCTGCTTATCGAAGCCGTGCGACTTCAGGTTTGAATCGGCAAGCACGATTTGGTCGCCTTTGTCGATTGTCTTCACGCGAGAGGCCTCAAGCACTTTCGCCTTGCCATCCAGCACTCTCACTAATTGTTGATTGGCATCGAACCAGTAAAGCCCGCGCTTTTCAATCTGCGTGGTGGCTCCATTCATATCGACCTGCATCAGCGTTCCCTTTACCAGGTCCGCCACTTCGATCATGGCTGAGCCATGAACCACCTGCAGTTGCAAGTTAGCCAGCCCCGCCGATTGCATCACCACTTCGCTGTTATGGCCGATCCGCAGAAATGCGCCTGGGGTGAGCAGCACTTCAACAAAGCCGGTCTGCGTATCAATCGCTTGATTAGGCTGCACAACCGTGTAACCGGCTGCGTTGGCGGCAAGCGGTTGACCGTTCAGCGTGGCTTGACCTTCGACATAGTTCAGAGTGCCAGGCACTCCCTCACGCTGTTGCGCGGGAGGCTGGCCATATCCGACGGCATTCGACGCCGGTCCGTAGTTTGGAGCCGGTGCGGACATGCTCGCTTGGGCCAAGCCCAACGTTGCCGTGACGAGCAAAACGGCCGTTACTTTCAGGCCATTCTTAAACTGTCCTTTCATTTTTCTTTCTCCTGCTGGTTAGACGTACCAAACCAACACCACGTCGCAGTGGAAAGGAAAAATGCTCTTTATTGTCTAGCAGTTACGGTGGTTTTCAACCGTATTGGTGGTTTTCGGCCAACCGGTGCGAGTTGCCCTTGTGGGCCGCGCTTCGGCGATTATTCGTAAGCGACCAGTGCGTTGAAGAGCAGCTTAAACGATTGATAACTCTGTGCCCTATATTGGGGCCGCATGCCATACAGCACCACGTGACCTTCTCCCACTTTTGCGTCCACGATGGCACTCTTGTTGGCGATCAGGTTAGGTCCAAGCAGCCAACCGGAAGCGAGAATATCAGAAGCCGGATAGGTGGCTATCGATTGCTGTGACGTCGTAAACGCCGGACTCTGCTCGCTCCAAATAGTAATGTGTTCGGGTAATCCGCGTGTTAGGGGGCTCGATAGATCGAGCTTCACGTTCAGTAGCGAGCCGGGCGAATAGAAATCGCCTGCCGATCCTGCTCCTGCATTCTGCCTTCCCCCGCCACCTCGCCCGCCGCGTCCTCCGCCCGCCGGACCGCCCAAACCCATTCCGCCGCCGCCGAATTCGTCGCCTCCATTGGCGACTCGTCCATTTATAATGTTCTTCGCTTCAGCGCCTAGGTCGTCAGCACAGAAGCTGGCCGCGTGGTTGAAACAAAGGACCGTGCCGCCGACACTCGCAAACTGTTTCACCGCTGCGATTCCGGTATCACCTAAGCCGCCGGTGTATTCATCCGGCATCGCGCCTTTGCGGTATCCGTGCAGAATGGCATTCTCGTTTTGATCCGGGAAGATAATGACGTCGAACTTGGACTTCAGATCGCCGGCCTTCAAATCCTGATCGCTAACATCCTTGTAGTTGAAGCCGAAGTTATCGAACAGCCATCGCGTCCAGCCCTCGTCCATGCTGGCAACCCAACTCTTGTAAAGTGCGATGCGCGGACTGGTAATTTTCTTCCAGCCGGCTCCTTGATCTGTAGTGGAAAAATCGCCGGTCTGCTCATTGCGCCACACGGGCTTTCCAGACTTCCAAAGAGCCGTGACTGTGTGCCAGGAGTCGGTGTCCGCTGCGCTATATGCCTTCGCCGGCGGAGCTTCGAACGGGAATGATTCTCGCGTGAGCTTTTCCGTAACGGGTTCGTCTACCGGATGTGCGTCCACGCCGAAAAGAAGCGGTAAGGTTTCCGCCGTCGTATCGTACGGACGCTTCGGCGGTCCGCCCGGATATAACAAATCGTTTGGATAATGTTGCCTTTCGAGCAGAGCCTTGGCCCAACTGCTGTATGGCTGCTGCATCAGGATGACGTGATCGCCGTTCGGAGCTTTGTTGATCTCTACCAGCCCATATGCGAGCGTTTCGAGCATGCGCCTTGTCGCACCCGGATCGCGCTGCTGCGCGGGAATAATCCAGGCATACGGTTTGGTGCGAGCTACCGCGCGCTGGCCGACTTTATAGAAGGCGCGCAGCATGTCCTCACGGTGAATTGCCGCATTGTAGAGGCAAGACTCAAACGCGAGAAGTTGATAGTCGATAATATCGCGCAGATGCCACGTGCCACCGGGCCAGGGCTCTAAATAGTTCCAACTTTTTTCCTGCGCGTTGTACCCGAGCGGATGCGTGCTGAGTTGGTCGAAGGAAATAGTGATGGGGGTAGCCAGCCGCGCGCTCGCCGATTCGGTCAGAATACGAAGACCGCCATGAAACGACTGGTAGTGCCGCGACGGCGTCCAAAAATCATAGGCCGCATGCACGGCAACGCCTGTTTTCCCGGCGGACGTGAGGTCAGTTGCCATGGAGATGCCGATCATGTTCATTTCCTGCGACAGAATCGGATCCACGTTGGGTTCGATCGGATCGAGCCACGGCGGGATAAAGATGCGCGAAGCGTCCGCTCCTTGCTGGTGCACGTCGTACACAATCTCCGGGTGCCAAGTGTTCTGGATGCCTATTGCGGCGCGTGTCTCCGGCTGCGAAAAAATGTACCAATCGCGATTGTTGTCATGACCGACATAATGCTGCCAGAGTTCGGGCGGCTGGCTGCCTTCGTATGGCGTGTTTAGCGTCTTGCGATACCAGCGCGTGACGATATCGACGCCATCCGGATTTAGCGACGGCACCAGAATCAGGATTGTGTTCTGCCGGATTGTCTGGAAACGCGGCGATTGGTCGGTCAGCATCTTATATGCAAATTCGACTGCGCTGTGCGTCGATGCGACTTCGGTCGCGTGAATCGAGCAGGTCATCATTATGATGTTTTTGCCTTGGGCAAACATCGGCTCGGCCTGCGCTGGCGTAGTTGTCCGCGGATCGGCCAGACGATGCTGAATCTCAAGATATTTGTTGAGTTGCCGGATGTTTTCAGGCGAACTGATGATCGCTTCAATGAACGGACGGCCTTCGACCGACTTGCCCACTTCCTTCACGCGAATCATAGAAGGCGCGGCTTTGTCCAGCTTGTAGAAATAAGAGACAACCTGGTCCCAATCGAGAAGAATTCGGTTAGCGCCGATGGGATGGCCGAAATGACTTTCAGGCGTGGGGATTGGCGCTGCGTTCAGCGCAGCGGCGAGCGCAAGCGCCGGTAATACAAAATGCAACATTTTCTGCATGGTTCTTAGGGCTTTAGCTCCTCTTTGGCGGGTCCGTAATAGATGCCATTAAAAATGAATTTGAACGTCGCGTGCGGCTGTCCGCGGAAAGCGACCTCGGGGGACATCAAGAAGATTTTTCCGGAACCGATTGTCGATTCGGCGACCGCGACGCTGCCTTTCAGATATTGTTGTCCCCATGCCCAGCCGCTGTGAAGCGGCGTTTCATTGGGATACCAGGCGACTGCCGACGTGCCCTTCAAGCTTGCGTCGGGATTGAGCTTGAACGACGGGCTGTTATCGAAGAACACATCGACCTTGTCGGGTATGCCGTAGGCCAGTGGGTTCGTATTGTCCACGGCAACGGTCAGTAACGATCCGGGAATGTAAAACTTCTCCGGTGGCAGAGGTGTTTCCTTTGCATCTTTCGTTCTCTCCGTAAGTGCATTCGAAATCGGCAGGTTGAGATAGCTCGCCAAAGAGGTAGAAGAGCCGATACCGATCACAGTTCCACCGCCTTCGATGAATTGCCGGATTTGCGGAATTGTCTTTTCGGGAGTTATGCGGCCCAGCCAACCGCGATATTCAGCAGGTATGTCTTCTGGCTTCGGCTGTCGCCCGAAAAACCCTTCGCCGCCGCCTCGGCCGCCTGCGCCTGGAGCGCGAATAGCACCGTCGGTGAACACCAGAACGTCGAAATTCTTCGCGAGGGCGCCGGAATCGATATCTTGCGGGTGAACCACCTGGAAAGGAAATTCAAATTGTTCGAAGATCCAGCGGGTCCAGCCGGACGGCATGAGACCGCCGTATTGATCATAGAGAGCGATGCGAACCGGCTTAAGCTTTAAATCCGCGCCGGTGGGACGCTTGGCCACTGCATAGACATTCATGCCCAATTCCTTCGCGGCCTTTTCGACTATCGGTCGCGCTGCCGCTGACGCCGGAATCCAAAGTGCGCCCGTACCAAGATCCTTACCCTCCAATTCGCCTGGAGAAGATTTCAGCCAGTACACGTCACATTTTTCTTTGAACAGCCGGTTTACGAGAATGAACGAATTGTTGTAGCGGTGGCTGACGATGTAGCCGGTGGGATGTGCCACGCCTGTGACGCTGCCGGGAGGCGGCTCCAAAAGCCCGTTCACCGGTTCAAATGGACCATCGAAACCATCCAGAATGCGGTCGAATTTTACTCCCATTTGGAACGCGAGTGTGTATCCTGTGGCGTCATAGGGCGGAATTGGAGGACCGCCGGGGTAGCGGAAATCGTTGGGATGGTCTTGGGGCTCAAACATATCGAGCACATGCGGCCGGAACGCTTGCGCGCATTTCACAATGTACGAGCCTTCCGGATAGGATTTGCCGTTTACTTCAAACTTTGCCGTGGCACGCTCCACAATCACGCCATTCTTGATCAGCGCATTCAGAAATTGGACCGTGGTTGGCAAGTCGGGCTGTGAATCGGCGGGCATGATGTAGCCGCGGGGGTCACGCAATACCGGATCGTGCAGAACAGTATCGTAGAGCTTTGCAGGTACGCCGCGCGCTCCACCAAATCCGGCCGCTCTCGGATTGCCGGCTTGCTCGTTACTGCTTCGTTCTTCCGCGGCCTTCGCCTCTAATGCCTCGATGCGATGCGGTGTAGTAGTCCAGCTATCTTTGCTGCCGCGCTCAATCGAGTTCTTACCCATCCGGTAGATATTGAACAGCAGTGTCTCGCGATAACGCGAAGCGAAATCGAGCACCGCGCGATTCGCGGTTAGCGAGTATTCGATGGATTGACGCAGATGCCATTTTTGCGGGGCAATGGGGAAGGGCAGGTCGCCGCGCGGTAATTGCGTCGCAGGAACCAGCGGAATATCCATTGGAGTCGGACTTCCAATGATCTCGGTTAGCAAACCGATAATGTTGTGGAAGTACGTTGTTGTTCGCAGGCCGCCGTTGTACCAGGTCGAGTAAGTCGCGGCGCTACGCATGCCCGCACCCGGTTTGTCTTCTGCCTCCATGCGCGCGTGCATCGCAGAGCCAACCTGGTCCAGTTCCATCATGATCAGCGGATCGAAATGATAGTTGAAAGGATCACGGAATGGCGGCATGAAGATCACCGCGCCCGGAGGCCCAGTCTGATGGTGGTTGTACATGATTTGTGGAAACCACTCGCGATATAGGATGCGATTGATGTTTGTGGATTCCGGCATGTTGCACATGAAGAAATCGCGATTATCGTCGTGGCCCACGTACTTGTGCCAAAGGCGCGGCAGGCCCGCATCCGAACGTTTTGTCGGATCGGGATTGCGCATGTACCAGTTCGCCACCAGTTCTTGTCCGTCCGGATTATCCTGAACGAACAAAATAATGTCGTCGTTCAAGAAACGCAGGGTCTCGGGATCTGTGCGGCTGACCATCTGGTAAACCATTTCGCTTAACGCTTGCGCGCATTCCACTTCGCTCGCATGCAGGCCGCCGTCGATCCAGATCACTGCTTTGCCTTCGTGAGCTAAGGCGCGCGCTTCGTCATCACTCAGGCCCTGCGCTAGCGCCAGCTTGCGCGAAATTTCTTTATAGTGATCCAACAGCTTCAAGTTTTCGGGCGATGTGACAATCGCCATCAATTGAGGGCGCCCTTCCGCCGTCTTCCCAATCTCGGTCAGCTTCATGCGGTCAGACTCCGACGCAAGTTTGTGCCAGTAGTCGCTCAATTGGGTGTAATTGGTGAGCTGGTAATCGTCGCCGAGGTTGAAGCCAAACTGTTCTTTAGGAGTCGTGATCTTCGGCGCGGTCTGGGCGATTGCCGACCAAGCCAAGAACAACGAAAACAGGGGCAAAATCATGACGCGGGTTAATCTCTGAATGGCAAGCATGAAAAGAGGCTTAGAAGAAAGGCTGTCGCAGAAATAGACAGGTTACACCCACATAGTGTTTTTCGGCCTGGTCGCACTAACGGCAAGCAGCCCCACCAATGCCGCGATCGCCGCTATGGCGAACCAATCGCCAATACGCGAGTACATGGTTGTGCCGGGACCGGCGGGCGCGGCGTAGACGAACATCACGTCCGGCGCGGAGAAACTCTTTCGCTCGGCGAGCACTCGACCATAGGCATCCGTTATATACAGCAATCCTTCCTGCGCCACGTGGATGACGGTAAATCCGTTTCCACGCCGCGTAACGTCGCCATACGGCCGTGTAGATAGGCGTCGACGACAAAATCCCAAGCAGGCACCGCCAGGAATTGTATGTCCTGTCTTCCATACCGCCGTGACCAAGCGGGGAAGTCCAGATCTTTGCAGATCTCAACGCCGCATTTATGTCCGTCTATTGAAAAGAACGCCGGCTGCTCACCGACCAGATAACCTGTTTCTGGGCCGGGCAGCATGTGATGCTTGTCGTAAGTTAAAACGACGTGTCCGTCCGGTGCGAAAACGACAGCAATGTTGCGCGGTGGATGAATGCCTATGAAATTAAAGCCCGCAATCACCATTGCATGTGCCTCCCGAGCTGAATCGCTGAATATTGAGTAAACTTGTTTCTGATCGGCCGGCGTAACTCCCAGAAATTTTTCGGGTAAAACGACTAATTGCGCGCCCCGCGCAGCCAATCTCTCAATTCGATCGGAATACTCATTCGCCACCGACATCGCTCGCTGCGGATCTTGCGTCCGCCACGAGGCGCCCAGGCCCGCATCGGCTGTCACCATCCCCACGGTCAGCGCAGGGCCGCCGCCAGGGTGATCGCGGAGCCGCACGAGTCCAACAGCGAACACTGCAATCACGAATAGAATCGCGGGAGTCAGCGGAATGATTCGCTGTGTCGTCCACACGAGCGCCATGATCGAAGCAAACAGCATCACCGTAAACGAAATAGCCCAGATGCCGGTCACAGATGCGATCTGTAGAACGGGTAGAAAGTCGAGCTGCGAGTATCCGTAATTGAAGGCTGTCCCGTTCGATGTTAACGACGCAAACAGAAATTCGTAAATGATCCAGGCCGCGGGGAAAGTCCACACTGCTGCCCATTCCGGTAAACGCCTGGCTGAAAAGCGCGCCAGCGAAGCGCAAAGTTGAAATACACCTGCCAACAGAATCAGTTCTGTGATGACTACCCAAACCGGAGCGAATAGATGCAGATAACCAAATACGTGCGCTGTTCCCAGAAGGTAGGCGGCGAACGGTGTCCATCGGTATAGCCACCTTGAAGTTCTGAACGCCAGCGCCAAAACGGGAATTGGCGCTATCCAGGCGGCGAACCAAACATGGTTAAAGCCGGTACAGAAATAGAAAGCGATAGCTGAAACAGCGACAGCACACGCCGCTACCCACATTTATTTGGCCGGATTATCGGGATGCAGATAACCGGCCAGAAAGCGATACACTTCCTGGCGCGATTCGCGCGCCATCTTGGTATCTGTCCGATTGAAATAGTGGCCGCCTGGAGCGTTTTCGTAGACTTTGTATTCGAACTTTTTGCCCTCGGCTTTTAAAGCCTGGATCAGGTGCTCCACTTCGATGTAGTTCACATCCTCATCGTTCGTGTTTGTGTGAATCAGCAGTGGCGTCGCTAGATCCTTCACGTGCGTGATGGGTGAACGTTTCCGATATTCCTCGATATCTTCGCGAACGGTTTTGCCGATGTGATACGGCGCCGAATACAGCGCTTGATAACCGGCCGGTTCATAGCCCATGCGCATCACCAGATCGCTGACAGGAACGCCTGCATAGGCAACAGCGTATGTGCCGGGGTGCTCCATGATGTTCATCAGCGTGATGAATCCGCCGTGGCTCCAACCCATCATGCCTACCCGCTTTGAATCCAGAAAACTATAGCGCTCGAGCATCCATTGCGTGCTGTTGTACACGTCGTCAATTTCGCGTCCGCCGTAGTCGATCTGCTCATAGAAGCCTTGCCCATAACCGGTGCTGCCGCGATAATCGGCGGAGATGATGCTATAGCCCTGTTCCAGAAGTTCACGTATCACGTGCAAGTCGCTGGTGTCGAAATTCGAGTGCACTCCCTGATGCGCGAACGTAATCAACGGATGTTTACGCGAGCGATCCAGATTTTTGGGAATGAAGGTGTAGGCGTGAATGATCAGGGGGTTCGTTGCTCCCGGAGCCTTCAGATTACGAACGTGGGCGGGCGGGAGGCTAGTGTATTCGATCTTGTCTACATCGGCGATATCCGACAGACGAGTAAACCAAAGGACATCGTCAACGCGTTTGACTACCTGATCGAGACCGCTTTGGGAACCAAACTGTTGTTGTGCAGGTTGCGGCGGTGCACCTGCCGGAGCGCTCGTTGGTTGCTGTGTTTGCGCGAGAGCGAAGGAGCCGCACACCAAAAAAGGAAAAACGTACTTTCGTACGAGATTGCACATAAACCGTTAGCGTCCCACACCGATACGCGTATCGTCACCTGAATTTTTCACCGTCCAGTCTTTGCCGTTGTCCGATTCTTGTTGTTCGAAATGAATGTGATCTTTTCCGCTGAAGACGTTTATCGTTTGGTAAAAGGTAGTTTTGCCGCCTTGGTCCCATCGGCTCGAAAAGACCCAACGATTTCCGGAAATTTCTAAGTTGCCTCCACCTAGCGCGCGGCCCTGTAGATTCACGTTTTGGGTCACATAATGCCCCGGTTTGTCTGTGGGAATAAGAAGGAGCAGCGCGCTTATAGCGCCATTTACCGTCTGCTGGCAAGCGAAGAACTTACCGACAAGGGCGCATTGATTTTTCAATTCGTCTGGTTTTGCGCCGGCAGGTAAATCCTTACGAGTGACATGCCAGGATCCTTCGTATAAACGCAGCGGAGCATAAGCCGATTCTGCTGCCGGAGCCGCGGCCGTCAGGGGTAAATAGAGACCCAATACAGTCCAAATGAGAAGCCATCTGACTGGTTTCATAAGCGTGACCTCATTATCATTGAATCGAGCGCGGTATATGGCAACAAGCGCCTCCATCGACACCTCACTTTTGGTAGACACCCAAAGTGTCACCTTTCCGGCATTGCCGCTGGATTGCGGGGTGACGCTATTGAATGTGGAGGTTGCTTACGAAACGTACGGAACGCTCAACGACGACCGTTCCAATGCCATATTGGTGCTGCATGCCTTTTCCGGTGACGCGCACGCCGCCGGAATCAGCCGTGAATCCGGACAGCCCGGCTGGTGGTCGCAGATGGTTGGCCCTCGGTTGGCGTTCGACACAAACCGCTATTTTGTAATTTCATCTAACGTGCTGGGCGGATGCCGCGGCACTACGGGGCCCGGTTCCATCGATCCCGAAACGGGCCAACGATACGCCATGCACTTCCCCGTGATCACTATTGGCGATATGGTGCGGCTGCAAAAACTCCTCGTTGAGCATCTCGGCATTACGCGCTTACTGGCAGTTGCCGGCGGTTCCATGGGTGGGATGCAGGCCCTCGAATGGGCCGCTACTTATCCGGATTCCATTGCCGCTGCGATTCCCATTGCCGCCACCTCGCGCCATAGCCCACAACAAATTGCCTTCAACGAAGTGGGGCGGCAGGCGATTATGGCTGACCCCGATTGGAACGAAGGCAATTATTACGAAACAAAGCCACCCGCTCGCGGCTTGGCGGTCGCCCGCATGGTTGGCCACATCACGTACATGAGCGACGCTTCCATGCGTCAGAAATTCGGCCGCCGGTTGCGCGACAAGGACGCGTTCGGGTTCGATTTTTCCGTGGATTTTGAAGTCGAGAGCTACCTCCGGTATCGCGGCAGCCAATTCGTCAGCCGTTTCGATGCGAATTCGTATTTGTACATCACGAAGGCGATGGACTATTTCGATCTCTCCGCGGGCAGAGCGTCCTTAGCTTCGGCCTTCGACCGCACTGGTTCACGCTTCCTGGTGCTAAGTTTCACTTCCGACTGGCTCTATCCCACCTATCAATCACTTGAAACTACTAGCGCTCTTCGCAGCCGCGGCATTGATGTCGCTTTCAGCGAACTCTCTTCGACATATGGGCACGATGCTTTCTTAATCGAAACAAAAGAACAGAGCGAGATGGTTGCAGGCTTTCTCGACAGCGTGCAGCGCGAAGTGGATTCGTCTTCGAACCGGGGCAGCAGCCCAAGACGCACGGGTTCGCCTGCGAGAGAGATCGTCGACCGCGCCGATTACACCATGATCGGCGAAATGATAGAACCCGGCTCGCGGGTTCTCGATCTCGGCTGCGGGGGAGGCGAGCTACTGGGCTGGCTGCATGAATACAAGCAGGTGGCGGGGCAGGGCGTTGAAATCGATCCCGATAACGTCAGGCGCGCTATCGCACGAGGTGTCTCGGTGTACCAAAGTGACATCGAGCGGGGCTTAGCGGACTATCCTGACCAAACTTTCGACTTCGCGATTTTGAGCCAGACCCTGCAGGAAATGCGCTATCCGCTGCGAGTCTTGCGAGAAATGCTGCGCGTGGGGCGCCATGCGATTGTGGCGTTTCCTAACTTTGGACATTGGACGACGCGCTTGGCCCATCTTGTTAGCGGGCGATCGCCGAAAACGCGTCTCTTCCCGTACGACTGGTATGAATCCCCTAACATTCATTTCCTGACGGTGCATGATTTCATTTCGTTGTGCAGAGATCAGAATTGGATTATTGAGCGACAGATCTTTGTTCGGGGCAACCGCAAAGCCAATTTCGCACCGAATCTGCTCGCGGAAGTCGCGGTGTTTTCCCTGCGCGCCGGTGGGTAATTGCGAGTCTACTTGACACGAAAGGATTTTCTTTGGCGTCCTCAGTCGACGAATTTGTCCAACAAAACGAAAAGCGTTTCTTAGACGAGCTTTTTGAGCTGCTTCGTATCCCGAGCGTCAGCACTCTTCCAGAACACAAGCAGGATACGGCGCGCGCCGCACAATTCGTTGCGTCCAGTTTGCAGCGCGCCGGGCTTGAAAATGTGGAGGTCATTCGGACCGCCAATCATCCGCTTGTGTACGCTGATTGGCTGCACGCGCCCGGCAAACCGACTGTTATTTGCTACGGCCACTACGACGTTCAACCGCCTGATCCGCTGGATCTTTGGCAGTCGCCGCCCTTCGAGCCCACGGTACGCAATGGAAACATCTATGCGCGCGGCGCTTGCGACGACAAAGGGCAGATGTACATGCACGTGAAGGCCATTGAAGCCTTGCGCTCCGTCAACGGCGGAAGCTTGCCCGTCAATGTCAAATTCCTGGTCGAAGGAGAAGAGGAAGTAGGCGGCGAGTCCATTTCCGAGTACGTTCCTACGCACAAAGAAAAACTAAAGGCCGATGTCGCGTTGGTCTCGGACACGGAACTTTTTGCTGATGGTGTACCGACGCTCTGTGTTGGTTTGCGCGGCCTGATTTACACAGAAATTGAGGCGCAAGGACCGGCCCGAGATTTGCACTCGGGAATGTTCGGCGGCGCCGCGCCGAACGCAGTCTACGGTTTGATTGAGCTACTTGCGAAAGCTAAAGACGCAGATGGCCGCATCTTGATTCCTGGCATGTACGACGATGTGGCAGCGCCGGATCAGAGCGAAATAGAAAGCTGGAACGGACTGCCTTTTTCCGAAAGTGAGTTCCTGAAACACGAAGTAGGCGCGACGACCCTGACCGGCGAGCCCGATCAGAGCGTTCTTTCGCGCATCTGGGCTCGTCCTACGTTTGAAGTGCATGGCATCGCAGGCGGCTTCACAGGCACAGGGGCCAAAACGGTCATTCCCGCGAAGGCCGTTGCCAAAGTGAGCATGCGGCTGGTGCCAAACCAAGCGCCTGAAAAAATCGTGGCTGCTTTTAAACAGTGGGTACAGCAAAACACACCGAAAGGCATTCAAATATCAGTCCGCGTTCTTAGCGCGAATCCAGCCATTTCTGTTAACCCGCAACATCCGGCCATCGATACCGCCGCGAAGGCGTTCAGTGATGTTATGGGTAAATCGACGGTCTTCATTCGCGCAGGCGGTTCCATACCAATCGTGGGCGAGTTTGCGCAACATCTCGGAATACCCACAGTACTTATGGGGTTCGGCCTCCCTGACGATGGCCTGCATTCTCCCAATGAAAAATACCGGATCTCCAATTACTATTTGGGCATCAGGACGATCGCTCATTTTCTTGACGAGTTTGGCAAGTCTAATTAAACAGCGGCGTTGCTGTTGATGCTTTCCTATCCCACATCAAGCGTTTGCTGGCGACTCCGCATGCTAAAATTCTTGCTTGATGCTGCAAGACCTTGCTCTTGCGCTGCGTCTTCAGGCGCTTGATCGCAAGATTGTGAGTCTCGAAACGGAAATCGCGACTCTCCCAAGACACATCGCGGAAATCGAAAAAAAACTGGAAACTCACACGCGTAAGCTTGAGGGCGACCGCGCGGCGTTGATTGCTAATCAACGTGAGCGAAAAAAACTCGAGGGCGATATCCAGGCGCAAGAGCAGAAGATCTCAAAACTGAGAGATCAGACGCTGCAAGCCAAAACCAACGAACAATACCGCGCATTCCAAAACGAAATCTCTTACGCCGAAGGCGAAATCCGGAAGGCTGAAGATCGCATTCTCGATCTTATGGAGCAGTCGGAGCCGCTTGAGAAGAATATGAAAGCGGCCGAGTCCGAACTGAAAATCGAGCAACAACAAATTGAAGCGGAAAAGAAGACGGCGCGCGAACGTACAGCCACTGACAAGCGCGAGTTGCAGGAGGCGAACACGGAACGTCAATCGGTTGTAGCCCAAATCACGCCCGCGTTTTACAAAGAGTACGAACGGATTCGAAAGAAAACTCGTAACCACCCTATCGCCGATGCCACAGAAGGCCGTTGCGACGCTTGTCAGATCGGTTTGCGGCCCCAGTTTTTTCAAGATCTTCGACGCGGAGATAAGGTGATGTTTTGTGAAAGCTGTGGGCGCATTCTCACCTACAATCCTGTGGTGGATGCGTCATCCGACGTTGCCGCTTCGCAGCAGACTGCGTGAAGCGCGCATCGCCACGTCTGAAAATTAATTTTCAATAAATTTTGTGTAGTCGGTTTGATATCTTCGGTTCTTTAACCAGCCGAGTCGCTGGTCTGGAGGCAATCGTATGAGGGTCTTCGACAGTTCCGACATTCGGAATGTCGCTTTGATTGGGCATGGACATTGCGGCAAGACGTCGCTATCGTCGGCAGCCCTGGCTATCGCCGGCGCAACGGACAGGCACCTCAAGGTCGATGAAGGCAACACCATAACGGATTTCGACGAAGAAGAAGTCGCCCGAAAGCTGAGCATCACTTCGGCGCTTGCGGCTTTCCCATGGCAGAAGAACAAGGTGAACCTCATCGATACGCCCGGGTACAACATTTTTCTGAATGACACCCGGTCAACCATGCTCGCAGCCGATGCCGCTTTGCTGCTGCTCGACGGCGTCGCAGGCGTGGAGGTAAGCACAGAAAAGGTTTGGAGCTTCGCCGAAGAATTCCAGTTGCCCTGCGCTTTGGTGATCAACAAGCTAGACCGGGAGCGCTCGTCCTTTCAGCGCGTCGTTGACAACGTTCATGAAGTATTTGGCAGGGCAGCGGTGCCCGTGTTTCTGCCGATCGGCTCTGAGAAAAACTTCAGCGGTGTCGTCGATCTTGTTCGGATGCGCAGCTTCGCGTACAAGCCAGGCGGCGACGGCAAGGGAAAGGAAGGCGATATTTCGGCCGGGCAAAAGGATGAGGCGGATGCCGCGCACGAAGCGCTTGTCGAGATGATCGCTGAGGGCAACGACGAATTGATGGAGGAGTTCTTCTCCACCGGTACGCTGCCCGTTGAACACATTGTTAGCGGATTAAGAGATGCTGTGCGTGACCGCAGAATCTTTCCGATTCTATGTGCTTCGGCATTACAAAATATCGGCTGCGACGCCATCCTGAATTTCTTGACGGAGATCATGCCGTCGCCGCTTGAACGGCCGGCAGTTCCGGCCACGCAAAACGGTCAGGAGACCACCAAGAAAATTGACCAGAAGGACGCGCCCTCTATATTCGTTTTCAAGACGGCGGCAGATCCGTTCGCCGGCCGTGTAACGTATTTCAAAGTGATGTCGGGAGCGGTGAAGGATGATGCGCACCTCACCAATATGCGTTCGAACGTCAATGAGCGTCTTGCACATATTGCAACGCCATTCGGTAAAACGATGCAGCCAATTACCGAGCTTCGCGCGGGCGACATCGGCGCCGTAGCCAAGCTTAAGGAAACGTTGACTGGCGACACGCTTTGCGAAAAGACAAATTGCGTGGTCATACGCGATGTCGATGTGCCGGAGCCCTCAATTGCGTATGCAATTTCGGCCAAAACTCGCAATGACGAAGATCGTTTGAGTACGGCGCTCGCCAAAATTTTAGAAGAAGACCGCTCCTTACGTTTCTATCGCGACCCGCAGACCAAGGAATTTCTTTTGGCCGGTAATGGTCAGCAGCATGTTGAAGTTGTGGTCAGCCGGTTGAAGCGGCGCTATGGCGTTGAAGTGGAGTTGAAATCGCCGAAAATTCCCTATCGCGAAACGGTGCGCGGCAGCGCCAGTGTGCAAGGCCGCCACAAGAAACAGACTGGCGGACACGGACAATTTGGCGACTGCTGGATCAAGCTGGAGCCGCTGAATCGCGGTGAGAAGTTCCAGTTTGTGAACGACATCTTCGGCGGCGCAATTCCAAAGCAATTTATTCCCGCAGTCGAGAAGGGAATTGTCGAAGCCGCCGAACAGGGATTCGTGGCTGGCTATCCCGTCACCGATTTTCGCGTGACTTTATACGACGGCTCCTATCACGACGTCGACTCGTCTGAAATGGCGTTCAAACTGGCGGGTCGCAAAGCGTTCCGCGCCGCCATGCAGCAGGCCAAGCCCGCTCTGCTGGAACCCATCATGAAGGTGGAAGTGGAGACGCCGACGGAATTCGCCGGTGACCTGATGAGCGATTTTAATGGCCGGCGTGGCCGTATTTCCGGCATGGACTTGAAAGGGAACATGCAAACCATTCGCGCCCAAGTGCCAATGTCAGAAATGCTCAGCTATCAGAACGATCTCATTTCAAAGACACAGGGCCGCGCGTCCTTCCACATGGAATTCGATCACTATGACTATGTGCCTGCGCCGCAAGCCGAGAAGATTATTGCGGCGGCCAAGGCGCACATGCACGTCGAAGAGGAAGAGTAGCCGCCGCTACTCAATTACGTCGCAAAAATTGAAATGCGATCTCGCGGCCATAGCCAGCTTTGAATGCCAGTGAAATCCAAAGTAAGGCAAATGATTCCAGGACACGCGCCTGCGTGATCGGCCCCGCATCTAACGGTTCTAAACCCAATTCGGAAATCAGGCTCGTAACAGTTTGCTTTGCGCCTTTGTCGTCGCCGCAGTAAAGAAGTACAGGGCGAGCATTTGAGAACGCTGGGTTCTCCATAATATTGTTTCCCACCGTGTTGAAAGCCTTCACCACCTTCGCGCCCGCCGCCCATTGCGCTACCTTCTCTCCAGCCGAAGTATTTGGCTCCAGCGCCAAGCCCGAAAGATCGGGCAAAATGGGGTTAGTTGCGTCAATCAGGAGTTTGCCGGCGAGATCGCCCGCGCTTTTCAACGCCTGCTCAGTCGCATTCCACGGCGTTGCCAGCAGCAGTATGTCGCTTTGCTCTACCGCATCGGTAGTCGATCCAGCTTTCGCGTTGAAACCGGCCGCTTGCACCAGCTCTTGCATTTCCCTCGATTGGGGATGGCGCGAAGAGAACACGACTGCGTGCCCGTTTCTTGCCCAGCGCTTTCCCAGTGTTCCACCTACATTCCCAGATCCAATGATTCCAATTTTCATGAGAGGCTCCTATATTCAACCAACTAGATAGCTCACCAGCTCCGCGTCCCAGCCGAGTGCATGTGAAAGGGCGCTTTGTGGCGCTCGCGCCGCTCCAGGTCCGTATCCATGCGGCGCCGCTCTATGAGATGACATGCGGTCCGGAAAATGTGCACCTCTGGACTTACATGAGCGATGGTCCGTTTACGGATTTTGCGCAATTTCAGTTGCACTTACAAAAAAAGGCTGCGTCCGAGGATCCACTATTTTTCGCAATCATCGATTTGGCCGATGGGAAAGCCAAAGGTTACGCGTCCTACTTGCGCATTGAGCCCGTTCATCGTTGCATTGAAGTCGGGCATATTGTCTACAGTTCTGCTTTGCAACGGACTGTGGCGGCAACGGAAGCCATGTACCTCATGGCGCGATATGTGTTCGAGGAGTTAGGGTATCGCCGCTACGAATGGAAGTGCAATGCTTTAAACGAAGCCTCGCGGCGCGCGGCGCGGCGTTTAGGGTTTCAATTCGAAGGTATTTTTCGACAGCACATGATTGTGAAGGGTCGCAATCGCGATACGGCTTGGTTTTCCATGCTCGATTGCGAATGGCCTGAACGCAAACGAAATCTCGAAGAGTGGCTGTCGCCGGCGAATTTCGATGAATCGTGGCGGCAAAGAATATCGTTATCCAGCTTGAACGCTGTCGCTAGTTCGTCGCGAACGCCGCAACCTTGAGCAGTTCCTCGGGATGTTGGATGAGCAGGTCAGGAGGAATGGCGGTGAAGGCTTCCGGTTGAAAACCCCAGGCGACCCCGCAACTGCGGATGCCGGCGTTTCGCGCGGTCTGAATGTCGACGCCGCTATCACCCACTAAAATCGCATCCCCCGCTGCTACGTTTGCATCTGCCAGCAAAGTAGTGATGCCAATTGGATCCGGCTTTTTGGCGGAGAAGCTGTCGCCGCCGTATATGCGATGAAAGAGCGGCGCAACACCTAGAGCAGCCAAGATATCGCGGCTGATGCGAACAGGTTTGTTCGTCAGAATACTGAGCATGTGGCCTTGGGCGGAAAGCTGTTCAACGGCTTCGCGGACTCCCGGATAGAAGCGCGTGTGCTCAAGCGCATGAACACGGTAATACCGCAAAAAATACGACAGCGCTTCGTCAAGAAGCGACTGCGATGCGCCTTCTCCCATCGCCCTTTTTACCAGAACGGCCGCGCCATTCCCAACGAAAGAATAGATGAGCGCAGGATCGAGGGGCGAAAGCCCGAAATGTGTGCGGGTCGCGTTCATCGAAATCGCCAGATCCTGAGCGGAATCGATTAGCGTGCCGTCTAGGTCAAAAATAATGAGCAATCTCTATTTTCCGCTGGCCATCGTGCCGAACCACATCAAGCAGTTTGCGCGTGCTTGTTGGGTGGGTTGCCCCAATGCTGCCTTAAGTTCTGCATCTGTTGGTCGAATGAATCTTTGAGCGTGCGTGGCGCAAGATCTACAAGCCATCCGGCAATGCTGCTGATGTAGGGAACTACCACGGAACGTTCAAGCATCTCGGGAGTCGGCGAAGGCGCGAATGCTACCAAAACGTCGACCAATGCGGCGATCAACAGAACGCCTCGAAAAAATCCGGCCGCTCCGCCGAGCAGACGGTTGAACCAGGACAGCCCGACCCATGCGAATAGCTTCGACAGCACAGCGGCAATTAAGGAACCGAGAATCAACACGCCGAGAAAAATAACAAAAAATCCGACGAAGTTCGCGACGGTTGTATCTGAGATCCAGGGAGTTAGCTTGATCGCAACCAGGCGGTAAAACCAGAAGCCCCCAAGGAACGCGGCGATGACCGCGACGAAACCGACCACGACGCGAGCCAGTCCTGAGCGAAGGCCGGCGGCAACCGACCAAAGCACGACCAAGATAAGCGCAATGTCAACCCAAGTAACCCCGTTCATTAGCTTTAAGTAGTGGTCGCCGGTTGGTGTAAATCGCGTCCTGTTACGCGTGAGTAAGCTTCTTCGTACTTCTCAGTCGTTTTCCGAATCACTTCGTCGGGCAGCGCGGGGGCGGGAGACTGTTTATTCCAAGGCAGCGTCTCCAGGTAGTCTCGAACGTACTGTTTATCGAAAGAGAACTGAGGACCGCCGGGCTTGTATGTATCTGCCGGCCAATAGCGCGAAGAATCGGGCGTAAGCACCTCATCCGCTAACACAAGGTCCCCTTCCACGAAACCAAACTCAAACTTAGTATCGGCCAGAATAATGCCATGTGCCAAAGCGTGCGCCGATGCGCGCGCATAAATGTCCAAGGTCAGATCGCGCAATTTCCCAGCAAGGTCCACGCCGAATTTTTGCGCTACATGCTGAAACGAGACGTTTACGTCGTGTCCGGATTGCGCTTTGGTGGCCGGAGTAAATATCGGTTCAGGAAGCCGGTCGCCATCGCGCAGCCCTGCCGGTAGAGGAATTCCGCACACTTTCCCGGTCTTCTGATAATCCTTCCATCCGGAGCCCGCTAAGTAACCGCGAGCGACACACTCTACCGGAACCATGTCGGCGATCTTCACCAGCATGGAACGGCCCTCGAGTCTTTTGCGATATGGGCGAAGTTTCCAAGGGTACTGATTGAAGTCAGCGGTTTGTAGATGATTTGGCACGACGTCTTTCAAGAAATCGAACCAAAAGAGCGACATCTGGGTCAGGATGCGCCCTTTGCATGGGATGCCGCTGCCTAATATGCAATCAAAAGCCGAGATGCGGTCGGTCGCAACAAACAGCAAAAAATTGTCACATTCGTAGACGTCGCGCACTTTGCCGCGGGTGCGCAACGTCAGCGGTAGCTTTGAGTCAAGCAATACCCGGTCTTTGCACATGCTCTTTTTCCTGAGTATCCCAGAGCGGAAAAAAAGCCACGGAACCCCGGAAGAAATTCCTCAAGCGGAGGCGCCTGCGCTTGTAAATTATTGAAATGTCGTTTATGGTTTAGCGCTTGCTCACAGTTATCGCGGAAGGACGTTCAATATGAATTCCGATCAATTCGAAGGCAAATGGAAGCAACTCAAAGGTTCCGTAAAACAGCGTTGGGGCAAGTTAACCGATGACGATGTGACAATGCTCAGTGGCAAGAAAGATGAACTTGTTGGTAAGTTGCAAGAGCGCTACGGTATTACCCGCGAACAAGCCATGAAAGAAGCTGACGAATGGGCCGCGGCGGCCAACGCCGACCTCGATGCGACAAAGACCCATGCTGCGGCTGGATCTAAATACTAGTAGATTTTCCGATTAGCGACTACTACTGCCATTTGCGGCTCGGAACGGTTTGGCCGGTCCGAGCCGCTTTTTATTTGCCACACTTTCTAGAGTGCACACAAACTCACGACTTTTGTGGTTCTTCGGTTTTGGCGTTGTGTTGTGGGGTGCCTCTGAGCAATCCAATAACTGGCGTGCCTACGGCGGTGATCCCACCGATATTCGCTATTCCAGTCTGAAGCAAATCAATCGATCAAATGTTGGCCAATTGAAAGTAGCGTGGACCTACAACACCATGGACGGGCCCGGCGCAACCCAGACCGAACCGATCATGGTGGATG